>Ga0208951_1000252_pt1 | contig 24216 bp, 26 predicted proteins | sample GreLakmeMI27MSRF_FD_187702 | JGI IMG/M metagenome (GOLD analysis project Ga0208951, IMG submission 187702) | Freshwater lentic microbial communities from great Laurentian Lakes, MI, USA - Great Lakes metaG MI27MSRF (SPAdes) | ecosystem: Environmental > Aquatic > Freshwater > Lake | place: Great...
CGGCTTGCGCCGGTGTGTGGGGGAGGCTGGGGGCTCCTCCCAGGGCGCGTGGGTCCGCTGCGTCAGCGCGGTGGGCGAGTCGGGGGAGGGCGGCCGGCGAGTCATGGCTGCGCGCTCATCCTCCAGCGCCTGGAGGTACTTGCGCTCAGCTCGCGCCTCCGCTGCAGCCTCCTCCAGCCGCTTGGCGCTGGCTGCCGCCTTGCGGGAAGCCACCTGCGCGTCCAGGTCAGCCACCAGCTGGCGGCGCTGGGCCTCCGCCTGCGCCTTCTGGGTGTCGGAGGGGCCAGCCAGCAGGTCCGCGGAGGCTGCGCCGCGGCCGCCGCACCCGCGCGCGCTGGGAGGCGCCTGGCCGCCAAACACGCTGCTTTGCATGTGCATCTGCGCGTGCGGCGCCGTGGCCGCCTGCTGCTGGGGCACGCGCGGGGCGGGCGCAGGGGCGTGGTTGGGCGCCTGAGAGCGCTCCCACACAGCCGCTCCCGCAGGCGCTGCGCCGCGCCCCAGCCGCCGCGCCGGCTCCTCGCTCGCCGGCGCCTCGTGGCGACGCTCCCAGGCGTCCTCGTCAGCCTTGGCCTGGCGCTTGGCCGCCTTCTTGGCCTCAACCTGAGCGTTGAGCTCAGCCACGTACGCCAGCCGTGTCCCCTCCCGACGCGCGGCTTCCTCAGCGCTGCGCGTGTTGCCCTTCAGCTCGGACAGGCCGGACATGAAGGGGCCGCCGGGGGCCGGGCGCGCGCCGGGCGGCGGCGGGGGCGGCACCAGGGCTGGGTCATCCACCGCAAAGGGGGGTGGCACGCTCAGGGAGCTGCGCCGGTCGCGCTGCGTGGGCGGCGGCGAGGCGGGCGCGTAGAGGCCGGCTGCCTGGTTGGCCGCCACTGCGGCGTCCCAGGCGGCGCTGTGTGTCTGCTGGTCGCCCGTTGGTCGCACTTGGGGCAGCTGTGTCAGCGCAGCCACAGCAGCGCGCTCGCGAGCCAACACGCGCTGCGCCTCAGCAACCTGCGCTTCTGCAGAGGAGAGCGTGGCGTGAGCCGCAGTGGCTGGCCAAGAAGAGGGCCCCGTGGGTCAATTTGAGAGGGGGGTCCGAGGCGCCTGCCGCGCTCCACACAGAACGGGGCACGCACTCAGCTGCTGCAGGTACTCGGCCGCAGCTCTGGCCTCCTGCGCCTGCGCGCCGCGGGGATGTGCGAGGCGGGATCCGCAGCGGGTAAGCGTCCGCTCGTCTTTTGAAACTCGTCGCGTGCGTACCGCCGCCAAAGCGCCCGCGCCGCGGCCTCGACCAGCGCCAGCGCCTCGTCCTGCGCAGGGGAGTGAGCGAGAGCGAGTGCGCGAGAGAGAGGAAGACGCACCTGCAGCAACGGTAGGCCGTCTTGCGCCAACCGGCTTGGTGAGAGGCGCCTCACGCTTGCTCCTATTGTTCATTTGGCTGCTGCCCACACGCAAAGGCGGAGGGCAAGTTGTTGACTCAAGTGTCGTACAAACGTACAAATCGTCGAATCACTGTACACGACATTGCCGCACAAACGTACGATTCGCTAGCTGTAGACTCTATCAAGCAGGACGATTGTCCAGGCATAGCTCACGCAAGCGCCGGTGCACCCCCCTGCTGCAGTCGCTGCACCGCCGCGGGCGACAGCGTTTTGAGATAGACGTTGCCCCCCAGGGCGGGTGACAGCCCCTCCATCGGCGTCACTCCAGAGGCGCATCGCACCAGCAGGCTCCCGTTCTGCGCGCGCGCGACGGTCACGACTGCGCCCAGCCACTCAGGGCCCAGCTGCGTGCGCTGGTCGGGCAGGAGCTTGATGCGCTCCTCGTCCTGCCCGTCCAGCAGCGCAGCGTTCACGTCCGCACTGCTCACCGCCGCCTCGCCGCTGTCCAGGCGGCAGCCTAGCGCGCCGGTAACGGCGGCGGCGCGCTTCAGCTTCAGCCAGATGCGCGGCGAGGAGTCCGCCGCCAGACGGAAGGCGGAGTCGTAGCCAGCCGTGATGGAGGTGAGCAGCTGCACGATGCTCTTGGGCACGTCGGCAAACAACGCATCCGCAAAGGCATGGATAGAGGTCGTGCCATTGGGATCCACCGCAGGCTTGCTGAGGACGAAGCGGGCAAAGTCGCCGTGCACCGTCACATCCACGTTGCTGCCGTCCCGCAGCGCGGCATCGCACGCGCCTCCGAACGCGCGCAGCTCCTGGCTCTGGACCAGCTCCGCCACGCGCTGCGCGTCGCTGGCGGGAGCGGTGTCATCCTGGAGAGCTGGCGGCGAGGCTTCCGCTAGCGCCTGCATGAGCGGCGCCCAAATGCGCAGCATCAGGGCCACGGATGAATTGCTGATCGCACCCGCGGCCACAGCGGCTGGATTGCGCTGTTGTGCCATGAGTGCGCCTGGAACGAGAACCGCGAAAGCCCCCGTGCTCAGGTTTGCGCGCGGATACACGCCCGTGATGCCCAGGCTGCTGGCAACAGTCCCGTTCTCCTCCAGCCATCGCCCCAGACCGTAGCCGCTGACGGGCATCGCACTCGTGAGCGTACCGTTGAGCCGCGCCTGGGCGGTCCACTGCGGCGAGTAAACCATCCTCTGCGTGGACTCGTTGAGGTGCTGGACGTTGGGAGGCAGCACGAGAGTCAGGAATCGCGCATAATCAGCCGCCGAAATCAGCAGCAAGCCCTCCAGCGGGCCGAAGCTGCTGTTGGACACTGTGAAGCGTGCTGGGGCGCGCAGCTTTGCTTGCACGCTCTCCGCAAACAGCGTAGCCCATGACTTGTTGCTGGCAGCCTCCACCATGGCGCCCGCCACCTCCAGGTTAAAACCGTTGTAGGTAAACACGGCACCGGGCGGGGAGGACACCAGCTTCGGCTGCGCCGCCGCAATGCTCAGCACGCACTGCGCGAGTGGCGCCAGGGCATCAACGCCAGATCCGTCGCCCCAGTCGCACGGCGTGCGCTGGTCCGCCATGCCGCTGGTGAACGACAACAGGTGGGAGAGCCGCAGCTCAGCGCGGCCGTCCGTGCTGCCCACGCCCCAGGTGGGCAGCCAGCGCTGCACAGTGTCGTCCAGGGACAGCACGCCCTCTTGGACAAGCCGCAGGATGACGCTGCTGCTGACCCACTTGGATGCGCTGGCCACAGGCAGCGGCGCCTCCAGCGCTGTGCTTTGTGCGCCTACGTGAGACAGCAGCGTCCCTGCGCCGCCTCGTCCAGCCACCAGCGTCCACCCGTCGTTGTCCGCGCTGCGTAGCTCAGCTTGCACAGTCTCCCACGCCGTCCGCGCTCGCGACGCGCAGACGCCAGCCAGCAGGAGCAAGGTGCGTAGCGGGCCCATGATACCCGTCGCAGGAAGCGACTGCAGTGAGCAAGGGTGCCTGTCCAAGGGTAGTCGAGGCCTTCATCACCACGAGACGCCCACCGCAGTGCCAGCGTCGGTCTCGGAGCTCGTCTCTGCCGCCTGCGTAAATCTCTATCGGAAGAGAAGATTTTCAGCAGCAAGGCCAGCGCTGAGACCGACGCTGCCGAGACCGAAGCGGCCGAGTTCCCGCTCTAGGCTTGCCACAGCGGCTAAGCATAGCAGCGGGCTGGGCGGCATGGCATCGCCGTGGCGCGAGTGCGGCAGGAGGAGGAGCCCATCAAGAGCAGGCGAAGCGAGCGCGAGTCCCAGCGGCGCCGCGCGGCGAGGCGGGGGGCGCGCGGCACACTGCGGATGGTGGTCCCGCCTGCGGGGTATATTCCTGCCCCTGCGCCTGCGTCTCAACTGGGCAGCAACCTGCGGCATGCGGCGACTAGCTCTCGTGTTATTGCTTGCAGCTCTGGCTGGCGGCGTGCGTCCGCCCGCTAGCGACGCCGACTACTCCCGGGCCTTCGCTGAAGGCAACCGCCTGGCTGCCGAGGGCGACGTCGCCTCGGCGCTGGCTGCGTTTGAGCGCGCCGTGGTGCTCAGACCGTCCAGCTTCTCAGCCTTGCAGAACATCGGCGTTCTCGCGCTGCGCCTGGGCCACGCCGTGCGTGCAGAGCAGGCGTTGGAGCTCGCTTTGGAGCTCACTCCCGGCCGTGCTGAGCTGCTGAACGGGCTGGGTATGGCGCTGCTGGCGCAGGGCAAGCACGCGCAGGCTGTGGCTGCGATGAACGCGAGCGTCTTGTCCGAGTCGAACCCGCGCACCAAGGCGCAGTGGGCCAGCAACCTAGCGGTGGCGCTGCACGCGGCGGGAGACACGCGTGGCGCGCGTGACGCAGAGGTTGCTGCGCGGCCGGCGTCGCAGGAGCAAGCACAAGCATGGGCTGAGCGACTGCTGCTGCTGCAGAGAGCACAACCCGCAGGCACCTCCGGCTGCCCGCTGCCTTCGCCGTCTGCTGCGACGCTGCGCGAGCGTGGTTCACGCTGCGAGCGCGTGCCGGCCTCGCAGCTCACTGCGGAGCTGTTTTACGAGCGCCACGTCATGGCCAGCTCGCCTGTGCTGGTGGAGGGCGCCTTCACGGACTCCTTCGCGCCACTGAGCGCCGCGGACGTGGCCGCGCGCTCTGGCGAGGAGCTGCTGCCTGTGTCGCTTGCTTTCCCTGGTGGGGAGACTCACGCGGTGTTGCCCTTTGCGCACCCGCGCGTGAAAGCCGCGCTGGGCGCCGCAGCGGCCGCGTGGCATGCGCGCGTGAACGGCAGCAGCGCGGGCGAGACGGCCGTGCTTCGGGCCCCGCAGTCGCGCATGTCGCTGAGCACCCTTCTGGCGCTGCTGCGCACCCCCGGCGCGCCGCCGCTGTACGCGCATCAGCTTCCCGCGGAGACGTTCATGCCGGACATTGTGAACGACGGCGCATTCGCGTGGCTGGGCCACCGGCCAGAGGCTGATTCAGCAGAGGGTGGGTCGCTGGCGCCCCCTCCCTGGGCGTCCCGCCTGCGGCCCATGGCCTCCGCGCACGCCTGGCTCACCAGCCGCGCCGCCACGGGGCTGCACTTTGACCGGGGAGACAACGTGCTGGCGCTGCTGGCTGGGCGGAAGCGAGTGCTGCTGCTCCCGCCTGCAGCGCACCCGCAGCTGCTGCGCTACGCGCCTCTCACGGACGTGCGCGTTGACGCTGCGGGCGCGGGGGTGCTGGTGAGCGACAACCATGCGCGATGGGATGCGTTCAGAGCAGAGGATGAGGCGCTTGAGGGGGCAATCACCTGTGACGTCGAGGCGGGTGAAGCGCTCTTCATCCCCTACGGCTGGCACCACGCCGTGCAGACGCAGCCATCGCCGGCGCCGGACTGCTGGAGCGTGGCGCTCAACTGGTGGTTTCACCCGCCTCTGGCGCGCAAGTCGCCGGGCGCCAGCGGAGAACTTTGATGGTGGAGTGGTGGTGGTGGTGTAAAACGTCTATTTGTTGAGATACAGCCTCCCTCTGTAGTGTCCTGGTTCCCGAGTGAGCGGACTCGCTTCTTGTGCTTATAGGCGCTCTCTTGTTGTCTGCGCCGGAACCTCGGAACATCATGCTCGCCTCCTGCTCTGCGCAACTGGCCTGGCCTGCGCGCTGCCGCTCTGCGCGGCGCCGCACACGCGTGACGTGCGCTTCCGGCGGTGAGAGCGCGAGGCTGTTGAGTCGGAGAGAGCTGGCGCTGGGTGGCGCTTTGCTGTCGACTGTCGCGGCCCCGCGCTCCACTCTCGCAGCCGAGGACGCCGCCCCTGGTGCCGGTCGCTTGGCGCTGGTAACTGGAGCGAACACGGGCATCGGCTTCGAGACGGCGCGCGGACTGGCCGCGCGAGGCTACACGGTGATGCTCGCGTGCCGCTCCCTGGACAAGGCCAACGCCACGGCTGCCACGCTCAGAGCAGAGTCGCCCACCGCGCAGTTCCTGGTGCTTGACGAGCCGCTGGAGCTGAGCGACCTTCGCAGCGTGGACAGCTTCGCGCAGTCTGTCCGTCGCACCGGAAAGCCGCTGTCGCTGCTGATCAACAACGCTGGGATCATGGCGGCCCCGCTGGGCGCCACAGCACAGGGCCACGAGTGCCACTTCGGTGTGAACCACTTAGGACACTATGCGCTCACGTTGGCGCTGCTGGAGCCACTGCGCGCGGCTCCGACCGCTGCGCGTGTGGTGAACGTGTCCAGCATCGCAGCCTATGGGGACAGCCTGGTGCTAGATGACCTGGACTGGAAGAAGCGCGACTACGGTCCGTGGAACGCGTACTTTGCATCAAAGTTGTCAAACGTCCTGTTCACCAATGAGCTCGCATCGCGCGAGCCTGGGCTGGTGGTGCACGCTGTGCACCCCGGTGTTGTGGACACTGAGCTGGCGCGCTACATCCTGCCTCCAGACGTGCTGGAGAAGCGCAGGGCTGACCCAGGCAAGTCCGCTGCCCTCGCGCGTCTACTGGGCCTGCGGTCGCCGGTGCAGGGGGCGGTGGCGTCCCTCTGGGTGGCCACGGACGCGGCTGCTGGCGCCTGCACAGGCAAGTTCTGGCTGGATGCAGCGCAGGAGGCGCCCGCATTCGCGCGGCCCGGGGGTGGAGAGGCGGGGCGGCGCAGGGCGGCGGAGCTCTGGGCGCGCAGCGAAGAGTTCCTGACGGATGCGCGCCGCGGGCGGGTTGTTTGACCGTCAAGAATCTTGCATTCTCCATCGCTCGCGTGACCTATCTTGTGCATGCTCGTGCTCGCATGCCGCGCTGCTCGGCCGTATGTGGTCTGCGCCGCCGTTGAGGAGAGCCACGCTGGCAGCACAGCGCCCCAAGCGCCTCCAGACGTGCACAAGCGTCGCGTCCGCTACTCTGGAAAGAACCCGCGCACCTTCGAGGCAAAGTACAAGGAGCAGCGCGGCGACGCGGCCGTAATTGCGCACGTGCAGGCAAAGGGCGGCACCGCTGCTGGTACGCACAGGCCCATCGCTGTGGAGGAGCTGCTCGGCGTGCTGCAGGTCAATCCAGGCGACACGGTGGTTGACTGTACGCTGGGCTACGGCGGCCACGCCTCGGTTTTGCTGGAGCGAGTGCAGCCTGGCGGCCGACTGCTTTGCTTGGACGCGGACGGCGTGACGCTGGTGCGAACCCGCACCCGTCTGGAGAGTCTGGGCCATCCTGCGGGTAGTGTGGAGTGCGTGCACAGCAACTACGCCGCTCTGGCGAGCGTGCTGCTGGAGCGCGAACCCGCAGGCGCTCACGCAATACTGGCGGACCTGGGCGTTAGCAGCATGCAGCTGGACAACCCCTTGCGGGGCCTCTCTTACAAGACAGACGGGCCGCTGGACATGCGATTGGATACCAGCCGGGGTAAGCCGGCGTCTGCGAGGCTCGCCTCCTGGACCAGCCTCGAGCTGGCGCAGCTGCTGACCGACAACGCTGACGAGCCGCGTGCGGAGGCCCTCGCGGCGGCCATCTGCGCGGCTGCTGCACGCGGCCCGCTCGAGACGACCGAACAGCTGGCGCAGGTTGTGCGACGAGCGCTGCCGCGGGGCACGCCTGCTGAGGATGTGACTGCCACGCTGCGCCGTGTGTTCCAGGCTATACGCATCGCGGTGAATGGCGAGTTTGAGAAGCTCGACGCGCTGCTGATTGCGCTGCCAATGGCCCTGCGCCCTGGCGGGCGAGTGGCCATCCTCACCTTTCACTCGGGTGAGGACAGGCGAGTGAAGCTGTCCTTCAAGGCTGGCCTGGCCTGCGGCCTGTACAGCCACATCTCGCCAATCGTCATTCGACCCAGCTGGGAGGAGCAGCGCAGCAACCCGCGAGCCGCCTGCGCAAAGCTGCGCTGGGCGCAGCGCAGCGCAGGCGCAGACTGATGGCTCTGGGCTGCAAATCATGCGCAGCTCAGACAGTCAGCCGGATGATGTTGTGTCAGGCCCTGCGGCTGCGGCACGCCTACAGTACCTGCTCTCCTGCTGTAAAAAAATTTGCCTCTCTCCTCCTCTCGAGCTCCCCCGCCTATCCTGTTCGTCGAGTGTCTTCACGGCGCCCCCAGGGCCACAACCGCCATCACGTCCTCTCTGCTCGCCATGTACAGTGCGTTGGAGGGCTACGAGACGGCCGATGAGACAATCGCATTTCTGGACGCCCATTGCAGGGCGAACACGCGGGGCTGTCTGGAGACGTTGCGCCTCGCGACTCTCTCGATTGCGACCGACATGGCGCTGGCCGAGGACTGGCCGAGCACGAGGCGGCACTGCCGCTATGCAGAGGCTATCACGTGCTTCCTGGCTAACGGCGTTGCTGTCGCCACACCCGACAATGCCGACTTTGAGCGGAGTCCCTGGCATCTCAAGCGCTACCTGGCGCTCAACTGCCCTTGCCGCTGCTTCAGCCGCAAGTATTCGGTGGAGTGCTCCAACCCTGGCTGCAACGCGCGCCACGGGGGTGGGGTCACCATGAGGGCGTGCAGCGCCTGTCTGGTGAGCTACTACTGCAGCGTGGAGTGCTCCGCCGCGCACTGGCCGGTGCACAAGCAGCAGTGCAAGCGCGAGAAGGACAAGGGCAACTCAAAGTCGAGCTCCAGATCCAAAGTCTAGCTTTTTTAGAGCTCGTCTGGGTGCTGCTATGTGTGTGTGAGTGTGTAAATTGAACTGTGGTCACCGCTCCTCTGCATCCTGGCCCTGCTCGCGCTTGCCAGCCTCTGCGGCTGCCGAGGGCCAGGACATGCCGGAGCCCCGGTGCAGCGTGAGCCTGGGCATTGCCCACAGGATCCACCACAAGGTGCCCCTCTCGTCAAACGTCTCCTGCCAGTTGCGCCGCAGCCCCAGGTCCAGGTCGTTCACCCACACCCGCCCCTCCCGTCGCGCCGCCCGCGACGCCTCCCGGTTGCCGTAATAGTCGATGGTGGTCTGCGCGCTGCACACCAGGTACACGTGCCAGGCGAGCAGCAGCGACAGCGCCAGAAACACGGCCAAAGCAAGGATGAAGGAAAACATCACCGCGCTCGTCTCGCCGCGCCCCAGCTCGCGGCGCAGCAACACGCCGCCGTGGCGCGGCGCATCCCAGCCAACGCTGTCATGCAGCCAGGCAAGCGCCATGCGCACAGGCAGCATGTCCGGCTCTTCTGCGACGGGGAGGTAGCACACGGCGCAGGCGTATGCGCAGCCGACCCACAGGTAAAAGAGGAAGAGGAAGAAGTACCGGTAGTTCTTGAGGCCCACGCAGTTGTTCATCCAGGGGCAGTGGTGGTCCATCTTCAGCACACAGCGCTTGCACACGCTGCAATGGTGCGACACCGGAGGCTTCACGTTCTGGCAGGTGCGACACCAGCGGCGGTGCGCACGAGTGGAGTCCGACTGGGGCGCGCCCTCCTCTGCGATGGCAAACAAGTCGGGCACTGCGCCTGGATCGGTGCGCACGCACATCAAGTAGTTAAACAGGATGTTGAAGGACAGCCACACGCCCAGACACAAGTGTGGCGCGCCCGTGGGCGTGCGCGGGTCGAACATCAGCGGCAGGAGGAGGCGGAAGTACACGACAATGACCGCCTGAGAGCGCGAGTCGCCCGAGTTCAGACACGCGCAGACGCCCGCAGCTCACAGCACCCCGCGCGCTGCACGCACCACGATGAGCAGCCAGCCGATGAACACGTAGACGGGTCCTGAGCGGGGCGGCGCGAGAGGCGGTGAGCGCACGCGCGCTGCCCAAAGGGAAGTGCTGGAACCTGAGACCCGGATGGTTGCGTCGAACCACTTGTCGCAACACGAGCAGCAGGTGACCAGCCTGCGGCGAGGGCCGCGTGAGTCGGGAGCGCAGGTGAGAGCCGCCGTGCGGCCCACCTGTCCAGGCAGCCTGCGTAGCAACGCAGGAGGCTGCGTCGCAGCGCCACCATGCTTGCGCTGCCGCCCTCGCTGCAAGCAGCGTCCAGCGTGTCTGTTGTGGTCTCTCAGCTCGTGGACAACATTTTTCTGCGCTCAGCAGTGCATCTCGAGCAGCCTCACACACCACACTTGGATACGGCACAGACAGGGCTGGAAAGTGCGGAACGCCCAAAGCTCTTTTGCTGCTGACGTGGCGGGGTCCTACCAAAATCCCGTAGTAGCAGTCGTCGTCGCGCGGCGCGCGCGCTCTCGCCCAAATAATGCACAACACGTCGCCCTGTTCGGTGCATGTAGCTGCTGTCCGAGCAGCTGGCTGGCGTGCGGTGATCGGCGTGAGTGCCTTTAGCAATGTTCTGTCGCCTAGCGCTCGCCCTGCTGCTGGTCGCCTGCGCTGATGCACGTCGCCCGCTGGCACTGACTGAGGTGCGCGTTGGTTACGTGCAGTCGTTCGTTGTGCGCTTCGCTCACGGCTGCTGCAGACTCCATATACCGGCAACGTGAGCGTGCCCTGCAACGCCTCCGTGCTTGGCGGCGGCCCAGCCTACTGCAACCTGTGGTCATACGACCCGGCGAGTGGCAGGTTTGCCAAGACGCCCAGGCTGACTGCGGTGGGGAACATCGACCCCGCGCTGGGCTCCTACTTCCCCGCAAACGCCCGCGTGCCTAGCCCGGCGCAGGTGCCCTCGCAGGCTGGTCTGCCTCTTGTGAATCAGAGTGGCTGGGGCGGGGGGGCGAACGTGACGCTGGGCCCGCAGGAGGGCATGTGCTGGGGCGTGCACTCCACGCCGAGCACCTTTGCCTCCACCTCCACCACGGCTGCAGTGCTGCTGTCGTGGCACCTGGGCGCGCACGCGCTGAACGAAAGCAGTGCGCGGGGCGCACTGGTGAACACGTCCAGTCCAGCCGCCTTTGTGCCATCTGGGCTCACGTTTGCTGTCAACGTCACGCTCGCAGCTCGAAACAGCCCCTCGCAGCGCCTCCTGTCGCTCAAGCCCACCTGCCTGCGTTACCGGCGCGCATTCACGGCCGCCGCGGTGGCTGGCCACGCGTACACTTCGCCCCTCATTTGCCACGCGCTCGTGTCTGGACTGGCGCCCGCAACCTCCTACAACTTCTCCCTCTTAGCCTCCGTGGTGAACGGCAGCGCCGTGACGCTGTACGGCACCCCCCGTAATCCGGGCGCCCCGCCGCTGCCATACGGCTTCAACACGGCTCCGCTGGCGGGCGCTGCTGTGTACCCGCTGCGCTGGGCGGTGACGGCTGACGTGGGCCAGACGTTCAACAGCAGCATGACGGCGCAGTACATGGCGCAGTATGCGGACAGCCTGGGCGGCACCAGCCGCGCGGGGGTGGACGTGCTGCTCAGCGTGGGCGACTTTTCGTACGCCGACAACTACGGTCCCACCGACCAGCTGCAGACATGCTGGCAGACGGGCGCCCCCTGCGGCACAATGCAGCAGCGCTGGGACTCCGCGTTTACAATGTGGCAGCCCGTGATAGGCCGCAGCACGGCGGTGCATGCGGCGGGCAACCATGAGCTGGAGATTGACGGCATCAGCGCCATGCGGCTCACTCCCAATGACACCGCCGCCACCTACGGGGTGGACAAGGGCAATTATCCTTTTCAGTCCTATGCCACTCGGCTGCCCAACGGCGCAATGGACCCGCGCCAGTGGGGTGACATCCACTCGGCGCAGTTCTACAGCCAGAACTTGGGCGCCGTGCACGTAGCAGTGCTGAACAATTACATCCCCTTTGCACCCGGCTCGCCGCAGCATAGCTGGTTTGTGGCCGACCTGCGTGCGGTGGATCGCTCCAAGACACCCTGGCTGCTGGTAGCAGTGCACGCGTCGCCCATGCACACCTACTACACGCACTACAAGGAGATGGAGTGCTTCTTGTCCATCTACGAGCCCCTGTTCCTGCAATACCGAGTGGACATGGTGTTCAGCGGACACATTCACGCGTACCAGCGCACGCATCCCGTCTACCAGTATCAGCGCAACGACTGCGGCCCCGTCTACGTCACCATCGGCGACGGGGGCAACATCGAGGGCCCCTACCGTGACTTTGTGGACGACCTGGTGCCGGGCAGCAACGTCACATACTGCGAGGCTGCGTGGGGCGCTGCGCTGCGCGCCACGCCGGGCAGCAACGCGGCGAACGGTCTGCCGCCGAGCTACCAGAGCCAGGTACACCCGGTTGGGTGCCCCACGGTGAGCTACCAGCGGGCCAGCGGGGTTGCAGGCGGGGCTGGGGTGCTTGCGGACCCCGCATCGCCCGACCGCTTCTTCTGTCAGAGCAGTCAGCCCACCTGGAGCGCGTACCGGGACCCTTCCTTTGGCTTCGCTTCGCTCACCTTCAACAGCAGCATGCAGGCCACGCTCACCTGGTATCGCAACGTGGACCAGGCCAGCGGCCAGGCGCTGCGGGGCGCAGACAAGGTGACCTACACCCGCTTCACGGGGACGTGCGGCGCCCCGCTGCCGCCGCCGCCACCCAAGGCTGCTTCGCCCCAGGCCAAGAAGAGCGGCGGAGGCGGCACCTTCGTCGCTGCGTTCCTGGTGGTGCTGGCAATCGCCGGCGCGGGTGCAATCTGCTGGTGGCGCAACAAAGACGCGGCGGCGGTGGCGGGTGTGCCGGGAGATTCGCCGGAGGCGCGGCTGCTGGGGCCGCAGGAGGCTGCGCCGACAAGGCAGGTGGCGCTTTCTGCGCTCGCAAAGACCGCGACCGCATAGCTGTAGCTCTATTTACGCGCAAACAACGCCGCGCACAGCGCCGTCACAGCCTTCTCGTCGGAAGCAACCTCCAGCTCCTTGTCCAAGCGCGCCCCCGGTGCGGCGGCTTCCACGTCCCAGGCCAGCAGCGTGGGAATGCAGCGCAGCCGCACCGCACCACCCTTCAGCGGGTGTGGCTGTGCCGTGTTCTTCCAGTCTGCTCGCTCACCCACGTCCACCACCAGCAAGGTCACGCCCGCGGCTGCTGCTGCGGCGAGTACGGCTGGCTGCGCCCGAGTGCAGTCTGGGCACCAGGTGGAGCTAAAGAGCACATGGGGGGAGGGCTGCCCACGCAGGCGCGCGGCGGCAACGGGGAAGGTGGCCACAGTTGCGCTGAGGGAAGACATGGCTGCGAGACAGACTCCAGGCGAGCGTGGAGCAGCAGCAGCGGGCGAGTGCAGCGTCGCGCGAGGCAGAAGCAACAAGCACGATACGACCAGCGGAGGGACGCCAGTAGGCCTGGCGCTGGACCGCTGGCAAAAAACAGAAGAAGACTCGGTCTGACAGTTTGTTGGATGATAGCACATGAGCACACTCAGGGCTCCTCATCCTGTGGGTCGCTGGCAGAGGCCACGGGCGGCACTGCCTGCACCTCCGCCTGCAGCTCGGGCGCACGCTCCGGAGCACGCTCAGGGCGCGCGCTGCGGCTGCGGCTGCTGCTGCGGCTGCGGTGCTTTCGGTGCTTCTTCGACTTTTTCTTGTGTTTGCGGCTGGAGCGCCGAGCAGAGCGCGAGTCGCTGCGGCTGCGGCTGCGGCTGCGACTGCGCCGACGACGCTCACGCGACCGCTCACGCGAGTCGCGGCTCCGACTGTGGCGCCGCTCGCGCTCGCGGCTGCGGCTGCGGCTGCGCCGACGGTCGCGACTGCGCTCTCGCGGCGCGCGCCCACCGTCGTCGCGCTCGCGCCGGGAGCTGTCAGCTGCCCCGTAGCGGGGCCGCCCGGCGTCGCGGGGAGCGCCGGGCGGCGGCGGCGGCAGCGGCGGGGGCGGAGGCAGGCCTGCTGTCGCTGTTGCGTTAGCGCGTTGCTGTTCAGCCAGCCGACTGGTGAGTAGCGCCATCTTGGCCTCGCTCACCGCTCGCGCAGACAGCTCCTCTTTCTTAGCCTCCAGCAGCTCCTCTTTCTTAGCCTCCAGCAGTGCCTGCGAGATGCCAGGAACGCCGTTCTGCGCGTTAGACATCGCGCTTTGCAGGTGGGCCCATAGCTCACGCATGAACGCCCCCGTGTTCCGCTCCAGAAAGGCCAGCAGACCGCTGTACATGTCTCGCCCGCTCGGCGCGCCACCGTCAGTGAGCAGGTTGTGCACCATGCCTAACGGAGGACCGTCAGGTGATGAAGAACAGCAGTGTTAGCGAACGCACCTACGAGCACTTCGTCTTCCACGCCACCCAACAACTCGGTGATGCGCGCCTCAATCCAGGGTTTCAACACCTCTAGGTTCACCTTGCGCATATCCACCTGGTGGGGGCACTCAGCTGACCTAGAGTAGGGTTGCGAGCGGGCGTGCGTGCTGCCCGGGGCGACAGCGCGGCAGCGCCCACGCGCCTTCGCGTTCAGCTCGGCGGGGTAGTCTGGCAGCGAGGCCTTCTTGGGGCCAGCCGCGAGAACGTTGCGCGAGAAGGGGCCGCCCTGTTGCGCCATGGCGCTTGCACGCTCGCCTGACAGCACGCACAGGACACGGGGGCGCACTATGACTGATATGACCAAATATTGCGCGCCACCGCGCCTGCAGAGCGCATCTTCGATTTTGCGTTGCCTCCCCCTCTCCCTCCGCTCTGAGCAGCGCAGTAGTGTATGTCCGCAGATGCCCCTGCGAGGGAGAGCAGAAGTGTGAGCGGGACGCAAGAGGCTTTTGCAGGCGCGGTGGGCGGTGTGAGCGGTGTACTTTTCGGCCACCCTCTGGACACGCTGCGCGTCCGCCTGCAACAGCCAGGCAGCCCACACACGCTGCAGGCGGTCCTGGCGCAGACGCTGCAGCGGGAAGGCTTCGCAGCCCTCTGGAAGGGTCTCAGCTCGCCGCTGTGCACTGCGGGTGCTCAGAACGCCCTATGCTTTGCCAGCTATGCAGCCAGCTGCTCTTTGCTGGCAGGCGACGAGCCAATCACCTCTTCACAAGTCTACTTTGCAGGCTGCGCTGCAGGTGCCGCCACCGCATTCCTCGTCGTGCCAGTGGACCTCATCAAAACGCAGCTGCAGACGCGGGTGGGCCGCTCAGAGGGCCCGCTGGCCCTGGCAGCTTCCATCTTGAGCAAGCATGGCGTTCCAGGGCTGTACCGCGGCGCCTCAATAACCTTCTTGCGAGACGTTCCCTCCAGCGGTGTCTATTTCCTGGTGTATCACCGGGCGCTGGGTGCGCTTGGCGGCAACGTGGACGGTGGCGCCGCAAGCAGCACGCTGGTTGCGGGTGGGGTGGCAGGCGTTGCTTCCTGGGCGTCAATCTATCCTCTGGACGTGTGCAAGTCCCGCATTCAGGCGCAGCCGGAGCGCTGGAACAGGGGCTGGCTGGACTGCATGCGGCGCAGCGTGGCGGACGAGGGTGTGGCGGTGCTGACACGCGGCCTGGGCGCGTGTCTGGGCAGAGCCTTCCTGGTGAATGCCGCCATATTTAGCGGACACGCAGCCGGGCTGACGCTCTTCCCGGCGCTCTAATAACGAATCGAATCCAATCCAACTCACGGCGCAGGCGCGGCTGTTGCGGGCGCCTCGTAGCGGCACACGCAGCCGAACAGCGGCGTGTCGCCCAGCGCCTGCGCGACCTCCAGATGCTTCACCATGCCCAGGCAGAGCACCTCGCAGCTGAAGCTGGCACGCAGGTTGCTCTCGATGCCGCGCCCCATGCCCTCCAGAATCACCAGGTCCGCCTGCGCGGAGGCTGCGGCCAGCTCAGGGCTGATGTAGCGCAGGTCGATGACGGGCAGGTCGCTGCCGGAGGCTATGACGCGCAGACGGCCGTCCGCCACAGCCTCCGCAAAGGGGCCATCCAACGCCGCCACCTGGGGCAGCAGCAGCTTAAGCTCCTCGTAGGTCACATCGTTGATGCTAGGCACTGAATTTGCGGCCAGGATGACGCGCGTGCCGCGGCGCGCCAGCTCCCGCGCCAGCGGCAGCATGCCCAGCACAATGTCAGCGCCGCTGTTGTCCACGAACATGACGGCCAGCTGGTGCGGCTGCGGCGCCGCCCAGCGCGCCGCCAGCGCGTCGTAGCAGTCCACGGACCAGGGACGCTTCTGCAGCTTGGCGCGGGTGGACATGAAGTCCAGACTGCCCTCTGAAAACATGGCCGCCGTGTTGGCGGCGCCCAGGTCGAAGATGTTGCCCGCGAAGGTGCCCTCCACCAGCGCGAGCAGTCGCTGTGGCTGAGGCAGCGCGTCCAGCTCCGCCAGCAGCGCCGGCAGGTGCAGCAGTGCGCGCTGGTTCTCCTGAGCCTTGACGGTTGCGAAGCAGTCGCGGAAGCCCTCCTCGCGCAGCAGCCGGTCACGCAGAGCGCAGAGCTTGAGGCAACAGAGCGGGTCCTTCGCCTCCGCTGTGGGAGAGGGACTGTGTCAGAACCGCACAAAGCACGTCTTGCACTGAGCTCTGCGCAGCGCACCCTCGGGCAAAGAAGGCGTCTCCAGCTCCTGCAGCGCCGCAGTGTAGCGCTCCGCGAAGCGCGCTGCGGCGGCGGGCGCGTCGCTCACGCTTGGGTCGCTGGAGGCGCGGCCCTGGAACTCGAGGGTGGTGCGACGGAACGCGTCCAGCCACGCAGCGCGGGGGGGATGCCCGCCGCTGTAGCAGAACGTGTTGGGGTTGTAGCTCGCAGGGTCGCTCAGCAGCGGGAACGGCACCAGCGCCAGAGAGCTCAACATAGACCTGGACATATGCTTGCGTAGAGCTGACGACCTGATGACTTCTCGAGTGTTCGACGTGTTCGATTGCTTTTTCTAGCGCCCTCGACCACGCGATGTCAGTAGCATCTACGCTGTTGGGCTATGGCGCAGCTCTGCTATCAGCGCCAGCGACGAGGCCAGCTGGCGCTGCTGCACTCGTTGCCGGCCTGCTGTCCATGACGGGCCAGTCGGGCCCGCCTAAGAAGGGCGAGCCCGGATTTGTCAGGTGAGGAGACCCGAGAGCGCGTGAGCAGGCGCAAACAGCGAAGGTGTGAGACTATGCGACGCGACTCACAGCAAACGGCACTTGCTCAGGTACATGGCTGCGGTGCACATAGGCCTCTTGCTACCGCTGTTGTACGCCGCTGGGTTCCTGTGGCGCGCGTACGAGGCGCGCGCAGACGCGCCTCGCCTCGCGACACACGCTGCGCTCGCCGGGCTCTCGCTCACCACCTTCGGCTGGCTCTGCTTACTCAAGCCCAAGAAGAGCAAGAGCGCAGACAAGAAGCAGCAGTGAGGGCGGGACCCGGGCATTGGGCGGCAGGCGTGTTCATTTAGCTGTCTGTCCACTGCTTCATTCGGTGGCAGTCTCCGCGTTCCCTTGCTCTGCGGCCACAACCGGCGGCGGCGGCATCAGCGCCGGCTCAGGCACCGGCTGAGTCACCGCCATTGGCGCCGGCTCGACAATCTGCTCCGTATGCGCTGCCCCCTCAGCCTGCTCCTCCGCCCCGCCCTGCCATCCCGCCTGGCGCAGCATGCGCAGCAGGAACGCGCACGCGGATGGTCGGCATGCCTCGCTGGTGCTCTCGTGCGCCGTGTGCCCCGCGCTGAGTCGTGCGGCGTCGCACCAGGGGGGCTGCCACAAGTCCGTCTTGCTGCGCTTGATGGGCGGTGCGCCCTCGTCGCTGCTCTGCTCCCAGGGCGGCTGGTTGACGGCGGGCCTGACTGGCGTGTCCAGCGTCTCGCTGCTGGTCACCCAGTTGCAGCAGCGCTGGCTGAAGAACTGGCGCTCAGCTGCTTGCAGACGCTCCACACTCCGACCGTGCACGCTGTCCGTCAACGCCACGCCACGCAGTCGCTGCGTCACAGACGGCAGTTGCTGAGACAGCAGACCAGCGGTGCACACGCCCCCGTAGCTGTGAGCCACCATTAGCACGTGGTGAGCTTGAGAGGGCTCAACCAGTGCCTTCCACGCATCCACCGTGTGCTCCTCGCTGCTGGCGCGCCGGTGGTTGGGGTTCAGCACGCAGCAGCCAAAGCCGCGCGATACGGCCCACTGCAAGTAGGGAACCACAGTGCCGGTTGTGAGCGACTCATTGATGCACAGCCTGCGCGCCCACTGGCCAGCCGCCACCGCGCCCGCGCCGCAGAGGAGCACGAGGAGCACGTCGCAGGTGTCGCTGTCAGGCGTGCAGAAGACGTCCACGCCGTGCACCAAGCGGCGCTGCATGCCGTGTGATGCGACCAGCAGCGCCTGCACATAGCCTGCCACCGCCAGCGCCAGCTTCTCGTAATGCGCCTGGGTGCTGAAGCGGAACGGCTCCGCGCCCTCCACGGAGCGCAGCTCGCCCGCGGTGTTGTAGGCGTAGCCCAGCGCACGCAGGGCCTCTACAGCGCACGCCAGCTCCTCCTCGGCAGTCAGAGGCGCTTCCTCTTGTGCTGACAGCATCGCGCTCAAGCCTCGCTGCAGCGCCTTCAGCAGCCCCGTGGCATCTGAAAAGGTTGCGCTCAGGTCAGCCCGTGCGCCTGCGCCCACAGCGAGAGCAGCGAGCACCCGGGCGAGTCAGATGCACCCACAGGCGCCACGAGAGATCGCAGGCAGAGGCGCGGGCGGTGGAGGTCCAGAAGCGAGTGATGCGCTCACGCGGCCTCGCCCTGTGAGCACGAAGGCTCGCACAGGCACAGACTGCGCAGAGTCAACAGATGATGTGAGATGGCCTTGCGAAGGGAGCGAGGCGCGAATGACGTGGCAACAAAGGCAACAACGACGAAACGTACGGCTCGTCTGTGAAGTCTCTCACAGCCGGTGGCTCTCCGGCATCTGCCTGTGCTCTGCCGGTGCTCCCGTCTCCACGCTTAGCGCAAAGACCTGTTTGAGCGCAGCATCGGCGCCACGCTTGAGCGCCCAGCCCCCTTCTCCTGGGAGCTTCTCGAAGAAGCGCGGCGCCCATGTGAGCCCCGCATCCTCACGAGCGCTGCGCCGCTCCCGCTGCGCCTCCTCCACCCGCGTCTTTGCGGCGCGCGCGGTTTCCCAGCTCCGCGCCTGCAGCGCCTCAGTCACAGAGGCCCACACGCAGCGGCTGTCCAGCACCGGCCCAACGCCCGTGAACTCGTGCGGCAGCGGCAGCGGCATCTGCGGCAGGCATGCGTCTCCGTGTGATGATGCGTCAAAGAGCTGCCGCTCGATGCCGCTTGCAGTCGCTCGCGCCATCACCCGCCCCGTCCAGCGCCCCTTGAACTCGTGCAGCAGCTCGCCTGTGTCGCTCCGGCTGCAATGCCAGACCCGCGTCAGCAAATGGATGGCGGCACAAACGACATCCTTCGGTGGTGGAGTGCTCACCTGACGTTCCCCGTGACGCAGTGCCATGGCGTGCCGGGCAGCAAACGCGGATGGAAGTGGATGCAGGCTTGGAGGCCGGACGCTGCGCATGCGATGTGGACTGCGCTGACCCACTCCGCGCCGGGGGTTGGCAGGAGGCGGAAGGAGAGCGAGGGCGCGTTGAGCAGATACGTCTCCCCGACGGCGGGCAGCTCCAGCACCCAGGCGCCGTGGCGAGCAACCTCCACGTTGAGCCCGGTGAAGCGCGGCCGGGGCTGCTCAGCGCCGCACAGTATCGCGCCCGAGCTCCCGGCCAGGCCGTGGCAGAAGGCGGTCACCGGCGGGTGGTGGGACACCTGGGCGCCAGGGGCGTCTCAGAAAAGGAGTGTCTCGGCCGTGCAGGAGGAGCCTAGAGACGTCTCTTACAAGAGGACCCGCGTCTTCCTGCCACGTCACGCGCCTGCTCCACCAGGAGGAAGGACTCGCGGCCGTGCACGCAGTGCGTCTCGCCCAGCACCGGGTTGTATGGCTTGCGCAGAAAGGGAGGGTGGCGGGCTGTTGACAGGACCCAGCCAACCACGGCCAGCATGCGCGCCTCCGACGTGTCCGCAGCAGCAGCAGCAGCCAAGTGACGCTCCGACTCTGACACCGAGGCGATAGTTGGCGCAGTCAGCGCGTGTCGCGTGGAGCGAGAAGCGAGAGGCGCGCAGCGTGAGGTGTGTGTCCAGCCGCGAGGTGTCAAGGTGACTCGCTGCCAGCTCCACACTGATGTCACCGCTCAGCCGGGGCGCACCCACGAGTGCTTCGAACATCTGGAGGCTGGACTGCGGGTGCAGGAGCTGCGCGGGGACGCTGAGGTCGTAGCAAAGGTCGCCAAAGGACAGCCCTGCCAGCGCCCCGCGCACGGCAGCCAGGAGCCCCGTGTCGTGAACAGGTGCGCTGGCGGTCCCCATGACCACGTGCGATAGAGCGATACGCGTTGGGCGGGTGCGGGGGCTTCGCTGCGTCCCTTTCCCCACAACGCAGGTGACGTCATCAGCGGTCATTTGCGGGCGCCCCTGACGTTAAGAAACCGCCCCTCGCCTCCTCGCAGCGCCATGGCCGCGCCCGTGTACTCCTTCCCGCTGCTTCCCGTGGCCGACGTGGTGGCCTGCCTGGCTGAATTGGGCGTGGCGGTTAGCGAGGCGCAGCTGGCCAAGCCAGAGCCTGAGCACGTCTTCAAAGTGTTCGAGGAGCTGGTGACCTCGCTCGTGGGCGTCTCGCGGTGCGCGCGCGCCATAGGGCGGCCGCACAGCGCGCCGGGGCCTTCTGCGGGCGGCGGGGCTTCCGGGCGGGCCCCAGCTGTCGCCCACCCCTAATGCGTTTGCGCGCCCACCCGCAGCGAGGAGCTGCAGCAACCGGTGTTCTCGGCGCTGGACGCGCTCCAGTTCCCGGAGCTGCACGAGGAGTCCATCGGCGTGCTGGCTTTCACGCGGCACCTGTACCGGCTCATGTTTGCGTCTGGCGTGCACGACTTCTGCCTGCGGGTGCGCCCCGCCCGCCCTGCAGGCCCCGCCCCGCAAAGCCGCAGCTCACCCGCCCCTGCGCTTTCAGGACGTGCACGCGCCGGAGTGCAAGCGTCTGTTGCGGTGCCTGTCGGCGGTGCTGAACTTTGCAAAGTACCGGGAGGACAAGCTGGCGCTGCTGGAGGAGCTGCAGGGGGAGTCCCTCTCTATGGCGCAGCGCCACGCGGAGCTGAGCAGGGCGAACGCGGAGAAGGCGCGCGCGGCGGCACACTTTGAGCAGCACACGCGCTCACGCGGCACACGTCCACTCACACAGGCGGCTGAGCTTGAGCGTCTGGAGGCGGAGAGAGACGCGTCGGCGCCGGTGCGTCCCGCCCCGCCTGCGCTCCCGCGCCCAGCCTGAGCGCGCACCCGCGTGTGCCTGCCGGTTGTCCAGGTTGCCAGCCAGCTGGAGTGCGAGACCCGCGCGCTGGAGGCGCGCATCGCGGCGCTCAGCGAGGAGGCTGAGGCGCTGGCTGGGGCTGTGCGGGACGCCAAGGCGGAGGGCCACGACCTGGCCGCCGCAGCAGCGGCCACCAAGCAGCAGCTAGCGGCTGCGCGCGTCGAGGCTGATGGGCTGCGCGCGCAGATCGTGAGCGCGCCCGAGGCGGTGGTCACCGCGCTGGCGGAGGTGAACGGCGCCGTGGAGCGCGCGCGACTGCGCTGTGCCGACGCAGAGGCCAAGACACGCGAGCAGCTGGCGCGCGCGGACCAGCTGGCGCGCCTCGACAAGGAGCTGCGCAAGGCGGCGGCGGTGGCGGCGGAGGGCTGCGCGGCGGTGGCGGCGCGCAAGGAGGCTTCGCACGTGCTCAAGGCACGGCGCACCCCTCCCCGCCAATACTGCTTGACTCACAGCCCCCGGCCCCGCTCGCAGGCTGCCCGTGCGCGCCTGTCCGAGAACGAGGCGGAGGGATGGCGCCTCGTGTCCGAGAAGGAGCACCTGCAGCGCACTCTGGCCACAGTGGCAGAGCGGCAGGCGCGGCTGGAGCAACAGGGCGAGCTGAAGGTGCGCGCTCCGCTGCCTTGCACACCCCGGGCGCTCACCCTTGACACCGCCTCCCCGCAGCGCGAGGCGGCCGCCGCCGCGCTGCGCGCCGCGGAGGGCGAGGCTGCTGCTGCGAACGCGCGCAGCGACTCCTCCGCTTCGCGCGTGGCGGAGAACACCGCCGCCGCGCGCCAGCTGGAGGTGCGCCTGCGGGATGCGCTGGTGGCGCAACCTGTGCTGACGTGGCGCATTTCTTCCGAAAGGCTGCGCAGGCGGAGCTGCGGCGCACTCACACCCGCGACATGGCATCCGTCACCGCCCGCTACAACACCCTGCTGGACACCATCCACGATTACCACTGCAGGCTGGCCGAGACGCTGGATGGGCCCATCGCTGGCGACGCTTCCGAAACGCTGTCGCTCGAGGGGCCTGCGCCGCCCTCTCCGCTGGTGGAACTCTGATTCCGCGCAGCCAGGCTCATCACTGTGTCACAGAGACACCACGCTCGCATCCAGTGCCGTCATAGTGCGCGTGCTCGAAGATATTGCGAATTGGTGGTTGGTGGTTCACCACCTCCGTCGGTCGCCACGTCACTGCAGGAGTTCAGAAGAAAGTCGCTCCCTCGCCAAACGCGTGGAAGAGCATGCGGCGCCAGGCTGCCAGCAGCCTGAGTCGCGCGCAGCGCGCGGCACAGCGCGGCGTGGCGAGCAGTAGCGGCGCGTCGGCTGCTGGCACCGAAGGTGGCACCTCGGCTGGTCGCCGGAGGAGCGCTCTTTCGGCCGCCAAGGAGGTTGGCGCGCCAGGCAGTCGTGCGCAGGGTGGCCTGTCGCAGGCTGTGGTGGTCGAAAGCGAGCGCCTCGTGCCCTTCGTGCCCAGCAAGGTGCGACCGACTGCTGTCCCAGCGTCGGTCCGAGTCGCGGTGGCCGAGCCTTCCGGCTTCCGCAACGTGGACGGCGGCCGCATCGAGGACGGTCGCTACGCCGCCTTCCAGGCTGACATAGCCTCCTTCATCCCGGCGGAGCGTGTCATCACGGACAGCGTGCGCACCTTCGCCTACGGCACGGACGCCAGCTTCTACCGCCTCAACCCGCGCGTTGTGGTTAAGATTAGCAGCGAGGAGGAGGCGAGGCGCATCCTACCGCTGGCGCTGAAGCACCGCACGCCAGTCACCATCCGCGCTGCTGGCACTTCCCTGTCTGGCCAGGCCGTCACGGACAGCGTCATGCTCAAGTTGTCGCACGGCGGCAAGGCGTTCCGCAACTACGAGATCAAGGCGCGTGCCTGCGGCCTGCGCGGTGCACGTGGCACCTTGCTGCGCCTGAGACTGACGGTGGCGCCACATCTGTTTCTTCACAGGAGGGAGGCCGGGTCGTCACAGTCGAGCCGGGCCTCATCGGCGGTGAGGTGAACCGCCTGCTGGCCTCGTACGCCAAGAAGCACAAGCTGGCGGACAAGTACAAGATTGGGCCGGACCCCAGCAGCATCGACTCGTGCATGATGGGCGGCATCGTGGCCAACAACTCATCCGGCATGTGCTGCGGCGTGGCGCAGAACACGTTCCACACGCTGAAGGACATGCGCATCGTGCTGGTGGACGGCACACTGCTGGACACTGCTGACCCGGCGAGCGTCGCCGCCTTCAAGCAGTCCCACGCGGCGCTGCTGAAGGCGCGCTCCCGCGCGTACACGCGCTCGCCCCTTCCCTGCTGACTGCGGGTGTGCTGCGCAGGGCGTGTCGGCGCTGGCGCGACGCGTGCAGGCTGACCCGCAGCTGGTGGCTCTCATCAAGAAGAAGTTCGCAATCAAGTGCACCACCGGCTACTCCATCAACGCGCTGCTGGTGAACCCGGATGACCCCATCGAGATTGTGAAGCGGCTCATGATTGGCAGCGAGGGGACGCTGGGTTTTGTGAGCCAGGCCACCATCAACACGGTGCCGGACTACGAGCACAAGGCGAGCGCCTTCATCATGTACGACCACGTGGAGGATGCGTGCAAGGGCGCGGCGGTGCTGCGCCGGGGCACCAAGGTGGACGCGGTGGAGATGTTTGACCGCGCCTCGCTGCGTGAGTGCGAGAGCGACGCGCGCCTGGCCTCCCTGGTGCCCGGCCTCAAGACGGTGGGCAAGTTCGGGTCGGCCCTCCTCATCGAGTGCCGCGGCAAGACCCCCGCCGACCTGGACAGAAACATCCAGGAGGTTGAGACTGCGCTCGCAGGCGCAAAGCTGCGCACCACCCAGCCCCAGCAGCAGTCCTACCCCTTCCACAAGGACCCGGGCGCATACAACGTCTTCTGGGATGTGCGCAAGGGGCTCATCCCGATCGTGGGAGGCGGTCGCGAGACTGGCACGAGCATGTTGATTGAGGACGTGGCAGTGCCGGTGGAGCGCCTGGGCGCCATGACGATGGATCTCATTGAGATGTTCGAGCGCCACGGCTACAAGGACGCCAGCTGCTTTGGGCATGCGCTGGAGGGGAATCTGCACCTGGTCTTCTCGCAGGGCTTCCGCAACGCTGCGGAGGTTGAGCGCTACGACGCGATGATGCAGGAGCTGTGCAGCCTGGTTGCTGAGAAGCACGGCGGCTCGCTCAAGGCTGAGCACGGCACCGGCCGCAACGTCGCACCCTTTGTGGAGATGGAGTGGGGACCCGCAGCCTACGCGCTCATGTGGGAGCTCAAGGAGCTGTTCGACCCAGCCTATGTGCTCAACCCGGGCGTCATTCTAAACGCGGACCTGGACATCCACAAAAAGTCGCTCAAGCCCTCGCCCCCAGCCTC
>Ga0208951_1000254_pt1 | contig 24174 bp, 19 predicted proteins | sample GreLakmeMI27MSRF_FD_187702 | JGI IMG/M metagenome (GOLD analysis project Ga0208951, IMG submission 187702) | Freshwater lentic microbial communities from great Laurentian Lakes, MI, USA - Great Lakes metaG MI27MSRF (SPAdes) | ecosystem: Environmental > Aquatic > Freshwater > Lake | place: Great...
GTGGCCCGTCGTCACGTAGCAGATGGCCGCCTTGTCTTCGGTGACCTCGATGAGGGCAGAGGTCACGGCCTCTTCGCCGCGAAAGCCGCCTTCTTGGGTGACGAGCTCACGGTAGCTGACGTACTTGGCGCGGGAGCCGCAGGTGAGGATGAGTGCGATTGAGGCGTCCGGGGCGCCATGTCGTGCCGAGAGTTCGGAGAAAAGTGGGGCGTTACGCCCGCCGCCGGCTAGCTCAATTGAAAACCAGGCGGGCCCATCGCGGCCAGATTCCACCACGTAGGAGTCGAGGAGTTTGAGCAGGCGCGAGCGAACAATCTGCGCTGGCTCAGAGGAATCGTTGGTGACCAGTACGGCCTTCACCCAGCCTTGATTGCGACCGACCCCGATGGGGCTACGTCGCCCCGCGGCCCGAACGGTTTCGGCGGATTCGAGGGCGAGCGAATGTCTCCGATCGGAGGTGATGTCGTGGCGGAGACGGAACTCCGGGAGTGAGGCCAGGAAATTGACAACCACCGCCAGTGCGACGGCCAAGAGGGCTTGCGTCAGCCGGTTGAGCCGGCGGACAGGGCGGATGGAGCCGAAATCATCACGAATGGGGGTCATGTCATTCCTGCCCCTCCACGGATAATACCGCCAAGCCTAGACAGAGCAGGGTGCCGGTGCCGTATAGTACGATCGGCCGGGAATCCAGGATGCCGGCAGCGAAGTCCTGTAGGTGTCCGAAAGTGCGAAGGTGAGCGGCGGGCTCACGGAGCCATCCGAGCCAATCCCAACTTTCAATCGGGAGTGATTCCATCGCGCCGCCCGCTGCGGTCATGGCCAGCAGGCTGATGAATGCGAGCAAGGCCGCGAGCGCCGACGAGCGCGTGACGCAACTGCACAGGATGCCGATGGAGACATGCAGCAGTCCGCTGATGGCGATGAAGCAGAGCCCGCCCCACAGAATGGACGGATCGCCCAGCCGCACATCGCCTGGCGTGCCGAGTCTTTGGACAGTAAGGAACGGGAAGACGGTGAACAAAATCCAGAAGACGACCCAGACAATCCAGGTGGACAGGAACTTCGCCCAGACAATCGCCGTCGCGCTCGCCGGCGTGGTGAGTAATGCGGCCAGGGTACCGGAACGCCGCTCTTCCGCAAAAGTCCTCATGGTGAGCAGCGGCAGCACGCACAGGAGCGGTAACCAAAAGAACCACAGCGTGGACTCGACAGGCGTGAGGTCGCTCGGAGCCCGGCTGGCTTCGAGTAGCGCGAAGAAATGGATGCCGCCCATGAGCGCGAGGAAGAGTCCGGCGGCGGCCCAGGTATTCCAAGAGAGCGCAGCGGAGCGCAGTTCATGGGCGAGTAATGTGCGGAAGTGACGCATCAGGGGCGACGGGCCTCTCCGGGGGCGCGGCGGGTGGCCGCCAGAAAGATATCCTCCAGCCCGAAGCGGTCTTCGGCGATTTCTCGGAGGCCGAGGCCTGCGGCGATGAGAGTCGTGGCTAGCGTCTCGCGCGCCGGTGAACTCGCGGGCAGGCGGACGCGGAAGCTATTCCAGCCATCGCCAGATGACAGGGGTGCGACGGTCGCCGTCGGTTCGGCCGACCGGCAGGCGGCGAGCAGCGACGCTTCGTCGGCCCGTGTCACGACGGTGAAACTCGCTTCTGGAAGAAGTTCGCGGCGAAGGTCCTCCGTGCGGCCTTGGGCGACAAGGCGGCCACGGTTGATGATGACAACCTTGTCGCACACCTGTTCCACCTCATGGAGGATATGGCTTGAGATGAGTACGGCCATCTTGCCCCGCAATGATCGGATGAGGTCACGGATACCAAGAATCTGATGGGGGTCCAGTCCGATGGTCGGCTCGTCGAGGATGACGACGCGCGGTTCGGCGAGCAGTGCGTCCGCGATACCGACGCGCTGTCGGAAGCCCTTCGAAAGTTGGCCGATGAGCCGGCCCGAGGCGCGGCGAGTAAGGTCGCAGTCGTCCATGACCTTGCGGACACGCTCACCGACCCGTGAGGGGTCCACGTCCTTGAGCCGGGCGCGGAGCGTCAAGTACTCCTCGACGCGCAGGTCTTCGGGTAGAGGGTTGTTCTCCGGCATGTAGGCCATGTGACGTTTGGCCCCGGCTGGGTCGAGGGCGACGGAGACGCCCCAAATCGAGGCGCGCCCGGAGGTGCCTGACATGGTGCCCGAAAGGATGCGCATCGTGGTCGACTTACCCGCGCCGTTTGGGCCCAGGAAGCCGACAATCTCGCCGGGGGCCACGGAGAAGCTTAGGTCTTCCACCGCGGTCAACGAACCATAACGCTTGGTCAGCTTTTCCGCCACGACGGCTGCTTCCGGGAGGGGCGCTGCTTCGTTCATGTGTCGGGCTCCGGGAAGATGGGTTACGACTCGTCGGCACCATGCGAACGGGTCAATGGAAGACACGCCGAACGACCTTTATTGGCAAGGAGAATAGGACTCATCGACCCCGCGGGGAGCCGGTGTTGGACGGATTACTTGGCGGTCGGCGCGGCGGGAGCGATCAGCGAAGGCTCGGACTGCACGAGCGCTTCCTTGTCAGACTTCCAGACGTGGCCGGCACGCAACTTCTTGTCCATCGCGTTCAGCCACTTGGTGGCCTCGGCGGTGTCGCCCTTGGCGACGGCGAGATTGGCGAGGGTCAGCATGGCGAAGCCGCGAAGGGTCTCCGGGGCGTTCACATCGTCGGCGACGACGGCGATGGCCTTGTCGGCACCAGCTTCACCGGCTTCGAGACGGCAGAGAGCGGAGTAGAGGCGGGCGCGGGTGCCGAGGGCGGCAATGGCTGGAGCCTGGCCAGCGAGGCCGGCGAGACGGGCCGCTTCGTCGTAAGCTTTGGCGGCTTCGGCGAACTTGCCCGCCTTCTTGAGATCGTCGGCGACATCGGTCAGAGCGACGGCGGCGAGAGGTTCGCCGGGGTAGCGACCGGCGAAGGCGCGGCGGGCGGCTTCGTCCTGGCAGGCGGTGAATTCTTCGCCGAGGGCTTCGCGGCGGCTTTCGTTCCAGAAGAAATAGGCAAGGAAGGCGAGGATGCCGACGACGATGCCGACGGTGCCCTTGACGATGAGGTCCTTGTTGCGCTCCCAGAATAGCCAAAGGCGATCCTCGGTGTCGGCATTCACGAAATCGTCGTCGACGACGACGAGATTACGATCATCGCCGGCCGGGGGCTGCTTGTTGGAACGGTCTTCAGGCATGGGGGGTCAACCCTTGGCAAAGGACCGTTTGTGTCAACCCCCGCCTCCCCCGCTACGGGCTTGTCCCCGCCCCGGGGAGGGTAAGTATGGGTGGACTCATGAGCGCCTCCGCCGCTGTTCTTTCGCTTCTTCAGGCCGCTCAGGCAAAGGGGCAGGTTTCCTCTTCCAGCTTGGCCAACGCCGGTGACTGGCTCCGCTCGGGGGCCCTGCCGTCCGCCGCCATCGACTCCCTGAAGGACCTTTGCGACCGTGGGGCTTGGGCGGAAATCGAGGACCGTTTCTACAAGGGTATCGCCTTTGGTACCGGCGGGATGCGCGGCCGCACCGTCGGCCGGGTCTCGGCCTTCAATGAACTCGACCCCCAGGGTCTGCCGGTCCGCGCCGCCATCGGCTCCGCCTGTCTCAATGACATCAACGTCCTCCGCGCGGTCATCGGCCTGTGGAAGCATGTCTCCGCGACCCAGCCAGGCGCTCGCCTCGTCGTCGCCCATGACGTCCGCCATTTCTCCCGGCACTTCGCCGAACTCATCGCGGGAGCTTGGAGTGAACTCGGCGGTGAAGCCTATCTCTTCGTCGGCCCCCGCTCAACTCCTCAGCTGAGCTTCACGGTCCGTCATCTCGGTGCTCATGCCGGCGTGGTCATCACGGCCAGCCATAATCCTTCCCACGACAACGGCTTCAAGTGTTGCCTTGGCGACGGCGGCCAGGTGCTGCCACCGCATGACGGCGCAATTGTCGCCGAAGTCGGCAAGCTCGGCCCCGCCGATGTCGCTCCTTATCTCGAGACGGATCTCACCCGCGTCCTCACCGTACCGACTTCCGCCGAAGACGCTTATCTCGCCCGCCTCGCTGGTGTCGTCCTCGACCCCGAAGTCATTTCGCGTCATACGCCCAAGGTCGTCTTCACGAACGTCCACGGTACCGGCGACGTCATGGTCGTGCCCGCCCTCCGCCGCGTGGGCATCGATCCGCATGTGGTCGAAGAACAGCGTGAGCACGATGGTCGCTTTCCGACCGTCGCTTCCCCGAACCCCGAGAACGCCAGTACTTTCGCCCTCGCCCTGAAGCTGGCTGATGAGATCGGCGCCGATCTCATCCTGGCCACCGATCCTGATTCCGACCGCGTGGGCGTGGCCTGCCCGCTGCCCGCCGGGGGCCATCGCCTACTTAATGGCAATGAAGTGGCAGCATTGTTGACGGAGTTTCGCCTCTCCTCGCTGAAGGATGCCGGCATCCTGCCCGAGGCCGGTTCGCTCAATGCCGCCGTGGTGAAATCTCTGGTGACGACCCCGCTCGTCGCGGCCATCTGCGCCCGCCACGGTGTCCGCTGCGTCGAGACGTTGGTCGGCTTCAAGTGGATCGCCCGCAAGCTCGAGAACTGGAGCCGCCGGCTGAGCGAAGGCGCTGGCCCGGATGCCGCTGCGCTCCCGCTCCGTCGGCGCGCTCCGCTCGCGCTCCGTCACTCCACACTATTCCTGCTCGGCGCCGAGGAGAGCTACGGTTACCTCGCGGACGATGCCGTCCGCGACAAGGATGCCAACGCCACGGTGGTCATGCTCTGCGAGTTCGCCGCGCTGCTCCGCTCCCGTGGGCGCACGCTCCTCGATGCGCTTGACGTGTTGCACCTTAGCTACGGTGCGCATCACGAGGATCTCCTGAATCTTTCGTTCGAGGGCGCTGAGGGCGCCGCGTGCATCCGCCGCATCGTCGCCTCCTGGCGCGCGGCGCCTCCGTCCGTCGTCGACGGCTCGAAGGTCATCCGCGTGACCGATTACGAGCGCGATAAGGTGCTCGACGCCGAAGGCGAGCGCGTGGCGCCCGAGGAGTTTATTCTCGCGGAACTCGCAGATGGTCGTCGTATCGCCGTTCGCGCCTCCGGCACCGAGCCCAAGGTGAAGTTCTACTCGTTCACGAAGGCCGAGGTCGCCGATGCCGACGATCTTTCTGCTGCCCGTGAACGCGCCCGCCAGTCCGCGCTCGCCCTCCGCGTCTGGCTCGAGGTCGATGCCAAGCGCCGAGCCAAATAACCTTATTATGAAGACCCCATCCTTACTCTCCCTCCTCCTGCTCGTCGGCTGTTCCAGTCCGCTGGGCGATCGTTCGTTCGTCTCGGAAAAGACGCCCGCCGCGGCGGCACTCTCGGGACAGTCTGCGGGTGAAGTTGCGCTTGAAGATCGCGTGCGTGCGGCCAACGAAAAGAATGATCAGCGTCTGCTTAAGGGTGACTGGCGCGCGGCCAAGCCAGCCGTGGGCCCGCAGCAGTAAGGCCTACTTCGCCTTTGGCTTTAGCGGCATCTTTAGGCCCATCTGAGCGTCGAGGTAGGTCGCCAGCTGCTCGACTAAAGCCGCCGCGAACTTACGTCGGCTGGCGTCGGTGTTGCGGACGCCCTTGGAGTGGCTCTCGATCTGCAGGCCCGCGAAGCCGGTACCCGGCGCGGTGTGGGTGCGTGCGTTGTAGCCGCCGTTGAAATAAGGTTCGCCAGGGACGGGCTTGCCGAGGCTCGGCGTGGCCGGGAATCCGGCGCTCTCCATCAGCGCGCCGAAACTCTGCGGTCCATGCAGAAGCGCCGGGTAGGCGGAAGGATTCTTCAGCGCGAAGAACTGCAGCGTACCTTTCTTAATGAACTCCGGCTTGGCCAGTTCGGCGTCCGGCAGGCCGAGCTCTTGGCGGTCGTGCGCATAGCCCAGCTCGAGGCGGGCGTCGGCGTGACTATGACCATGCAGGTCGATGTAGAAGCCCTTGCCGTGTTTGGCGACGACGGCCTTCTGTGCGGTCTGGATGAAGCCTTGGAAATCTTTCCAGCTTTGTTCGGTCAGCGGATGGCCCGCGGCGCCTTCGACAATCTCGCGGTTGCAGTCGATCTTGCGGCGACTGACGCGGCAGATGATGACGTGCGGGTGCTGGCCAGTGCGCGCGACGAACTCATCGTCGATGGCGCGGGCGAGTTCCTGGGTGTTGGTGTCAAAAGCGAAAGTGCCTTTCGTGCGGTCCGGAAGCTCTTCGGGCTTATCTCGCCCGCCATGCGCGGCCGACAGCACGAAGGGCAGGCTGCCGGCGATATACTCGATGTACTTATTACGGCCGAAATAGGTCTGGCCAGGTTCGGGCGCCTCGGCGGCACGCAGGATGACGGAGGCCGTCAGCAGGCAGACACAGAGGAAGTGGGACATGCCTTATCCAACAGGGCCCGCCTGCCGGGGTCAAGCGGACGGAAATCAGCGGATCGCGCCGCCAGCGACCAAGGCGCGGACCGCGGCTTCTTCCGGTACGGAATCCGCCGTACAGGCCGCACCGATACCGTCCTGGAGAACGAAGCGCAGCTTGCCGCCGCGGACCTTCTTGTCGCGCCGCATCGCGGCGAGCATGGGCTCGAGCGGGAGCGGCGCGCGTAGCGCAGTGGGTAGGGCGTGCGACTTCAGCGTAGCCTCGACCTGTTCGGCCTGGGCGGCGGTGCAATGCTTGAGCTCGGCCGAAAGGCGCGCAGCCATCACGAGGCCAATCGCGACGGCTTCGCCATGCAGGTAAGTGCCGTAGCCAGCAGTCGCCTCGATTGCATGGCCAAAGGTGTGACCAAGGTTGAGGAGCGCCCGCCCGCCTTGAGCGCTGGTTTCGCGTTCGTCACCAGCGACGACGGCAGCCTTAATCTCGACGCAGCGACGGATGACACGCGGTAGCAGCGGATGATTCCAAGCGAGCGGTGCGTTTTGCTCCAGGAGACCGAAGAGGTCGGCGTCGGCGATGATGCCGTGCTTGATGACTTCAGCCATGCCCGCGGCGAACTCGCGCGGCGGTAGGGTGGCCAGCAGGTCAGTGTCAGCGAAGACGGCCGTAGGCTGATGGAAGTTGCCGACGAGGTTCTTGCCTGCGGCCAGGTTGATGCCGGTCTTGCCGCCGACGGAGCTGTCGACCATTGCGAGCAGCGTCGTCGGGATCTGGGTGAAATCGACGCCGCGCTGGTAGGAGGCGGCCGCAAAGCCGGCGAGGTCACCGACGACGCCCCCACCGAGCGCGAAGACCGCGCCGTCGCGGGCCACGCCGTTGGCCGCGAGAAAATCCCAGACGCGCGCGAGTTCGGCGGCCGATTTGGCGGTCTCGCCGTCCGAAGCCGTCGTGAGCACGGGCATGAGCCGGGCGAGTTCTGCGGTGAAGCCGGATTGGGCGGCCGCGACGCCGGGCGAGGTGATTGCCACACACTTCTGGCCGGAGGCCACGCGGCGTTCAGCCATGGCCAAGGCTTCCTTGCGCATCCCGGCCCCGATACGGACGGGGTAGGAGCGTTGGCCTAGTTCGACGGTAACGGTCTCGGCCGACATGGGTTCACGCTGGGGCGAGGCGCCCCCGCTGGCAAGACAACCTCACTCCGCTAGGCCGACGATCGAGCGGGCATAGGCCCGCGCATCGAAGGCCTGCAGGTCGGCCGGCTGCTCGCCGACGCCGATGTAGCGGACCGGGACGCCAAGTTCGCGGACCACCGCGACGAGCGCGCCGCCGCGGGCGGTGCCGTCGAGCTTGGTCACAATGATGCCGGTGAGGCCAACGGCTTCATGGAAAATACGCGCCTGTTCAATCGAGTTGGCACCCAGCGAGCCGTCAATGACGAGCCACTTCTCGTGCGGCGCGCCGGCGTGGGCTTTGGCTGTGACGCGGACCACTTTACGGAGTTCTTCGAGGAGGTGTGCCTTGGTGTGGAGTCGGCCAGCGGTGTCGAGGATGACGACGTCCACGCCGCGCGCGACGCCAGCTTTGGCCGCATCGAAGGCCACGGCCGCAGGATCGGCGCCGGAGGCTCCGCCGACGACTTCGACGCCCAGCCGATCAGCCCAGGCGGAAAGCTGTTCTCCGGCCGCGGCGCGGAAAGTGTCGCACGCGCCGAGCAGGCAAGTCTTACCTTCCTCGCGCCAGCGCCAGGCGAGTTTTGCTGCGGTGGTGGTCTTGCCAGCTCCGTTGACGCCTAGGAGCATAATGACATGCGGCTTGGAGAGGGCAGCGGCGGCGGGGGTCTCGCCACCGAGTGCGCGGACGATGCTCTCGGCCGCCGCTTCGGCGGGTGAGGTCTTCCGGAGTGAAGCCTCTGATTTCCAAGCGGCCCGCGCAGCTTCGACGACTTCGTCGGCGGTGGCCGGACCGAAGTCGGCGGCGATGAGTCGTTCGCGGAGTTGCTCGGTCGACTCGGCATCCATCGGACGGGCCAGTAGGTTCGCCACAGCCTCGGCCGTGCGGCTCAGGCCGGACTTCAGACGCTCAAAGAAGCCCGCCATAGGTTCAGCCGCCTTCGGCCTTACGCGGGTCGCGCCCCAGTTCTTCCTTATAGCTGTCCAGGATGCCGTTCACGAAGCGCTTGGACTCCTCGGTCGAGAATTCTTTCGCGATATCGACGGCCTCGTTGATGCTGACGACCGGCGGGATGTCCGTGCGGCGCATCAACTCGAAGATGGCAACGCGCAGGATGGCGAGGTCGACGCGTGCGATACGGCCGAAGGCCCAGTTCTTGGCGTACTTGCCGATGACCTCGTCGATCAGGGCGAGATCGCGGATGACGCCTTGGATGAGCTCCTCGGCGAAAGCGTAATACTCGCGGGGCTGCGGGCGTTCCGAAAAGAAGTCGAAGAGGCCGGTGACCATGTCGGCGTGGCGCTGGACTTCCCATGAGCAGAGGAACTGCATGGCGGCTACGCGGCTATCATGGCGGCGGTTACGCTTGGCCGGCGGCGCGGCGGGATCCGGCACGACCGGCTCGTCGGGGGCGACGATGGCGATCTCGATGCCGGCCGGGATGTTATGGCGACGGAACGCGTCGACGGTCTTCGAGCTGGAGCCGATGATTTCTACCATGCGGCGATGGCTACGGATTTCCTCGCGGAGCGCCGTGCGCGGTTCTTCGACCTGGGAGGGCAGGGGGAACGGTCCGGAGATGCGCGCGCCGGTACCGGCGATGCTGGCGATGATGTCAGCCGCAGCTTGGTCCGCCATGCGGTAGTCGACACCTTTGATTCGTATTCGAATCTTGGCGCGCGCGGAGGCGGAAATGGGCGAGTCGTTTTCCATCGGTCAGTTCTGGGCGAAAGGTTCCTGACCGCCACGCTTACGCTCCTCTTCCTCAACCTGGTCGAGACGTTCGCCGAGCGTGATGCGGTGGCGGGCCATGGTGAGGGCGGCGTGAGCGAATTCGGTGCCGCGGTCGAGCGCGCCTTGGCAGCGGGCGACGGCCTGTTCGCGGTTATTGGTGACGACGATGCCGTTGATCACGGGGACTTCGGCGCGGATGGCGGCATCCTGCAGGGCGTGGGCGGTCGAGTTCGCGATAATCTCGTGGTGCGGGGTGTCGCCAGCAATGACGACGCCCAGGGCGATGACGCAGTCGTAGTCGCCCGTCATGGCCGCCATGTAGGCGGCAAAGGGAATCTCGCCCGAGCCAGGGACGGCGAGCTCGACGATGGAGGCGGCGGGCACACCCGCGGCGCGGAGGCCTTTGATAGCGTTCTTCTTTAGGGCCTGGACCAGTTCTGCGTTATAGCCTGCCGACACGATGGCGAAGCGAAGTTCGGCGCCGTCGATGGCGTCAGGGATGGGCTTGTCGAGGCTCATGGCAGAAGAACAGAGGGCCGATGGAGTCGGTTCCGAACCCCTCTGCAAGCGGAAACGGCCGAAAACCCTTAGAACGGAACCTGCTCGACGATCTCGAGGGCGTAACCACCAAGCCCCACGACCTTGCGTGGGTTATTCGTGATGAGCCGGATGCGACGGAGCCCGAGATGAGAAAGGATCTGGGCACCGATACCGTAGTCACGTGCGTCCATCGCGCCGAGGCGGATACCGGAATGGTCGGCCTGCACGCCGCCGAAGGGTTGGGTGACGTGGACGATTACGCCGCGGCCGGCCTTGGCGACGGCTTCGAAGCTGGCGGCGAGCGAGGTGCCAGCACCGAAGGCGCTGCCACGGAAGAGGTCACCGAGCATGTTCTCGCGCTGCACGCGCACGAGCGTCGGCGATTCGTCCGGCTGGCCGAGGGTGAAGACGAGGTGCTGGCGTCCGTCGGGGAGCGAGCGGTAGACGCTGAGCTTGAATTCGCCCCACGCGGACTGGAAGGGGCTTTCGGCGACGAGCTCGACGAGGCGTTCGCGGCGATGTCGGAATTCGATGAGCTGCGCGATGGAGATCATGTGGAGGCCGAACTTCTTCTTGAGTTCGACGAGCTCGGGGAGGCGTGCCATCGAGCCGTCTTCGTTCAGGATCTCGCAGATGACGCCACTGGGGTGGAGGCCGGCGAGGGACGCGAGGTCGACCGCGGCTTCAGTGTGGCCAGCGCGCTGGAGTACGCCACCAGGTCGGGCGAGGAGCGGGAAGATGTGGCCCGGCTGCACGAGCGCCTCGGGCTTGGCCTGAGGGTCGGCAAGAATCGCAATCGTCTTGGCGCGGTCGTAGGCGGAAATGCCAGTGGAGATGCCTTCGGCGGCGTCGACGGCCACGGCGAAGGCGGTGCGCTGCGACTCGCGGTTCTCGGGCACCATCTGGGAGATGCCGAGCCGGCGGAGCTGATGCTCGACGGTCGGCACGCAGATGAGTCCGCGCGCGTGGCGGATCATCATGTTGACCGTCTCAGGCGTCGCCTTCGATGCCGCCATTACGAGGTCGCCCTCGTTCTCGCGGTTCTCGTCGTCCGTCACAATCACGAGTTTCCCGGCGGCGATATCCGCAAGGGCTTCCTCGATGGTGTCGAAGGGCTCGTTCATGAAAGTGGGAGGTTCGAATTTGGTCGTAACCTCCCTCGGTGCAAGCGGGGAGATGGCTCCCGTCCGCAAAATGGCCGCCGCCGGCCTTATTTGGCGGCCTTTGCCTTGCCCTTACCTTTGCCCTTGGTAGCGGTAGGCGCGGCCTTCATGGCCTCAGCAATCTTGATGCTCGTTTCCTTCCAAGAGGCCTTGGGTTCAGCCTTGGCGCTCCAAATCACGAAATTACGGAAGGTGGCGGATTGGCCGGCGCAGGTAAATCCAGGGTTGGCCTTCTCGGCCTTGAAGAGGTCGTCGCTGCCGAAGCCGCTGATCTTGCCGTCAATCGTCGCGACCATCGTGTCGCCGACCATCTCGAGCACGACGCGGTGCCAGGTGCCGGCTGCGAAAGCCTGAGCCTGATTCAGGAAGATGATGCTCTTCTCGGGGCCGTCGTGATCATGATCGTCCTTCTGCACGCGGAGGGACATCGGCGTGATCATCACGCGAGCGACATGCTCCTTGGCGTCGTTGATGCTGAGCGAAATCGTCTTGGCGCCATCGAGGCGGAATTCGAAGGCCGCGACGAAATCTTGGAGCTTCACGGGCACGCGGCCGGCAGCGCCATGCTTGTCGGCAGGAAGCTCTTCGACGCGGATGCCTTCGGCGGTGCGCTCCCACTTGCCCTTAGCGATTTTCCATTCGGCGGCTTTAGAGTCCTTAGTCAGAGCGTCGCTGACGATCTCCTTGTCCGGCTGGGCAAGCAGTGTGACGGGAGCATCAGCCGCACAAAGCGGCGAGACGAAGGCGAGGAGGGCGAGGAGGCGGAGCGACATGGGGTTGTCCCAGTAGAACCGCGGAAACCGCCGATGGTTGCGACTATTCGTAGGTCAGCTGTGCGGTGGCGTTGGTCGTGGCCGACGAAACCGTCCGAACCCAATAGGCATTGATCCAATGGGGGAACTCAAAGGTCTCCTTTGCGCCTGGGGCCAACTTGAAGCTGCGATAGGCCGCGAAGCGGCCATCACCCGCGGCATCGAGTTCGACGGTAATCGTCGTCTCAGCGGCGCCCTTATTTTCAAGCACGAGGGTCTTTTTGTCGTAGCCGGTCATGAGGTAAGGATCCGACGGCTTGCCGGCGGTGACGTCGCTGTTCTTCCATGGACCACCGAAGCCGCGGGGCTTGCCGAGCTGCCAGAGGTCGTCGGCAGTGCCGACCCAGACGGCGGCCTTACCGTCGTCGGAGCGGATGATGTGGCGGTCATCCTTACCGGCCTCAGCCGAGACGCCGCTGAGCACGAGCAGTCCTCGGTAGGAGCAGTAATCATGGACGGCGGTATCACTGGTCGCGATCGGACGCATGCGGATCGCGCCCTTGGCGTTGAGCGCCGGGAGTTCGTAGAAAGTGCCGTGCGCCTGAAGCATGTCGCGTTCGGTGCACACTTCGCGCGCCTTACGTAAGGCACTGCGGGCGAGCAGCGCGTCCTGGGCGGGCGAAGCCGAGCGCGGTAGGCGCCAGCGGACGCCGCTTTCCTCGAAGATGACAGAGGCCTCGTCGGTGGTGACGATACCCTGAGGGACCAGGGTATTCTTCTGGACGTAGGCGGCTGCCGTCGCGTCGGTTATCTTGGTGAGCTTAAGGTCAGCGGAGAGTTCGTACGCGTCGCCGAGGGTGGTCTGATCAACCGTGACGTTCGCGTTGAGCACCGAGAGCGTGCGGAGGTTCGCCCCGCGGGTGAGCAGGAATGCGCCCTGCGAGGAGGCGTCGCCCGCCCTGCTGAGTCCCTTAAAGAGCTCGCTACGCTCGGCGACGCGTTCGTCCTTTGCGGAGTATTGGAAGGTGATGCTGGCCTTAGCGATATCGCGATCAGCCTTCGCGCGGATCCAGGCGCCGGCGACGGCGGCGGGGACCTCGACCCACTGCGTGGCCTCATCTGCCTTCAGCGCGACTTCGCGCCAGGCCTTCCACTGTCCGTCGCCCTTTTCGTCGATCTCCAGGGTGAACTTGGTCGCGGCGGCGCCGTCATGCTGCAGCTGGACGGCGCGTTTCGCGAAGCCGGCCAGCAGGAAAGGGTCGGAGGCGACGCCAGCCTGGACGGGTTCGTCCACCCAGACGCTACCGCGGCCGATGGCCGGGCCGAGCTTGTCCGGCGCGTCGAGCGCGGTGAACCAGAGGTTGGACTGCGACTGGCCGGGGCCAGCGAGCGCGCCCTTGGCGGGACGCTTGTTGAGGAACTCGGACTTCGCGGTGTCGTCGCAGCCGAAGACCAGGCGATCCTGCCAGCGCGTGAAGTCGCCGATGACCTTGAGGTAGGATGAGCGCGGCGCGAGACCGGCGGAATGCTTCGCCGAGAAGTTCGCGGGGAATTTCCAGAAGAGGCCGTGCATGGTCATCAGGCGCGAACCTTCTTCACCGATGTCGCGGATGCGCGGCCACTCGGTGTTCCAACCATGCGCGCCGTCGTACGAGTGGCTACCCTTGGGCAGGCGGTAGCTCGTCCACTTGCCGTCTTCCATCACCATCAGGATGACCGAGCGGAAATCCCAGCCGACGGACCAGATGGGATCTTTCGCCGGATTGGCGTTGCCCGTCAGGCCACCGGGGCCGGTGACTTCGGTGAACTGGTTGCGACGGATGAGGGACCAGTTGCCTTCGCCGTTGAAGGAGCCAAGGCCACCGCTGACGATCGTCGGGTCGAGCAGGGCCTTGGGGCTGCGTTCACCGTTATTGGCGAGGACGACAAGTCCTTGGCCGGAATAGAGTCCCTTGCCGTGGTAGCCTGGCAGCGTCGAGGTAATGGTCGCCGGGCTGACTTCCGCGGTTTGGCCGGGCTTCGGCTTGTTCATGATCTCCTTGATGAGTCCTTTCACCGCCAGCGTGCGGACATCGACCTCATAGAGGCCGTCTTCCATGGTGGCGTAATAAATCTTATTCGCCGGATCGGTCAGGTGGCGGGCGTTGCCGGTCAGGCGACCTGGCATGAGTTTCGGTGGAATCACGCGGACGTCTCTTTCGGCGTCGATGAGGTAGGGTCCAATGATCAGCTGATTGGATTCCTTGTGGATCATGCGGTTGGCCGGCGTGCCGCCGACGCTTTCCGGGCGGACAATCTGTTTTAGGTCCGACGTGATCTCGTAGAGTTTGTCGCTCGAGCCGTAGGGCAGGTGCGGTCCATAGGTGATGACCCAGAGACGGTCAGCCCACGGCACCACGGCACCGGTACCGCATTCGCCTTCGTTATTAAAATAGGCGAGCTCGGGGTAGATGCCGGACCATGCTTGCGGCGCGGCGGACGAGGGGACGGCTAGCGCGGTGAAGGCGAGGGCCACGAGCGAGCGGAGCGAAGACGGGGTCATGGCTGAACTTTTCCTGCTGGCCGGAGGCTGGCAAGGTCAGGATAAGGCTCGCATAAGAAAGATAAGGAGCAGCCAGCCAGCTAACACCGCTGCCGGAATTCCGAGCAGACGGGCGAGGCTCTTGGATTGGGCCTGAGAGAGGAAGACTAATGCGAGGAGCGCTCCGCCGAGCGGACCGAGCCAGCGATGCGGTAGGGCCAGCTCTAGATTGATCGACGGCACGAGCGCACAGGCCTGCGCGATCCAGGTCATGAGGTGCAGGAGCGCGGCCGCGAGGCCGTTGAGCCAAGTCGCCGGCCACGCGAGCCAATCGCTCACAGAGCACGCGACCGAAGTCATTCCGAGCATCAGCGGAATCTCTGAGAGTGGCACGAGCACAAGGTTCACGAAGATTCCACCCCAGCTGGCCGAACCGAAGAGTCCGAGCGTGAGCGGCACCCCTGCGATGGTGGCCGCGAGCGAGACACACAGGCCACCCAGCAGGAACTTACGAGCCCGCCAACGCAGCCTCCGCGTCGCGGTCTGCGCTTCGGCCGGCGTCAGGCGTTCTTCTTCCGTCGGTCGCGCACAGAGATTTGCCGCGGGCCCGCCGGCCGCGATGATGCCGAGCACCGCCGCATAGCTGAGTTGGAAGCCGGCGTCGGTGCAGGCTTCGGGCGAGAGGATGAGTGTGACGGCGCAGGCGAGAGCGAGCGACTGTATGGGCGGCGTATCGCGATCGCTGGCGCGTCCGCCCCAGAGGAAGGCCGCCATAATCCAAGCCCTCACCGACGAGGGTGATGCGCCGGTCACCTGCACGTACAGCCAGAGCAGCGCGAGGATGACCAAGCCCGCCGGGAGTTCCGGCAGGCGCGCCCGCTTGGCGAGCCAGAGCAAGGCCGCGGCCATGCCGGCGATGTGCAGGCCGCTGATGGCGAAGAGATGCAGTGTACCGGTCGTGGCGAAGGCCTCCTTCGCGTCCGCGGGTAGCAAGGCAGTTCGGCCCAGCATGGTGGCGGCCAGCAACGCACCGCCGTCCGGATCTTCCCACGGTAACGTCCTTAGCCAGGCGTCTAGCCGGTGCTGCTGCGCTTGTCGCCAGACCGCGAAGCGTGATGGTAGTGCGAGTTCGCCGAGCACGCGTCCACCGCGCAGCTTGAGTGTGGCGCCCTGTGAGCGCAGCCAAGCATCGTAGCCGTCCGCATCGGCTGAGATGGGCGTCAGGCCACCGGTGATCATCAGTTCGCTGCCTTCGGCTGGACAAACTCCGTGGACCGAGAGCGCGACACGTCGGCGGAATAAGCCGCCGTCGCGATCGGTGATCCAGCCCAAGCCAGTCCAACCTTCACCTTCTTTGCGGGGAGTGGCCCGTTCGACGAGAATCGGTATCTCGACGAACGGGCGACGGACGATGGCTGGCGTCTGCGGCGGCATTCGCAACTGATGCCACGCCGCGCCGATCGCCGTGCCTGCGATGACAATCGCGATGCCGGCGATGAGTGCATGGCGTCGGCTGAACCAACCGATTACGGCCGCGAGTCCGCCGACGAGCAGCCAGGGGCCGGGCGAGATTCCCGTGGCGGCATCAATCGAGCAGCCGAGTAACAGGGGGAGGGCGAGCCACAGCGCCGGACAATGTCCGAAGCGGTCGGGGGTCAGGGAGTCTTGCTCCAGGGAGTCGGGCCTTGCCATGCGCGGAGGCCTTGGCCTCCGAGGGACAGGGACCGGACCTCCGCGGCGAGCGAAGTCCAGGCGGGGTGCTTGGCGAGGACAGGGTCCTGAAGGAGATACCTTAGGGGGATCACGACAAAATCGCGGGAAGACCACCTAGGGTGGGGGAGGGTCACGGTCGGACTGTCCCAGGATCCTCCTTCATAGAAGAGCAGGTCGATGTCCAAAGTCCGGGGTCCGTTCCGATTCGAAGTCCTTTCCCGGCCGAGCTCACGCTCGATCTCGAGGGTTTTTACCAGTAATTCGTCGGGATTAAATTTACAACTAATTAGTAAACAAAGGTTTAGGAAGTTAGGCTGATCGGCATACCCCACCGGATTCGAGTCGACGGCTTCCGAAATGGCCAAGACGCGCGTTTCGGGAAGTTTCCCCAGAAGCCCAATGGCCTGGGCGATAATGTCAGCCCTATCGCCGAGGTTGCTGCCCAGGCCGAGGATGGAGTGTTGGGGGCTGCCCTTCACACCCGCTCGCGACGAATCTTCACCGAAATGGCGTCGAACTCGGCGGCCACCGGGGCGAAGGGTTTGTTGACCTCGACCGTGACGGCCTTGACCACCATGAAAGTGCCCAGAATACGCGCGGCAATCTGCTGGGCCAGGGTCTCAATCAGGTAGACCGGCTTGCCAGTCAGTTGAGCTTCGACCGTCCTGATGACATCGGCGTAATTGACGGTCAGTTTCAGGTCGTCGGCGGCGGCCGCCGGGCGGGTGTCGATCTCGAGGTCGACCGAGACGGTGAACCGCTGTCCGAGGCGTTTCTCCTCGGGCAGGGCGCCATGGTGTCCGAAGGACTTAATGCCAGCTATCCTGATGATGTCCACGACCCGATGAATGCCTGCCCGGGACGACCCTGCAAGCGCCTTCCCGCGGCGCGCCCGCAATTGTTAGAAGTCCCCACTTGACCACCCTTCCAGCGGTCGCTGACAGTCCGCGGAACACTATGCCTAAGAGGACCGATATCCGCTCAATCCTCATTATCGGCTCGGGACCGATCATCATCGGCCAAGCCTGCGAGTTCGATTATTCCGGCACTCAGGCGTGCAAGGCGCTTCGCGAAGAAGGCTACCGCGTTATCTTGGTGAATTCCAATCCGGCCACAATCATGACGGACCCGGAGACGGCGGACGTCACCTACGTGGAACCCCTCACGGTCGAATCCGTGGAACGTATCATCGCCAAGGAAAAGCCAGACGCGCTACTCCCGACGCTCGGCGGCCAGACGGCGCTCAACCTTTCGCTCAAGCTCGCCCGCACCGGCGTGCTGAAGAAGTACGGCGTCGAGCTCATCGGCGCGAAGGAAGACGCGATCGAGCGCGGCGAAGACCGCGAAATCTTCAAGAAGCTGATGATCGAGATCGGCCTCGACGTTCCGCGCTCCCGCGTCGTGAAGACGCTCGACGCCGCGCGCGACACGATCGCCCTCATCGGCGGCGAGTTCCCCGTCATCATCCGTCCTTCCTACACGCTCGGTGGCACGGGCGGCGGCATCGCCTACAATAAAGAAGAATTCGAGCGCATGGCCCAGGCCGGCCTCGACGCGTCCCCCGTCCATGAAGTCCTCATCGAGGAATGCCTCCTGGGCTGGAAGGAATATGAGATGGAAGTGATGCGCGACCATAAGGACCAGTGCGTCATCATCTGCTCAATCGAGAACTTCGATCCGATGGGCGTCCACACGGGCGACTCCATCACCGTCGCCCCCGCCCTCACGCTGACCGACAAGGAATACCAGCTGATGCGCGATGCCTCGTTCGCGGTCATTCGCGCCGTCGGCGTCGAGACCGGCGGTTCGAACATCCAGTTCTCCGTCAATCCGGCCAACGGCCGCATGATTGTCATCGAGATGAATCCGCGTGTGTCGCGTTCGTCCGCCCTCGCCTCCAAGGCTACGGGCTTCCCGATCGCGAAGATCGCCGCTAAGCTCGCCGTGGGCTACTCGCTCGACGAACTGCAGAACGACATCACGAAGTCCACGCCGGCCTGCTTCGAGCCGACTATCGACTACGTCGTCACGAAGATCCCACGCTTCACGTTCGAGAAGTTCGTCGGCGCCGACACGACCCTCACCTCCGCGATGAAGTCCGTCGGCGAGGCGATGGCCATCGGCCGCACGTTCAAGGAATCCTTCCAGAAGGCCCTCCGTTCCCTCGAAATCGGCGCTTGGGGTTTCGGCTGCGGCGGCAAGTTCGGCGACGCGGCCTTCACCGATCTCACTGAGATCCGCGCGCGCCTCGCCCGCCCGAATCCGGAACGTCCGTTCTTCGTCCGCTACGCGATGCTTGCCGGCCTGACCGAGAAGGAGATCTTCGACCTTTCTAAAATCGACCCGTGGTTCCTGCGCCAGCTGCGCGGCATCGTCGACATCGAGCTCGCCCTCAAGGCCGCCGGTAAGTCCATCGGCACCGACTTGCTTCGCCAAGCCAAGGAAGCGGGCTTCGCCGACCGCCAGATCGCCCACGCGACTGGCATCACGCCTGCCACCGTCTACTCGCAGCGTAACGCTGCCGGCATCAAGACGGTCTTCCGTCTCGTCGACACCTGCGCCGCGGAGTTCGAATCCTTCACGCCTTACTTCTACTCCACCTACGGCGACGAGTCCGAGGTCCGTCCGTCTCCGAAGAAAAAGGTGATGATCCTCGGCGGCGGCCCGAACCGTATCGGTCAGGGTATCGAGTTCGACTACTGCTGCGTCCACGCTTCTTACGCGCTCCGCGCTGCGGGTTACGAGACGGTGATGGTGAACTCTAATCCCGAGACGGTCTCGACCGACTACGATACTTCCGACCGCCTCTACTTCGAGCCGCTCACCCTCGAGGATATCCTTGAGATCTACCGCACCGAGCAGTGCATCGGAGCAATCGTTCAGTTCGGGGGCCAAACCCCGCTCAATCTCGCCGCTGACCTAGAAGCCGCCGGCGTTACGGTCGTCGGCACCTCGCCCGCCAGCATCGCGCTCGCCGAGGATCGCCAGCAGTTCAAGGACATCCTCATCGAGCTCGGCATCCGCCAGCCCGTCAACAAGACCGCCCTCTCAGCTGAAGAAGCCTATCTGGCCGCCGAAGAGATCGGCTTCCCGGTTCTCCTCCGTCCGTCCTTCGTGCTCGGCGGCCGCGGCATGTTCATCGTCTACGGCATGGACGAACTGAAGTCCGTCGTACGCGAGGCCTTCGATGTCGCCCCCGGCAAACCGGTACTGCTCGACAAGTTTCTCGAAGACGCGATCGAACTCGACGTCGATGCAATCTGCGACGGCGAGACCACCGTCATTGGCGGCATGCTCGAGCATATCGAGCACGCGGGCGTGCACTCCGGTGACGCCGGCATGGTGCTGCCTCCGCACTCCCTCTCGCCGGCCCTAGTCGACGAAGTTCGCCGCATCACCCATTCCCTCGCCAAGCGCCTCAAGGTGATTGGCCTGATGAACATCCAGTTCGCGATTAAAGACGGGATCGTCTTCATGCTTGAGGTCAACCCCCGCGCCTCGCGCACGATTCCGTTCGTGTCGAAGGCCATCGGCGTGCCGCTTGCGAAACTCGCTTCACTCTGCATGCTCGGTGCCAAGCTCAAGGACCTCGGCTTCACCCGCGAAATCCGTCCGCCCTATTGGTCCGTTAAGGAATCCGTCTTCCCGTTCAGCCGCTTCCCGGGAGCTCCGGTTGCGCTCTCGCCCGAGATGCGTTCCACCGGCGAAGTCATGGGTTGCGACGACGACCTCGGCATGGCCTACGCCAAGGCGCAGATGGCTGCGCAGCCCGCGTTGCCGGTCGCTGGTAGTGCCTTCCTCTCGGTCAAGGATCGTGATAAGGACGGCGCCGTTGCCGTCGCCCGCGACCTGGCCTCCCTCGGTTTCAACATCTACTCCACCAGTGGTACCGCCGCGGCCATCGAAGCCGCCGGCGTCAAGGTCATCAAGCTCGGCAAGATCTCTGAAGGTGCCCGGCCCAACGCCCTTGACCTCCTGAAGAACGGCCAGCTGCAGATGATCGTGAACACCGCCGCCGGCATGCTCCCGCGCAAGGACGAGAACGCGATGCGTTCCGAAGCCGTGCTGCGTGGCGTGTACATGGCCTCCACGATGAACGCGGCCCGTGCGGCCGTCCTGGGCATCCGCTCCCTGCGCGAACACCCCCTCACGGTCAGTTCTTTGCAAGAGCACGCAAAGGTGCTTCCCCCGAAGGCCTGAATCGTCTAGCACTCCCTCTCCCATGAAATACCCCGTCCTCGCCGCGCTGGCCGTCGCCGTCGCATCTCTCCATGCCGCCGATGAGGCGAAGCCCGCCGCCACCGCTGCGATCCCCACTCCTCCCCCCGCAAAAATCGTGAAACCGCTCACCCCCGACCAGGTCAAACAGGCCTGGACCATGCTTGGCTTCTCCATCGCCAGCCAGTCCCCCATGCCCCAAGTGAACTCGCAGCTCGAGCTCACCGATGAGGAGATCGAACTCTTCCTCGTCGGCGTACGCCAGGCGATTCGCGGCGATAAGCCGAAGTTCGACCCTGCCGAACTGGGCGAAGGCGCCGACGCGATGTTCCAGGAACGCGTCAACGCCAAGGCCGGCAAGTGGGGCAAGGAGAACGACGAATTCCTCGCCAAGATCGACGCCGACAAGTCGGTAACGAAGACCGCCTCCGGCCTTCGCTACAAGATCCTCGCTCCCGGCTCCGACGTGAAGCCGACGAAGGAGTCGACCGTGAAGTGCCGCTATGAAGGCAAGCTTGTTGACGGAAAAGTCTTCGATTCGACCAAGACCCGTAACAATGAGCCGACCGAATTCCCCCTCAGCGGCGTGATCCCGGCTTGGACCGAAGGCGTCCAGCTCATCGGCATCGGCGGCAAGATTGTCCTCTATTGCCCATCTTCCATCGCCTATGGCGACCAAGGCCAGGGTCCGATTCCTGGCAAGTCCGTCCTCGAGTTCGAGGTCGAGCTCGTCGAGATTTCCAAGGCCAAGTAAGGGCTTTTTCCAGTCCTTTCCTCGCGGCGCACCCAAAGGTGCGCCGCTTTGCTTTGCAGTGGGAACAAACTCCCCGCTATGTGGTACTACCCTTTATTCATGCGTTTTGTCCTCACCATGGCATTCCTGTCAGCAGCGTCCCTGTGTGGCGCCGAGCAGGGTGTACCCGTGTCGACCGCCACCGCCGCCGTCCCGTCCGGGTCGCTGTCCTTGGAAAAAGCCATCGACCGTACCCTGTTGCATAACCTAGGCCTGACGATCACCCGCCTCGACGCCCTCCGCTCTTTGGATGCGGTCGAGGTCACGGAGTCGGTCTTCGATCCGACCTTCGCCTGGACTAACCGCCTCAATGGAAGCCGCTCGGCGTACGATATCTCGACCGGTAATCTTGCCACGCGCTGGCATGACTCCGATGTGGCGCTGAGCCAGAAGTTCACTTGGGGCGGGACGCTCTCGGTCGGTACCAGCCTGACCCGAGCCTGGACAGAATCGGGTAACCTCGCGACAGCTTCGGCTTACGAGCTCGGCACGAACGTCGCCTACACGCAGCCCTTGCTCGCCGGCGGTTGGCGCGCGGTGAACCTGAGCGCCCTCATCTCCGCGCGGCAGACGGCCTATCGTAATCGCCTCTCCCTCCGCTCGGCTTCACTCGACCTCATCCGCGACGCCGAAGTCGCTTACTGGTCCCTCGCTGGCGTCCGCACCTTGGTCTCCCTGCGCGAGACGAGTCTCCGTTCGGCGGAATCCCTGCTCGCCCAGATTCGTGCCAAGCGCTCGCTCGGCGACGCAACGGTGCTTGAAGAGCTGCAGGCCGAAGCCGATGTCTCCAGCCAGCGCGTCTCCGTTCTCAATTCTCGCCAATCACTCGATAGCGCCGAGATGAACCTGCGCCGTCTCCTCGGCCAAGGCGATGCCGCCGCTGTCGAACAAACCTTGCTCGTTGAAGAGATGCCGACGGGCGCTGTGCCGGCCCCGCAGATTTTCTCCTCCTGGATTCGGACGGTCGCCGACTTCGACTTCGGTACGGCCATCCAGCTTTCTAATATTACGCAGGCGGAAGCCGGCGTGGCCCAGGCCGAGCAGAACGATCACCCGAGTCTCAATCTTTCCGTGGGCAGTTCTCGTTACGGCAGTAGCGGCACCAGCGTCTCCGGCGGCCTCGACAGCTATCGCCAGCTGTCTGGCTGGAATAACTACGCTGAACTACGGCTCAGCTTCCCTTTGGGTTTCCGTGAGTCCGAGGCAAACCTGCGTTCCGCCACCCGCGCCCGCCGACAGGCCGAACTTCGTCTCGCCGATGTCCGCCAGAACCTCGTCTTCACCGCCCGCGCATCCTGGCGCGAACTCGAAGCCGCCCGCGCTCGCGTCGACGCGGCCACGTCCTCCCTTGAGTTACAGCGCAAGTCCTACGAAGGCGAACGCGCGCGCTACGATGCCGGCCAGTCCGATGTCCTCCGCGTCCTTCAGGCCCAGGCCGCCCTTGATTCCGCCCAACTCAATTGGGTGCAGTCCCATCTCGACGCGCGCGCGGCCTCCGCGAAAGTCGCCCGGCTCGACGGATCCATCCTCCCCCGCCACGGCTTCACGATGGACGCCGTCGAGGCGAAGATCGGCGCCGGCCTCGGCTCCGAAGACCCGCTGCCCCCTCTGACCGTCAGCCCATGAAGTTTCTTAAACCCCTCGCCATCCTTACCGTTATTGGCGCCCTTGTCTTCGCCTTCTGGCCGAAGAAGAAAGGCGGTGGCCATCAGCCGCTCGCTCCCGCCTTCGAAGCCAAGGCCGAGAAGCGCGATATCCGTGAGACGATTGAGGCCGCGGGGTTCGTCCGCGCCGTGATCTACAGCAACATCCGCGCGGAAGTCAGCGGCAAGCTTCAGAAGCTCTACGTCGAAACGGGTGATATGGTGAAGAAGGGCCAGGTCCTCGCCGAGCTCGACCCAGTGCTCGCTAAGGCAGATGAAGACGAAGCCGGTCGCACTTTGCAGCTGCAGAAGTTCACGCTCGAGAAAATCACCCGCGACCTGCGCCGCTCCGAAGCGCTGCGCGCCAAGGGCTTCGTCTCCGAGCGCGAGATGCTTGACGCCAAGACGGCCTACGAAGTCTCCAAACTCCAGAGTGAAATCGCCCAATCCCGCCTCGATAAGGCCTCCGAGAACGTCCGTAAGACGGTCATCCGCGCCCCGCATGACGGCCAGGTCTCCGATTGCACGATCCTCGAGGGCCAGATTGTCATCGGCGCGCAGTCAATCAACAGCGGTACGCTCATCATGACGATTTCCGACACCTCGATCCTACGGGTCGACGTCAACCTCAACGAGTTTGCGGCGACGCGCGTCGAGATCGGTAAGGACGCACTGGTGACTTTCGATTCCATCCCCAGCCTCCGTAAGTCAGGTAAAATTACCTTCATGACCCCTTTCGGTACGGCTGACCTCAAGGTGCCCGACTTGCGCGTCTTCCCAACGCAGGTCTCCTTTCCGTCTGGTGAGGGCGTCCGTCCGGGCATCAGCGCCAACGTCACGGTGACCGTCGACAGCGTCAAGGGATGCATCGCCGTGCCGGTATCAGCTGTCTTCGTCGACGGCGCCGATCGCCTCGTCTACGTCCGTAACGCTGACGGCGAATGGGCTGCCCACAAGGTGAAGTTAGGTCTCAGTGATGCCGGCTGGTCGCAGATCAAGGAAGGCGTCACGCTGGGCGACGTCGTCAGCCTCATCCGTCCTGCGATCGTCCGCTGAGATGCCTGCGCTCATCGCCATCCGCGGTCTGCGTAAGACCTATCGCATGGGGGATGAGAACGTCCACGCTCTCGCGGGCGTCGACCTGGATTTCCAGAACGGCGAGTTCGTCGCCATCCTCGGGCCTTCCGGCTCGGGCAAGTCGACCCTCATGCATATCCTGGGATTCATGGATACGCCGACCGAAGGCAGTATCGTCTTCGACGGTCAGGAGGTCGCCAAGCTCGACCCGGATCTGCGCGCTTGGTATCGCTCCAACCGCGTGGGCTTCGTCTTCCAGTCCTTTAATTTGCTCCCGCGCCTCACGGTTCTCGAGAACGTGGCCTTGCCTCTGCTCTACCGTGAGAATTCCGATCCGGCCGCCAATGCCGCCGCCGCCGCCGTCGCCCTCGGTCGTGTCGGCATGTCCCATCGCCTCGATCACCGCCCGACCCAGCTTTCTGGCGGCGAACGCCAGCGCGTCGCCATCGCCCGGGCCATCGTGGGCGCACCTTCCATC
>Ga0208951_1000256_pt1 | contig 24151 bp, 12 predicted proteins | sample GreLakmeMI27MSRF_FD_187702 | JGI IMG/M metagenome (GOLD analysis project Ga0208951, IMG submission 187702) | Freshwater lentic microbial communities from great Laurentian Lakes, MI, USA - Great Lakes metaG MI27MSRF (SPAdes) | ecosystem: Environmental > Aquatic > Freshwater > Lake | place: Great...
AGTGCGCGGGCAAGGAAGGGCACAACACACCCACCATCGGCGGCTTCGTGATGCTCCCGCCCGTCGTGTGCGCCTCTCTGTGGCGCGGCGAGGCGCTGATGAAACGTGCCGTGGTTGAACATCTGCGACTGACGCACGACAGCGAGCTGCTCGCCTCTCGCGCAGAGCTGTTCGCTGGCCTGCTGGGGGAGCTCATCCGGGGCGTGCCTGCGCAGGAGGCGCTACAGAGCGCGGGGAAACAGCTCTCCATGGACCTGCCCTCGCTCGTGAAGCGCGCAGCAGGCGACGACGGTGCCGTGGTGGGCCGGATGTTCAGCACGGCGTGCTACATCACCGACTCCTTTCCGTCCGTGCTCTACCTGGCATCCGCGCACGCAGACAGCTTCGAGGACGCTGTCCTGAGCAACACCAACCTGGGCGGCGAAAACTGCCACCGCGGTTCCGCGCTCGGCGCAATCATGGGCGCTGCGCTGGGTGAGTCACGCATTCCGCCTCGGTTCATCACCGGGCTGGCAGACTCGCAGGCCATCGCGGCAGAGATCGACGCGTTCATGGCAGTTGTCGCCCCTCAAGTCGCACGTATCTAAGCGCTGTGTGTATAGACAAGAGGTTGCTGGGCTTCGCTGCGTCTGATCAATGGAACGGCTTGCCCACCATCTGCGCCAGCAAGCGGTAGAGCTCCACTTGCTCTGCGTGCGGCAGTCGCTGCGCCTTCTCAATCAGCCCCGACACGGTGACGTCACCCAGGCCCACGATGGCGTCAATGTAGATGTAGGAAAAGACAGCCATGATGATCTGGCAGTCCATGCGGTCCGTGAGCCCCCCGTGGCCCGGAATGCTGTCCCCAAAGTCCTTGACGCGCAGGGCCCGCTTGAATCCGGAGGCAAAGAAGCCTCCAAAGGGGGCAATCACGGCTGCGAAGAGTGCGAAGGAGAGGGCGTGGAGCTGCAGCGGCAGGAGGGTGTAGTCTGGGGGCAGGAGGGCAAGCACCGCGTCGCGGATGAAGGCTGGCAGCGGCGCCAGCGTCTCCGCAGCCGGCAGCGCCCTGAACGTGTTTGCCGGCTCGCAGGTCAGCCAGGTGCGGATGGTCATGTCCGTGCGCCGGCACACCAGCCACTGGAACTGACTCAGGTAGCGCGAAAAGTAAAAGCCAACCACCAGCGTGCTCACCAGCGCCCCGAGGAACCCCTCCCACGTCTTCTTGGGCGACAGCTTGATGAGCGGCGTGCGACCGAAGAAAAAGCCGAAGCAGTAGGCCATGATGTCGTTGATTATGACCAGAGAGGAGGGCAGGACAAACCAGATGAGGCCCTCCATAATGTTGGCCACAAAAAAAGAGGACTGCATAAGGATGACTAGGATGATCATGTGCGTCCACGCAAACTGGGCGAACTGGTAGAAATAGCTCTTCTTGTTGAGAGAGACGACGAAGAGCACAAAGCCCAGGGTGTAGAGGCCGTACGACACGAAGGCGTGATGGCGCACTGACCAGCTAAAGATGCCCGGCAGCCACTGCGCGTTCTCGGACACCTCCACCAGCAGGTTCGCTTTCAGCAGCCGGCCGTACACAAAGAAGACACCGCAAGCAAAGAAGTACCACTGCTGCAGCCGGAAGCCGGGCAGACCCTTCTCGATGTTCTTCTGCGCAGCCAGAGTGAACAGCTCCGAAACCATGGCGGCCTGAAAGCATGTCTGTTAGTGAGTAGAACAGCGGGTTGCGGAAGCGCTCTTCCAGGCCAGGGCGCTGAGGACGCGCGCGCGGAAGGACAAACCAGAGGTACAGGCTCCACGCGCGCTGCGAGCCGTGCTGTTGTGCGGCGTGTGAGCAGGGCGGGCACACGCGCCTGGATGCACATGATGAAGATGCACACCACCACGTGTCCCGCATACAAGATGGCCGTGAAGCCAGCCACCATGGCCAGCGTGCTGCGCGTGCGCGTCTTGAGAGAGCGCAGGCGGTCGCGAAGCGGCTGTTCAGCAAGCATGGTAGCGCGACTATGCCCCACCGGGGGTGGTGACGGCGACATGGGGCTCCCGCCGCGCGGGCTCAGCGAAGGCCCATCCTCTGGCGAGTTGCCGCCCAGCGAGGCGCGGCTGCGGCCGCGCCGAGCCACTGCGCCGGCCGCAGCGCCTTTGGCCGCCTTGGCCATGTCGCGCCTCACACCAGGCCACTCAGCTAGATGACCTCAATTGGCTTGCGGAAGCGGTAGATACGCACGCAGCTGGCGAGGAGAGCTGTTTTGGGGTGGTCCCGCATAATCCGGCCGCATCGGGGCGCACGCCTCGTCAGACCAGTCGCGTCATCTCGTGATCCCCGCGTCCCAGATGTCGCTTTGCTCCTCGTCGCCCGTGTCTGGCGGCTGCCGCGCGGCGGTGCGCGGCAGCCGGACAAGCCCGTCGTGCTCGCGTGCGCGTCAGGCAGTCCGGCGCTCGGCACTGCGTGTGCAGGCTCGCGACTTCCCCAAGCCGGACCTGGAGACTGCGAACTACCGGTACGACGCGTGCGGGGTGCCGTGGAGCGGCCAGCGCGCCCGTGGGTCTCCGCCGCCGAGGTCAGCGACAGCGTGGTGGCAGCCTCAGAAATGCCGCTGCCCCACCCCGCCACTCCAGCCCCTCACGCGCTTCCCCTCCACTCGTCCGCCACCCACAGCGAGTCCTCGGAGCTGACGCGCAAGCTGCAGTCGATTGGCGCGGCGAATGGGTCCCCCAAGCGCGTGGCAATCGTGGGCGGAGGCCTCGCTGGCCTCGCCTGCGCAAAGTACTTGGTGGATGCGGGCCACCACCCGGTGGTGCTGGAGCGCGCCAACGTGCTGGGTGGAAAGGTGTCCGCCTGGCAGGACAAGGATGGAGACTGGGTAGAGACGGGCCTGCACATCTTCTTCGGCGCCTATCCCAACATGATGAACCTCTTCGCCGAGCTGGGCATCGAGGACCGGCTTCAGTGGAAGCAGCACGCCATGATCTTCGCCATGCAGCAGGTGTGCATGGGTTGCACGCACGTTGCACGTGCACGCACACCGATCCGCACCTCTGTGCTGACGCGTGAGCACAGCTGCCGGGCGAGTTCACCAAGTTTGACTTTGTCAAGGGCATCCCGGCGCCTTTCAACTTCTTGTTGGCCATCTTGACGTGCGTCCCTAGCCAGCTGCTGCCAGCGCTGCTCTGACGCCTCTTTTTGCGCATATAACCGTAACAGCAACCAGAAGATGCTCACCTGGCCCGAGAAGCTGCAGACTGCCCCGCCTCTGGTTCCCATGCTGCTGGGTGGCCAAGAGTGCGTGCACTGTCCCGCGCTGGGCTGCTCGCACACGAACTGACAGTCTACCCGCGTGCGCTCAGCTACATCGACAAGCAGGATGAGCTGTCCGTGTCGCAGTGGATGTTGGAGAAGGGCCTCCCGCCCCGTATCAATGACGAGGCGCGTCCGCGACACCCAGCACCCTTCATTCGCCACACTCACACTCGCCCTCGCCTCCCTGCAGGTTTTCATTGCCATGGCCAAGGCGCTGGACTTTATCGACCCCGACAAGCTGTCCATGACTGTGATCCTGACGGCCATGAACCGCTTCCTCAACGAGACCAACGGCCTGCAGATGGCATTCCTAGATGGCAACCAGCCACAGCGGCTGTGCGAGCCGATGCGGCAGTACATTGAGGCCCGGGGGGGCGAGGTGCGCCTCAGCTCCCCCCTGCGCCGCTTTGAGCTCAACGCGGACGGCACCGTCTCCGGGCTGCGCATGGCGGGCAAGGATGGCCAGGATGGGGAGGTCATCACCGCCGACTTTTACGTGTCGGTGCGTGTGCGACCGCCGTGTGCAGTCTCACTCATGCTGACGATGCGTTGCTCACCCCTTCCAGGCCATGCCGGTGGACCCGCTCAAGTTGATGCTGCCGCCTGCCTGGGAGGAGATGCCCTTTTTTGCGCAGATGCAGGAGCTGGAGGGCATCCCGGTGATCAACATCCACCTCTGGTTCGACCGTAAGCTGACGACTGAGGACCACTTGACCTTCTCCCGCTCTCCGCTGCTCAGCGTGTACGCTGATATGAGCACCACCTGCAAGGAGTACGCGAGCAGCGAGAAGAGCATGCTGATGCTCATCTTCGCGCCCTGCAGCCCGCTGGCTGGCAGCGACATCAACTGGATTGGAAAGCCGGATGAGGAGATTGTGGCGGCCACCATGGTGGAGCTGGAGCGCCTGTTCCCGCTGGAGATTGCGGCAGACGGAAGCAAGGCGAAGCTGCTCAAGTCTGCCGTCGTCAAGACGCCGCGCAGCGTGTACGCCGCAATCCCCGGGCGCAACAAGTTCCGGCCCAGCCAGGAGACGCCAGTGGGCAACTTTGTTCTGGCGGGCGACTTCACCAGCCAAAAGTTCCTGGGCTCCATGGAGGGTGCCGTGCTGAGTGGCAAGCTCGCTGCCGAGGTTGTGGCGGACAAGGCCAGCGGCGGGGTCTCGCGCGGCGTCAAGGTCGTGCAGCAGAGCATCGTGGAGAAATGCGCGCAGGCCAAGGCTCGCGTTTCGTCGCCCGTACCCGCCGCGCGGTGAGCTCTGGAGCGCTCCGGACGGACTCCGGATGGACTCATTTCGCTGTGCTATCGAGTTGTCTCATTATCAGCACGTGTCGCATCACAGGAAGAGGCTGGACGCAAAGACGATGTCGCGCTTCAGCATCTCAGCCGCAGCCCTGAACTTCTCAGCCAGCGAAGCCTCGCCCACAGCCTCCGCGCCCGCGCTCAGCTGCCTCAGCAGCTCCTCCATGCGCCGCAGCGCGCGCACGACGGAGCCTTCGAAGACGTGGGGCATGGTTGCCATGAGGTCTGCGAAGCTTGCACCCTTGGCCCAGGCGTAGCAGAGCTCCATCAACTCCGGCTTGAACGACTCCACGTACTCCTCCACATCCCGAATGAGGCGGCACTCCAGCTCCATCTTGGCCACCCGGCGCGCGGTGTCGCGCAGCCGGCCGTGTGCAGCAGACAGCTCCTCACGCAGCTTGGGAGCATGCTGTTTGCGCCCGCCAGCGCCGCCGCCGCCGCCGCCGCTGCCGCCGTCGGAGCCCTTGTCTCGCCAGATGAGGCAGGAGACGAGCGCGGCGATGGCCTCCGGTGAGAGTTCAGAGAAAACGCCGTTGAACATGAGCTCCGTGGCAACCAGCTCGTCGCAAGAGGCCACCTCTGCAGCCACTCGGCCCTTGAGCTGCACCACGCCAGCCTCGTCCGTGTAGCCGAGCTTGCGTAGGACGCGTCGGCGCGCCTTGAGCTCGTCCCGCAGCACCAGCGCCTTGGCGGCTCGCACCTGCGCGCGCGCTGCGGCGGCGCGCGCGCCCAGCGCCGCCGCGGTGGCCAGGGCGGCCAGGTGGGCGGGCAGGGCGGGGTCGGAGGCCAAAGGGTGCGCCTCCAGGCTCCCCTCCAGCGCCTCCAGCCGGCGCACCAGCTTGCGGTAAGCCCCCCCCTCCACCTTCATGTCCTCCTCCGCATCCAGCAGCGGCATCCCCTGGGGAAAGCGGCGCAGCACCTCCGCCAGCGACGCGGCCACGGAGGACCGAGCCTCCACGGGGCGCAGGTCAGCAGCCACGTGCAGCCGCAGCTGCGCGAGGCGGTCCAGCTGCTCCAGGGGCACCTGCACAACCTGGGGGCTGCCCCCCTGGGAGGTGAGGGGCAAGATGCGGAAGGGTGCGCCCGCGCGGCGCCGCGTGGCGCCAACGCTGCCTGAGGGCTCCCCCTCTTCGTCCGCCACGCGCAGCAGCACGTCCACCGCGTAAGTGGCCTTTGCGCCATCGCCGCCGCCGATGCGCTCGAAGTTGACCACGACGCCCCAGGCGGCGTCCAGCTCTGCGTTTGCGGCGTCGGCAGAGGCGGCGGCGGCAGCGGCGGCGGCTTCCACGCGCGCAGCCTCCTCCGCCAGCGCCGCGTCTGCGGCCGCGTCTGCAGCCGCCTCTGCGCCGGGCGGGCCGGTGGGCAGGGGCGCCTCGCGCAGCGCCAGGGCGCCCTCTGCCCCCTCCTCCCCCCCTCCCACCCCGCCGCCCCCCCCCGCCGCCCAGCGCGCCGCCGCCGCCTCTGCGCTGGGGTGGGCCAGGCACACTCTGCAGACGCGGCCCGGCTGCAGGAAGGGGAGCGCGTGCTGGGGCAGGTTCAGCACCGCCCGCTGCTCACCCAGCAGCCGCCGCCGCTGCTCCCTCAGCGCGGCGTACTCCCGCACAGCCCCCTCCCCGGGCATCGCCACAGACGCAGCCTCCGCGCGCGCCTGCAGCCCCGCAGCGCGAGCCTCCAGCGCCGGGAGTGCCTTCTCAGCCTGGAACTGGCGGAAGGAGGCGCGAAGCAGCGCCTCCGGCTCCGCGCCGTCGCTGGCGCGCATGATGTTCAGCAGCGTGGCATACGTGAGGTGGAAGGCTGAGTAGAGCGCGTCAGATGCGCCGTGCAGCATGTCCTTGGCCACGGCAGCCTCCATGCGCTCGTCGAGCATCAAGATCACCATGCCCCGCGCGTCCAGCCCGCGCCGCCCCGCCCGCCCGCTCATCTGGATGTACTCGCCGCTGGAGAGCCAGCGGAATGCTGCGCCGTCAAACTTGCGCGCGGAGGTGAAGACGACGGTGCGGGCGGGCATGTTGAGGCCAGTGGAGAAGGTTTCGGTGGCGCACAGCACTTTCAGCAACCCCTCCGAAAACAAGATCTCGATGCACTCCTTGACGATGGGCAACAGGCCGGAGTGGTGCACCCCGATGCCGCGGCGCAGCTGGGGCAACATGGTAGCAACCTGGGAGAGCCGCCTGTCCTCCTCAGACAGCAGGTCCATGGCGCTGGTGTAGATGTTGTCCACGAGCTTCTTCTCGTCGCTGTCGAGAAGGTCCAGGTCGTCCATCTGCTTGCCGTTGGCCTCACACTCGCGCTTGGAGAATGAGAAGACGATGATGGGGTGGAGGGCTCGCTCCATCAGCATGTTCACCAGCCGGTACACGTCGCTGCGCTGCTTTGTGGGCGGCGGCGCGGCGTCGCGGCCGCCCCCGTTGCGTGCGTTGGCCCGAGCTTCACGAGCCTGGGAGGCGGCTGCTGCATTTGCAGCTACCACGGCGAGGGCGGTGCCGAAGTTGTCCTCCCGGAAACGACCCGTGTCGTCCACCACCAGGTGCACCCCGTCGCCGCCGGCTGGGAACAAATAGTGCTGAAGTGGCGTGGGACGGAATTCCGTGTGGATCACGCTCACCGGGCTGTTGTGCGTGCGCGCCACCCAGGCTGCAAACTCCACCGCGTTGGGGATGGTGGCTGACAGGAATGCGCAGCGCACCTCGCGAGGCAGCAGAACGATGCACTCTTCCCACACCACGCCGCGCTCAGGGTCTTTGATGTAGTGGATCTCATCAAACACCACCAAAGCAGCCTCGCGGATGATCTCAGAGCCCCGGTACAGCATGCTGCGCAGAACCTCGGTGGTCATCACCTGAAGCGGTAAAGAAAGCCGTGTGAGCGATACCTGGCGCGGGTGAGCGTGCGTGCGGCGGCGCACCAGGCAGGTGGCGTTTGGGTTGATGCTCACGTCCCCGGTAAGCAGGCCCACGTCTGCGAACTCGTCCGTGAACTCCCGGTACTTCTGGTTGCTCAGCGCCTTGAGCGGCGACGTGTAAATCACGCGCTGTCCGTCCCTGCGCGCGCCCGCGGGGGTCAGCGCTCCACCAACACAAAGGTAGGTTGGGGCCACACGACGGGCGAGAGCCAGCAGCGCGCAGGGTGCAGGGAGGGGGCGGCGGCTGTGCACGCACCTCAGTGCCATGGCAAAGGCATACTGCGCGACAACCGTCTTTCCTGCGGAGGTGTGGGCAGCCACCAGCACGCTCTGGCCCCGCTCCAGGCACTCCGCAGCCGTCGCCTGGAAGGCGTCCAGCGAAAACGGGTACTCTTTGGCTGGCCGCGCATGCCTGGGGCGCGCGTCCGCAGCAGCCGTGCAAGCGGCCACGGCGGCCGCGTCCCAGGTCTCGGGGTACACCACCTGGTGGGTGCACGTACGGCGGGCAGCGGGTGCGACAGGCGCTTCGTCCGCCCGTGCAGCCTTGCTGGGCCCTGCGCCGGGGCTACCCTCCCGAGGAGAGGCGGGGCGCTTTGCAAAGGGCGCCTCCATATGGGACCACGGGGCGCGCGGGCGCGGGAGAAAGAGACGCGCGTCGTACGACCACACGCTGGTGGCGGGGCCCTTCATGCTCCCTCATGCTTACAGTGCAGAACACGCGCTTGTTACTACAGGCATAGACACAGTCCAAAGCCTGGCCACCGCATCATCCTGCCCTGCAGTTTCCAGGGCGGCCGCCGCAACCAGTACCGACGCTACTCAATCAGGGCTTGCCGCTCACGGCCTCTGTCCGGCGCTCGGCGGCGAGCAATGGGTCGTCGTGTACCGCAAAGGCTGCGGCCAGAAGCACATAGCCTGCACACAGTGTGGCCCCCTTCATCCAGTTGGATCGCCCGTCCTGCAGCGAGTGTGCCAGGCAGAGCACGCTGACCAACATGGCGCCCGTCTCGAAGGGCTGCAAGTCCAGGCTGAGTGGTTTGCCCATTAAGCCTCCAAGCAACACACATGCGGGAGTGACGCCGATGGCGATCTGCGTGCTGCTGCCAATGGCAATTCCCAGGGCGATGTCCATCTTGTTCTTCCGAGCAAAGATGATCGCCGATGCGTGCTCCGCCGCGTTGCCCACGATGGGCAAGAGTATGACGGCGATGAAAGAGAGAGGAAGATCCCAGGACTCTGCCGCGCCCTGGATGGCATCCACCAAATAGTCGGACAGGAGAGAGATGAGCAGCGTCACGACGGTGAGAGCGCCCAGACAGGCTGAGAAGGTGAGCATTTTCTCCTCTTCCTCATCCTCCTCGTCATCCGCCACGCCGTCGGTGGACTTTTCTGTAACCGCGGCTGCGCCTGCACTGCCCACATCCTGTTTCTTGTCCCCCTTGGCCTCGTCGTCGAAAAGCTCGGCATGCGTGACGAGCTGGAAGTAGAGGAAGGCTGCGTAGAGGCACACGAGCACCAGCGACGTCACCCTGGACAGTGTGAGCACCGACGCGCCGCCCCGCAGCTCTGTGTGCGACGCAGCCAGCAGGCTGGGCAGGGCTTGCGCCAGCAGGGCCAGCACCAGCAGGTTGACGTTCATGCTTGCCGCACTCACGTTGAAGCGTTGTTCCGGGTAACGCAAGCCGCCGAACAGGAAGGCGCAGCCCAGCACCAGCAGCATGTTTGACAAAATGGAGCCCAGCAGAGACAGCTGCACCACGCGCAGGAGGCCGGCGCGCATGGCAAAGAGCGACACTATCGCCTCCGTCGCGTTGCCAAAGGTAGCGTTCAACAAGCCTCCCACTGTCGAGTTTGTGTACAAAGCCAGCTGCTCGGTGATGAAGCCCAGGCGCTCCGCCAGCGGACAGATTGAGAGCAGCGCAAAGAAGAAGGTCCACCCGTCGCTCCATAGAGAACTGCGGTGGGGGGAGAGAGCAGCGTGAGCTAGCAGCGTGGGTGGTGCGTGGTTGCGAGTGCGCAGCGCTTCGCAGCCACGCACTGGCTGAGTATGGCAAAGGGTATGGCGCCCAGAGCGAGGTTGAGCTTGGATCCGAGGAAGAGGATGCGCAAACCTCTCGAGAGGCTGGGCGGCGGCGCTGCGTCTCCTCTGGGCTGGCCAACCAGTCCGCCGCCCTCCTCGGGAAGAAACACCCGAGTCTCCAGGCCCTGCAGCTGCGCACGCCACACCAGCAGGGGTCAGCGAACGAGTGCAGACGTCCGCACCGGGCCCCAGAGTGCGGGCAAATACACCGTTCCTCTCACTGCCGCGTCTTGCACACCTCAACCCCGTCGGTGTCACTGCTGCGCGCCTGCGGCGGCGCCATGCCAGCTGCCCACGCTCAACAGGGAGCGTGAGAGCCCCGCGAGTGTGTCCAGCCTAAACCAACTCTGGGAGCTCGGCTGTCTCAGTGCAGCACAGCCCACAAGCCTGCTACCCACGATACACGCACTGCGAGAGCACGAAGAATGCCTCTGTCGTCGCGTCGTACGACCACCCGCAGTGCCGCAGATGCGCAGAATTTCCAGACTCACTGCGCCCCCGGTGAGCCCGCATGGAGGTGCCGGCGGGCATGCAGGAGGTGAGCCTGACGACGATGTTGGACATGATGCGCAAGCAGGCGGAGGTTGACAAGGAGGAAGGGAACTCCTTGTTTGGCGCCGGTGCGTAGCGCAAGAGTGTGACCCACTTGCACGTGACACATGGTCTGAAGGTTGCGAGACGCGCCACAGGCGACATGGAGGGCTCCGTGGGCGCCTATACACGCGCGCTGCAGGTTGCAGAGCCGGTGCGCGTGCGCATTGTCAGCTCCCGCGCTTGCGTCTGCTGAGAAGCTTGCTTTCTGCGTGCAGGGCGGCGCCACTGCTGTGGTGGTGTACGCCAACCGCGCAGCTGCGTTGACCAAGCTGGGACGCTTCGAGGCTGCGTTAGCAGACGCCGACGCCGTTGTGAGCGCCCGCCCAGACTGGGTGAAGGCCCACTTCCGTCGTGGCGCCGCGCTGTTCGGGCTGCGCCGCCTTTCGGAGGCTGTGGGCGCCTACGACGCCGGGCTGGCTTTGGAGCCGCAAAACGAGAGCCTGCTGCTTGGGCGCTCGCTCGCGCAGGCCACGCTCGGCCAAGCAGACGCAGCCGCGCTGCCCGACAGCTCACCCCTGGAACGGGCGCTGGCACGCCTCGCCTGCGCCCCGGTGGCGGCACCCCTGCCCGTCCTGCTGCTCTCGGGCTTCCTGGGCGCCGGGAAGACCACCCTCCTGCAACGGCTGCTCTCAAACTCAGACGGCCTGCGAATCGCGGCGCTGGTGAACGACATGGCGGACGTCAACGTTGACGCGCAGCTGGTTCAGCGCGCGGGCACCTCCGCCGGGCTGGTGGCTCTCACCAATGGCTGCATCTGTTGCACGCTGCGCGACGATCTGCTGGAGGAGGTTTCCAAATTGGCTGCTGCAGGCGCTTTTGACTACCTGGTGATCGAGAGCACCGGAGTCTCTGAGCCCATGCCTGTGGCCGCCACCTTCACTGCTGTTGGTCGGGCGGGGGGGAGCCTGGCGCAATATGCGCCGCTAGACAGCCTGCTCACTGTGGTGGACGCCAGCCGCATCGCGGACGAGCTGGCCAGCGAGGAGTTGCTGGCCGAAAGGGGCTTTGCCACGCACGGGGAGGACGTGCGCGCCATCGCGTCGCTGGTTGCCAGCCAGATCGAGTGCAGCGACACGCTGGTGCTGAACAAGTGCGACCTGGTGGACGCAGATGCGCTGGAGAGGGTGAAGGCCAAGCTGAGGGCTCTCAACCCGCGCGCCCGCCTGCTGAGCGCTGTGCGGTGCCAGCTGTCCGTGCCGGAGCTGCTGCACACGCGGCGCTTCGACGCGGCGGCTGCGGCTGCTGGTGACGTGGCAGGGTGGGCGGAGGAGCGCGCCGCCGCCGCGCAGGGCCGCCCCGCGGCTGGGCACGCGCCCGAGCAGGAGGCGTGCGGCATCAGCAGCTGCTCGCTCTGCGAGGCGCGCCCCTTCCACCCACAGCGCCTGTGGGCCGCCCTGGTGGAGCGCAGGGCAGCCGCCACGCTGCTGCGCTCCAAGGGGCTCTTCTGGCTCGCCTCCAGACCCGGCGTCGCGTGGTCCTGGTCCACCGTCGGCGCGGCCGCAGAGTTCGGGCCCATGGCGCAGTGGCGAGCCGATGCGTTGCCGAGGCACCTCTGGCCTCAGAACGACCACGCCTGGCACCACACCTGGGGAGACAGACAGCAGCGCCTTGTCTTCATCGGCGAGGGCGCAGCGCCACACAACGTCCTGCAGGAGCTGCGTGCGTGCTTGCTCACCGACGCGGAGATGAAGGCGGGGGAGGCGGCCTGGGAGGTGGGGTTTGAGGCTGTGCATCTCGCAACCTGGGGCACCAGGGAGAGCGCCGCGCAGCTGGAGGAGGCGCATGTGCACACGGAGGAGTGCGCGCACTCGTAGGAGGGAGACGGATGGACGTCGTACATGGATTCAACTACGGCGAATTGGCCCTTCAACTACTACTACTACTACGTGAGGTGACCCTCCTAAACGTAGAAATCGCCGCCCTGTCCGCGTGCACAAGAACTTGAAGCCACTGCCGCGTTGAACTCTGCGTGCGTGTGAGCCACGAACCTGTCGTAGCCGCCTTGAGTAAAACGAGGCCGCTGCTTTGGTGTGCCTTCATGGCCACGCCTGAGGAGCTGCGCGAGCCGCTGCTGGCAGACGCGGACGAAGAGGAGGCTGTTGTGCGCACCGCTAGCACAGGCTCTCTGCTGAGCGTGCCTTGTGCCTCCACGCCCCCGCGTGACACCACCAAGCCGCTGCTTACCGTCTGCCCGCCCATTCTCTCGGCGGAGTTTTGCGAGCGGCTTGCTTACTATGGCTTGGCCACAAACCTGGTGAGCTTCTTCACAGAGAGGATGGCTTTTAGCAAGGCGGACGCAGCCAGCGCCGTGCAGTCGTGGAGCGGAGCCTGCTACGCCACAGCACTCGTGGGCGCGGTGGTGGCAGACTCTGCTCTCGGGCGGTGCGTCCCCGTGAGCCACGACCTCTCTCCGGCTTCCCTCTGGCTGACGCTTGCTCCCACGCGCGCGCAGCTACTGCACCATCCTGCTGTTCTGCTGCGTCTACCTGCTGGGTCTGGTGATGCTCACGTGTTGCGCTGGGCTGGTCCCTGGCTGGGCGCCGCGTGCGGGCGAGGAGCCAACTCGAAAGCAGACGGCACTGCTGCTCCTGGCCTTGTATGTGGTTGCGCTGGGCACGGGAGGGATCAAGCCCAACGTGAGCGCCTTCGGAGCTGATCAGTTCGATACGCACAATCCGCGACACGTCAAAGCCAAGGCGAGCTTCTTCAACTGGTTCTACCTCATCATCAACTGCGGCTCACTGCTCGCCTCCGTGGTTGTGGTGTACATCCAGGAGAACGTGTCCTGGGAGGTTGGCTTTGCGATCCCAACCTGCGCAATGGCGCTCGCCGTGCTGTGCTTTGTGGGCGGCAGCCGGCGGTACCGCCACGCGGTTCGCCCGCCGGGTGCAACCTCGCCCATCACGCGAGCGGTGGCTGTGGTGGCGGCTGCGCTGGGGGCGAGCCTGCGCGAGGTGCTGTGCTGCTCGCCGCGCACGCTGCGCACGTTGGGCGAGGCTGACGCGGACGCGGCGGCGGCGGGCGCGCCCGCACCGGCGCAGCTGCCGTCGCCGGACAGCAGCCCAGAGCTGGCCGAGGCAGCGTCGGTGCCCAGCCTGCCCCGCTGGCTCAAGCTTGCCACGCACGACTACGGCGGGCGCTTCACTGATGCACAAGTGGAAGAGGTGGCCATGGTGCTGCACCTGCTGCCAGTCATGTGCACTGGCATCGTTTACTGGGCAGTGTACGCGCAAATGGGCTCTGTATTCGTGCTGCAAGGCGCACAAATGGACCGGCGAGTCGGGCGCGGCGGTTTTGTCGTGCCTGCCGCCTCGCTGAGCACGTTCGACACGCTGGCTGTGATTGCGCTCATTCCCTTCTTTGAGCGGGTGGTATACCGCCGTGCGGCGCGGGCGGGGCGCAAGTTCACGCCGCTGCAGCGCACGGGCGCGGGGCACCTGTTTGCCGTGGCGGCCATGTTAGCCGCGGCGGTGTTGGAGCGCAAGCGGCTGGACGCCGCGCGGCGTGGCGAGTTGCTCTCCATCTTCTGGCAGTCGTTCCAGTACCTGCTCATCGGCGCCAGCGAGGTTTTGGCGGTGGTTGCGCAGCTGGAGTTCTTCTACTCGTCCTCACCGGACAGCATGCGCAGCTGTGCCATGGCCCTCCAGCTGGCCGCTACCGCTATGGGCGGCTTCCTCGCCTCCGCGCTGCTCAGCACCGTGGCGCGCACCACCGAGCGGGCAGGTGTTCCCTGGTTTACGCAGGACCTGAATGACGGGCGGCTGGATCTCTTCTTTCTCCTGTTGGGTGCGCGCTGCGGCCGTAGCATCGCACCTGTTCTCACTCGCCTAACGCGCACAGCGGGCCTCATGTTCGCTGACTTCCTCCTCTTCGTCTTCGTCGCATCCCGATCCGTCTACGTGCGCATCACGCCAAGCGCTGCCGCGGCTAGGGAGCGTCGCAGGGCGGCTGCGCGCGCACAGCGACCGCCCAGGTCCGCACCTATCGGCGTCCGCGCTGTGGTCGGCACCGTCGCCGCGGTGCTACCGCAGAGCTTCAGCAGCGGAGACTTTTATGGCCGCTCGCTGGTGCCCAAACCGGACATTCCGGCGCGAACTGGGGTCCGGTGAGTGTTCAGGGCTCCTTGCTTCCTTCAATCAAACGTGCGCGCTCATTGGTCTGCGGGCGCCAGGCCGAACAGGAAGCGCAGCTTGTTCCCGTTGTGCACGCTCGGATTGTTCCCTCCTAACATGGCCAGCCCGTCGTTGCCCGCGCGCAGGGCGCCACAACGCGCAGCCTCCTCCATCTCCTCGTCGCTGCCTTCGTCATCCGGGTGACGGCGCGCAGCCTTGCCCTTGGCCTTGCGGCGGCTCGCCGCACGCGCCTCATCCGCGCTAGGGCCAGCGCCCTCGGAGGTTGGGGCGGGCGCGGCCATCCGCTCATGCTGCCGGTAGGCCAGCAGTCGCTCCTCCACCGTCCCCACGGTGTAGTAGGTGACGCTCTTGCACGCGCGCGCCTGGCCAATGCGGTGGCAGCGGTTCGTCGCCTGCGCCTCGTCGCTCTCATTGAGAAACGGCTCCAGCAAATACATGGTATTGGCAGCTGTCAGCGTCAGCCCCGCGGCGGCAGCGCCGACGTGGAGCACGAAGACGCGCACGGCGGGATCGGTGTTGAACAGCTCGATGGCGTCGCGGCGCTCAGCCTCGGGCATGGAAACCTGGATCTGCACGCACCCGACGCCTGCGTCGCGAAGCAGCAGGCTCACATGCGTCACCGCGCTGCTGCTCTGGCTGAAGACGACAGCCTTGGCGCTGACGTCGGAGGCCAGCAGCGTGAGCACGTCGTGCAGCAGCGCCGCCTCTTTGGCGCTGCGCCCTGCGCGAGCCGCGAAAGCGTGGCTGAGGAAGAGCGGCGGGATGGAGGGAAACTTGCCGTCGCCGCGCAGCATGACCACGTTGGCAGCAGCAGCCGCAGCAGCAGCCAGGTCCGCGTCGCTGGCGGCGGGCGTGAAGCGGGGGATGCCGTCGTGCGGCGGGGCAGCCGGGCCGGGAATGACCGGCGCGGGCGGCGCGGAAGGGCCAGCCGCCGCGCCGGGGATGACGCGGATCAGCTCGCTGCGCGCGTACGTTTTGCGGCAGAGGATGCAGCTCGCGCCCTTGCCGAGCCCGCTGGACGCGGCCAGCCAGGTCAGCGTGCATTCCGTGCAGGATATGTGCACGCAGGGCGTCACGCACGGGTCGATGGCCACCGAGTAGCAGACGGGACACACAGGAGCTGCGCGGCCCTCAGCGAGGTCGTTCAGACCCTGGAAGCCCGTTTGCGCTATCTCCGGCAACTGCGCGTCTTCGCCCACCGCGCCGACGGCGCGCCGCAGTAGGCCGACGTAGGCCGTCTTTGCGGCTGCGTCCTCATCGGCCGCCACCTTGTGCACAGAGAGCCCCTCCAGCTTCTTTTTCTTTTGCTTCAGCAGCTCGTGGAGTGCGACGTCGTGCGCGCTCTGCTGGTCGCTGAGCAGCGCGCGCACCGCCTGGGCGCGCGGCATCGCTCGCAGCTGGACCACAGAAAAGCCGCAGCCCGCCGCCAGCTCGGCGAGCTTGCCCGTCGGCGCAGCCGTGCCACGCTTGGTGGGTGCCGCCAGCGCCTCCTCAACCAGCTCGCTGCGCTGCACCAGTGCCTTCACAGCCTCGTAGAGAGCGGTTTGCTTCTTGCTGGTTGATGACTTGCTGGGCTTCAGCTTGAGGAGCGAAATGCGATGAGAAATGGGAAATGCGATGGGGGGAGTGAGAGGAAATGCGTCGAGAGGCTTCTTAGGCTTCTCGTCGCCCGGCTGCGGCTCCTCGGCTAGCTTCTGCAGCGCCGCAGACGGCAGCGCCACGCGCAGGAGCTGCCAGCGCAGCAGCGCGCGGCTGCGCGCCAGCTCCAGGCACGAGCGCTGCACAGCCGCGAGCGCAGACAGCGCATCTGCCAGCTTCTTGGACAGCGGCTCTTGCGCGTACGTGCGCCCCGTGTCGTAATTGGCGCCGCTCGCAGCGTCGCCGTGACGAACCAGCCCCGCCTGCACATCCAGCGCGCTGCCAGCGGTGGTGTGGCGGCGCATCAGCTGCTGCAGCGCAGCGTCTGCGGGCAGGCTGGCGACGCTGAGGATGCCGCTGCCTGTGGTGCGGGTGCCGCCGGGCGCTGCGGCATCCACCACGCCGCCCATCGCGGCTCGGATGAGGCCGTCCACCTGCTTCAGCAGAGCCACCCACTGCGTCTTGTCCGCGCGCGCGGCGGCTGCGACTTGCACGGCAGTTGCGCCTGGCGCAGGCGTGATGCGCGGCATTCCCACCACCGTGCAGCTCTCGCGCAGCAGGCGCAGCAGCGACTGCGCAACCTGCAGCGCGCGGCGGCGCGCGGCGTTGGCGCCCGCAGCGTTGGACGCCAGCACATCGGGGCATGCGGGGAGGAAGCCCATGTCCGAGGCCAGGCCCAGCACGCGCGCTGCGTAGTTCTCCAGAAAAGCAATGACGTACGCGTCACTGCCGCTCAGGTGCACGGGGCGCAGCTCGGCGGTGGCGGGGGGCAGCAAGGCGAGCGGCGCCCCGGACGCGTCAGTCTGCGTCTTGCTGTGGCGCAGCGCCACGCCAGACAGCAGCGCGCGCAGCATGCGCAGCGCATAGGGGTCCTTCGCAGCAAACGTGCCTGCCACGTTGCGTTCCCAGAAACCGTCCTCTGAGTTGCTCAGGCTGAAGGGCCACACGCCCAGGAACATGAGCTCGCCGTTGAGGTCGTTCACGCCCGTGTGCATCGGCGTGCCGCTCACCATCCACCGGTGGTCAGCCTTAAGCGCCGCCGCGGTGCGAGCCAGAGACGTCGTGTTGCTGCGCACCTCCTGGCATTCGTCCAGCACGATGCGCCGCCAGTGGATCTTGCAGAGCACCTTTGGGCGCAGGGGCTTGGCCTCGTCGTTTAGCGTGTGGTAGGTGGTGAGTACAACGTCGTTGTCCGCCAGCAACGTGAGAAAGGCGGTGCCTCCGCGCGCGGCCAACTTTGCAGCCTCCTCGAGCGCCTCCTCGAGCGCCTCCTCGACCGTCACCGCGGCTGCGCGCACAGAGGTGCGCACGAAGCCCGTTTCCGTGGCATCCGCACCTTCACCCTCCTCTTCCTCCTCCTCCTCGCCCTGCGGCGGGTACACCGCCACGCGCAGCGTGCCCGGCAGCGTGCTTTTCGCAATCTCGCGGCGCCACTGGGAGAGCAGCGAAGTGGGCACGACCACCAGAGTGGCGCGCGAGCGCTCGGCAGGAGGGGCCCCTGCGTGCCCGCTGGCCGCGGCCGCGGCGCGCTTATCGGCCACCATCAGCGCGCTCATGCAGAGCGTCTTTCCAAGGCCCATCTGCAAACAGAGCATTCCGCCCGTGACGTGCGGCGGCTTGACGAGTCGCAGCTCGCCGCCCAACGGCATGTAGTAGAACTCTTCTTTGCTGTCCGCGTCGCCCCAGCGGCGGGTCTCCCAAAACGCGGCGTTGAGACCGCCTGGGCGCCCCTCCTGGTCCTGCATCCAGCCCAGCGCTTGACGCTGGAAGCCAAACATCGGCAGCGTGACGCCAGCCGGCTGAGCAGCCTCGCGGTATCCGGTGTGCTCCATGCCGCGCAGCAGCGCCGCCGCAGAGTATTCATCCTCATCCACGGGCGGCGGCGCGCTAAAGAGCGTCTGCGGGTAGGTTTGCAGGGGTACCACAGGCTCCACGCACGAACAGGGTGTGATGTGCTTCATGACGGCGGCGATGGCCGGGTCTGCAATCATCTCGAACAGGAGTCTCCCAAAGTAGACGTGAAAGGTGAGCGTCAGAGTGCGCTGAGCGCCGCCCTGTAAGCGAGTGGGGCAGGGAACAACCACGCGGATGAGCGGGCATTTCCAAGGGCTCCCCTTTGGCGTGCTCAGCGCCTGAAGGTTGGTTAGGAGCTCCATCACCTGTGCCTTGTCGGCCGCAAGCAGCTTGGGAGACTTTCCGCTCAAGGCAGCCAGCACTCTGTGAACAGTGGTGTGCTCCGTGCTGGCTGGCTCGCCCGTCTTGCTGTCCCATTTGGTCACAGTGCGCCCCTGCACAACGTGAGGTACCACAGCTGGCACGTCCTCCCCGAGCTTGGCCAGAAAGTCGGCGGGCGCTTTGGCCACGGAAGCAGACACGCTGAAGGCCAGCGTGCAGCTGCCCGCCAGCCGCACCGTCTGGTCGAAGCTCAAGTTGGTGGCCGCCTTGCCGCCCTGCGCTGAGGCCCTGAGAGGCGAGAGCGGGGTGGGGCGTGAGGGAGTGAGGAGGTGCTGTTAGCGCAGAGGCCTCGAAACGGCTGATCACCCTCGCGCTGCAGCGGCGCACGCACCAGTCGCCCGGCACGGGCACTGGCTTGCCCGTGGAGAAGGCGACGGTGCTCGGCGGCTTGCCCGGCTTGGCGCCGCCGCCCGCCTTGACTTCCTCGCCGCCGAAGGCGCCCTCAGGCCCGAAAGCCTCGCCGGCGTCTCGCTTCACCCCCATATCAGCTGCAGCCAGATGAGGGGGAGTGTGAGGCCTTCGATGACGTGGTTTTTTTCCTAGGGGTTCACTCGCGACCTCTCGGAACACAGGCTTCTCCGCGTATCCGGCTCCGTGTGCCCGCCGGCGGAGGCTCTCAGGTGCGAGCGCAGCTGCGCTGCCGCGGCGCGCGCGTGGCTGCGGTGCGCGTGGCTGCGGTGCGCAGCGCAACACTGACGCAGCTCGGTGCTCGCTTTTGCACTTTTGACTCGCGACAGGCCCCTGCTGGCGGTCGCTGGCGGCCTTGTCGGGGCTCCAGGGGTGACCATGTCCAACTGTCGTGCCCTGAGCTGCGAGGCTGGCGCGGTGGAGTCAAGGTGAGTCTGGGCACACCACACAGTAACCGCAAGTGCCCCTTGGAAGCGCCGAGCTGGAGCGCTAGACGCCACAGAGTCCTCCGCGCACCGCTCGGCCAAAACGTCACGCGCAGAGTCACGCCGCGGCGCAGCGTTATATGCACGTGAAGCTTTGCACTTGCCGCCGCTGCTCTAACAGCTTCCCGGAGCATCAATCACCAGGTGCCCTCCCACCCTCCTCCCTCCCGCTTATCTGCGAGTGCACCTGCGCGCGCACACTGGCCGCTACGTATGCCTTGCAGGGGGCGTGCCTGAAGCGCGTGCAGAGGCACCTTGCTGCTGTGACGAGGTGCTCCTCCTGCTGGGGGCTCCTGGGTCCGCCACGCTGCTTCGCGCGGGAGACGGCGCGCGCGCGCTCTCGCTGCAACCTGGCGGTCTGCTATGCGCCGTGGCCGACCACGATGGCTCTCACGGGTGCGCGCGTGCTGAGATTTCTACGACCGAAGTGATTCCCCACCACTCTGACTCCCTCCCGCTCTCAGCCGCGACGCATTCCGGCTGCGCCTGCTGCGCGCTGGCGCGAGCCCCACCGTCGCGCTGCACGCGCTGGGCTGCCTGGGCGACGGCGCACTGCGAGTGCGCGGCGGCGGGGCGCCCAGCGTGCACACTCTGTGCGTCTCGCCCGGCGCACGGCGCGTCGGCGGACGCGGCACGTTCGGATTGCAGCTCGCCAGCTACGCCTGCGTGCTGCTGCAGCGCTCGGATGCCTGCATGCTGGCACCGCTGCCCCTCTACTCGCCGCGCGCACGGCGGGCGCCCGTGGCGTGGCTGCCGCCCGACCAGGCTGGCGCATCGGCGGGCTGGTGCATCGAGCACCACGGCGACGGGTTGTACTCCCTTCTCTGCGCGGGCGACCAGGAGCCGCGGCGCTACCTGACGGTGGCGGCGAGCGGAGAGCTTTTGGTTTCTCGAGACCCCTCCGCCGCCTTCCCCGCCCGCGCCTCTCTGTTCAGCCTTGAGGCGCTGGCGGGAGCGGACGGGGGCCTGGGCGGCTGGGCGCTGCGAGGCGCCTCGGGCGGAGGGCTCGCCTGCCTGGAGGGCCGCGCGGTGCTGAGCGCTCTCGCCCCTGAGACGCTGCGCATCGTGGACGTGGCGGCGTCCGCGTCATGCGCAAAGCTGCGCGCAGACTCGGCGACGCCGGCGGAGCTCGCATCGTTGACGCTGACCGCCGTGCCATGCCGCCGCCCCGCATCGCTGCAGGCCCTCGCCGCTGCCGCGCTTGCCAGGGAGCCCGGCGCCCCGCCGCCGTGCGCCCTCACAGAGGCGCAGCAGGTGGACCGCTACGGTGCCGCCTATGTGCCAGACCCCGTCGCAGCCTGCGTGTTCGAGTCCTGGGCGGCCATGCAGCGGGACGGCGGCAGCGCGTGCAAGGCCCCGGACCCGCACGCTGCGTTTCCGTGTGCCCTGCGCTGCATCCGCTGCGAGCGCCCCGTCTTCCGCCTCACCGCAGCCACCAGCCCAGGGCACCACCTCTTCCTGGAGAGCGCAGCGGGCAGGGCTGTGCGGCGGGGACCGGACAGCCCGGGCGGGCCGCTGTGGCGGGCACTGGGCACCAGCGCTTGGGTTTCCATGACGCTGTGCATCGCAGCCGGCGCGCTGCGCAGCGTGCTGCGCGCGCACGACGACGACGATGATGAGCCTGTGCGGCGGCGCAGCGACGCGGAGGCATGGTCACCGTAGCTGCCGCTGCCAAACAAGCCGCGGTTGCGTTCGCTGCTCCGCTGTACCACAAGATGTAGCCTTCGAGACCTTTTGAAGAGGTAGCTCCGCGAGGTAGCTGTACCAGCTGTTTACTTTTTACAGTGTAGTGCTCTGTTCTCAACTCGAGTTCTCACAGCCCGCGTGCTCACTGCGCGCTGCTGTTAACCTCCGCCAGCGCGTGGCGCGCAGCCTCTTCGGCGCCTGCGCTCGCCTCAGCCTTGGGCGCGGAGCGGCTGCGCGCTAGACCGGCTGCGCGGGGGATGCGCGAGCGGGAGGCTGGCGCAGGCTGCGCAGCGACGACAGGTGCCACAGGCTGCTCCTCCGCAACCTCCGATGGCGCCACATTCTCCTCCTGCCCGCCCTCCTCAGCCTCCTCTGAGACCTCGGCCACACCCTCGCCTCGGAACTCAGCAAGCAGGGCGTCCAAGTCGCGGGTGCGCAGCGCCGCGATGGCAGGGCTGCCTGGCAGATCGGGTGCCAATGCCGCGCAGGCCGTCTTGAGGGGCGTCTGGCCGGTGGGCACGTCTGCCGCGAAGCGCGCAGCAGCGTCGCCCAGCGCGCGCCGCACGGCGTCTCCAGCGGCGGGCAGCCGCGCGTCCGCAAAGGCTGCCGCAGCCGCAGCGGAGTGGTCGGCCGCAGCCGCCAGTCCCCCGAGCGCCGCCGCCTGCGCGCCGCTGGCGTCTTCCAGCGCCTCGTGCAGCGCCTGTGCGCCGGCCTGGACCTCGCGCTCCAGAGCGGCGAGCAAGGCGGCCAGGGCGTCAGAGCGGCGCTCAGAGTCGCGGGCGGCGGAGGCGTGCGCCCGCCCAGCCTGCTGCGCAAAGGCAAGGCACAGGGAGGTTGCGGCCCCACGCCCGCAGGCGGCCTCCTCTCCCGCCGCCGTCGCCGCGAGCGCCGCGCCGTCCAGCGACTCCGCGAGGGCGCCCAGCCTGGTCAGGCCCTCCCGGGCGGCGTCGGCGACAGCCTCCGCCGCCGCCCCGCGCGCGCACAGCACGCCCTGCTGCCCCTGCACGGCTTGCAGCGCCACCGCGTCCGCGGCGCGTGCCACGTCACCGGCGGCGGCGGCCACCTCTGCGCGCGCCTCCGCCAGCGCCCCCGCCAGCCCAGCCGCCGAGCGCTCCGAGAAGGCGGACAGCAGCGCCGCCACGCCGCTCAGCAGCGCCTCCTGCTCCCGCTGGGCGGTGGCTGCGTGGCGCCGCTCGGCGGCGGCCAGCGCGGCGTCTGCGGCCTGAGCGCGCGCACCCGCGCCCTCCGCGCCGGCGGCGGCGGCGGCGCGCGCACCCTCCAGCGCATCCTCCGCCGCCGCGGCGAGGCCGGCGAGCGAGGCGTCCGCCTGCTCTGCGGCGGCGCTGAGGTGCTCACCCAGCGCAGCCGCCTGCGCCTGGCCCAAGCTCAGTGCCCCGCTCAGCGCCTCCACCGCAGCCTCCATCGCAGCAGCGGCGCGCGAGGCGGCGGCGGCCACGGCGGCGGCATGCTCACCGGCTGCGCCGCCAGCCTGGGCGGCTGCAGCTTGGGCGGCGGCAGCCGCAGCAGCCGCAGCCTCGCGCGCCGCCGCCGCCGCCGCCGCCGCCGCGCTCTGCATGGCATCCACGCGCACAGCCAGGGCGTGCGCGTCCGCGTCTCGGCGGGCGTGCAGGGCGGCGAGCGCCTGGCTCTGCTGCTGGGCGGCTGCTCGCTGTTCTCGCGCCTGACAGGCGCACGCTGCCTGCATCTCCCCCAGCCGCTCCTCCACCGCCGCTCGCAGATCTCGCAGGGCGGCACCGTTGCGCTGCTCCAGGCTGTCCTTGCGCTCCACCTTTGCGAAGAGGTTGGACACGTCAGCCGCGCTGCCACGCAGCTGCCGCGCCAGGTTGCCGCCCAGAGCCGCCAGCTGCGCCTCCGCCTTGGCCGTGGCCTGCAGCAGGTGGGCGCTCTCGCGCACCTCCGCCTCCCTGAGGCGCAGGCTGCTCTCGCTGCCCAGCAGCGCCGAGCGAGTCGCCCCAAGGTCGGCGACGCAGCACCCGTGCGCCTCCGTCAGCGCCTCCAGCGCCGCGCTGCGCGTCTCAAACAGTGCGCGCAGCTCAGCCAGCTCAGCCTCGCGCAGCGCGATCTCCGAGGTCAACGCCTCTGCGCGATCCTTCGCTTCCCGCCGCTCGCTCTCGTATTCCGCGTACCGTTCGGGCGCCATGTACACGCCGTTCTTCTCGCGCGTGGCCACCAGGTCAGCCTTGAGGCGGTCAATCTCGTGCACCATGTCTTTGATGAGCGCCGTCTTTGTTGTCTTGGCATTCACCTCCGGCTTGTTGCGGATGTTCTTGGCGCGGTGCGCGTAGTCCAGCGTGCTCAGCGTCTCGTCCAGGCACTTGGAGCCCGGGGCGACGGTGGCGATGATGCAGGTCTTGGAGTGGCCGCCCAGCGCGTCTCGCAGGAGGCGGGTCAGCTTGCTGTCCCGGTAGGGGATGTGCTGCTGGTGCTCCACCAGGTTGTTGATGACACGGCCAAGGGTGAGGAGGGATTTGTTGATCTCGCCAGCCTCGCGAGCACGCTTGTCGGTTGCCCCGCTGCGGCTGATGTTCTCGCTGCCAGCCAGGTCCACCAGGTTCAGCTTGCCAACCTTGATGAGCTCCTCCCCCTCCGCCGTCATCTCCTTGATGTGGATGGTGAGCGCGAAGATGCTGTGGCTGCGACTGGATTGCTTGTTAAGCAGCGTCTCAGCCGTGCGACGCTTGCTCGTGCCACGCTCCAGCACGCTGAAGATCTCCGTGGCGTTCATCACAATCACCTCCTCCAGACCCTTCACCATCACGCCGCCTTTGCCGTCCTCCATCAGCGCCAGAGGCTTGCTGCGCAGCTCAGACTGCGCCGGCAGCCGCCGCGGGTCCTCCTCCTCCGCGCTCAGCAGGTCCGTGATCTCCTCGTTGTACAGCTCCAAGAAGGTGCACTTGACGCTGTACTCGGAGTTGGCAGCCTCCAGTGAGGCGAAGATGTGCGCCACCGCGCGCGGTATTACGCCTGCAGCCTCCGACAACTCCCCGCTGCAGTCGCCCTGCATTGTGTGCGTCTTGCCCGTGCCCGTCTGGCCGTAGGCGAAGATGGTGCAGTTGAAGCCCTCAAGCACCTGCGAGGCGCCGTGTGAGCGACAAGCGAGGTGCTGCTGCGGGGCCAGGTCGCGCCTCCACCACGATGGGCACTATCGCCTCGTCGTACAAGTCCTTCTGGCTGGCACCGGGGCCGAAGACCTGCGAGAGAGAGAGGCGCGAGAGACGCAGCGCACGCTCAGCCGTTTGCGCGTGACAGCCGCCCCGCACGCGCACGCACCCTGTCGAACGTGTACGTGCGCTCCAGGGTCTTGCCGGCCACCGCCTGCGCCACCGATACCTGCGCAGCGGCGAGCACGAGAGGGAGGCCAGAGCTCAGTCCAGGAC
>Ga0208951_1000258_pt1 | contig 24043 bp, 26 predicted proteins | sample GreLakmeMI27MSRF_FD_187702 | JGI IMG/M metagenome (GOLD analysis project Ga0208951, IMG submission 187702) | Freshwater lentic microbial communities from great Laurentian Lakes, MI, USA - Great Lakes metaG MI27MSRF (SPAdes) | ecosystem: Environmental > Aquatic > Freshwater > Lake | place: Great...
GTACGTGGCGACCACGGCCAGCTGGTTGTGCGCGATGCCCCCCCCCGGAAACACCCGCGCAGAGGCTGCGTAGTACCCCGCCGGCTGCGACCAGTCCTTCAGGGCCGCCTCGCCCGGCGTGTGCAGTGCGGCGTAGCGAGACAGGTCGCCCAGGTAGAGCAGGCAGCGGGAGGAGGCTACGTGCGGGGAGGGGCCGCGCGGGGCAGGGCCGCCCTGCCCGTCCACGCTGCCAAACACCTCCTGCAGCCGCCGGTTCAGGCGCGCGTAGTACGACATGCCGTCGCTGAGGAAGGCGCCGAAGCCGTCCACAGCCTGAGAGCGGCGCCAGTTTGACAGTCAGGGGCCACGTTTGAAAGAGCGACGCCGCCAGCCAGCCGACGCGCCTTTTTTAAGCTCTCCTGCGCCCCGGGCTCCTTGGCGGCTGCAGCGGCTGAGTACTTGCGGATTCGGCGGCGGTAGTCCTCTATGAAGCGGTAGAAGACGCCCTTCCAGAGCAGCGCCTCCACCTCGTGAGCCTGCGCACGCGTCAGCCGCGCACGCGGACGCCACACGTGCGCGACAAGCCGCGCCTGTGCCGCGCTGTAGTCGCTGAAGAGCAGCGACTCTGCAGTGTCGCGCAGCTGCACGCGCACGCGCTCCAGCGACGCCTCACCGGGCGCCACGCGCGCAGCGAACAGCGCGCACAGCTCGCCCTCCAGAGCCTCCATCTGCGACAGCAGCTGGGCGGACTGTGGCGGCGCCATCCCACCACCACTGCCGACTGCCGATGGGAGTGGGCAGCCCCCAGCAGGCTGGTGCTTTTTCTACTTCGATTGATGTGGCACGCGATACGCGGGATGAAGGGCGCAACGACTGTCCTACGCGAGTCGAACAACAGTTAGAACAACCAACGGTCGTTCTTCGCGCGCGTGCGTGCGTCGTGCGGTACTGCGGTTTTGCAGGAAACGCAGCTCCCTAAGCATTTTACGCATATCCATAGGGCGTGTCCGCTCTATTGCAGCGAAGCAAGCAGCAAGGGTGAGCTGCGAGGCTGCAAGTTTTGTCATCAGCGGTGCAGCGTCGCTGCCTCCTTTCAGTCCCAACAACAGCGATGGGCTCGAACGCCAAGCAGTTCGTCACCGTGGAAAAAGGCCCGACCGGCGTGGCGGTGCTCACCATCTGCAGGCGCGTGCGGTAGCACTCGCGCATGGCATGCCCTGGAGGAAAGAGCTGGCGCACTCACGCTCACGCTCCGACTCACGCCCGTGCCAGGGAGCCCGTGAACTCTATGAACCTGGACGTGTGGGCGCAGCTGGGCGGTGCGTGAGGCGTGCAGCCGAGCACAGAGCAACGCTGACGTGTGCTCTTTGTCACAGCGGCACTGGACGCTCTGGAGCGCGACGCGAGCGTGCGCGGCGTCATCATCGCCAGTGGCGTGAAAAAGTACATCTTCACAGCCGGGTGCGCTTGGCACGCAGCGGAAGAGGCGGAAAGCTCACAACGGCGCTGGCAGTAACGACCTCACTGAGCTCTACACCAAGACAACCAGCAAGGAGCGGTACACGCGCTTCTGGCACGCGCAGACGGACTGTCTGGTGCGCCCCAACGCGCTTGCGCAGACGTTTGGCTGACCGCTTTCCCAGACACGCCTGCTCGCGTCGCCGCTCGTCACAGTGGCCGCCATCCGAGGCTACTGCCCCGCCGGCGGCTGCGTGCTGGCGCTGTGCTGCGACGCGCGGGTGTGCACACCAGACACGCGCATCGGTCTAAACGAGGTGGAGCTCGGCATTCCTGTGCCGCTGTACTGGGCGAGGCTCATGGCCTCCCTCGTGGGCGCCGGCCGCGCGGACAAGTTGCTGCAGACCGCGGCGATGGTGCCCGCCCAAGAGGCTGTGTCGCTGGGGCTGGTGGACGCGGCTGTGCCCACTGCCGAGCTGCTGGCGGCGGCGCAGGCTGAGCTGGCGCGCCGCCTGGCATTCCCGGACAGCGGCCGGGTGGCCACCAAGCGGGCGCTGCGGGCGCCGATGGCGGAGGCGTGGCATGCCTACACAGAAGAGGAGGCGCAGGGGGGCTGGGTCGGGCTATCGCAGCCGCGAGTGGTCCAGGCGCTGGCGGGCGTCATGGCGCGCCTCTCCAAGGCGCAGCCCGCGCCTAAGCTGTGAGCAAGGCTGCAAGGGACTCTGTGCGTTCTTTGATGAGATGCTGCGCTGCGTCTTTGAGTGAGACAGTGAGTCGTACCACACCGCGTCCGCCCTCCCTATAGTATGCGTCTTGCATGCGCGATGGGCAGCCCTAGGTGACCTCTACACCGCCTGGTGTCGCTTGACCACAATGGGCGGCGATCTCGTGCCGCTTTCCGCCACCACGCACGCCGCGATTGGTGCCTTCTCCGGCCTGGTGGAGGTATCGCTGCTACACCCAACCGTGACGATCAAGAATGCGTTACAGGAGAAGCGTGCTCTGCCGCGCACGCTCTCGCAGCTGTACCGAGGGTACCTGCTCAACGCCTGCTCCTTCATCCCGATCACCTGCCTGCAGTTCGGCGTGCACCGCTCGCTTGAGACGGCGCTGGCCGGGAGCGGCGACGGTGCGTGCCTTGGCGAGCCCGGGCGGTGACACATGCTCACGCAGACCCACCAGCCGCAGGCCTCTCCTCTGCGCAGCGCGTGGCGGTGGCCGCCTCCGCGGGCATCGCCTCATCTTTCATCTCCACCCCCTGCGAGCTGGTCATCATCCAGCAGCAGGCACGGCTGCGCGCGCGGCGCGGACGGTCGCCCTTCACTCACGCCGATCCTGCGCAGAGGACGTGCGCGCCGTTGGTGGCCACCACCCAGGGGTTGTTGAGGCAGCATGGGGCGGCCGTATTGATGCGTGGGTTGGGCCCCTGTTTGCTGCGCGAGTCCTGCTACACGGCGGGCTACCTAGGAACGGCGCCGCTGGTGACCGCTATGCTGCTGCGCCGCGACGCGTTCAAGGACAGCCCGTCCAAGGCGCTGGTGATGGGCGCCATGCTGTCGGGGGCGGCGGCGGCGGTGATCACGCAACCGCTGGACACCGTGAAGACCCGGATGCAGGCCAACCTGGAAGACCCGCGGCAGCTGTACTCGTCCATGGGGCGGGGCCTGCGCACGCTGTGGGCGGAGGGCGGGGTGGGCGCACTGTGGGCCGGGTTGGTGCCCCGCGGGGGGCGCATCGTGGCCGCCTGCGTTATCCTCACAGAGTGCCGTGAGTTTGCGCTCGAGCAGCTCGAGCATCGGACAGCCAGCTGATCTATTTATGTTCACATCGCCAGCGCGGCGGCTTGGCTGGCCAGGCCGTCCTGAAGGAGCATCAGCGATCCCAGTCGAGCCTCAGCCTCTGCGTGTGCACCCGCCTGAGCGCGCATCACTGCGCGCATGCGCGTCTCGAACGCCGCCCAGTCCAGCTGCTCGCGCTGCGGTGCCGGCGGCGGCGCTGGAGCGGCGAGGGGGCGGGGAGTGTGGTCCACAAAGCGGGGCGTCAGGTGGATGACGCTGGCCTCCTTGGCGGCGAAGGACGTCGCTGCGGCGCTGCTCTGCAGCTCGGAAATGGAGCGCGCGGCGGAGGCTGCTCGGCCCCAGCGTGCGGCGGCAGCCGCGGCGCTGCCGGCGCGCACAGAGGAGGTGGACTCAGCCTGGCCGGCCGGTGCCAGCGGCAGGCGCTTGGAGTCGACTCGTAGGAGGATCCGCTGCCTGGCGGCCAGCGCGGACGCCTCGGCGGTGGACAGCGTGTCGCATCCGCCCCGGGAGTCTGAGCGCACGTGCGGTGGCGGGGCCAGCGCCTCCCCGCCGCCCTCCTGCGCCGCCGCCTCCTCGCTCCACGCCTCCGAGCTGCCCCGCCGCAGCGCCGCCTCGCGGCTGAGGCACCTGTCGGTGAGGGTGCCGATGAGCTCCGGGAACTGGGCCAGCACCGCGTCGAAGTCGTCACGGCTGAGAGCGTACAGCGTCGCGCCGCCGGGCGCCTCCGCAACCGCCCGCGCGCTGCGGCGCTGACACAGGATGGTGTCCACCTCGCCGAAGATGTCGCCCGCGCCCAGCACCGCGTCCTCGCCGCTGTGCGCAAAGCTGAGCAGCCGCACGGCGCCCGCGTGCACAAAGTACATCTCCGTGCCCGGGTCGCCCGCATCCACCACCACCTCGCCCGGGAGGTAGGTCAGGACCCGCAGGCGCGCCAGCAGCGCGCGCATGAAGCCCGGCGGGGCGTCGCAGAAGAGGGGCGTCGCCTTCAGCGCCGCAGAGTAGTCCAGCGAAGCCAGCACGTCGCTGTGCAGCGAGCCGCCCATGCAGCCCATCAGCCTGGCGGCGTCGAATCCCTGCGCCTGGCGCCACAGCGCGCAGGTGCTGTCCTGCATGCGCACCGCCAGCGCATTGGGCAGGCTCTGCTGGCGCGCCAGGCGCTGCATGTCGCGCAGCCGCTCCTGCAGGCTGCTGTTGGCGCGGTCGAAGCCCTGCAGGGCCAACCCGATGTTGCCAAACACCACGCCCTGCAGCACACCCGCCAGCAGCTGCAGCACCATGGTGAAGCAGCGCTCCATGTTGGTCACGGGTGTGATGTCGCCATAGCCCACCGTCACCATGGTGGTCAGAGCCCAGTAGAGGGACGCGGTGTAGCGAGTCACGGCGCCGGAGTACTGCAGGCAGTTGTAGACGAGCCAAGGCACAGCGCCGGTGGTGACGTCTACCCAGCCGTCGCTGGCGTTCCAGATCTGCCACTTGCTCATGTAGTGGAACAGGCAGGCTGCCCAGTGTGCGATGACCACGTAGACCACCATGAAGAGCAGGATGCGAAAGCCGTTGGAGGAGGACAGGTGCTGCAGCTTCTGGATGATGCGGGAGAGGCGCAGCAGGCGTGGCAGGCTCAGCAGCTTCAGGCTCATGCCGCGCTGACCGGAGCCACCGCCGCCGCTCGCCATTGCAATCAGGTCCCAAGGCACCCCGGACACGATGTCGCGCGCAAAACCGCCGCGCAGGTATGTGCCCGCCACGTGAGAGGCGTCGTAGCTGCGGGCGTCGCGTCAGTGCCAGTGACGGTATGGGCGCGGCTATACGGAAAGATGGCGAAAACGCACTTGATGTCCGTGCTCCTCTCTTTCTGCACGCCCGTGGCGAAGGTGGCCAGGATGTCAGCCCAGAAGACGGCATCCAGCGCGTAGTTCAGCGCGCCCAGCAGGCTAGAGCGGCAGGCTGGGCGCAGGTGGAATCGCGACGCCTCGTAGGCGGCGGCGGACGCGCTGGCGTTGCCTAGCTGCGAATCCAGCTGGCAGGCGTCCAGGAGCAGCAGGTACTCGCCCGTCGGCTTGGTATCAGCCGTGCCGCCGCTCAAGTTGCAGGCGCCGTCGAAGAAGGACAGGTCTAACGGAGTCACCACAGTGGTGGCCACTACCACCAGGATGACCAGCCAGTCCCAGGCGCGCTTGTAAGGGGAGCGCGGGCTGACCATGCCTGCCAGCGCGCCAGCAGTCAGAGACCTCTTCGCGCACATCGAAGCTGGCCGCTGCGAGGCGCGCGCACGCACCACGGGGCGGCTGCGGCTGCTGAAACACCCTCTCGAGGGGCTTTGGGGGCCAGGCGGCCGCTCCCTGCTCGGCGTCTGCGTCGAAGCACGTTGGCAACACTTGTGCTTGACTCCCCTGCGCCGACCCAGCGGCCTGGCCACCGCACTCGCGCACCGCCCCTCCGTGCACTGCGACCTCCTGCAGGCCAATCATCTTCGCGGCAGCTGCGGGTAGGGTGGGTGGCAGTCAAAAGGCCAGGGAGGGGGGGACTCAGCGAGCGAGGTGCCAATCGACACTCGCGGGTTCTAGGCGGCCCAGCCGTGCAAACAACAGCCGGCAGCGCTGCAGCACGGGCGCGTCTCGAGCACGGCAGAACAGTCAGTTTGGGGACTGCGAGCAGGAGAGCAACAGCCAGCTTGCTTTTTTGCACAAGCACTCGGCGAGCCCAGTCATTGTGCAGGCTGTGCATGGGCAGGCTGCTGCCGTTTGGGCGGCTCGCAAGCAAGCCGGAGTGCGACAGCGTTGTTGAGTAGCCGCCGCAGCGAGGGTTCTACCGTTGTAGCTCTGACCTAGCACCAACGGGCTCGCGGACAGCAGCACGCAGCCACGCCTGTAGGTGGTGCCTGTCGCACGTGCGCAGTCGTCAGTGCACTCAGTGCGAGGGAGCAGAGCGCAACAAGATGTCAGGCTGGCTTCTTCCTTTCTTCACCACGAGAGGGGCGAGCGCGGAATAGGTTGCTGCCTGTTCATGTGCGCAGCCGACTGTCTCCAGTCACGCGCCAACCAACTCACAGAAAGAGTCTTGGAGCGAGCGGGCTGCGCTAAGGGCGCTAAAGTGCGCTAAAGGCGCGGCAAAGCCGAGGGATATGCGCACCTCGTAAAGTCCAGAGAAGGCGTGATACGCGTATCACGCAAAGGCGAGAGCCAGCGTGTTTGATGCTCACCACGCAGTTTGTGCGTACGTACGTGGTTGGAGGACGTGAACGCCTGAACGCGACGGACCCGACTAACTCGCCCTGTCCTTTGGTTGTCGTATCGATAGTCCAGCTCCTGCTTCAATACTGCCCGACCTGGCCCGTGTGAGATGGACGCGCCGGCCGCTCCCGCGTTCACCGCGGTTCCGGTTTCTGCCGGCGGACTACCCGTGCGCAAGAGCTGGAGAGGAGGCCTGTTTGACTGCTTCGGTGCGAGACGCCTGCTGCTGTCGTCTGGCGAGCTGCTGGAACTCACAACACCCGACTTGCTCCCGTGCGCTCTCGCCTTGCTTGTGCGCAGGAGACTGCTCCGCCGGCGACTTCGGCTCCTGCTGCCTCGTCACGTGGGTGCCGTTCATAGCGTTCGGGTGCGTGGTGCTGTGTGCGGAGGGAACACACGCTTGCAGTCCGCATCCGACGCGCGACATGCTGCCGCTTGCTCACGCCTCCCCTCGCAGCCAAAACATGCGCAGGTCGTTCGGCCTGTCCTTCATCAAGCAGATGCTCCTGGTGCTGCTCTGCCTGTACGGGGTGCAGTTCTTCACAGGTGTGGGCGCGGCGCTCAACTGTGGACCGCCGCCCGTGGCAGTGGGCCCCATGGGCGGCCTCGCCTCCTCCGACGTCGACTCCACCGACGTGGCCGCCGCAAAGCAGTTCGACCGGTGCATGGGCAAGTGGAACGTGGTCTACTTGCTGTACATTCCTGCAACGCTGGGCTTCCTGGTGTACGCAGGGTATCGTCGCCACCAGATGCGCAAGCGCTACGCCATCCCCGGCGACGAGTGGGAAGACTACTTCTCGTGGCTGTGCTGCAGCGCGTGCGCGCTGTGCCAGGAGACGCGCACGCTCAGCGGCAACAGCGTGGAGGATGGCGTGTGGCCGGCGCACACAGGCAATGGCTCGGGCGAGAAGCAGCCACTCATCTTCGGGAACGCGAACGTGGCCAAGGCTGTGTAATGAGTCTCCTCTAGCCACTAGTTAACCTGGTCCAAGCAGCGCGCGCTGCTTCTGCGCAGCACGGTCCTTGCGGTGGTGGTTACCCACCGCAGCCTTGTGGGCCTCCTTGTGCGCGTAGGAGCTCCGACCTGCTGCGCGGCCGCCGCCGCCGCGCCCTCCGCTGCCGCGCCCTCCGCCGCCATCGCGCTCTGCCTCCGCTCCACCTGTTGCCTGCGCGGGCCCGCCGCCGCGGTTGCCCCCCTGACCCAGACCGTGGATCTGCGCAGCGGCGGTGGCGGCCTGCACCGCGCCCAGTCGGTGCGCAGCCTCCGCACTGGGCGCCATCACCATCTGTGCGCCGGGCTTGGCGTAGGTGTACACGCGCCCCTCCGCCAGCCAGAACTTCCTGGGCGGCCCTGTGGAGGGCTGGGGCACCGCAGGCGCAGGCGCAGGCGCAGGCGCAGGCGCGGGGACGGGGAGTGGTGGCTCCTCCTCAGAGTCAGCGTCAGCGGCCCCGTCCGCCGCGGCGGCGGCGACCCACGACTCGTCCAGGTCGTCATCGAAGTCGTCGTCGTACTCGTCCGCGCCGCCGCCGCCGCCGTCGCCGCCATCCGAGAGGTCCACGTATTCGCCAGCCGCCTTTGCAGCCGCCCGCGTGGCCGCGTCAGCGCCGTCCAGCAGCTCGTGCGCCTCGTGGCGCTGCCAGCGCTGGCGCTCCGCGTGCTTGCGGTACGCCTGCATCGGGGGCGGTGCGGGGGTGGACGGCGCAGCCACTGCGCGAGGCTTGGGGACCGCCTTGTCGCCGGGAGGGGCCGCCCTCAAAGGGCCTTTGCCCTTGCCCAGCCCCGTCTGGAGCGCCGTGAACGCCCGCATGTCCATGGCCCTGTCCAGGCCCTTGACGCACTCGGGCAGCGCGTCCTCCAGCAGCGCGGCGGTGGCGCGCTCCACGTCATGCCCCAGCGCCTGCAGGCACGCGGCCACGAAGCCGGGACCAAAGTCCGGGAGCAGGTCCCGCACTGCGGCCACGCGGGAGTCTAAAGCGGGGTCCGCAGGGGGCTGGCCCTGGCTCGCCGCCCGGGCGCCCGGGCTGGGCTGGAAGAAGGCCAGCAGCTGCGCCTGCTGGGCAGGCTCGGCGCCCAGTTGAGCAGAGGCGAGGGCGGCACGCACATCGTGGGCGCCTCCGAGCGTGCGTAGCAGCGACGGCCCATTCGCAGCGTCCTCTCCGGCCGACATGGAGAGCAGCGTGAGTAGCAGCGCCTCCCTCCTTTCGGCGGCGCCGCCGGATGGGCGCAGGTAGGCCGCGTGCAGGAGCTGCCAGGCGGCCAGGCGGCAGGCCCGGGCTGCGCGGCTCGCTTCGCTTTGCAGCGCCTCCCCGCCCACGCCAGCCGCGCTGTCCGCGGCGACGCGGCGCATGAGCGGCAGCAGCTGGTCGTGGATCAGCGCCAGCGCGGGCAGCAGCTGGGCGCCCTCGTCCGACAGCATCGCCACCGCTGCTCCCGGCGCACCGCGGCAGAAGGCTGCCAACGTGGCGCCCGCGTCCGTGAAGTAGCGCGCCGCGTCTGCCAGCTGGGCCAGCGCGGCCGCACTGGGCGGGGCGGCATCTGCGGCTGCGGCCCGGCTGCGCTCTGCAACCTGGGCGAGGTTCGCCGCCGCGGCCGCGCCAGCCTGCGCAGCCTCCTCGCGGAGCCAGGGCGCGGCGGCGAAGGCGGCGGCCAGCAGGCGCGCCAGCAGGTCCTGGTTGGAGGGCCCGAAAAGAGCAGCCACGTCCAGCAGCCGGGCCAGGCTCAGCACGCGCGAGCGCCGCAGCAGCGCCGTGTGAGTCGCCGGGTCAGCCACGGGCGTGACGCTGCGCGGGCGAGGACGGGGGGTGAGTGTGGAGTGCCAAGGGGAGCACATGAGACGGCGCACCAGCGAAGCAGCAGCATCAACACGCGCCGAGACAGCGCGTCCTCCTCCGCGCCGCTCGCAGCAGCGCTCGTCTCCGGGTCGTGCGGGCGGCGGCGGAAGCGCAGGTAGGAGTCCAGGCAGAGCACCACTTCTGCGTCGTGCAGCACTGGGGCGAAAGGGAGGTGCAGGTGAGCGGAGCGTCGCGGAGCGTTGCCGGCCACGCACCGTGCGCCCAGAACTGCGTGTCGGGTAGCGACAGCAGGCGGCCTAGGCTGCCGCTGAGGCTGGCAGTGGCCTCGGCCGCCTCCTCCAACGCCACGCCCTCGTTGTCAGCAGGCAAATAGCGCACCAGGCCGCCCAGCTGCTCCGCGGGCCTCTGCAGCGCCAACCAGTCGATGACAGCAGCTTCCGCCGAAGCAGCGCTAGGGGTCCAGGAAGAAGCGTTGGCGTTCATCTCAACTCATTCCTGCGGGTACGCGATAGCCAGCAGCCAGCAGCCGAGGGCACCGATGAATGGCTTGAGACCGACTTAACGTGTCGTACAACAGCTCCTCGACAGCTGCCATGTCACTCAGTGCTCCCCTGCTGTGTTGCCCATGCAGTCGTCGCAGCAATCGCCGCGCGTGCGCAGCTGGTGCAGAGCAATCGGAGGCGCCAGAGGGCGAGCTCTCGTGGGACGAGGTGCCATTTGCTGCAGTCAAGCGGGCCCAACGACACCAAGCAGACGTGTGCTGTTTGCCGCCGCTCTCTGCTGGCCTGTTGCGGCTGCCCGTGCCAGCTCGCCGTTCAACGACGTGGTACCTGAGGTGGGCGTCGTCAGCGGTCACCTGCGCTCTTGCCCCAGTACCTTCAACTGCGTGTCGACCGCCGCTCGCAGTAGCGACCAGTACGCTGGGCCCTGGCTGGCGACGGAGAAGACGCCCGCCGCCGCCGCAGCGTCCGCCACCGTCGCTGTTACCTCTCTCTTCCCGCTCGCCGAGCTGGTCAGCAGCGAGCCTTTGGCCTCGGGTCACTACTTGCGCTTCCACGTGCCCGGCAAATACGAGGTGCCAGACGAGCTGGAGTTCCTCATCCGTCCGACGGGCGTTTCTGGGCGCAACTGGGAGGGAGACGAACAAGGCGGCCTGCTGACCACCTTCCGCTCCGTCGCAGGCACTGTTAAATGTGCGGTTCAGCGGGGAGTGTGCTGCTTTGCTCACCTGCGCTGCGTGCAAGCTGACGCGTCTCGTTCGCTGCAGATGTCTACCCGTTCATGACACCTGTCACGGATGGCGGCTTGCAGAAGAAGCGCCTGGACAGCATCCGCGAGAGACTGGCTTGGAACCTGGTGGGCTGTGAATTGGTGGAGTGCTACTCGCAGTAGTGAAAAAGACTAGAGAGTGACGAAGGCACAGCGCACATCGAGGCGAGGATTTGCTTTGTTATTGCGTGCGTTATTGGCTGCTTGAGCTCAGTTGTAGACCTGCGCACGCGCCAGTGAGAGCGTGCAGCGCAGGCGCGGGAGCGTGCACGCACCATGTATTTGGGCGTGGCGCTGAACTTGGCGTACGACTTGATCACCTTGTTGATGGCGTCCAAAAAGTCTTTCTCGTTCACAGTCTTGCGGCGCTGGCGGATGGCGTACATGCCAGCCTCGGTGCAGACGGAGCGGATGTCGGCGCCGGTGCTGTTGGGGCAGAGGCGCGCTAGCAGCTCAAAGCGGATGTCGCGCTCGCACGCCATTGCGCGCGCGTGGATCTGGAAGATCTGCGTTCGGCTCTCCAGGTCCGGCAAGCCGAACTCAACCTTGCGGTCCAGGCGCCCCGGGCGCAGCAGAGCCGGGTCCAGCGTGTCCGGCCGGTTGGTGGCCATGAGCACCTTCACGTTGCCGCGCGCGTCGAAGCCGTCCAGCTGGTTCACAATCTCCAGCATAGTGCGCTGCACCTCGTTGTCGCCGCCGGCGCCGTCGTCGAAGCGCGCGCCGCCGATCGCGTCAACCTCGTCGAAGAAGATGATGCACGCCTTCTTGCTGCGCGCCATCTGGAACAGCTCGCGCACCATGCGCGCCCCCTCGCCCACGTACTTCTGAACCAGCTCGCTGCCGATGACGCGGATGAAGCAGGCGTCGGTGCGATTTGCTACCGCGCGCGCAAGCAGCGTCTTGCCCGTGCCCGGCGGTCCGTAGCAGAGGACACCCTTTGGGGGGTCGATGCCGAGGCGCACGAACTTTTCGGGGTGCAGCAGTGGCAGCTCCACTACCTCCCGCATCTTCTCAATCTGCTCCTTGCTGCCCCCGATGTCGGCGTAGGTCACGTCCGGCTTCTCCTCCACGGTCATCATGGTGACGGAGGGGTCGATTTTGGCGGGCAAGGGGAGGTGGATCTGGTACTTGTTGCGGTCAACCCCGACGCGCATGCCCTCCTCAATGTCCGTGGGCGACACCTTGTCGGCAAGGCCAACCACGAACTTTGCAATCTGCTTGACGTTGATCACGTACTTGCTAAAGTCATCCTTGTCCTCCGGGTTTGCGAGGATGATCTTGGTGCAGCGCGCAACCTGCAGCGGGTGCTCCTCCTGCATCGCCTGCTTGTCGGAGACCAGGTCCCACTGGGACGGGGCGGAGAGGCCGGTGTCCGACTCCTTGATGCCGCACAGGTCGTTCACCTTCTTGGCGATAGTTTTCAGGTCGCCCTCAAGCTGCTTGATGGCCGCCGCGTACGGGCCCAGTCCGTAGGTCTTCAGCAGCGCAATGTCGTCCTCGTCTGCCGGAGCGGGTGAGCGCAGAGAGTCAGAGTCCGCTAGGGTTGCACTGCTGTCGCGTCTCTCGCAGCGCGGCGCAGCGCGGCACGGGCGGCGGTCACGCACCCAGCGGCACGATGGGCTTCTTGTCCTTCTCGTTGTCCTCCGGGTCGTCCACAGGGCCGGCCATGGTGGCGGGAGGCGTGTGTGCGCGCAAACACTGCGCTCAAGGCTCACCGCGTCGCCGCAGCCCTCGGTGCAGCCCTGGCGCGCGGCCGTGTGCACAGGCGCGAGGAGAGCGCACGCAGGCTGCGCAACAGGCCAGGCGGGCGCGACAGTTTGCAGTCACCGTGCGGCGTTTGTCGTTCGCGCATCACCTGTTGCTTCGTTCGACTACGACGGTCGTACTACGTATCTCGACACTCTGAATCCCTGTGTGCCTGCCGTCTACCAGGAGAGTGCTAGGAGAGAGGAGATCCACGCGTGCTGTGCCCGCGATGGCACGAGATGCTGAGACTGAGGTTCGCGCGGGTGCACTGCTGAGGCCTTCCTCGCCTGCCTGACGCTCTCCTCCTCGCAGGCGGAGCGTCGTGCACGCAAGGAGCGCGACGCGCACCGGCAACGCAAGCACCAGGAGGTTCGCCCTGGCGGGGAGCGTTTCATCAACCCTACGCGTCCGCCCTCTGACGCCTCAGCGCCCGCCGCAGCGCGCCAAAGGCAAGGCCAAGGAGGAGAAGCCCTCCGAGAAGACCAAGGGCGGCCTGCCGCCCCTGGGCGAAGGGGTGCGCGGCCTTCAACGCAAGCTCGCCCGCCGTGCAGTGCTTGCTCACCCACCCCGCCTCCTCACTCAGGAGAACCGGCTGCTGCGCGACACCCCTTTCCTGGCGGAGTTCACGTTCCGCAACGACCTGCCGCTGCCGCCCATCGGCCCCAAGTTCCTGCCAATCGTGGTGGATCGTGCGCGACTCGCAGCCTACCAGCCGTTCGGCCTGCTCTGGGACAAGCCCCAGGCGCGTGCCCTGCGCGTGCCGCATGAGCTGCTCGGGCGCTGAGGCGCGATTGGTGCGCAGGACGCGCCGCTGGAGCGGGACTTAGGCATCTCTCTGGACCCTTTGGATTGCGAGCGATACCGTGTGCCCCCAGGCCCGCCGCCGCCAATGCACCCCGATGACGAGGCGCTGCTGGCCGTGGACCCAACGGGGGCTGGGCCGGGCTACCGGCAGCCCAAGAAGGGTGCCAAGGAGGAGCAAAAGGCTGGGTGGCTGATGCGCACGCTGTACCTGTCAGACATGCAGCTCCCCAAGGTGCGTCACTGGGCCAGCTGATGCTGCTGCGTGCGCACGCGCTGACCGGGGCACACGTGCGATGCGATGCGATGCGTTGCGATGCACTGCATTGCGCTCCACTGCAGCGCCCCCGAGCGACGCTGCAGCCAGAGACGCCGCAGCCGCGTCAGGCTCACGCTGCTGCGCGCCCGTGTGCGCAGACGAACGCGGACGAAAACGCGCACGCGCGCGCGCTGAAGGAGCGCCAGCTGGCGCTTGAGGGTGTGGTGCTGCCCGTGCCCGAGGGCAGCGACGCACGCACCGAGCAGGTGCTGGCCATCGAGGCCACCTTCGCGGCAATGCAGGCCCCGCCCGTGCACGCGCGCAACCCGGCGCTGCGCCCCGTAGAGGTGCTGCCCCTGCTGCCCGACTTTGAGCGCTGCTCCGAGAGCTACGTGCACGTGCAGTTCGACCAGGACCCGATGCGTGAGGTGCCATTCCTGGCGGGCGCGCCGGCTGCGCTGCGCGACGCCGTCGCGCGAAGCGCCTTCATCAAGAGCTACACCGTTGCGGTTGACGAGGAGGGGGCGCCCCCCGAGAAGCTCCTTGCCTTCTTCGCACCCTGTGAGGCGGCGGCGCGCGCCAACGACGGCGGCGCCGGGGGGGCGGTTGCGTACCAGTGGGTGCGAGAGTACAACTACCGCACCCACGACGCGGAGGCGCAGCCGGCGCTGGCCGTCCTGATGGGCGACGGTGCCGCCAGCTACGTGCCCCTGGACCGGCGCATTGAGCTGAAGCGACGGGTGGCGCGCAGCGGCGGCCTCGACTCGGCCCTCCCGCGCCCACAAGCCGTGACGTTGACCACGCGCAAGCGCACTGCGGACGAGGAGGCGACAGCAGAGGTGGCCAAGCGCATGATCACGCATCCGCAGTACGACCGACCCGCCACGCCCGTGGAGGACATGGAGGAGGAGGAGGAGGACGTGCAGCCAGCAGTCCGAGGCAGCGCGGCGGCCGCAGTCCAGGCCGCAATCTTCGGAGACGACTCGGATTGAGTGCACTGCAGTCGGTTCATGGCGTCGTCGACGTCATTTTGGTGACGGTTCAAAAGACATGCTAGGTGAAAGACTACGTGAGACACGGGTAGGTGCGCGCCAGATTTCAAGTCCGCTAGAGTTCAAGTCCTCTAGAGCTACCACTGTAAGCTGTACCAGGGCTGGTTTCGTACGACGTACGCTACACGTGTCTACCTCGCACACTCTATGGCCTCTGTTGTTGCCGTCCAGCGCAGCGCCTCGTCCGCCGCCTTGGTGCTGCGCTTGCGCCGTCCGACCCGCGCCCTGCGCTGCAGTGCACGCACCGTGGCGAGCTCAGCGCTGGACGCGGTGAAGGCCCAGATCGCCTCCGCGCCCGTGGTGGTCTTCAGCAAGACCTACTGCCCGTGCGTTGCGTGGAGGCCTTGCCCACCAGCGCAAGCGCGCGGTGTCAGAATGTCAGCTCTCACGCACCCTGGCAGCTACTGCACCGCCGTCAAGGGCCTGTTTAACACGCTGAACGTGAAGGCGACCGTGATTGAGCTGGATAAGCTGGGTGCGTGAGCCTGAGAGGTTGAGCGAATGCGTGGCGCAAAGCGAGAGCTCACGACGACATGCTAGGCGACGGCGCAGACCAGCAGGCAGCCCTGATCGAGCTCACCAACCAGAGAACGGTCCCCAACGTCTTCATCGGTGCGCTTTAATGTGTGCCTTCTGACCTGAGCGCTTTATGGCTCACTCTCGTGCCTTGCTACGCAGGCGGCAAGCACGTGGGGGGCAACGACGCCACGCAGGCGTTGTACAAAGCGGGCACTCTGGCACCGCTGCTTAAGGCTGCAGGCGCGGTGTAAAAAATTGCCACCTTCTCCAAGAAAACGCACTCGTGTGGCCTTCCCCCTCTTTTCCGTCCGCTAGTCTTACACTGTATGGCCGCACGCGCATGAGCGGTCGGCAGCGTGTTCGCCTCGCGATGTACCAGGCGCGAGCGGGGCTGCCTGCGGACGCGGCGGATGGATGCGGCAATTGTTGCATCACGCGCCTCCTGGTCGCTCTTTGGGGTGCGATACAGGCCTGCGCATCATTGTGCTGCCGGCGCGAGCCGCGAGCACCGTTCTCGGCTCCCGTGCCAGTCCGCCAAGGTGCCGGTGGCCTCGGCTCGCGTTCTGCGTCTCCGTCACCTTCGCAGCTCTCTCGACAGCCGGACCCGTTCGAGACCCGAGTGTCGCCGCGGCACCGCGTGACGGAGGGCACGCCGCTGGAAAGAACCATGCTGTTTGGTTTCGACGACCAATCGTCGCTGAAGTCCATCAAGGCTGAGGAGAGCCGACCGCCCGAGTGCCCCATCTGCCTAGAGGTGCGCATACGCCCTGTGCGCGCTTGCTGCTTGGCGTCGTGACTGACTGGTACAACGACAGGATTTTGTAGGCGATCCTCCACTGGAGCTTTCTGCTTGCCAGCATCAGTATCATCTCCACTGCCTTGCCTCGTGGTTGGAGCGGCCCGGCAGCTACCCAAGGCCGCGAAGCTGCCCAGTATGCGGCTCCGAAATGCACAGCCCAGAGCTGGACGATCTGCTGTGACGACGCTTCACGCGACTCAGCTCACTCCTGTGGTCGCTCCTCCAATCTGCAGCTGCGCCGTAGGTTGTACTGCCGGTATTGGCCCGCGCCCGGCCCGTCCATGCCCAACCCCACTGGCAGCGCCGGGAGGATGAACGCGCTGAGCGCCGAGAGCCAGGCGGGGAGCATGAGTGGCCTGGCTGCCTGCCCGTCAGCCTCGAGCAGGCTGTTGAACTCTCGCAGGAATGCGGCAAGAATGCGCGCTTCTCCAGGCAGAGGGCGATCTGCGTCAGACGCAGAGCTGCAGCGTGTGACGGTGCAGTCCCAGTCGCACGTCTGCTTGTCCTCCGCCTGGCACTCGGTGAGCTGGAACGCGAACAGGAGCTCGCCTTGGGACTGCAGGCGCCCGCCAACGAGCTCGCAGAAGGCGACACGAACGCCGCTGGGCGTCTCGTCCACCTGCAGCGGCAGCGGCAGCGGCAGCTCAGTGGTGAAGGCCAGCGTCTTGAGGTAGTCCCTCACGCTGTCGCGGACCTCCTCGGGTGCCTGCGAAGAAAACAGTTAGGCGGTGACGGTGCCTGGTGGCACCGCTATGGCACCCGCCACGCACCAGTCCGCTGGCTCCCATTCGGGGGAGCAGGCGCGTGAGCAGGCGGAGCTGCCGCAGGGGTCCAACCACGCCCTCCCTTCGCGCTGGCCCAGCGGACGCGCCACTTGCAGAGCCTCGGCTTCGCGAAAAAGCAGCGCCGCTTTGGCTCGCCAGGTAGCGCGCGCGCTTGCTGGCGTCGCTGAGCACGTCATACGCAGCGTTTAGTCGGACGCTGCGCTCCGTGCCTGCTGCTCCCGCGACGTCGGGGTGACAAAGGCGAATCTGGCGCAGGTACGCCGTGCGCAGCTCCTCCGCAGAGTCCGACGGCGACACGCCCAGCTCGTCAAACAGGTCGGGCGCGTCCTCGCCCAGGGACGCCCGGCACAGCACCGCGCGTGAACGGAGGGACGCGCAGGAGTGCACGCGCGGCAGCGCCGTTGGCGTAGCACGCAGCATCATCGCAGTCACAGAGACCTGGAGAGACCCACAGCTGGGGCTAAGGGCTGCTAAACTGACTGTGGTGACGTCATCGTTCTTGCAGGTGCAGCAAAAGGGTGCTTCGTCTATTTGCGCTTGGCGGCGCTACTATTGAGCTTGAAGCTCTCAAAGGGCACGGGGGAGGCGCGCAGCGGGCGCTTGGGCGTGCCAGCCGCGCCGGTGGGTGGCGCGGGTGTTTGGCCCTGGCCCCGTCGGAAGGCGTCCAGCTTGTCCAGACACGCGCTGGCGGCGGCGGCCATGGGCGCGCAGTGGCGCATGTCCACGCCCAGCGCAGGCGTCGCAGCATCGGCGGCGGCGTCCACAGTCGCTGCAGCCGCAGGCTGCGCCTCTGGGCTGGCGCCAAAAAAACGGCTCTCGCGACGCGGGGGCGCAGCAGCCTGCAGCGGGCGCGCGCTGGGCTGCGCGATGCCGCGCGGCGCCGTTAGAAGCGCCCACTTGTGGGGCCGCGCGGGCGACGGGTCCACCGAGCTTCCCGGGCTGGTGGATAAAGATGGCGCCCGCCCCGGCGACAGCGACGTGCGCGGCGTGCGGTCAGCGTACAGCGAATGCAGGGGCGGCGCGGGGGCGCGGTCGCCCAGGATGTCGTCAATCAGAGAGTCCAGCGATGCCGCAGCAGCCTTGTCCGCCCGCGCATACTCGCGCCGCGCGCGCTTGGACAGTACCGGCGGCGCCTCCGCAACAGCCTCTTCTGCAGACGGTCTCGCATCGCCCCAGGCGCCCCCCGGCTGTGGGCGCTGGAAGTAGTTGCGGATGCCGTTCGACTGCGGCGGCGGCGGCGGCATGCGCGCGACGGCGGCCACCTGCGCTGGCGCCAGGGGCAGCGCCGCCAGCGCCTCCTCAGGAAAGGGCTGCAGCGAGACGGGGTCCAGCCGCCCCTCCGCGATGCCGCAGGCCACGTCACCCAGGTGCCCCACCCCGAGCATCTCCAGCACCTGCTGCGCGGTGACGGCGCACTGCGGGCTGCGCGGCGTGAGGTGGATGCAGGCGCGGGTGGCTGCGTCGTACACGTAGTGGTGCGCAAACGTGAAGAGCGCGCGCTGCAGCTGCGCCTCGTAGCCCTTGGGTACGGGGACGCCCTCGAAGCGCAGGTGGCGCACGGCTGCGGGCGCTGTGCGGAAGCGCTGCAGCAGGGCGTGCGCCTTTTTGACGCCCACTCCCGGCACGCTGGGCAGGTAGTCGCAGCCGGCGAGGACGCACATGTGCAGGAATTGCTCACCGCTCCAGCCCGCAAACTTGAGCTCGCGGCAACGGGACAGCTGCGAGAACAGCACCTCTGTGCCGCGGCCATCCTTGTCGAGCTTCAGGAACACGCGCTCGCAGCCCAGCGCAACCAAGTCGCTATCCTCCGTGATCACCGCGTACACCTGCCCCGTGCGCGCCAGGTGCAACATCTGCGCGTCAGCTTCGTAAGGGGCCACCAGAAAGGCGACGCCAGCGCGGCGCAGCTGCACGATGACGCGCGCAGCCATGAGCGGCGACACGTCCACTGCTTTCTGGAAGCACTCTTGCGCGGCGAGCTTGTTGCCGTCGCGCAGATGCTCAAGGGCGCGTGCGAGTTGGTCCGCTCGCTTGCGTGCCCGTTGTTCCTCCTCGCCAGCCTTGGAGGGCAGCTTGCCGCCGTCGAATACGCACACGGGCGTGACGCCCACGCGCTGCAGCAGCTCCACCTGGCGCATGAAGTAGGTCACATACCTGTGGAGAAGCAGCTGTCAGAGGAGGAAGGGTTGGAGCGGCAACACGCGCAGGAGACGCACTTGTCCGTGGGCGTGCCCAGGCACAGCTCCTGCGCGCACGTGAACAACCCGCGGTGCAGCCAGACGTAGGAGTCGACGGCCACGCGCTGGCCGCCGTACTCGCTGACGCTGGCGGCCCGGCTTATGCTCCTTAAGCAAGGCAGCAGGCCGCTGATGCCCATCGCTGACGGCACAGAACTAGACCAGCGGGGCGAGCGCGTTCAGCATCAAATTCGGCGTTGAACAGGTAGTTGAACACTTACTCGGTGCATCGATTGGCACATCAGCACATAGCTCCCCTCGTCGCAGTATCGAAGACCTCGTATCGCACAAGGGCGTGGCTGTAAATGCAGACAGCGCTGTTGGGAGCTGCTCCTGGGCGCTTTTGTTGGAGCTGTTCTGGCCACGTTGCTCCCGCAGCCTGCTCACGGGTGCTGCTACGCACCACTGCGCCGTATCGCAGCACAGCGATTTTTCGCCCCGCTGCGCTTTTTACACCCGCCGCTCGCTTGAGAAGGCCAGCTGTTCACAGAGGCTGCAGGACGCGAGGCTGCGTCAGCGCATCTCAGATACCTCTTGCACTATGCGCAGAGCCTGTGGAGCCTGTGGCGGAGCGGCAATCACGCGCGCTGTGTGCCTTCGCCTTGGGAAACGCCCTCTCTCTCGCGCTGGCGTGGCTGTTTGACGTCGAGCTGTTGGTTCATTATCTCTCTGCTATCGCTCTCCTGCTGTGCGGCCCGCTCTGCGTGGACGTCTGCAGACGCGCCTCTGCGAACTTGGGCAGTCCGCTATTCCTGGTGCTGGAGTCCGCCTGTACAGTGCTGGTCGCTGTGCACAGCTCGGCCGGACTGCGCTGGCTGACACTCAACAACTCCCTGACGATTGCGGCGGTGCAGGCCATCATGCCGCTGGCCTGCCTCGCCTGGCTCTGCCGGCTGGGGGTGGAGAGCGCGCTGTGGTCGGAGCTTGTCTCCGCCGTCGTGGAAAAGGAGTTCCAGGCCCAAAGACTGGCCGCAGCCGGCACCGCACGCAGGCTTTTGGATGGCGCGAAGCCCAGTGCGCTCGCTGCAACGCCGCTGGGCCGGCTGGCTACGCTGGCGGCGACTGGCAGTGGTCGCCTATGGCGACGCCTCACAGCCGCCCTCTCTCTCACCGACTGGGCGCTGCTTGCGCGCATGTGGGCAGCCGTGGACGACTCATCCACGCTCGTTTGGTTCCTGCCAGCCCTGCTGGCGGTGGATGTCACGCGCATCGCCGTGCAAATGCTGCACTCGGCGGCGCTGCTGTCCTCTGGCAACACAGCGCATGGCGTGGGCAGCCTCGCGGGTCTGCTTGTGCCTGCGGGCATCTCCTCGCGCCTCTCCGCCGGCGTCTTCTGGCTCAACGTGAGCAGCAGCGCTGCGCTGTGCCTGCTGGCCATGCTTGCAGCGCTGCCCGGCTTCTCGGCAAGCTGGCTGCTTATCACGCGCGCCGTGCTGGCCACACGCTTCCTGCGCCTGCTGGTCGAGTGCGCCTACATCGTCGCGTCTCTAACCGCCACCGCTCCGCACCGTCTCAGCGCCGCCGCGGACGAGTGCAACCTGCAGGATGCCTGCGCCGTGCTTGCTCTGCCGCTGGACGAGCATGAGCCTACGCCGCCCTCCGCTCCGCCGGGCCGCGGCCTAGACGCTTTTTCGTCGCTCGCTCTGGCGGGCATGCGGGGCTACCTGCGCGCCGACGAGGCGGCCACTGCTCTGCGGACGCTCTTTCAGGAAGCTGACAAAGACAAGAGTGGCAGCATCAGCGTCTCAGAGATTGCCTCCTGGCTGCAAAACGAGCCGGAGGATGGCCGCGGTGGTCTCTCCTGGCGCGCATCCGTGCGCCGTGTGCTCGCCTCGCTTCCCATGTTCCAGGCTCCGCCGCATCCACCACCCCCCACACCTCTGCCAGCTGCGCCTGCTCCTCTTGCGATGTCACCGCTCTATCCGCCCTACCGCCCGCGCGGCCTGAGACTGCTGTCGCTGGAGGGGGGAGGCATCAAGGGCCTGACGCTGATCTGGCAGCTGCAGGAGGTTGAACGCCAGACGGGACGTCCCATCTGGGATCTGTTCGACCTCATAGGCGGTTGTTCAACCGGCGGCATCGTGGCGCTGGCGCTGGTGAACCGCGTGCCTCTGGCAACATTGGAAGCGCTGTACCTGCAGGTGGCCGACGAGGTGTTTGCGAAAGGCAGCGCGGTGCGGCAGCTGGTTCAAGGGCACTCCTGTGACAGCGCGCCGCTGCTCAGCATCCTGCAGGCCAAGCTGGGCGCGCAGACGCCCCTTCGCGGCGGTGCCTACCCCTGGCCCGCCGCATTTGTGGTGGCTACCAACCAGAGCGTGTTGGACCATCGCCTGGAAGTGCGCCTCCTGCGAACCTACGAGTCCGGCTCGCCCAGCAAGGGTCGCGATACGGAGGAGCGCTGGCTCGCCTGGGAGGCGGCGGCGGCAACCTCCGCGGCGCCCACCATCCTGCCGCCCTTCCGACGCAGAGACGGCGCAACCTTCGTGGACGGCGCCCTCAGCGGCAACGCAAACCCGTCGCTGCTGGTCTGTCTGGAGGGCCTGCAGTTTGCAAAGGGGCGCCCCATCGACGTCATGCTGTCGCTGGGCTGCGGAGACACCTCCGCAGATAAAGGAGAAAGCGGCTCCGGGCTGTTATACTGGCTCAACGAGAGCATCAACTTGGCCTTTGATGCACGGCTGCAGGAGGAGCGAGCGCAACGACTCCTCGCCCAAGTGTCGCCCTCCACCCGCTATGTGCGCCTGTCGCCGCTCATGGGCGACTGCGCGCTGGCGGAGCACCGCCGCGAGCGTCTGGAGAGCATGAGGCGTGACACGCAAACCTACCTTGCCATGCGCAGGGCAGACTTTGAGCAGCTCTGCTCAAGACTCGAGGACGACGAGGACCCGGAGATGCTGGGGGGTGGGGTCGATGAGGGACAGTTGACAGCGGCGCAGCTGCTTTGAATCGCGCGAGCAACGAACGAAACACTTTTCACAGCCCGCTCTCTCCGCAAACATGTTGCGGTTGTCCACGCACATCGTCAGGGCGATTCGTGGCCGCCTATTCTGCCTCTCCTCGCAGCCGGTGCGCACCATCGACTGCAAGTGCTTTTCGTTCGCCAGCCTCCACTCTCTCCTAACTTCGTTCGATGCCAGCCAAAGCTGGACGGCTTCACGAAGGTGCCAGAGCTCGCCAGCGCCGCCGAGTTCCAAGGCCTCACTGCCAATCAGGCGGCCAAGGGTGCGCATCATCCCTCGCGACTCTCTGCGCCCCCTCTGACCCTCGCCTTGGCGGTAGGCGGCGTCGACTACGTGGCGCCCTCCAAGCCCGTCTGCATCGCGTTTGTGTCCTGGGTTTCAGCCGAGTGTCGTCGCTTTGGGCCTGAGTTGGACGAAATCGTCGCTCGCTTTCCGTCCGTCACCTTTGCGCGCCTGGATGTGGAGGGCGAGGAGGCCGGCCGGCTGGCTCTGGAGGCTGGCGTGACCAAGGACACGAAGCTCCCCATGCTGAGACTCTACAAGAACGGCATGGCGCTCGCGCCAGACTTCCACGACAAGGCTGCGTTGGAGAGAGGACTCCAGAATCTGGTGAAGACGGCTTAGAACTCTGGAGTGAGTGTCATTGCAGCTCCGCTGTCCGTGCTGCGCTGAAGGCGGCCAGCCGCTGGCTGCGTGCCTCCATCCGCCGCTCCTCCGTGCCCAGCCAGTCCGCCCAGCCCGCCCAGCCCGCGTGCATGTAGGTGCGATAGGGGTCAGCGGGCACGTCCAGCGGGCGTGTGCCCCGTGCGCAGTAGGCCCTCCAGTGCTGCTGGGAGCGCAGGCCCAGGGCGCGAGCAAAGTCCCTCGCCTTGCCAAACGCGCGCATCCCACCCACAGCCTCCCTCGCCCGCCGCAGCCGCAGCTTGTCCGCCAGCGCCTTGGCGCCGTGGCGCGCCAGCGCGTACGCCAGGTCTGGGCGCCCCGCCGCGCGCAGCTGAGCGCGAGTGGGCATAAGCCGCCGCGCCGCGCCGCCGCCACCGCCGCCGCCGCCGCCGCCGGCGCCCTGGACGTCGCGGGCGCGCACGAAGGCGCGCAGCTCCCTGAGCGCGGCGGCTGGGGATGCCCATCGGCCGGGCGGTGAGCGTGAGAGCGCCCAGCCCAGGCGGGCCGCAACCGCGCAGGCGCCCCCGTGGCGGCACACCGCCTGTGCCAGGTCCGCCCTCCCGCCCCCCCGCAGCGCCGCAAAGGTGGGCATCACCGCCGCAGCCTCCTCCTCCTCCTCCGTGGCCGCTCTGCCGCGGCCAGCGAGCTCCCCCTGGTCCGCCTGGAAGGCCCTGAGCTCCTCGGCCAGAGACTCCACGCTGCTCAGGTGGCGACCCATCCACCGCGCGGCAGGCACCCAGCCCAGCGTGGCGGCAACCTCACGCTGCCCGCCGTGGAAACGCACCGCGTTGACCAGGTCCCAACGACCCGCGGCTGCCAGGGCGCGCGCGGGCGGCATCACGCCCTCCCCCTCCCCCTCCCCATCCCCATCCCCGTCCTCATTCTCTCCACTCCATCCGTCCTGGGTCTCCTCGCCGGGTGGATCCCAGCGTAGCTCGCCCGAGATGTCGTTGTAGTAGTAGGCCTCCTCGCTGCCCTGCTCCCGGTGCTCCGTCCAGTGGCTGTCCACGAACTCTCGCAGCTCCAGCGCCACCAGCTGGAGGTCGTCCCAGTAGCCGGGCGGCTTGCGAGGCCGCCGCGGCAGGCTGAGGTCGCGCGACACGCGGGCGAAGCCCCCGGCGCGCTCCACCGCGGCCACCAGGTCGTCGCGGCCCAGGCGCTGCAGCTCGGCGCGCGCGGGCGCGCGCGGGGGTCTGGGCGGAAGGGGGGGGGCGGGTGGGAGGTGAGCACGCGTGCCGTGGCGGGGCGTCAGGGGGCGCGTGAAGCACGCACCGCGTGGGGCTGACAACGCCAGGCGCCGGCTGCATGTACGGCTGCAGCTGCTCGCGCAGCCAGGCGAGCAGAAAGGGGCGCTCGCCCAGCTCCAGGAGCCCCTCTGGGGGCGCCAGGCGCACCCGCCGCGGCACACACTCTAAATCCAGCGCAGGCACCAGCGCCGGCGCCAGCGGCACCAACACCTGCCAGCCGTACGCGCGCCCGCAGGAGGCGCCCTGCACGCGCAGCAGCAGGTTTTCTGGCGCAGGCGCCTCCCCGCCTGAGGAGACCTCTGACAGCAGGTCCGCCAGCGGGTCGCGCGCCGCAGAGGACGACGAGCCGCCGCCGCCGCCGCGCACGTTGAACACCACCTCACCGCCGGCCACGCTGCGTGCGGTACGGTGTGAGGGGCACGCGCTTGCGCGCCTCCCGGGAGGGGT
>Ga0208951_1000259_pt1 | contig 24002 bp, 12 predicted proteins | sample GreLakmeMI27MSRF_FD_187702 | JGI IMG/M metagenome (GOLD analysis project Ga0208951, IMG submission 187702) | Freshwater lentic microbial communities from great Laurentian Lakes, MI, USA - Great Lakes metaG MI27MSRF (SPAdes) | ecosystem: Environmental > Aquatic > Freshwater > Lake | place: Great...
AGCGAGTTCTGCAGCGCGCAGCCGAGCTGGCGCGCGCCAGCGGCATGGCTGACGTGGCGCGCTTCTACACGCTCGACGACTGAAATGCGGAGCGCACCTGGGACCAACGGTGGTCTCGGCGCTGGTGCGGGCGGGAATCGCAGCCATCAACCATAGTTCCTGAGACGGAGCACCGCCGCCGCCGCCGCCGCCGCCGCCGCCCGACTTGCTGGCGCCGCCAGTCGCTCCTGGCGCCCGCCCCACGCGTAGCGCGCCTCCAGGACCTACGACTGGTGTCGCAGTGAAGAGACAACGACCACAGCCCGTGTTTCTGGTCACCTTGCTGGGACACATGTGCCAAGAGGTCTCGGGGACCTCACCGACCGTCCTTGTCGCGTCGCGCGCGTTTCGCTTGCACGCCGCGGAGGAATAGAGAAGCGACGGCACAGTGTTGCTTGCACACCTCCTTGTCTACGAGCCGCTTGCCTATCGGCCCGCTGGCGGACATCAGCGACTGCAAAGCGGATGCATTGTGGGCGAGGTCCGCGAGGATGCGGTCCTCAGCGCTGCTCTCGTGGTCCATAAGATGCTCCGTAAAGTGCTCATAGGTGCTCACAGCCGTGGCACCGGCGAGCGCGTCGCCGACGGCACCTTCGAACAATCAGAGCTCCTGCTCCTTACGAATAATTTCCAGACAACGGGCGGCGCGTTGGAGCGGCGTTGGAGCGGTTTGATTTACTGTAACACGGGGAGACATGAGATACGGCGGACAGCAATTCACTAAAGCAGCAAAACCGAGCCACCCACACTTGCCGCGATGATGGCCGTCACGCCCTGGACCGTTGCCGAGGTGGACTGTGGTGGCGGCGGCGGGCTGGGGGGCAGTGGTGGTCTGGGCGGCGGGCTGGGGGGCAGTGGCGGGGTTGGGCGGCGAAGGGCACTAAGGGAGGGCGCCGTCGTCGGGCCTAACGGGAAAAGTGCCGCAGAGGCCGCTGTTATTCAGGTAGCTGAGAGGGAGAGTCGTTCGGAGAGAGGCGAGGCGTCAGTATTTCTGCCGAAGGTTCTGCACACTCCGCCAGCCCCACCGCCGAACGTACCGTATCCCCAATCGACACTGTTTGACACACAGCTGCTGCCGCCTCCGCCGCCACAGCCAAAATAGCCGACATAAGGCGGGCTGGCAACACTTATGGCGGGTGTAACCAGCAATTGAGAAGACAGAGGTGCCAACCCCGCCATTGTTATACGAGCGGGACCGGTTTACTACGTCATCGTTGGCGGCGGGGCCTCTGGTGGCTCTGGTGGCACCTCTATCGCAGGCAGTGGTGGCGGTGGTGGCGGTGGCATCACCTCAGGGGTCATACAGCAAACAGCAAACACGACGTACCAGATCCTTGTTCGTTGGTGCAGGTGGAAGTGCGACAGGCAACACGGCGGCTGGTGGCAACAATGGCTACGCAAGCAGCCTCTCCTATGGTGCAGGGGTGATGCCACCGCCACCACCGCCACCACTGCCTGCCTCTAATGCCGGGTGATTCCTGGTGGCTCAGAGCTTTGCGAACGCCTTGACGTCGTACTCGAACCATCGCTGTTTATATTTGCTATTAGTTGTGCCGTACAACTCCAGTTTGTTCTTCCTCCGCATTCGCAGTGTCAGCCTCTCACTGAGAAGCTTCAGCCTGAGTCCAGGAGCCTCATGCCCCCAGGTGCGGGGGAAGCCTGTCCAACACTCACCACGCTCTGTCTGCGAGTCGTCGCAGCCTCGCTGCCTCGCTTCTGCATCTCCGCGGGCGAGGGCAACCCCGCCGCCATCGAGGTGCGGTGCTGCGAGCTCCCGTTCCCGCTCTGGCTCTGACCGCAGTGCTTGCACACACGCAGCTGCTTCCGCCGCAGGTGCTCAAGCCGCTGCTTGTATCACTTCTTGACGCGCACTGCGTTGCGCGTCGCGCGCCGGAGGCTGGCGGCAGCGCTGCGTGGGCTCAGGCGTTCAGCGCTTTGATCCGTTGTCTAAGTGCATCCGACAGCGCCTTCGCGGCGGTGCTCTCGCTGCCGCGCGGACCCCGCCACGCGCGCGGCTGGGGCCTCCTCAGCGTCTGCTCCAACCTGCGCGTGCTCAGCCTGCCCGGCTCTGGCTGCGACGCGGGGCTGGCAGCTGCGGCCCTTGCGCAGCACCTCACCCGACTGGACGTCTCCCACTCGCACGCGGTCACAGCCGCCGGCGCCGCGGCCTTCGCGACCGGCCCGGCGGCGCTGACGCTCACCGTGCTGGTGGCCAGCAACTGCCCGCGCGTGGAGGACGCCTTTGTCTCAGCCGTTGCTGCACTGCCTCGCCTCTCCTACCTCGACCTCTCCGGCACTGCTGTCAGTGACATAGCGCTGGCCCACCTCACGCGCAGGCGGCCCGCCCTGGGTTTAGGCCTAGACGCAAGCACGCTCCACCTGGACCGAGACCCGCCTTTGATGTACCTACGCGTCGCCAGATGTCCGCGCATCAAGGGCAAACCCGGCGCCGCCTGCTGGGTGGACGCTCTAGCCTCTGCGCTGCCGCATTTGCGATGCCTGGACGCGTCCGGCACGTCCGCGATGCTGGTCTACGAGTACGAGCTGGCGCCGTCGCCCGGCTCGCAGCGCCGCCTGCGCGTGCCTGCTCTGGGCGCCGCACCCTCCGCCAGCGCGCTGCTGTGGAGCGGCGGCGCGCCTTATCCAAGCCCCGAACAGGCCGCCTTCGAGGCGCTGTCTGCGCAGCGACTGCCGCCGCAGGTTGAGCTGGCTGAGCGCCGCGCGGTGGCGCACTCATGGGGCGGCCCATCAGTGGGTACTCTCATGAGCTCAACCTCCGAAGCTGCCCTCAGCGAGGCGCACGGAGCGGGCGCTTCAGCGCACTCGTCGTCCTCGCTGAAACGCACTGCCACCTGGGCGGACCCTACCGCGGAGTGGGATGAGCGCGGGGAGCCGCAGCGGCAGGCGGGACGCAAGGCGCCCTGGGCGGTGAGCCTGCCAGAGGAGCTCACGAGGGGTGAAGAGCCCATTCAGAGCTGGGGATGAGTGCTGCGTGTTGCCAACTTGGGATTGAATGATGGATTGATGCCCGGGCTCATGCCTGCGGGTTCTGGAGCGCTACATTGGCAGCTGCTTGGACAGCTTCGTAATCGGTGCCACTGTTCTCGCTGTGCTCCGCCAGTGCCTCCCGGATCGCAGCCTCTACACCAGCCTGGACGGCTCGCTCGCGCGTGGCGGGGCACCGCAGGTATATGCCCAGCGTCTTGCACGCAGCCGCTGTCAGCTTGGTACTCTCGCTGTGGCGCAGTGCGTGCACCACAGAGTTGACGCCTGCTGTGGCCTGGGGCAAGGCGTCAGGAGAGAGAGCGATGGCTCCGATGGCTTCCAGTGCCGCGACGGGATTTTCGGTCGTGCCCAGGTTCAGCGCTTTGATGAAGAGGCCCAATGCACCAGCTGCAGCCTCAGCCACGGAGGCGTCCACTCTTCAGCAGAAGCGCCAAAGAAGCGGTAAAATCTTCACCAGCACCTCGAGGGGCAGCGTTGAAGCGTGGTCCATGCTGGGCAGCACAAGAACAGACCCGATACGCGCATACGCGCTGGGTGGGGTGACGCGAAAGGCGTGTGATGCGGGGCATAACGCTCCGTCGTCGGTGTTGGTCGTCCCTATTTTTGCAGCGCTCGTGACGCCTGCTTGTTTGGCGCCCGCCCGCCCGCGCTAGCCGGCCTGGGCGGCAGCGCGTTCGCCGGCGGCGGCCTAACTGGAACGGTGGAGGCGCGCTGGATTCCTGACTGGCTGCCAGGCGCGTGCACCGCCTGGGCCGGGGTCGCAGGACGCGCCATCGCCGCCGCCGCCGCCGCCGCCGCCGGCGCCGCCGCCGGCGCCTCCGTGCGGCCAGGCACTGCGGGTCTCCTGGGCGGCGTCTTGACGTCATGCAGCAACGCAGCGTAATCTGGCAGCACCTGCGCAGTCCTTTTTTGCGGCTCCACCAACCTTTTAGGCAGTCCCTTGTACGAGGCGACGAGCATCTGGTCGCTGTCAAACCCAATCTTCAGCTTGCCGTTACCCTCCAGCTGCGTGCGTCCGATGCCCGTCACCAGCGTTTTCAGCGCGTCGGGTGAAAGACTCTCGACCACCCGGTAAGGGTACTTACTGAACCGGTTCATCAACTGGAAGAGGAAGCGCGCCGGCTGGTAAATGCGTGGTGCGCGGGTGCAAATCATCTGGAACTCCACCCACCCGAGGTTATCCTTCCCCGTTTGAGTGCTTATTTGGTCCACCAGCTGGCGAATGATGTCTCTCTGGGTGGAGTCGAACTTCTCGGGCAGCGCCTTTGCGCCGTATTGGCTGAGATCAGAATTCATGGCCTCTCTCAAAACCAGGATAGCCTCGTGCTTCTCCAGCGACCCTGAACCGTCCAGGTCGAAGAGTCGGAACGCAAAGCGCAGCTCAGAGTCGAAGCTATCCTCCGAAAACTTTGACAGGCCGTACACAAACTCACGAAAGCCAATGCTGCCGCTACAGTCGCTGTCAAACGTCTTGCACAGCGTCTGCGTCTGCTGGTCCAGCTCCAGGCGAAACATGCGCGCAAACGAGGTGTAGGACAGCTGTCGGCCAAGCGGGAGCATGAGCGAGCGGGAGTGGTGGCACATGCGGCTACGCGACAAAGCGTGCCTGGCCCTCTTTGTCCGGGCTGCCCTCCGCGAACAGCTGTAGGCACTGCTCAAGCGCAGCCTTTGGGACGCCGCTGCTCTGCGAGAAGGGGAGGAGTCAACGGTGAGAGACACCGGTTTCGCAAAGCGTAAAGAGCCAACCTCGAAGAACTTGAAGCTGTTGTTGCGTCGAACGGTGTCGCGGCTGGTTGCGGCGGAGGGGCCGCACAGAAAAGCGCCCATCGCCACGCCGAGCGCCCCCACGTGCAGTGCAGCTCTTACTCGTTCCTTCTCTGAGGCTCTATCCGCAGCGGCTTCAACGCACAGAGCCCAACGCAACGCGGCTGGACTGCACAGGACACGCGGAGGCCGACGAGTGTGCCTCGTACGACACATTGTAAAGGGCTTTTTATCCCAGCTTTGGGGCGTCCCGGCGGCGGGGCGCCTCAGTTTTTCTTCTTTCGCATACGTGGGGGCGCAGTTGACACACTGGCGTAACTGATGCGGCGGTGAGCTCACGGGTGGTCCGAGCCTTGCGGCTGCGACGACTTGGCCGTGCAGCAAGATCTGAGGCGGTGCATTCCTCTGTTTGCAGTGGGCGGGGCGGGCTAGGAATCCAATCGCGGCTGGGTTGGACCCGCGGTGGCCTGCTTCTCGGAAAGGCACGGCACCAGGCTCTTCCCCCGGGACCTACTGCAAGCACGCGCGGGTACACGTGCTGAATGCATCGCGGTTATCGACATTAAGGACGGCTTACCAGCCGGTGGTTCTCTTGTGTACTAGTGTCAATCTATGTCCGGTTCTCTCACACATTGTAAACGTTTTTACCACACGTCCCTGTGATAGCGCCCCTCCTGCTGCATGCGCGCCACGTATGCCTCCGCCTGCTGCGCGCTCATGCGCCCCTGGAGCTGCAGCAGCTCCAGCAGCGCCTTGTGCACGTCCCGCGCCATCGCCTTTGCATCTCCGCACACGTACAGATACCCACCGCCCTCCACCGCCGCGTACACAGCAGCAGCCTGCTGCGCCATCAGGTGCTGCACGTACACCTTGGGCGCGCCGGGCAGGCGCGAGAATGCCGTGTGGAGCGCGCTGAGGGCCTGCGACTTTGGCGCCGACAGCGCCAGCTCCATCTCCTCCCGATAAATGTAATCCGCCTCGGGCGCTCGACACCCGAAGAACAGCTGCGCTGTGCCGAGCTTGGCACCTTGGCGGGCCAGTTGTGCGCGCTCTTGGAGGAAGGCACGGAAGGGTGCAAACCCTGTTCCGGGTCCAACCATCACCAGCGGCACGGACGGGCTTTTGGGCAGCCTGAATGTGGAGGTGCGCACGAAGAGGGACACCTTGGAGTTGAGAGGGAGCGATGAGAGCCAAGATGAGCAAACGCCGGCGTGGAGGCGCCCGGTTGGGGAAACGCCCCGAACCACGGCGATGGTGCAGTGCACGGTGGTTGGGTGCATCTTGGGCGACGAGCTGATGCTGTAGTAGCGGGGCGCAAGGCGGGGCGCCACGGATGCGAAGAAGACGCCCAAGGGGGGCTGGGCGCTGGGAAACGCCTGCAGCACCTCCATCAGGCTGCGCGCAGGCTGGATGATGTAGGCAACCATGTCCTCCTTGCCCGCAGGCGAGGCCAGGTGCAACAGGCGCTTCCTCTGGGCGGGGTCAGACGCGTGCTGGGCCAGGGCAGCAAGCGCCCCCCGTCGAGGCGGGCCCTGCAGGTCCGCATGGCATGCCAACGCGGTGGCCAGGCTGCATGGACAGGGGAAGGGCTCCGGCAGCGCGGCTGTCGGTGAGGGCAGTGACAGAGTGAACACCGCGTCGGGTGACATGCCCAGCCGCTCGCAGCACGCAGCCACCAGCTCCCCAGAGTTCTCCGCAAACACGCCCAGGTGATCGCCCGACTCGTAGCTGCAGCCCGAGAAGGAGGAGGTTGAAGAGGCGGGCAGCCGAAGCTCGACGTGCAGGCAGGAGCGTCCGCCCGACGCATGCAGCTCCCTTCGAGCCGCAAGCACGCCGCTCACCGGATGTCTCATGTCTCCATGGCCGTGCCCCCCTAGACCGTGGGGAGGCGCCAGGCGGGTGCCTTGGGGGTGGACGTGGAGGTGGTAGGACTCGGTGGGGGTCTTGTGGTAGTGCGCCGAGCCGTCAACGTCCTCGCTGGCCCGCCGCGCGGCGCGCTCCACCTCGCCGCCCGCCACGGCCGGGAAGGCCTTCTCCAGGTGGGACCACAGGGCGGCCCTCCAGGACGCCCAGTCCTCCTCCAAAGCGCCGTCGTCGTCCCCGAGCCCGAGGGAGCACACCCGCCGCCCGCCAGCCGCAGCCAGCGACGCGTCCAGCTTGCGCGCCGCCGCGTTGAAGTGCTCGTACTGCTTGTTGCCCAGGCCGAAGACGGCGAAGGAGAGGTGAGAGAGCGCGCCTGTGGGGCCCAGCTGGGTGGCCCAGCGACAGAACGCCGCAGCGCTGTCCGACGGCTCTCCATCTCCGTACGTGGCCTGCAGGAAGAGGCTCACCCCCCCGGGCGCGGCCAGCGCAGCCAGCGCGTTGCCCTCGTGCAGCTTCTCCAGGTCCTGTGCACACAAAGTCGGGTCGGGGGACGAGGCCGCGTCAGGTGTGGAGGAACCCGGAAAGGATAGGAGGGGCGCACGCGCCTTGACCACGGCGCGCGCGGTGTGCGGGTAGCGGCGAGCCACGTCCGCTGTTTGCGGGTGGAAAGGAGAGGGAGAGGGCGGGAGGTTCAGGAACGTTTACGTGGCGTCACGTCGGCACACCCCCTGCAGCGGCGCGCCCCGGCGCCGCCACGCACCCGCCAGCTCCTTGGCGAACTTCTCGGCGGTGCCGGTCTGCGTGCCGAAGAAGACGGTGACCAGCAGGCGGCCGTCCTCAGCCGCCGGCGCCTCGCTGGCTGCCTTTTTCCCTTTGGCCGCAGCACCGCCGCTCTTCCCGCCTGCGCGCCACGCGGAAACCGTGTCACACGCAGCACGCTGCACGCGCGCAACGGGCGAGGCGATGCGCGAGGAGCGCAGGGCACAGCTTGAAACGCTGCAGAAAGAAGCGCTTGCGCCAAGCACGCACGAGCAACGAGAGCTCGCAAACGCGCCTGGGCGCAACAAGAGCAGCGCGATCACGCACGCCAGCAGCAGCGTGAGCGAGCCCAGCGCCACTGCCTGCGGCGTCCAGCCCAGCACCGCGGACACGGACATAGACCACAGTCCTTTGCGCGAGGGGCGCCAGACCGCGCCAGATGCAAACACCGAGGCGCAGTCACTGTGCCGCGGTGTTCGGCACTTCGGCTGTTCGCTGTTCGGCGGGACGCGAATTCGGGTGCGCCCCACATTGCACGCTTTCGCGTCTCCCCCGCCAACTCTCTCTCCTCTCGTTGCGTGCTGCTGCCGGGCCTATGGGCAGGCTCATTCTGCAAGAGTGCTCCGCCAAGGGCTGCGAAAACTATCGGCGCTCGCTGAGCGAGGGCGTGGAGTTAGACCCGTCACCCTTGCTTGCTGCAGCGCACTGCAGGCGCGCGCAAAGCGCACCCCTATTGGCCTGCTGCCACATGCACGCGCGCGCATGCCGCGCGGCGGTGCTCGCGGAGGTGGCCGGGGGGTCGCGCACCAAGCGAGAGAGAGCAGGCGCGGGGGCAGTGCAGCTTCAGGGCGTGGTTGCAGTGCGCCAGTTGCTGCGCCTCACTGTGGCGCGAGGCCGGCCAGCCAACGAGCTGCTATGGAGGCTGGTCTCTCGGGTTGCGCCTGAGCTGGTGGCTGATGCGGAGAGCGAAGGGGAGGAAGAGGAGGCCCCGAGAGACGGGTGAGACGCAGTCTCCTAGGACGAGGAGCAGGACGTAGACGCCTGTCTGAAGAAAACGAACGAGGAGTGCAACACTCCAACTGAGTGACTCGCGGACTGACGGACTGGTTGACTGTGGTCTCTCTAGCGCCACGTTTCACTCACCGAGCTGTCCGCCTGCTGCCTCATCTGCCAGCTGCTGCTCTTCCTTCTCCTCCTCCTCCACAGCCAGGTGGGCCTCCAGCAGGTCCGCCAGCTCCCGCTTGGTGAGCCGCCAGGCGCCCCTCAGGCCCCGCTCTCTGGCCAGCTGCAGCAGCTGCGTCCGGCTGGCGGCGCGCAGCCCAAAGCGAGCGTCCCAGGCGTCCAGCTCCAGCCTGGAGTCGCTGCGAAAAGCGGTCAGCTCCGCCTCGGCGCGCTCAGTCGCAGCCGCAGACTCGGCGCCAGCCTTGCCAGCCGCAAACTCCTCACGCAGCGTCGACAGCGTCGCTGTCAGCGAGCCCAAGCGCGCGCCCAAAGTGCGCGCAAAGCTGGACGGCGGCTGCGGCGGCTGATTGTCCTCTGAATCGCGAGTCTCCTGTTCTTTTCGCGCCACATCCGCGTCGCCCCCGCCGCGACGCGGGACAGCACGGCGTCGCCGGGGCGCAGGCAGCGAGGCCACGGGCGGAGGAGGCTGAGCCCAGCTGCTCAGCATGTCGCTGATGCTGCCGCCACTGCCGCCGCTGCTCAAGGGCCCCCCGCCCAGCGGCTGCGTGCGAATCACGCGCTCCAGCTGCAGGTGCACCGCGCAGGCCTGGAGAGTCAGGAGTGAGTCGAGAGTGAGTTGAAAGTGAGTTGAGTGCTCCAAGTTTGCAAGCTGAGCGCACCAGCCACGCAAACACGTTGAGCTGCTCAAACTCCAGCCCGCTGTGGAGGTACGGCAGCGCATAGATCACCGCAAACGCAAAGTAGCGCGCCGGCCCCTCGTCAGTTGCAGCCAGCCCCGCCCAAGCAAACCAGTTCGTAAAGGGCAGGAAAGAGATGACGCTGGCAACTGCCCACTTTTGCTCGTCAGCCTCCTGTTCAGCCTCGCTGAGCTGCTGCGTCGTCGTTAGCCGCGGCTGCGTGCCGGGCGGCGACAGCAGAGGCCAGGCGGACACCGCAAAGGCTGATACCACGGCGGTGGTGATGGTGCTAGTGAAGAGCGCGTCGAGCACGCCGAAGGGGGAGTCGTCGGTGGCCAGTGCAGATGGCAGCGTCTGCAACTGCACGACGAAGGCTGCGGGAAGCAGAAGGAGCGAGGCCGGCGCGCGCCGCAGCGCAGTCCTTGACGCGGTCTTGCGTGGTCGACCGCGCCCACGACCCGCCGCGCAGCGAGGTGCGCAGGTCACAGCGTGAGCGACGCCAGCACAGGTAGCCATCTGCCGCGCCGGGTTGTTGGCCCGCCTGGCGGGCCAGACGGCGGCGCGAGGCGACGTCGAGCGCAGAGAAACCAGAGCGACAGCTGCAAGCCACACGGGTGGGTGGCAAGGGACGAGCAAGGGAGCGAGGGAGACGAACTTTTGGACTCCTGCCACCCTCGTACCACCACGTGCTGCGTGCGCGCGCTGTGCGCAGTCAGCTGCTTATTCAGGTTGTGGTTGTTACGTGTCTGTGGAGTGGACCAGAGGACCAGCATCCTGCCTCAACGCTCGCGCTGGGCTGCCAGCCAGCCAGCCTTCAATGCGCCGTCCAGTCCTTCGCTCGTGCGCGCCTACTGCGCTCTGTTGCCCGCTGCTGCGGCGGAGCCTCCTCGCTCAAGGGTGTTGTAGTTCAGCAGTTTCTCTATGAGGTCCACGTGCGTCATCAGCATGCGCCGACAGCAATAGCGCTGCAGACCCAACGCGTCCAACGCGTCACTGCCACACGAAACAGCGTCAGAGAACCGGAATTGCGGCGCAGGCAGGCCGCCGGAGGCACGTGAGCGGGCGCTAGGGTTGCAAGCCAGAGTTGCCAGAGTTGCACGCCGCTCTCCTGAGGCACAGGTCAAGAGGCTATGTGGCCACGCACCCCTCCGAGTAGTCCGCCTGGAGCAGGTCCAAGTATGTATCCCACTTGTTGCCAATCACCTGTGCCCACGGGTGGTGAGTGCACGGCGGACGCAACGCCGCTGTACGCAACGCGACGCGCCTTGCCGCAGGTGAAGCAGCGCACGGGGATGATCATGGGTGCGACACGCTCGCGGGAGACGGGCCCAGCGGAGGTGTTGAAATGTGACCTACCACATTTGCTGACGTGGCACGCAGCACCCGTGACACTGTGTATGCGGCAGGCGCAGGTGTAAAGTAGCGTGCTTGCTTGGATGAAGAAGGGAGGAGAGGTCGCAACAAGCATATTCACACTGCGTCTCAAGAGCAGGCTCTGCTCCTGTGTCCTGTCCTCAGAACCAGCCCTTCTTGGCCGACCCGCCGCCACCGCCGTTCCTCTCCGCGTCCTTCGCCTTGGCCATCTCGATGGCTTCGCGCTTCAGCTTGTCGCGCGGCCTCTCAGTGGTACTGCTCTGGCGCGCCTTCTTGGCGGCTGACTTAGCCGCAGCGAGGTTACTGTAGTTTGAGCCTGCGCTGGGGCGTCAAAGTGCCGCGGGAGCGGCGTGCGGGAGTGCAGCAGCGATCACACGGTCCACAACGCTCGCACGTGCGTGAGAATCCCCCCTTTCCTGGCGCGCACCTGCTGCCTGCGTCTTGGTGAAGCGGTTCTTCCCCACGTCACACACAGGGCACTTGTACCACGGCATCTCTTTGTTCAGGTCGCCCTGCGCTCGCAAACACAGTCAGCGAGCCTCGCACGCGCCACGCTCTCGCTGCACCCGCCTGGTAGATGTAGCCGCAGTCCAAGCACAAATAGCTCACGCTGGCAGCCTTGCTGGAGCTTCGGGCCGGGGGCTCCTCCTCGGCGGGCTTCAGGAAGTCGAACAAGCCCGCCCGGGCGGGCGCAACACGCCGCGCAGCGCTCACACGACGCGCAGACACGTTCACGCGCACTCCCGCAAAGCTAGAGCTGCGCGAAGGCGCGGCGGAGAGGTGCGGCGCTGCGCGCAGCAGAGAGACCATGGTGAACAAAGCAGCGGAGGAGACGTCTCTTCTTTTTCCATGGTGTCGTCATCACATCATGATCATGTGTATGTAGCGTTCAGTTGGCCTCCGCGCGCGCCCGTCCGCGCGGCTGCAGCGCCGTACTACGGGCAGTCAGTGCCTTAGCGGCATCAGCAGCGGCCGCCTCATCTGCAAAAGTGAGGGTGATACTACTCCAGGGCGCTCTGGGCGGCACCACGGTGATCGCCCCTCTCGGAGCGTAAATAACCTCCTCAGCCTCTTCTTCCCCAGGTGCCGCCCCGGCAGCCGCCCCGCCCCCGTCCAAGGCGGCCAGCGCAATTCGGCGGCGCTGCGCTGCGCCGGCAGCCGCGTCCGTGCGCAGCAGCAGCGGCGCAAGCAGCAGCAGTCGCAGCTGCGTTCCGGTTCTCTGGCAGCGCACGATGTGCCACAGCGGAGTTGCCCAGGCCACTCGCCACTCGTGCTGCCCCGGCTGCGCGGGAGGGGCGCCCACCAGCGCATGCCGCGGCGTGAGCACCAGGAAGACCAGGGGAGTGTGGGTGTGGGTTTGGGTGGGCGGCGGGGAGGTGGCGGCTCCGTCTGCATCCTCCGGCAGCTGCGTGAGCTGCCAGGCGCCTCGGAACGGCTGCGAGGGAAGCCGTCCCAGCGGCGTGGGCGGCTGCGACGCGAGCGCGGGGCCCTCGGCCGCGCGCAGCAGCGCGGCGCCGGCTGCGTGCTGCAGGTTGTAGGGCAGGAGGGGCGGGCCGCCCAGGCCTCGGGAAAAAGGCGGCGCCACCCGAGGCGGACGCACGCGCGTGGCGGGACCCGGCGGACGCGCGTAGCCCAGCGCCACTGCATCACGCAGCGCTGTGGTGCTCCGCAGCGCCAGACTGGCAGCAGACGCTGCGGGGCGAGCCAGCGCAGCCCCACATCCCAACGCCGCTCCCTCAAGCAAGCCGACCAGCCCACGACGCTCCAGGCCCACGAAAGGGGCGGCCACCAGCGCCGCCAGGCCCTGCACCAGCGCGCTGAGCACGTCAGCGTCGGCCGCGGCGTCTCCATCAGCTTCCATGCCCCCAGAGGTCTGCAAGGCCGATGCCGTCTGTGCGGCGCCGGACCCGGCTGACTCGAGCGGCGGCGTGGACGCTGCTGATGGGCGATGGGGGCGCACGGGCGTCCTCAAATCAGCGGCTGCGGCATCCGCAGCGCCTGGGGACAGCGCCGGCGACGGCGCCTGTGTCGCCAGGGCGAAGGAGGGCGATGCGGCTGATGAGGAGGAGGGCGTGCGCGCGTGGCGGCCGGTGGTGCCGGCGCGCAGGGTGGCGCCAGCGTGTGCCCCCGCCCCGGCGGCCGGTGCGCCCGCTGCTCGCCGCTGCACGCGCGCCTCCAGGTCCACCGCCGCGCGCAGCGCCACCGCCCTCACGGCGCCGCTGCTCTTGCGCAGCGCGTCGGAGAGGGCCACCACCAGGTCGGCGGCGAAGCGGCGAGCTGCAACCCCCGCGCCGCCGCCGTGCGCCTCCCCCGCACCGCCCCCACCAGGCCGCACCGCCGCCAGCTGACTGCTCCGCTGCGCCTGCTGCTGCTGCGCGTCGCTGTCGTCGGGCTCGGAGCCGTGCACCAGGCGCCAGGCGGCGCGGCGCAGCGCGGCGGCCAGGCCCACCGGGTCGCCCAGCAGCGCCGCGCTGCCCACCAGCGTGCCGGCCGCCTGGCGCGCCTGGCGCTGGTAGTGCCTCGCCGCGTGGGTGCCCAGCGCGCGCCAAGGAAGCAGAGGGTGGACCAGCTGCAGCGCGGCAAAGCTCAGCGCAGCCCCCTCCACGCTCGTCAGCGCCTTGACGCCCCGCGGCAGGAACGGCAGGCGGCGGGCCGTGAGCCGCACACGCAGAGGCGACACTCTCAGCCTCTCAACGTACACCTTCTCCTCTTCCGCGCAGACGCCGCCGCCCTCTGCAGCCTCCACGCCCGCGCTCAGACGGCCCAGACGGCTCTGGTGGGGGCGCATCAGCGCATCCAGCATGGCAGGCAGCGCCTCCACCAGCTCGTCGTCCAGCTCCACAGTCATGGGAGACACCTCCAAACAAATCTCACGGATGCACACCACTCCGCCCGCGCGACGACGCCAGCGCGCGAAGCGCAACAACACGGCCGGAGCGGCGGCGCGTGGCGGCATGGGCATCGGCATGGGCAGCGCCAGCGCCAGTGCAGAAGCAGAAGTAGACGGTGCGGCGGCATCTGCGGTTGTTGAGGCGCCGTCCGGCGCGCCGGGCGTGACGGGCGCGTCCGATGTGACGATGCTCTCGGCGCGACGCAGCACAGCCGCAGCAGCGCTGCTGAGCGCGCCTGTGGCGCCTGGGACGCCCCCGCACGCCAGCATGACGGGGCAGGTGGTCCGCCTGAGCTGGTTGTCAACTTGGATGCGATGCGCTTGCGCGTGCAGAGTGAGCTCCAGTGCGCTGCGCGCAGCTTCCAGCTTCAGCGAGGCGACGGAGGCGTAGACCAGCTCTTCAGAGGGTCCTACGAGCGAGACGCCGACGCCGGCGACGTCGATGAGGAGGGACAGTTTTTCGCCCGAAAAGGGGGCGGCCGACTGGAAGGTGTAGCCCAGGGGTGCCGCCACGGAGGATCCGCTTGCGTCAGCGGGCAGGGCGCCAGCGTCGTGGAGGTCCGCCTGCGGGTGCGTGGCCAGGTCCAGCACGGACAGCACCCGGGTGGGTCCGTCTGCGGAGACGCGCACCAAGAGGTGACGCACCCTCGGCGTGGAGGGACCACCTGCCAGTCCGAACAGCGCTCGCATCCCGCCGCCGCCGCCGCCGCCGTCGCTGGCCGGGGCGCGCAAGCGCACGCGTCGCTCAGCGCCCACGTCTTCCAGGCCAAATGTGCCTAAGCAGCCGCCATGTCCAGGCGCTTCGAGAACCAGCATGCGCGGCATCGTGGGCTCATCCCATGCATACTCCGCTGCGTTGTAGGGCGGCAGCGCGTCGTCCGCGGTGGCACCGTCGCATCCGCGTTGTCGAAAGCGCAGCGTAAGCGCCGTGAAATTTTCGAGGCGAAAAGGCATGAATGCGCCCGCGCGCTCTCCCGCCGGCGCCCCCGCCGCCGACGCAGACACGACGGTGGCGGCCCAGGCCCCTGGAGCGGCGCGCACCTCACGAACGTCGATGCGCAGGACGTGTGATGTGCCCCGTCCTCGATGACGCAAGCGAAGCAGCGTTTCACCGGGGGTGTCCAGAGGCAGCGCGCCGGACCAGTCCCAGCCGCCCTCGGCGTAGCGCAGCGACACGCGCTGGCTGGGCGCGGCGGCGGCGGCGGCGTCTTCGGGATGCACCTCGCAGGAGGCACCCGGGGCGAGCACCCTCGCGCGGCCGCCGCTGCCGCCGCCGCCGCCGCCGCCGGCTGCTGCTGCGCGCACGCGCAGCGCGCAGGCCAGCCCGTTGCGCAGGGTGCATCGCGCCCGGATGTGCAGCGCGGTGGTGGCGGTTGCTGCGTGTCTCGGGAAGGAGGTGGAGGAGGAGGAGGAGACGGTTGCGGGGGGGCTGCACCCCCGTGTCACGACCAGCGCGTACCCTCCACCGCTGCCGTCAGGCCAGGGAGCCAGCACCTGTTGGGTGCGCGCCATGGGGGCGCCGTCGCCCTCGTCGCCGCCGTCGGCGGCGAAGGTTTTGGACCAGGTTGTGGTGGCTGGGCCACCTCCTGCGGGCGGCGCCGCCTGCAGCCGCAGCGCGCCCCCCCCCCCGTCGCCGCTCATCCACTCCGCCTCGCCGCCGTGCATCACCGCGGCGGCGCCGTCGCCGGCCAAGGGGTGCATGGGCGGCGCGTGGTGCGACGCGTGGAGGGCGGCGGAGGTGAGGTCTTTCCCCCCACCTCCCTCGCCGGGTAAAGCCAGGAGGTCCGCCACGCTGGTGGATGGGCTGGCCGCATCCCCCAGGGCGCCGGGGCGGGCTGACAGGGCGCGCAGCCCGGCGGCTGTGAAGCACCGAAGGCCCGCGTGCAGCGCCGCGTCGCCCGAGCAGGCAGCGACCCCTTCCGCGCCCGCCGGCGGCGGCTGACGCGCCCCTCCGTCGCAGAGCAGGGATGCGAGGGCGGATGCTGCGGGCGCGTCTCCGGAGGTGGGGCAAGGGGGCAGCAGGCGGCCCCGACTGCGGCGCCAGCCGGTTTCCCAGGGGCTCTCCCCCCCGCCGCCGCCGCCCCCCCACACCCCGCCCCCCTCAACCTGCTCCGCAAGCAACGCCAGCCGGGTGTGGTTGTACAGCACCAGCCGCGCGCGCAGCGTCGCCCGACGAGCGGCGCCGCCGCCAGCCGCACCTGCAAACACCGCCAACGTCACGCCGCCGCCGCCGCCGCTCGGAAAAGACGTGGGCATCACCTCCACCAAGTGCGGCGGCAAAGCCCCCCCCATGCCATCCGCATCCTCGCACTCGTCCTCGTCCTGGCTCTGCGGACTCGCCGCACCGAAGGCGCTCGCCTGGTGCGCCATCTCCGCGGCGGTAGGTAGCGCCACCGGGCTGCTGCGCGCGAAACCCTGCGGGCAGAAGAAGAGCCTGGCGTAGGCTGAGGGGTCCAGCGCGTGCATCGCCACCGTGGCACCGGGTGGCAGTCTCGCGTCCGCGTCAGAGCCTCCCGTTGCGCCCGGCCCGCGCACGCACAGCTCTGCGGTGACAGGCAGCGCGTTGTGGACCTCCAAAGGGGGGCGTAGGCGCAGCTCGGCGCCCGCGGGCGCAAAGGCTGCTGCCGATGCGGCGCTCGCCCCAGAGCTCGACGCGCTCGATGTGCGGGGCGCCGGCGCCGCGTCGATGCAGAGCCAGAACGGCGCGCCTCGCGGAGAAGCATGGGAGCGCGCACACACGGCGGTGGCGTGGGGCCTTCGCCCAAAGGCAAGCCCCGCTCCGTCGATGAGGGGCCGCATCGGCGTCGGCTCGCTCCACACGTAGCACGCGGGTGGCGCCCCGGCGTCAAGCTCGCCCAGGGACGGCGGCGGAGGTGGCGGCGGCGGCGCGGGCCTGACGCGCAACACGGGCGCAGAGCCTTCGGTGGAGAGCAAGGGCAGCCAGGTGCGCTGCCCGGGCGCCAGGAGCGCCATCGGCTGGGGCGCGTCGCCCAGGGCGGCAGTGGAGCCTCCGTGGCGGTGCACGGCCACCTCGAGCGGCGTGTGCGTGAGGTTCCTGAGCGCCACGTCGGAGCGCAGCACCAGCGCGCGGCCCCTGCCCGGCAGCTGGCGGCGCTGCACCTCGCACACGGCGCGGGCTTTCAGGCCCGCCACGCGCGCGTCGAAGGTGCGCGACCCCAGCGCGTCCAGCGACAGGCCCCGGGAAAACCACTCGCTGCCCTCCAGCGAAACCCGCACGCACCGGAACTGACGAGACGACACGCCGCCGGCAACATGCTGCTGCTGCTGCTGCTGTGCGGGCGGCTGCTGCGTTGAGCGTTGAGCATCAGCGGCAGGGGCATCAGCAGCACCTCCTGTTGGCGGTGAGCTCTGGGCCACAGGGCGCACGTAGCGCCCGCCGGAGCCCGCCGCGCATGCGGCGCCGGCCAGCAGCGGCGCCAGCGCGCCCGGCTGCAGCGTGCCCGCGGCGCCAGTGGCGAGGCCGGCTTGCCATGCCACAGCGAGGTGAGAACTACAAGAGCTGCTCCCGCACGCGCCAGCCTCCTGCGTGCTCAGCAAATACCGCAGCGGCACGCCCGCCTGGTTGTGCAGCCAGTAGGGGGAGTACGCCGCCGCGGTGGCGGCAGAGGCGGCTGCGGCGGCGGGGGTGGAAGTCACCGACGACGCTCCGTCGTCACCGCAGTGACCCTCCTCCGGTGCCGTTGCGTCGCGCACCGTGTCCACAGCGTGCGCCAGCGCCTCTGAGCATGCCTCGGTGAGGGTCAGCTCCAGGCGCGCCGGTGACGTCAGCGCCAGGTGGCAGCGCGCGGGGGCGCCCCCCTGCGGTGCCGACGGCGCCGCGCTGACGCGACAGCTCAGGGCCCAGGGCTCCACCAGCGGCTCCCACGCGCCCTTCTCCGCGTTGTGGTAGTCCAGAAGCAGCGTCGACGCAGCAGTCGCCTCCAGCGTGCGCAGCAAACCCGCTTGACACACGACGGAGCGCGCAGCGCCAGGCAAAGCCAGCAGCGGCTGTGGCAGCAGAGAACGCAGGGTGGCCTCGCAGGCGAGATTGAGGAGCGCAGCCTCCAAGATCGGAACCTCCATGCCGGACCGGTCGTCTGTGAGCAGCAGCGCAGCTGACGCGCACTCCAGGCTCAGACGCATCGCGCCGCCGGGCGCCATCGCCGTCGCGGCATCGACGGCGCAAACAGCGCCTGCAGGTGCGGTGAGGAGGAGCTCAGACGCCGGTGCAGCGCCGTCAGTCTGCGTCTCATGCGGCGCCGAGTGCGGCCCCTGCGCGCTGTGGCGCAGCGCCGTGGCGGCGCGCAAGAGCAGGCGCAGTCGCGCGTGGGAAGCCCAGGCTGAGACGGCGGCGACGCCCAGTCGAACGCTAAGCTCGTCAGGTGCCGCAAAGCCGGCACCTGCGCCCCGGGATGCGCGCAGCTCCAGCCCGTCCAGCTGTGCGATGGGCACCAGCTCAGCGCACGACGGCGCTGCCGCGGCCGCTGCGGCGCCCGGCTGAGCCTCAGCGCCGGCGGCGGCGGCAGAGCCCGGCGCGGCCAGCAGGTCTGCTGTAGAGGAGTGCTGGCTGGCGAAGCTCAGGCTGCGCTCGTAGCGCGGGGGGAAGGACCAGTGGCCGCCCACGCCGCCGTCGGAGGCTGCTGCGGCGGCGGCAGAACAGCCGCGCGGAGTGCCCGGCGTGTGCGGCCGCGCGGGCGAGGCGCCGCCAGCGCCGCCAGCGCCGCCAGCGCCGCCGGCGGCGGAGGCTGAGCTTTGAGGGCGCGCCGCGGCGTGCTCCAGCAGCAGCAGAAGCGAGGGAGCAAAGCGAGCCTCCACGGACATGCACGCGGCGGCGGCAGCTGGCCCGGGGGCGTCACCGCCGCCCGCGCTGCTCCCGCTCACGGTCAGCGTCAGCCCGCAGCGCAGGCGCAGGCCCAGCGCGCCTCCCGGAGCATCCCCCTGGCAGCAGTTGCTCAGGGGAAGCTGCACCTCCCAGCCCGGGGCATCAACCTCGGCCCTCACGCGCATAGCCGCGCGAGACTGCGACTGCGCCTGCGGCTGCACGGCGACGGCAGCGGCAGCGGCAGCGGCAGCGAGCGAGGGAGTGCCCGACGCGGAGGGTAGCAGACCGGTGGGCACCGCAACAGCCGCGCGTGACGAGCCTCCATAGCCGCCACCCGCCACGGAGGGCATCGCGTGCGCCACCGTCTCCAGGGCGCATCGCATGGGCGACATCAGGCTCATTCCGGGAGAGTGGGGCGGCTGGTGGTGTTGGGGCTGCCCCGCGAACATCTGCTGCTGCTGCAATGTGGGTCGAGTGGGTGTGCTTGCGGGCGTCACGTCGCGCGAATCAGCATCGGCGAGGGAGCGGGTGCGCGGCACGGCGGCGGGCGTCACGTCAGCGTGGGAAGCATCCGCACAGGCTGCGACGGCGGCAGCCAGACGGCCCCAGGACCGCGCTTCTGCGCTCAGCGCGCCGCCGCACAGAGAAGCGCGCACGTCCAGCGCGTGCGCGCCGCCGCTCTCAGCGGCCGCCGTCCAAGTGAGTGCGACGCGCGGAGCGGCAGCGGCGGTGGCAGACGCAGAGGGCTGCGTCTCGTCCTCATCCGCGCTCTCCTCGTGCGAGCTCGCAGCGCCGCCGATTGCGAAGAGGGGTGCGCGTGCGGCGAGCGGGATCGGTGAGTCGTCGAGGAGGGCGACGGAGGAGACGAGCGCGAGCGCGTGCAGCGTCGCCGGCTGAGCGGCGCGCGCGGTGCCGCTCGCCTCGAAGCCTCGCAGCTGCAGGCGCGCCGCAGGGGCGCATGCGAGCGGTCCGCGGCCGCGCAGCCGCAGCGTCGCCTCGTGCACTCTCACGCTGAGCGAAAGGGAACCCCGCTGAGGAGGCGCGCCCGGCGCAGCAGGCGACGAGGCGCTGCTCGCGCCGCTCGGGCTGCTGCCGGGCGCCCTCAGGCGCGCCGCGGTGCGCGCCAGGGCGGCCATCAGCGCCACGCGGCGGGGGGAGAGGGCCACAGCCAGCCGAGGCACAGTCACCCGCACACTCAGCAGTGGCTGCGACGCGTCGCTGGCGTCGCAGCCGTCGCGCATCTCCGCGTCGGCGGTGAAGTGCAGCGGGCCCAGCAGCGGCTCGCCAGGGCTGCGCTCCGAGGGCGCAGCGGTGAGCCTCGCGCCCTGCACCGCCAGCTGGGCCACCAGCGCGCCGCCGCCGCCGCCGCCGCCGCCGGAGCGCGTGACGTGCGCCGTCAGGCTGGTCAGCTCCAGCAGCGCGCAGCGGGGCTCTACGCCGGAGGGGCCACCCCTGTGGTCCTCAGGCGCCACAAGCAGCGTGTCACACAGGCGACACTCCAGCCGCAGCGCGAGCTCCACCAGGGGCGCATCCGGCGCCGCATCCGCGTCGGCAGACGGCTGCTGCTGTCGCGACGGCCCCGCCGCCGCCGCCGCCTCCAGGAGCAGCTGGCCGTGTGTCGCCCACGCGAGGAGAGCGCGCAGCGTGTGCGGCGCCGCGACGCAGCGCACGCTGCTCACCCCCACCGCCGCGCTGAGCTGGCGCTGCGCGTGGTCGCGGCTGGCGCGCAGGGCGATGGCCAGCGGGCGGGCGGCGTCCCGACCGCACAGCACGGGCGCCGGGCGCCAGCCGGTCTCGTCAGCCACCGTCAGCCCAGAGCACTCCACAGACAGCTGGAAGCCCAGGCGCTGCATGCGCTGCTCGTAGGCACCGACGAAGATCGCCGCAGCGCTGGCGCTGGGCAGGCGCACGGAGAGCAGCGTCGAGCCTCCAGTCACAGCATCTTCTCCGAGCAGCCGCACGCGCAGCGACGCGGCCGAAGCGACCAGGCGAAGCAGCGCTTGCTGGGGAGGCTGCTGCTGCTGCTGTGACGAGGAGAGGTGCCAGTGGGCGGTGGGGTCGGCATCTGGGTGGTGCACGTGCGCAGCCGGAAGGCGCGCCGCCTCAGTCAGGCCCTGGGCGCGCCATCCCGAGTGGCGCGCCGCCTCCTCTCGCGCCGCGGCGGCCGCAGCCGCAGCCGCCTGCGCGGCTGCAGCCCTGGCGGCTCCACGAGATGCGCCCCGGTGGGCACCCGGGCCGCCATGCTCTGAGGCGGCGCCACCGCCGTCCCACTCGCTGTGCTCGCTCTCGGTGCCCCAGGCGGAAGCTGCGTCCTCCCAGACCTCGCTCTCCGTCGCCGCGCCGTCGTCACCGCCACCGCCGCCGCTGGCACTGACGCTCTCATCGTCGCTCCCGCTGCTGCTGTCGCCGTCGATGCCGCCCCCGGCGGCGGCGGAGGAACAGCCCGGATGCCTGGCCGCGAGGGCGTGCGCGTGCGAGTGCGCGTGCACCTGAGGGCTGTGTCGCTCGCAGCATGCGCGCGCCTCTGCCGCCAGCCCGTCCGCCCAGCCTGACCCCGCCTGCTGCTGCTGCTGCGACGGGTCTGCGGCGGCGCAGGCGCGCGCGAGCTGCAGGGTGGCTGCGAGGGCACCCCAGGAAAGGGCAGCGTCCAGGCCTTCCACGTGACAGCTGGCACAGTGACGGGCGCCCTCGCCACCCGCCGCACCCCCGGCGGCGGCGGTGGGCGCGCAGGCGTGCAGCGAGGCGGCCAGGAGGGGCCGGGGGTGGGGCACGGGGGTGGGCAGGTGGCGAGCCAGCTGCACGGCTGGGGCGCCCCCACCGCAGGCGGCCCCCTCGGCCCGACAGCGAGCCAGCGACGCGGTGGCTGCGGCGCCGCCGTCGCGGGTGCGCTGCAGCGCCAGCGCGAGGCCGTCCAGGCGCAGGCTCTGCCAGTAGCCCTGTGCGCTCGCCGGCAGCAGCTCACAGCTCACCGAGGCGACTGAGAGCGACAGGTCCGCCAGCAGCGGCGCATACGGCGAGGCGGCGTGACGGTCGCCCCGGTACGGCGCGGGAGCGGAGGCGAGCGCCACCGCGCGCAGCAGCGCGCACGCAGGTGGGGACAGGCGACCGCGCACGCACCCACAGCGCACGCACGCCCGAAGCGAGACGCACTCGCCGTCGGCAGGCAGGCGCAGCAGCGCCAGAGAGGCGCCTGCGGTGGCGACATCGAGGAGACGCAGCGGCGGCTGCGGGGGCTGTGGCGGGGCAGCCTGTGTCTCCTCCCCGACCTGCTGTCGTACCAGGCCAGCCTCCAGCTCCCACAGGCTCACCTCCAGCCGCGTGTAGCACACCCGAGCGGCGGCCCGCCTCAGCGCCTCGCCGCTCAAAGCGACGTCTTCAAACGCGCCAACAGACAGCCCCTCGTCCTCTTCTCCCCCACGCTCGTCCGCAGAACGCAGCTGCAGAGAGCGCAGGGTGAGAGAAATGCAGTACGGCAGCGACGCCTGCGGCGGCGGCGGCGGCGGCGGTGTTGAGGGCGGAGACTGGGGCTGCTCTGCGGCTTGGTCGGGCGGCGAGAGCGGCTCTGATGGCGGGTGCGGCGCATCTCTCGGCGGCGTGCGGGGCGACTCGGGCGAGCCTCCGCCGGCGCTGAGCGCGTGGTGGTCGTCGGGCAGGTCAGCCGCCTTCTCCGCTGCAGGCGAGCCGTCCGGCGCCGCCGCCGCCACAGTGGCGCCCAGGAGCAGCCGCGTGCCCTCCACGCCAAATGCGGCGATGTGGATGCGCGGCCCGGAGTGGGACGCCGCCACCGCGCCGCGCGCCCGCGTGCGCGCCTCACTGGACCCCAGACCCCCAGCAGCTGCGAAACGCATCGCGCCCAGGCTGCTCCCTTGCGCGGGCAGCCACGCATGCAGGTGCGCGTGCGCCAGCTCCGCAGCAGCTGCGTGCAGCGGGCTGACGAGCAGCGTGAGCCCCGCCAGAGTGCCGCGCAGGGTGGCATCTGCATGCATGCCGCCGCCGCCGCCGCCGCCGCCGCCGGCCCCGTCTCCCCGCTGCATGATGTCCACCTCCAGGGCGAGCACCTGCGATGCGGGCGATGCGGCGCCTTCGCCGCCAGCGCAGGCGAGCAGGCTGCAAGCGGCGCCTGTGGTGGCGCTGCCGAGTGTGACCCGCGTCGAAGCTGCGCTGAGCCGCACCGCGCACCCCACGCGCGCCTCGCGCAGCGCCTGGCCGCCCGCTTGCGCAGAGACAGCCATCCCGAGGAGCGAAGCTTGTGCGAGCGTCTTTGGCGGGTGCTCCCCCGCTCCGTCGTCGCGCAGCAGCAGGCTCAGCCCGGGAACCCGCACCTCCACATGCAGCGTGCTGGCGGCGGCGCTGAGTGGTGCGGAGGCGGGACCACCGGCGGCGCTGAGGTCCGCCGTGGCCTCCATGGCACGCAAAAACTCGTCCCTCCACTCTTTCTCCTCTGGAGCCAGCAGCGAGGGGAAGCGTCGCCGAGCGTCCACCAGGGGCAGTCGACCCAGCACGTAGGCCACGCCGGAGCGCAGCCAGCCGGACTTTGGCCCGCCGCCGGGCTTGCGCGAGGGCTGCGGCGGCTGCTGTGCGGCGGGTGCAGCCGTCGTCGACGCCTCTGCGTCGCCCTCAGCTTCGCCGCCGCTGTGCGCGCTCCCGAAGCTGCTCTCCGCGCCCAGAGGCGGCGGGGGGTGCTGCGCACACGCGGCGTGCGTGGCGGCGTGGCGCTCCGCCAGCGTGCGGAACAGCAAAATGTCACACACCGACAGGCCAGCCTCGATCGCTTCCATCGCCTCTTCAGCCTCTGCCGCAGCAGAATGCAGCTGCGCCTGCGACTGCGCCGCCGACAAGGTGGCCGAGCAGGCTGGTCGCGAAAGGGGCGCCCCGCTGCTAGCGCTGCGCCGCATCATCACGCCCGCGCTGCCTCCTTCTTCGCCCGGTGCTGACGAGGACGCAGCGGGCGCTTCCACGCGCGCCATGGCTGCAGCCAGGTAGGCGACGCGCTTGTCGCGGCGATGCAGCAGCTCGCGGCGGGACGTCCACCGGCGGCTGGCGCGAAGCTGAGCGCACACCGCAGCGACGGCGTAGCGCCACCCATCCGCGGCCCATCCGGGCGGGTGCGTCGCGGCGTGCGCGGCGGCGTGCTGCGGCGGTCGCGGGAGCGCCCGAAATGCGCCGACGTCGCAGCCGCCGCTCGTGCAGCACCTCCACGACGCTGGGCGGTGCCGCCCGTGCACGTTGCGGTGAGCCCACACGTCCATGGCGTCCAGCAGCCTGGCCATGGAGCCCAGCTGTGCGCCGGAGAGGGACAGGGTGAGTGGGGCGGCCAGGGAGCCCTGCAGCGAGAGGGCTGCCTTTGGCGGGGCGGTGGGATCTCCAGGCTCGGCGGCGGGCGTGGGCGCGGGCGCGCGCTTGCGCAGCGTGAGGTGGCAGGAGAAGTCGGTGGGGGGCAGCAGCTGCGCGTGCGAAGCAGTGGGCGGCGCCTCGTCCCCTTCCCCTTCCCAACCTCCTGGCGTGCCCACCGTCCCGGGGTCCCAGTACCCGCTCACGCCCACCACCTCCACCAGCTTGTGCGTGGCCGACAATGACGTGGCGCTGGCGTCGCCAGCTGGCGCTGCAGCGGGGGGGGGGCACCGCA
>Ga0208951_1000260_pt1 | contig 23994 bp, 17 predicted proteins | sample GreLakmeMI27MSRF_FD_187702 | JGI IMG/M metagenome (GOLD analysis project Ga0208951, IMG submission 187702) | Freshwater lentic microbial communities from great Laurentian Lakes, MI, USA - Great Lakes metaG MI27MSRF (SPAdes) | ecosystem: Environmental > Aquatic > Freshwater > Lake | place: Great...
ACTCCAGCGCCGCCGGACCTCCCAACTCCCCGCAAGCCCGAAATGTTGGTCTCAAGAGTAGTTAGATCATAGGTGCGGCAGGCAATGTGTGCCCATCCCCCACTAGCGTCACCCCAGCTGTCGTCAACCCCGCTTCTACTTCCACACGGGTCGCACTTGCCGAACCAGTGGGTGGGGCAGCGCCACGTAGAGAGATAATGTGCGATTCCGTGCTCCGGCTTCATCAATTCCTGACGAAGTGCTAACAGGATCCGCAGCTCGCTGGGCTGCGTATAGCCGTGAGCTACTGAGCTCAACATTAGGAGGAGCAGGATATAAAGCGCCATGAAGGCGGAGCGGCTGTCTGTGCCTTGGGAGTGGTGAACGTGCCGTGACGCAGTGCGCTTCGAGGCAAGCAACTCTCACCTCACCCCCTACTTTCTCGATGCGATGTCTTTGGTTTTAGACTTGAACCAGGATCAGAGGATCTCTGCTGCTGCCACTCCAAGCTCCCGCCCTCCCTGTGGGTGTGTCACCATGGACGGCAAGTGCGTGCTGGTCACGGGAGGCACGGGGTTCATCGGCTCGCACACGGTGCTTGAATTGCTGCAGGCTGGTGCCAGCCGCGTGGTCATCGTGGACAACCTGGTCAACTCGTCCGAGGCGGTGCTGCCCAGGCTGTACGAGCTGGCTGGCGAGGCGCTGGCCAGCCGCATCAAGTTCCTCAAGGTGCGGCGCTATCCCATGCGGCGCTATGCGGCTGCTTGTGTATTGTTTTCCTGACGCAAGTCGCGTCACGCTCGCTTGCGCGCGCAGCTGGACCTGGTTGACAAGGAGGAGGTGGAGCGCGTGTTCGCGGCGCACAAGTGCGCCCTCGGCAGCTCTCGCAATCCAGAGCACAGAGGCTGAGCTCACCGCCTCCCACCCGCGCCAGGTTCGACGCCGTCATCCACTTCGCCGGCCTCAAAGCGGTGCGCACGCGTGCGCGGCGCCGCGCGTGTGCGTGGGCTGAGCAGCCCTCCACCCTTGCTCCTCCTCCCAGGTTGGGGAGTCCGTTGCTCAGCCGCAGCGCTACTACACCAACAACCTGGTGAACACGCTGACGCTGCTGGACGCGATGACGCGCCACGGGTGCAAGCAGGCGCGGCTGCAGCAGGCCTGGGCGCTGCGTTGCTCTGGTCTGACTCGCACATGGGAACCACTCATGCCACAGCTTGTCTTCTCCAGCAGCGCCACCGTGTATGGCGACCCCGCCTCCGTGCCCATCACCGAGTCCTTCCCCCTCTCCGCCACCAACCCGTATGGGCGCACCAAGCTGTTCATCGAGGAGATGCTGCGCGACGTGCACGTCTCAGACCCCTCTTGGACCATCATCCTGCTGCGCTACTTCAACCCGGTGGGGTGCCATCCGTCGGGGCGCATCGGGGAGGACCCGTCGGGCATCCCCAACAATTTGATGCCCTACATCCAGCAGGTTGCCGTCGGTCGGCGGCCCCAGCTGACGGTGTACGGCAACGACTACGCCACGGTGGACGGCACGGGCGTGCGCGACTACATCCACGTCATGGACCTGGCGGAGGGGCACGTGGCGGCGCTGCGCAAGGTGTTTGCAACAGTCGGAGGCGGGTGCACGCCCATCAACCTGGGCACCGGCACCGGCTCGTCCGTGCTGCAGATGGTGTCAGCCTTCGAGGAGGCGAGCGGCAAGAAGATCCCGTACACCTTTGCGCCGCGCAGGGCTGGTGACGTTGCCTCCTGCTACGCGTCAACGGGGGAGGCTGAGCGAGCGCTGGGCTGGAAGACCACGCGCGGCGTGCAGGAGATGTGCCGCGACCAGTGGGCCTGGGCCAGCGCCAACCCGTTCGGGTTCAACGGGGAGGGCAAGTGAGAGAGGAGGGAGGGAGCGCAACGCAACGCGCTGTGTGGAGCCTGGTCTCGAGAGTCTAACCGATAAGTCAAATGAAATGTATCACGCCTCCATGTCGCTGTCAGAGCCGGATGCGGCGCCCGGAGCCTTGCGGCTGGTGCGCTTCTTCTTGGCGGGCGCGGGGGCTTCTGCCAGCGCGGGCAGCACGCCCGCGTCAGTCGCTTGCTGCGTCTGCGCCGTAAACTGCTTCAGCTCCTCGGTGATGGCCATCATGGATCCCACCAGCTTGGCCGCGGGACCCTCCATCGCCACCCGAATGCGGGCCGCGTAATCGCCGTAGCGAGCGAGGTTGGAGCGGCTCGTGTGTGCCTCCACCTCAGCCAGCGCCAGCTGCGCAGCCAGCGCCGCCGCGGACGCCTCCGTCTCGCGCAGCGCGGCAGACAGCTCAGAGGCGTGCTCCGCCCGCAGCGCCGCCGCCGCCGCCGACTCCTCCTTGGCGGCGGCTAAAAGCAGCTCGTCGCGCTGGGAGGCGAGCGCTTTGGCCTGGTCCGCCGCGAGCTCCTCCATAACCGCCTGATGCGATGCATCCAGCTTGGCCCGATCCGCCGCAGCCGCGCGCGCCTGCGCCTCCTTCTCCGCCCGCAGCGCCTGCTCACGCTTTTCTGCGTCGGCCGCCAGCTGCATCCGCAGCGCCGCTAGCGCGCCCTCCTTGTCCCGGGCAGTGTCCACGCCATACTGCGCTGCGGCGTCGTCGTAGCTCTTTCGCAGCGCAGTCAGGGCTCGCTCCTTCTCCTTCTCAGCCTGCGCCAGCGCCGCCGCCAGCCGCGCATCCGCAGTTCCCCCCGCGGCGCTGAGCGCGGCGCCCATGTCCTGTGCCGCCTGGGCGGCCGCCTCGTCCAATGCTTTGCGCAGCGCCTGTCCAGCCTCATGCGCGCATTCCGTCTGCGTTTCCTCGATCGCATCCTGCTGCTGTTGGTCCGCCTCGCGCAGCGCGGCCCCCAGCAAGGAGGCATGCTCTGCCTGCAGCGCCGCCGCCGCCGCCACCGCCGCCTCTTGCATCGAGGCCAGCTGCTGCGCAAGCTGCCTGGCGTGCAGCTGCTCCAGCTCCCGCCGCAGTGCGTCCAGCGCGTGCGTCTTGTCCGCGCGCGCCAGCTCCGCGGTAACGTCAGCCTGCTGGGCCAGCTGGCGGCGCAAGGCCTCCCCAGCCTCCTGGGTGGCCAGCTCGGCGTCAGCCTCCAGCGCCCGCACAGCCGCCGCCAGCTCCGCCGCAGCCGCCTGCTTCTGGGCGGCGAGGGCGGACGAGAGCTGCTCGGCGGCAGCCTTCTGCGCAGCCGCAAGGGCAGTCGCCTTCTCCGCAGACGCCACCGCCGCCAGCTCCTCGCGCTGAGCTTGCAGCTCAGCGACGCTGGCGAGCCGCAGCTCCGAGCGCAGTGCGTCGAGCGCAGCCTGCGCCTGCTCCGCCGCATCCGCAGCCTCCAGGAGCATCGTCTCCACCGCAGCCTCCAGGTCCTGCTTGGCGTGCAGCTGCGCCCGCCGGAGCTCCACCAACGAGTCGTTCGCCAGCCCCTCCAGCGCAGACGCGTGCCCCGCCCGCAGCCCTTCCAGCGCCGATGCGTGCGCCGCCTGCAGCTTCGCCAGCGCGTCCTCCAGCTCTGCACGGGACGCTTGCGCGGCTGCTGCGGCGGCATCGGCCGCCTCGCCCTCCATGCGCGCACGCAGCTCCTGCAGCTTGTTAGCCTGCGCCATCTCAGCCTCAAAGTGCAGCTTCTCACGCAGCGCCTCCAACGCATTCGCCAGCGCCTGCGATGCCTGCGCGGACGCCAGTGCAGCAGCCTGCGCCGCCGCAGCCTCCAGTTCGGCCCGCAGCGCGGCCAGCGCGCGGGCCAGCGCTTCCTCCGCCGCCGCGCGCACCTGGGCGGCAGCCTTGGCCGCCGCAGCCGCATCCTCCGCCTTCTGCTGCGCCAGCGCTGTGGCCAGCTGGTTGGCAGCCTCCGCGGAGGCGCCCTCCATGGCGCGCGAGTGCGCGGAGGCGGCCGCCGCCAGCGCGCGCTCCCGCTGCGCCTCCGCCTCCAGCGCCGCGGCCGTGAGCACCGCGCGGCGCTCGTCAGCAGCCGAGCGCGCCTCGTCGGCTGCGCGGCGCTGCGCGGCGGCGGCGGCGGCGGCAGCCTGCGCCAGCTCGGCCGCAGCCTGCGCCTGCGCCTGCTGCGCGGCGACGGCGGCGGCGGCGAGCGAGGCTGCAGCCGCGGCTGCGGCAGCCGCAGCCTCTGTTTTGAGCCGGTTGCTCTGGTACGCGCCCAGAGCGCCCGCGCCAACCGTCGCCGCCCATCCAGCCAGCGACGCGTTGCCCGGGCCGCAAGCAGTGGCGGAGGACAGGGGCGGCGCTTGTGGAGGTGACGGGATGGGCGCTGCCGTAGCATTCTGGTTCAGCACCTTCAGGAACGAGAGCTCGTCGCCGCCGGCGATGGAGTCCCTTCGGAAGGCGATCAGACGCTGGCGCTGCTCCGCCGTGATGGCCAGGCGACGTCCACCCGACATGGTGCTCTTTAGACGCAAAAGACTGTCCTCGCCGGGCTGCATGAGCACCCCGTTGGCGCGCAGGATGGCGTCGCACAGCGCCTGCTCACTGCCCTGCGCGTCCACGCGCGCAGCCTGCGAGGAGGGGCAAGGTCTGTCAGGTGACTGGATTCTGTTAGCGTTAGGTAGCGCAGCATCCCAGGAGGAGCTTCCAACACCCGATTGCAGCGCATGGCGCGGCCGGCCCGAGATGCTGCGTGTGCGCGTGCGCGGCGCCGGAGCGACGGGCACAGCTTCGTCCAGAAAGAGAGCGCACTGACAGACGGCGGGGAGTGGAAAAAGCACTGCACTCCTTCCCACCCGCTGCTGCTTTCTCCCAAGCTCACGCAGCAGCGCACCTGCTCCGAAAGAGCCTCGGCCGCGCGCAGGGGAGCGGGAGAACTGGCAAGAATAGCCGCAGCACCCATTGCTAGCAGTGACGCCTCCGTGCCCAGAGATGTAGCGCCACGTAGGCGCTCAGCCTCGCCCTGGGGCACCTCGCCGCTTGCGTTGCGCGCCAGCGCGTGCTTGGCGCGGCGCGAGGGCGTGCGGCGTCGAGCGTGGTAGTGGCCCACACGTGGCAACGCCACGGGCACCAGAGGTAACAACTGAGGCCTTTGCATCGAAGCCATTCCGCGCTGCGAACAACAGCAGGCCCGGGCGCAAAGTTTAAGCCAGATTCCACGGCATGTGCCACGTCACCACAAGGAGGACGCCGCGCGCCGCTGCACGCTGGCATGGTGGCTTCTTGTTGCTGCTGTGCTGGGCACCCCTCCCTCCCCCACAGTGGCGCCCCTACGCAAGCGCGTTGCACCTCTTGAGCCCGCCGTTCTAGACTCCAATGCGGCGCGCCGCCGGCGCCGTGGCCGCGGCGCTGCGAACGTCTCCCCGCAGCGTGTTGGTCGCGCGCCAGGTGGTCTCAACCTCCGCCGCTGCAGAGGCTGCGCCCGCGGCTGCTGCTGCGACCAGCAGAGCGGCGAACTTGCAGGAGTTCAAGATATACCGGTGGAACCCGGAGGAGGCTGGCGCCAAGCCGAGGCTGGAAACCTACAAGGCAAGCATCGTCGTGGCACAGCGCAGAAAGCCCAGCGCCGCGCCCAGCGCCGCGGCAGCGCAGGGTCGACGGCTGTGCAGCGCGGCGCGCGGCGTTGCGGCCCTGCGCGCGCCCCAGGGCGACGGGACGGCCACAACTACGGTTGCAACGACCAGCCTGCCTTTCTGACGCAGCGCGCTCCCAGGTTGACACCAACGCGTGCGGGCCCATGATGCTGGACGTGCTGTTCAAGATTAAGGACGAGCAGGACTCGACGCTATCGTTCCGTCGCTCCTGCCGGTACGCGCCACCGAGGCTGCACCGCGGATGCCCACACTCGCTCACGCGCGCACGTCTTCAGGGAGGGCATCTGCGGCAGCTGCGCGATGAACATCAACGGGGCGAACACGCTTGCGTGTCTGTGCAAAGTGGACAAGGCTGCGGCTGTGCAGAGCGTGAGTCCGCTGCCGCACATGTTTGTGGTGAAGGACCTGGTGGTGGACATGGCCAACTTCTACGCGCAGTACAAGAGCATCAAGCCGTACCTGCAGTTCCAGCTGCCGGCAGGCGTCAAGTTCGGCGAGAAGGAGCTGCACCAGAGCAAGGCTGACCGCGCACGCCTGGACGGCCTCTACGAGTGCATCCTCTGCGCCTGCTGCTCCACCAGCTGCCCCTCCTACTGGTGGTCGCCAGACAAGTACCTGGGGCCGGCCGTGCTGCTGCAGAGCTACCGCTGGATCAGCGACAGCCGCGATACTCACACTGCGGAGCGCCTGGAGGCGGTCAACGACGCATTCAAGCTCTACCGCTGCCACACAATCATGAACTGCGCTAAGGTCTGCCCCAAGGGACTCAACCCTGCGCTCGCAATCGCCAAGATTAAGCAGCTGCAGCACTGACAGGGCGCTGGACGCACGCATACTGTTTTTTGAGACTGGTTACCTGTCGAACTTGCGTCGATAATAATGCGTGCGGTCGGACGCACGGATGTGAGGCCGCTCAGCCGTAGGCGAAGGGTGCCGCCGTGTGCGCATCCAGCATGCTCCTCGGCGACGCCGCAGCAGCATTGCTGGCGCACGGCTGGGGCGTCTGCTGCGGCGGCGCCTGTCCGCGCGGGTAGGGCAGCAGGAGGAGCGGCTGCTCGAGCGCGGCGCCTTCGAATCCCTCGTCGCTATCGGAGTGTGCGTTGACGCGAGGGCCGCTCATGCTCAGCCGCCGCGGCTGCGTCATGGGCGCCGTGCCCGTGCGAGAGCCCTCCAGGGCGTGGTGTCCGGGCGTGTCCGCGCGCCGCAGCACGTCGGAGGCTGGCGCGTCAGTGGGCGCCGGCAGCAGGGGCAGCGAGGCGCGGCCACTCGCGGCCGACGACGCCTCCGCCAGCCCCGCGTGCGCCGCGGCGGCGCGCTTGCGGCGCATGGCGAGCTCGTGTGAGCCCGGCGGGTAGCGCGGCAGCGCGGAGGGGTGCGCGGGCAGCGGGCTTTCTGTGAAGTACAGCCCCCCAAGCGCCTCCTCGGCGCTGCCGCGCGCGCTGGGACGCACCGCCAGCAGGCGCTCGCACAGCGCCATTGCCGCAGCGCTGGCCCCCGCCGCCTGGAGCTTGTCGGCCAGCACGCGCGGGTAGGGCGCGCGGGGGCCACCCAGCCCGCTGCCAGCCTCGCCGCCGCCGCTGCTCTCCTGCGCGCCCTCGCTGCCGCACAGCTTGAAGATGCGGTGCAGCTGCTCAACCTCGGTGCGGCCGGGCAGCAGCGGGGCGCCCGTGAGCAGCTCACAGGCGATGCACCCCGCGCTCCAGAGATCGACCTCCGGGCCGTAGCGCGTGGCGCCCAACAACAGCTCCGGGGGGCGGTACCACAGCGTGATGACGCGGCAGGTGAGCGGCGCAAGGTGCTGGTGTGCAACGGGCTGTGAGAGGTCCTCCACCGTGCCGGGCGTCTCGCTCAGCGCGGCGAGGCCCAGATCGCCCAGCACCAGTCGCCCGTCGTCAGCCAGCAGCAGGTTGCTGCACTTGAGGTCGCGGTGCATCACGCCCACAGCGTGGCAGGCGGCCAGGCCCCGCAGCAGCTGCTGCAGGTAGCTCTTTGCGGCCGCCTCGGGCAGCGGCGCGGCGCCGCGGGAGGCGAGCGCCCCCGCCAGGTCGTGCGGGTGGTAGTCCAGCACCAGGTGCAGTGAGGCGCTGCCCCCGTCCAGCGCAGAAGAGCCGGCCGCAGGTGCGTCAGGGAAGGCGAGCGCGTGCAGGCGCAGCACGTTGGGGTGGTCCACCCGACGCAGCGCCTGCACCTCCCGCAGCGCGAACTGCACAGCCTCTGCGTCGCACACGTCCAGCCGGACTTTCTTGAGCGCCACCAGCCGCCCTGTGCGCGCGCAGATCGCCTTGTACACGCTCGAGTAGGTGCCACTGCCCACCTTCTGCAGCTTGGTGTAGCTGCGCACGCAGGCGCGTCAGTCGCGCGCTCTTTTCACGGAAGAGGCATGCTGACGAAGCAGCCACCTGTCTGCGAAGCGCGGCTCTGACGCGCCAGGGCACCCGCGCGCGCAGCCGCGCAGCCGGGGCTCGCAGCAAAGCCGGCTGTGCCGCGAGGCGCGATGATCCGGAGCCCCGTGGGTGCTGCGGCCGTGCGACGTGTCTCCATCTCCGAGCTTCAAACAGTCCGGCGCGGCTACCGCACCTGTCCAGTCGCCTGGCCGTCCAGCCCTCCGTGATCGCAGGACAGCTACTAGTCAGCCAGTCCGGCCACGCCGCGTCGTGAAGGCCCAGCGGTGCGCGGGTGGGCGCCTGCGATAGCGACAGCGCGCGACAGGACTGCGTCAGGCACGCCAGGCGCGTGTCGAGGAAGCACGCTGCACACGCTGCGGTGCAGGTTTGGGGGTGGCGAAAACGCACCGCCTGCGGCTGGGGCGTGGCGGGCGGCGGCGCTACGGCTGCGGCGCTGCAGATGACGGCTTCCTCAGCAAGCCTGGGAACAGCCTCCGATTGGTCGCCATCTACGCGGATGAGGCCGTCGATGCCGCTCGCCGTGCTGGCGGAGGCACCCATCTGGTGCGCACAGCGATGGCCAAGCAGAGGCGAGAAGGCGCCCACCCCTGTCTAGTCACCTCCCCTTGCTCCCGCGCCCTTCTTCGCCGCTGCACGCGCCCTCCGCGCCCGCGCAGCAGCACTTGCAGCCCAGGAAGCGCGCGTGCGGACCAAAGGAAACAGGAAGGTGTGAAGTGGCGTCACGTTTTGGTTTTGACGGGACGGTCCACGTGCGCTTATTTGTTGCCGACCGGTGGCGCGGTCGCACTCACTAGTTGGCTAAGACTCGGTGGCAGCGATGCAGCGCCGCAGGAGCACTGCTGAAGCTTTTGAGGTTGCTAGATATTTCCTGAGACCTGAGTTTGAGCTACGCCCAGCACCGCGCTGAGCCTGCTGTCGATGGCGTGATCCACATCCGCCTGCGCCTGGCACCGGATGCGCGTCAGCGGGTGCAGCACACCAAAAGATGTCACCAAAGAGCACGCACCCGCGCGGGGAGCGGCGCCTGCACGCCGCTGTACTGGTCCAGCCTGGCGCGCCGCTCTTCCATGGAGTGTTCCTCGTCGCCCCACACCACGCGCGTCTCGGCTGCCCCGCCACCCGCAGTCCCGTCATCCGCCGGCGCCGGCGGGGCGAGGGGCGGCGCGGCGAGCGCGCTGGCGGGCGGCGGCCCGGGCGGCGGCTGCGGCGGCGGCATCCGGAGCATGCCCGGCGGCGGCATGCCCGGCGGCATGAGCGTGCCGGGCGGGGGCAGCCAGCCCTGCGGCGCCAGGGCAGGGTGCAGGCCGGGCGCCATGCCAGCGGCGTGCGGCGCCCAGCCGTACGGCTGGAAGCCCGGGTGGTGGGGGTGCGGGTGCATGCCGTAGGGGGGCGCCAAGGGAGGAGCGCCGTACGGCTGGAATGGGGGTGGGTAGCCGCCAGGAAGACCTCCTGGCCAGGAGGGGCGCGGTGGCCCGGCCGGGAAATAAGCGGGCGGACCATACAGACCTGGGGGCACGTTGCTGGGCAGTCCAGTGGGCTGGGGAGCCACGTCCTCGTCCTCGTCCTCGTCGGGTATGCCGGCCATGCCCACCACGCTCACCGCGACGGAGTCGTGCGCAGGCTTTGCATTGGGCACTTTAATCACCTCCAGCTCGTGCGCCTTCTTGGCGTGCCACACCAGCAGACCTATGTTGCCGAACTGCTTGCCGCAGCTGTCGCACTTGAAGTGCTGCAGGGAGGCGTGAGGAGGAGAGAGCGCAGACGACCTAGGCTTGGGCCTCGTGCGCGGATGCTTCCGCTGGTTCGCACCTTTGCTTTCTGGTGCAGCACAAGCACCTTGTCGTCCTCAAACTGACGCTCACAGTAATAGCACCAGCTGCTCGGCTCTGCAGCCTTGCGCTTGCGGCCCATCGCGCCTACTCCTATCAGCCGCCACTTTGAGACTCGGCAGCGATGCACGCGCTAGCACGGCGCTAGCTCTCTCTCTCGCAGCGAGCAGCGATGAGACGGGCGGAGGCACGAAGTTTAGACTTAAAATGCGGGACCACCTCGCAGGACTGTAGGACCTTGTCACTACTCCGCTGTCCGTAGTCCGCTCACTGCCCAGTTCCAGCTCCTCCGCGGACCCTGTGCGTCGCAGCTGCTTTGTGCGCGCGAGTCTGCAGCTGCAGCGCTGCAATGTCGGGTCGTGAGCGACGTCCACGCGGAGCCGCTGCCGCCGCTGCCGCCGCCCCACCGCTCGTCCCGCCCGCTGCGCCCGCTGTGCCCGCTGTGTCCGCTGCGCAGAGCGGGGCCGGGCGCGGGGCCGCTCCGCGTTGCCGGGCTGCGTCTGAGCGGAGAGAGCCGCGCGCTGCAGCAGCCGTCGCCGCACCTGGTGCCCCGGCGTCAGCTGCCGCACGTTCCTCTCGCGCAGTCCCCGCTAGCGAGGCCGCAGCCGCCGCGCCCCGCGCCTCTCGCGCCTCTCGCGCGCCGCCGCCTGCTGCGGCCGTGAACGAGCCGGAGGAGCTGGTGTGCCCCATCACGCGCTGCCTGCTGCGGGATCCGGTGGTGAACGCGGCGGGGCACACGTACGAGCGCGCCGCTCTGGCTTGCGCACTGTCCGCGGGCGTGCGGGCGGGCAACGAGCACCCGCGGGACCCCTTGACAAACGCAGAGCTGCTGACGCCGTTGGTCTTCACCAACTGGACCGTGCGTCGCCTGGTGGCCGCCTTCCTGGCGGCGCACCCGCAGCACACGCCCGACGGGTGGCCTGACCGCACGGTGGCCGCGCACGCGCCCGTGGGTGCACCTCCGCCTGAGCTCAGCAACGACTCTGACGACTCCAGCCACTCCGACGACAGCGATGACAGCGACAGCGACAGCGACAGCGAGCACGCGCTGCTGCACCAGCTGCTGGGCCAGTCTCCCGGCCAGTTCCTGAGCGAGGCTGGCGGCATCGACCATCTCTTCATGTCCGACATGCGTGAAGCCATCCGCCGCGCGCGCAGGCGGGGCTGGGCGGGCGCCGCAATGTTCGGCAGCGAGTTCGAGTCGGACGAAGAGGAAGAGCACGATGACTATGGGGAAGAGGAGGAGGAAGAGGAAGAGGAGTCTGAGCAGGACTTGCCTGGCGAAGTGCTGCAGCAGCCTCGCTTTGCGTCCGGCGAGCTCTCGAACTATCTGGCGCACATCCTGGCGCCAGGCGTGCACATGGGCACCAGCAGTGACGAGGAAGGTGTTTTTGGCGGCACCAGCGACGAAGATGAAGAGGGGGAGGGCCCACCTTCTCCTCCTCGGCGAAGAGGAGCGGCGCGCAGAGGAGCACACGGGCGGCAAGTGGCTGCGGCCCTACACCATGTGGCTGCTGTGGCTGGGCTTCACCCGGCCCCCGCCGCCCAGCCGCCGCCCGCAGACTCTGAGGAGGAGAGAGAGGAGCGTGCGCGTCCGCGGCAGCGACGGCGCCGCCGCTAGACGTGAAAGTGGGCGACGTGTTTACGCATTACTCGTCACTCTCGCCGTCTCTAGAAGCGCGCCTGCGCGTGAACCACCAGTCGCGGCGTCTGGCCCCTGACGAGCAGCAGGCCGGGCGTGGCGGCCCAGCCCTGCTGTGCCGGCGGCGCACACACCAGGAATGCCTCCAGCTGCGGCGCCCCCCCCAACGGCCGCCCCGCCACGCAGCCCCAGCCGGGCGCGTGGCTGGCACCCGGCGCGGGTGCCATCGCGAGCGCCCACTCGCAGTCCGCGCGCCGCCGCGCGGTGGCAGCCGCCCAGCCAGAGAGGGTCAGCCAGCCGCCCAGCACGCAGCACGCGGCGCCGCCCAGCGCCCGCTCGCTTCCGCTGCGCGCCGCTGTGAGCGCCAGCGCCACGCGCGGCTGCGGGCGCCAGGTGAGCTGCGCCAGGGCGGCGCGGGCGGCGTGCGGCGCGCGACCAGCCAGCGACACGCTCAGCCGCCCAGCCTCGTAGCTGGCAGCCAGCAGCGCGCCGCCGCCGGGATGTCGCGCCAGCAGGCCGTGCGCTGCGCTGCCCTGGCGCGCCAGCTGCGAGGCTGCGACGCCGTGCGCTGGGTTGAGCGTCGGCGCGCAGTCGCCCCCCTCGCAGCCCACGGCCACGCACAGCAGCCGCGTGCGTGCCGTGGGGCGCAGCCGGTAGACCAGCCGGGTGAGGCGGAAGGACGGGGCTTCCAGGCGCCCCCCCGCAGCGGCATCACCCAGCAGCTCCACATCCGCCGACGCCCTCAGGCTCACCCACTCGCCCAGCGCCGCGCGCAGCGGGGCCTCTGCGCTCACCTCCAGCGTGGTGCCCGTGCGCGGCGGCGCGCAGGGCAGCTGCAGGCGCGTAGAGAGGCGGGCGGAGAGGCGCAGAGCAGAGGGGCTGGGCGCCCCCCCCTCCCCGCCCGAGGCCACGCTGAACGGCAGCGCCAGCCCCGCCTGCTCCTCCAGCACCTTGAGCCTGCGCCGGGAGGGGTGGTTGTTGCGTCAGAGCCGAGGCGAGCTCGCTTTGCGCGTGCAGAGCGTGGCCCCGTGCCTGCGCCGCGACTCCAGCTGCTCTCTGAACACGTCGCGCGTCAGGCGCCGCAGGCGCTCCACGTCGGCAGACAGCAGCGCCGCGGGGCTGGGCTCGCGGGCGGCGTGCGCGGCCTGGGGCGCAGCCGCAGCCGCGACAGAGGAGGCCACACAGAGGCCCGCAGTCAGCTGCAACAGGCGACCAGGACCTCCTCCTGCGCCGCCACTCCAGCCCGGCCCTCCTCCGCCGCCGCCGCCGCCGCCGCCGCCACGGCTGCTCCTCGCCCTCAGAGCGCCGCAGGGCCTGCACCTCCCACCCTGCAGAAACCCACCGGTGGGCGGCGGCGGGCGCTGCGCACCCCACACAGGCATGGGGAGGTAGCGCTCTATTACTCGAAATCTTTAGCACATGCGTTGTTTGTACAACGCGATGTACGACGCGCGGAGCTCGTAGTGCGTTAGTCGATGGCGGCGACCGTTGACCGTTCACCGACCAACCCTCGGCTCGCCTGTGGCGCGTGTGTGCGGGCAGCGTGGGCCATGAGCGCGCTGGACGCCGCGTTCCGCGCTCTGACGCGGGTGAGAGACTCTGCGCAGCTTTGCGCTCGGCCACGCGGCTCGCTCACCAGCCTCTTCTGCGCTCGCAGAGTAACGTGGTGAACGTGGCGTTTGTGATCACGGGCGCGCTCGTGGGCGAGCGGGTACGTGCCGTGGTCCACGTGCACAGCGCAAGACTGACTCTGTGCTTTGCCTCGCCACAGTTCGTCTCCGGCGCCTTCGACTCCGCCTGGAAGTCCTCCAACAAGGGGGTACGCGCACGCGCCCTGCGCTGCAGCTGCAGCCTGCGGCATGGGGGCTGCGGCTGGTTGGCCCATTTTAGGGCAAGCGCCCGCTGCAGGACTCACGCGCTGTGGCCGCGCTCTCTTTCACTGCAGAAGCTCTTCGACGACCTGGTGGCTGACGGCATCGCGAAGCAATAGCGGGCCGCACGGACAGTGGTGCTGTGGTGTGGCGTGGTTGTTAGCAAGCAACACTCGCGCCCTGCTCTTGCGCCCAGCGTTGGAGCCAGTCCAGCAGCCTCTCCACGTGCTCCGTGTGGAGTGCGCCAGAGGGGTGGGTGGCGTAGCACGCGAGCGCCTTGTTGCGAGCCTTCTGGACGGCGCGGGGGTCGCCCCCTTGCGCGCCCTCGCCCGCGTCCGCACGGAGCACCTCGTCCGCCGCGCGAGCGCACGCCTGGTGCTGCTCCTCCGCGAAGTGGTGCAGCACCTCCTGCAGCGCAGCCTGTTGTCCTGCGCGCGTGCCCACCCATCGGTAGCGCTCTTCCCCCCGAAACCACGTGTGCTGCCGTTTTGCGTAGTTGCGGCTGCGCGCCTGGAACTCAGCCAGGCACGCCAGCAGCGCCGCGTGGCAGGCGCCCCGCTCGCCCTGCGCCTGCAGCGACGCAGCCAGCAGTTGCAGCGCTTGCGCGTAGCCGATGGACCGCCCCGCCGGCGACGCAGAGCAGCCCTGATCGCCCGGCCGCGCGCCCAGGCGCCACAGGTGCGCAGCCTCGGGCAGTAGGCCGCCGGCGAGCATCGCCTCGCAGCGCGCATCGATGCGGCGGTACAGCTGCACGCGGGGCACCGCCAGATGGAAGCACCGGAAGTCGTAGGCGCGGGAGGCTCCACCGTCGGCCTGGAATGTGGACACCGGCTGCCCGGTGACGCGCAAGATCTCCAGGCAGCGCTCAGCCCTGTAGAAGTCGTTGCGCGCCAGGCTGGCCGCGGATGCGGGGTCACCTGAGATGAAGGTGGAGCGCGTCAGCTGAGGCTCTCCGTGCGCTGCGCTCCACGCGCCTTCCGAGGCGAGCAACTGCGCTGCGGCGTTCCAGCGAGCAACCTCCCTCTGCTGCGGGCTAGCCTCGGGGGTGGAGGCCAACAGAGCAGCCTCCCCTTGGTCTGCGCAGCGCAGGAGGTCCGCCCGCGCGGCCGCGGAGACGCCTTGGTTGCTCTTGGGCGTGGGCGGCTTGCCGCACGTGAGCCACCGTAGGTGAAAGCCGGCCCCGCCGACGACGATGGGCACCCGTCCCCGCGCGATGACCTCCCCTGCAGCCTGCAGCGCCGCGTCCACCCAGTCTCCGGCGCTGAACTCGAGCGTGGGGGCCAGCAGGTCCAGCAAGTGATGCGGCACGCCTTGGCGCTCGCCCACAGCCAGCTTGGCGCTGCCCACGTCCAGCCCCGTGTACACCTGCGCTCGGGGTAAGGCCGCGGGCGTGCCACAGCGCACAGCGGAGCACGCGCGCGCCTGAACCGAGTCGGCGCTGATAACTTCGCCGTTCAGCGCATGTGCCAACGCCAGCGACAGCGCAGTCTTGCCGCTCGCGGTGGGCCCCGCAAGCACCAGCACACGCGGCTTGGCAGCAGGCTGCGAGGCCGTGAGAGGCTGTGTGCTGGAGGTGGAGGCGGCAGTCTGTGTACGCACTCGCTCGCTGCTGGCGCACATGCGCGTCAGTGCGGCCGCGCGTGAGCCACTGCGCAGTGCAGAGAGCATGCACTCGCAAGCCACAGCGCCGAGCGGCGTAGGAGCGCTGGAGATGGCGGTTAGAACACCGCCGCCTGTTCAATACTTCAATTCGTACGGCACACCGAGCGCCCTCCACAGCTCCATCTTCGTCGCAGCCATGGCCTTCGCTATGCAGTCCACGTTGATGGGCGCCAAGATGGCTGCACCCGCGCGCAGCCAGGCCAAGCCCGCGCGCTCCGCCGTGGTTTGCACCGCCAGCGCTGAGGACGCCCGTCGCGCGGTGCGTGTCCGCCTGCCGCCTGCCGCCTGCTGCCTGCCGTGGGAGCGGCTGGAGCTGCGAAGAAGAGCTGATGCTTTGATACTCACTCCTTCTCGGTCTCCCGTGCCGCCAGGTGGTCAGCTTCGGCGCCGCCGCCTCCGTGGCTCTGAGCATGGTGGGCGCCTCCTTCGCGGAGGGCGCCAACGGCCTGGTCGGGCCGCCGACGCTGGTGGATGACACCAAGCGGAACGCCGGTGCGTTCCGGACGGCCCGCCGCGTTGGGAGCGCGGCCAAGCAGCCTGGCACACGGTCACTGGCATGGCGGCTGCCCCGCATGCGGCTTGCGCGTTGGATCCGCGCTCCCAAGCGCCGGTGACGAGCCGGAATGCTGCAGGACTGACTCTCTCCGACCACTGCAGGCGTGCAGCTCATCTACGAGGCGCGTCCAGCATATCCGCGTGCGCACAGACGCAGCCTGGCTGGCCGGCGCAGCGCATGCACGCACGGAGTGTCGCGCTGGGCGAGGCGAGGGAGATAACGGGGAGTGGAGCTAAGATCGGCACAGCTGCCGCCCTGCGGCTGCCGCCAGCCCGCAGCTTACGTAGCTGTTCATGTCCATTGCGTGTGCCAGCGCTGACGCGTGGCCTCCCTGCAGGCGCGCGACCTGGACATCGACGCGAAGCCGCGCAGCGACCAGGCGACGCGCTTCGCCTTCCAGAAGCTGACTGTGGCCGAGACCAAGACCCGCGCGGGCGAGTCCCTCACCCGCGTGCTCGGCTCTGTGGCTGACTACTCCAACAAGAAGTACTGGACCCAGGCGCAGAACGAGGTGCGCGCACGCGTCGCAGCACCCTCCACCCGTGCGGAGCTCACGCAGCCTCGGCCGCACAGCTGCGCCGCCAGATCGGCACCCTGCGCTTCGACCTGGATAACCTGGTTCAGGCCAAGGGCAGCGGCGTTGCGGAGGTTGACACGCTCAACAAGAGCCTGGAGAAGCTGGACTTTGCCTTCCGCAAGAAGAGCCCCGAGATGGCGGCCGCCGCGCTCACCGCAGTCAAGGACAATGTGGCCACAGTCAAGGCTCTTCTCTTCTAGACACCCCCCTGCCCTGAGCCGGCTGGGCTTGTGCAATCCACACCGACTGTCACTCATCGCTCTTGAGTCGTCAGACGCGTGATGTGCGTATGAAGGCGCATCCATAGACTGACTGACGCGAGGCGCCGGTGGTGTGTGTGTGAAGCGCTGAGGCTGTCGTTACAGCGGGTGGCTGCCTAGAAACAGTCAAAGCACGCGAGGCGGCCGTCTGCTCTAGTACTTGACGCCTTCGCGGATGATGTCGTAGGGGATGGGGGTCACAGTCTGGGGGGCACAGTCAGGAGGCGGGCGCAGGAGCCCACACGCGAGGGCACGGCTGCTCACCTGCGTGCTAACGTTGGCCAGCACGAAACCGTCGCGCGGGCCCTTGGGCTTGCGCTTCGTGTCTGCCTTCTCTGCTGGGCGAAAGGGCGGTGAGAACCGCAGAAGAGCTGTGTGCAGGTTTAGGTTTTACGCAAGGCGTGGGCGCGCACCGCCCTTGGCCTTCGCATCCACCTTGGCCTTGTCGTTCTCCACGCGGCGCAGCAGGAAGTCCTCGCGGCACCGAGAGGGCTGCACGTGCTCCACTCGCACGTGGATGCGCTTCTTGATCTGCCGGTTTCCAATCTGTCGGGGCGCGCCGGCTCAGCGCCCGCCAGCCAACGCCGCTCAGCCAGCCAGCCAGGCCAGCAGCTGCTCCGAGGTGCGCACCGTCTTGTTCAGCTCCACGCCCAGCGCGCGCTTGGTCACGTTCCAGATCACGCCGGTGCGTCCGTGGTAGAACTTAAAGGGCATGCCCTTGTGCACGGCCGCGTTCACCTTGACGTCCACATAGTCCCCGACCTGCACCGCCCGCGTCAGGCCCCGCAGCGCGGTGAGACGGCCACGCAGGGCTCCGAAACCCTAGCAGGCGGCGCCTCGCGCCCATCGCGCCCATCACGCCAGCGCCACGCGCCTTGTAGGTGCGCAGGTAGGTGGTGAGCGGGATAGCGCCCTTCTTGCTGCGGGGCGCAAGGGGGGCTGCCCGTGAGCCCTGGCATGCTGTCACGAGCGCGCGCTGCGCTGCCGCACCGGAAGGCGCGGCTAAACGAGTGCCGCGTGCCCGCGCGCAGGCCGAAGCCCTTGTTGCCTCCCATCTCAGCGCGGCACGCGCTGACACAGCCGCTTCACGCAGCGAGGGGGCGAAGAGGGCGAAGCGAACACCGAACAGCGAGGAGCGAACAGCGGGAGCGAACACCGAACAGCCACCGTGTTCGAGCCAGCCAATGTTCGACCGACATTGTCACGCGCGCGGCCGCTTTCTAGGATAGTCTGTGAGCCCGTTTTGGTCCGGACGGCTGAGAGCAACTTGAGTCTACCACTTTGGCTTGAGCAAGGCGCCGCCCTCCGTTTCTCTTTGCGCTCCAGCTGCTGCTGCAATGTCCGCCGCGCTTCGCCGCGCCGCCGCCGCGTGCATGCGCGCGCCCGCTGGCGCGCGGCGCATGGGCAGCGGCCCGCCTGGCGGGTACTTTAGCGAGGGAACACAGGGTGGTCGCAACGGGTACTTGTTTGGCGAGACGCCGCCCCCGCCGGGCCAGCAGCGCCAGTGGGAGGGCTGGGAACTACCCTGGTGCGCCTCTCCGGCTGGTGTGCCCGCGCACAGCGGCCTCCGTGCGGAAAAGGGGAACCCTAGCGTTGCACTGCGCTCACGTGTCTGGCCCTCTGCGCCAGGTACACCGCCTTCGGCGCAGCCTTCTGCATTCTCACGGTGGGCCTGAGCGCCAAGCCGGACACTTCGCTGGTCTCGTGGGCTCGGGAGGAGGCGAAGAAGCAGCTGGACGCTAAGTGATGATGCTCCAGGCGATGTTGCAGCTGGGGCACTGCTCACGCGGCGTGGAAGGGACTCAGCTCTCACGTGTCATGTTGGGCTCCTTGTGACACTCGCGCGCTCTCCTTTGCTGGTGCAGCTGCTGCCAGCTGCCACTGCGGCCGCGCTAGCGCGCTAGAGAAATGCATTTCTCGCGCTTCTCCTATCATCTTCTGTCTGCCCCTCTGTCACCGCGTTGTTGCGTGCTGCGCTGCTGGCGAGGCCGGAGCGCCAAGCGCTCATGTCTAGCGACGAGGCACGTAGGAAGGCCTCTCCTCTCGCCAGCGCTATCCTCCGCGCGTGGTTCTCAGGCGCTCTCCTTTGGCGCAGTCTTACGGTGACAAGCACTTCTGGGACGAGCGGTACGCGAGCACGTGCAGCACTCTGTTTGACTGGTACCAAGACTGGGAAACGTTGGCGGCCGTGGTGCAGCCGCTGCTGCGCCCGACCAGCCGCGTGCTGCACCTGGGCTGCGGCAACTCGCCGCTGGCGGAGCAGCTGCACGACGCGGGCGTGACGGTGCGCCGCTGCAGAGTCGACTCGACGTGACGCCCACCAGCTGGGCGCTCTCTCGGAGCCTGAGTCTCGCTCTCCCGCGGCGGGGCGCAGGACGTGACCAGCGTGGACTACTCCGCGCCGGCGGTGGAGCACATGCGGCTCCGCAACGCAGCCTCTCGCCCGCGGCTACGCTTCGAGGTGGCCGACTGCCGCGCCCTGGCCCTCCCGCCCGCAGCCTACGACCTGGTGCTGGACAAGGCACGCGCGCAGCGCGGAACGGCGCCACCGTCGCTGGCTTCGCACTGACGCTCTGGCAGGGCCTGCTGGACGCAATGGTGTGCTCCCCCTCCCCCGAGGCTGGCGTGAGGGCGATGCTGGACGCGGTGGCGCTGGGGCTCGCCCCGGGGGGCTGCTTCGTGTTGGTCTCCTACGGGGCACCGGCAGAGCGAACAGCGTGGCTTGCGCCGGAGCAGCGAGGCTGGGAGGCGCGTGCGCGCGCGCATGCTCGCGGCATGCAATGTCTGCGTGCGTGACATGCGCGATGGCGCGCAGATGGAGGTGTGGACGCTGCCTAAGCCGGGCATGGGCGGCGAGCTTGGGGAGCGGCCCACGGCTGAACGCTACGCCCCGGAGCGGGACATAGAGGGAAGAAGGCACTACATTTACCTCCTCCGCAGACCACTGGTGCGGCAATAGATGGGCGTGGGATGGTGGCGTCACTTGGTGACCTCTTTACTCGCTCATTGGCAGGATGCAGCTCCCTCGGAGGGCGACGCGCTGTCCATGCGGCAGCTGGCGGACTCGCTGACGGAGGAGGCGGCGCCGGAAAGCGCTAGCAGGTGGGCCTTTTGAAGTTAGAGCAACGCTGCGACGGAGGCAACGACAGAACGAATACTGCGTGCAACAAATCCAACACCCTGACACCAAACGACCAAAGATTGCACAAGTTCCTCCTCCGTGTCCTGCGTGTTCCTGCGTGGTGTATCGTTCTCCGTCGCAGCAGTCCTTGCTTGTGCGTTCAGGCGCTCGTCCTCCGTTGCTGCGCGACACCTCAATGGTGCGTCGCGTTCGCTTCTGCACGGCTGTACAGCCTCGCGGCTGTTCTACGCGACACGCAGCACACCCTGTGCAGCCGCGGGCGTGAGCCTGACCGTGACTGGCCCAGTTTCACGTCTGCGCGCTCCCCGCGTCCCCCGCAGGCTGAGCCCGGCACGCGCGTGGTGTTCGTCTCCGTGCGCGGCCGAGACGCGGCGCTGCCACGCACCCGGCGCAAGCGGGCTCTGGGCGTGTCGAGTGACGCAACGCTGGACTCGTTCCACTCCCTCGTCTGCACCCGCCTCGCCCTGCGCGCCGTCAAGGCCATCTACCATGCCGACGGGCGCGTGCTGCGCTCCATGGAGGAGCTGCAGGACATCGAGGACCTGGAAGTGGAGGTGCGCGGGTGCTGGTGCTCCCCTGCCGCCGCGCTCCCCTGCCGCGCTCACGCGGGCTGCCCGCAGGAGGTTGAGGACCCTGGCGGCGAAGCAAAGGGGCATGGCGCTCCGTACTCCAGCCCTCCGAGCGTGCAGACGTCTCGCAAGGCTGGGCAGGGGGGCCTGTCCATCGCCGTGGACGCCGAAGGCGACGGCGACGAGGACAAATACGCGCGCAGAGGTGCGCGCCGCAAGCGCCTGCCGTCGGTACTGCTGCGGCACGGAGCTGCCCGCGGCGCGCGGTGCGTCAGCTGAGAAGGGGCTTCTCTGACGCGGCTCACACTGTCCCGTCTCTGTGTCAGTTTCGCTTCCAACGCGGCTGATGCAGCAGCTGCTGCCCAGCTGGGCAGCCCCTGGCGGCAGCGAGGCGGTCAGGGCCACCCCCTCGCGCACGCCCCGCGGAGAAGAGTCGCTGGGCGAGCCAGTGGGCGCAACCGCTCGACGCCGAAAGGCGAGGCGTCAAGCCATGCGCCGCCTGTCCGACCCCAGCTTCATGCTTATGGTCATTGCGCTCTTCTCATGCGTGGGCACGCTTTTCCTGCTCTTCAGCAAGCGCGGCAAGCCGTCGTCAGACTCGGCCTGAGGCGCCCTCACGCGCGACGCTTCTTATACACGCCGAGTGTTGTTCATGCACGCTGGCAGACGCTTGCGGCGACGCCATGTTGCGCACGAGCGCACGGACCGCCGGCTGACTAGACGGCGTGCGCCCATCGAAAAAACTGTACGACACGCGAACACACCTGCAGCTGACGTCCCTCGGCGTTCTGTTCTCTGCCGAGTGCAGCAGCCCGGGCGCAGGCCGCTGCGTGACGTGAGAGCCGCTTGCGCGTGTGCAGTTGAGGCGGCTGCGGCGAGTGCCAAGCCGCGAGCGCCATGGGCGTCCTTTGCCTCTTTGAGACGCCCGCGGGCTTCGCGCTCTTCAATGTCCTTGACGAGGGCTGCCTGGATGACGTGAACGTGCGTGCCCAGCCGCGTGTGGAGGTGCCTGCATGTCGGCTGCTGCTCTCGGATGCGCACCGCGCCGACCTCGGCTGGCGCTGCCGCTGCCCCCCCGCACGTGGTCGCTGCGGCTGGGCCGGCCGCGACGTCGCACGAGAGTGGAGCGGGCCGCACGGCGGCGGGAGAGCCGGCGGCTGAGCTTGGCACTAGGGTTGGCCCACCAGGCGGCGTCTAGCGCCGCCGCAGGCCCGTCCGCGTTGCATGCGGCACCTCAGCGCGGCCTGTGAGTCTACCAGCTGGCGGCAGCGCGGCGCAGCTGCGCCCCCTGGGCGCCCGGGTGAGCCAGTCTGACGCGCTCCTCGCCGCCTGTGCTCCCTCGCAGTCAACGGAGAAGCTGCAGAAGGCGTTCAGCTCCCCCGAGGGTGCCAAGAAGTTGGTCTCCCTCAAGGCGTTCAAGAAGTTCGACAACACCGCAGACGCACTCGCAGCCGCTGCAGCGCTGGTTGACAGCAAGCTGCCAAAGAGCCTCAAGAAGTTCCTCTCCAAGCACGCGGCGGAGGACACTGTGGCGCTGGCTGACGCCAAGCTGGGCGGCATTGTGAAGGAGAAGCTCAACATCCCCTGCATCTTCAGCACAGCGGTGCAGGAGCTCATGCGCGGCGTGCGCGGCCAGCTGGGCGAGCTTGTTGCGGGTCTGGGCCAGGCCGGTCTGGCGCCCATGTCGCTCGGGCTGAGCCACAGCCTGTCCCGCTATAAGCTCAAGTTCAGCCCCGACAAGGTTGACACCATGGTGGTGCAGGCCATCGGGCTGCTGGACGACCTGGACAAGGAGCTGAACACGTACGCCATGAGGGTGCGCGAGTGGTACGGCTGGCACTTCCCGGAGCTCACAAAGGTGCTCAACGATAACCTGTCCTACGCGCGCGCAATCAAGCTCATGGGCATCCGCACCAACGCGGCCAACATCGACTTCTCGGAGGTGCTGGACGAGCAGCAGGAGGCTGAGCTCAAGACGGCCGCCCAGGTGAGCATGGGCACCGAGATCGGGGATGCCGACATGCTGCACATCTCTGCTCTGGCGGACCAGGTCATCGGCCTGGCCGAGTACCGCGCGCAGCTGTACGACTACCTGAAGGCGCGCATGAACGCCATCGCGCCCAACCTGACCGTGCTGGTTGGCGAGCTGGTTGGCGCACGCCTCATCGCACACGCCGGCTCGTTGCTGTCGCTGGCCAAGCACCCGGCGAGCACGGTGCAGATCTTGGGCGCTGAGAAGGCCCTGTTCCGCGCGCTCAAGACGAAGCACGACACGCCAAAGTACGGCCTCATCTATCACGCCAGCCTAGTGGGCGCCAGCGCGCCAAAGTTCAAGGGCAAGATCTCGCGCGTACTGGCCGCCAAGTGCGCGCTGAGCATCCGCGTGGACGCGCTGGGCGAGGGGGAGGGGGCCACCATCGGGCTGGAGGACCGAGAGAAGGTGCGGATTGCGGGCTGTGCACGCGCGCGCTGCCCCCACAAGCAGAGCCGGGCTGCATCCACCTTGCACCTGTGGTTTTGTGTTGGGGGCTACAGCAGAGAGAGCTCGCCCCCTCCGGAGCGTCGGATACGGACTGGCCTCTACCGGGACGCTGAGAGGCGACTCCGACGGGGCGCGCACATTGCGCATTCAGCCACAGCGTCTCACCCCTCCCCCCCCCTCCTCCCAGGTTGAGGCGCGCCTGCGCCAGCTGGAGGGCCGCGCGGTGAACAAGGCGGCCTCGCTGGCCAAGGCGTCCGCCGCGGGCGCCAAGGGCACGCCCAAGGCGTACGACTCGCAGCGCGCGGGCTCTGCGCCGCAGCTGCTGAGCACGCCCAAGGGGTACAACGCCGACGCCGACGTGGTGGTGCCCGCCAAGAAGGAGAAGAAGGACAAGGGCGACGCGGAGGACAAGCCCAAGAAGAGCAAGCGCGCAGAGGCGGAGGAGGAGGAGGAGGAGAAGCCAAAAAAGAAGAAGAAGAAGGTTGCCGCCGCCGAGGCTTCAGACTGAGAGGGAGCTGTGGCGACTGTGCGGCACACGCCGCCACACGCCCTCACCCTGCTCTGCCTCGCGCCCGGGGCACGCGATGAACACAACGCCGCTGTATTCTAGCTGTCATTCTTCGAAGCGTGCATGCGTCACCACCCGTGCGTGCGTGAGTGCTCGAGTGGGTTTGGCAGCAGCACCCGCGTGAGCCTGCTGTCCCCCGGCGGCAAGAGGAGAGAGCTAAAAAGCGCGCGTGCGTTTTGTTGTGTGGTGGTGTTAAGTAAAACACCGTTTTTTGGTTTGCGTGAGAGTCTGTGAGTGCGCCGCGAGTGCTGGCGCCTGATCTGAGCTTTTGAGCGCTGTCAGTCCTTGAGAACTTGAGAAAAGTCGTTCCTGCGCTTAGTACGCCTGGCTGGCGGCGCTCTGCTTCTTGCTCTTGAACTCGCCCTCCTCGCCCTTCTTGGGCAGCAGGACGGAGTGGATGTTGGGCAGCACACCGCCGGCGGCGATGGTCACCTTGCCCAGCAGCTTGCTCAGCTCCTCATCGTTGCGGATGGCCAGCTGGATGTGGCGAGGCATGATGCTGGGGCGGAGAGGGGCGGAGTGAGCCACAACGGGGAGCTGGGCGTTCAAAACGCTGCCCTAAGTTTGGGCGGGAGGGCGGCGAGACAGGCGCCGCAAAAAGCCGCGCGCGGCCCGCCCCGTCGCCGCCCAAGGCGCGCCAGCGTTTATCGCGCGGTTTGCGCGCGCGTGCGCGTGACTGAGTGACTGCTTGCGCACCGCGTCTTCTTGTTGTCGCGGCTGGCGTTGCCCGCCAGCTCCAGCACCTCCGCGGTCAGGTACTCCAGCACCGCCGCCAGGTAGACGGGCGCGCCGGCGCCCACGCGGCTGGCGTACTTGCCAGCCTTGAGGTAGCGGGCGATGCGGCCCACGGGGAACTGCAGGCCAGCCTTGGCGCTGCGGCTCACGGCCTTCTTAGCGGTCTTTCCCTTGCCAC
>Ga0208951_1000261_pt1 | contig 23988 bp, 21 predicted proteins | sample GreLakmeMI27MSRF_FD_187702 | JGI IMG/M metagenome (GOLD analysis project Ga0208951, IMG submission 187702) | Freshwater lentic microbial communities from great Laurentian Lakes, MI, USA - Great Lakes metaG MI27MSRF (SPAdes) | ecosystem: Environmental > Aquatic > Freshwater > Lake | place: Great...
GCAGCTAGAGGGCGCAGGATGCCGTGCGCGCGGGCGGTGCCGGCGGCGCATGCGCAGCCGGAGTAAAGGGTTCCGGAGAATGCTCGCGGCGGCGCCTGCGCACGCGCAACGGCGCCAGCGAGGCCGGCAGTGCGCGCTGTGGCACCAGATGCAGCGCTCTGGCTGGGCGCGGCCGAGGCGAGCGCAGCGAGTGCACAGCCGCTATCTGCGCCCACCACTAGCGCAGCCAGCCCGTGTCTGGTCAACTGTGGCAGGTCTGCACGCACCTCGTCAGGCGAGGCGCTGGGCGCTGAGGCGCGCAGACGCAGGCCGCGGAGCGTGACGGGGGCGCCCGCGCACGGTGGCGGCGCGGCGGCAGCGGGCTGTGCGCGACGTGGCAGCTTGCGGCCCAGAGCAGCCGCGCCGGCCACGCCCAGCTGCAGCGTGCCCGCACAGGACTGCGCCATGGCCGGCACGGAGCGAGCAGGGCCGTGAAAAAAGAGCCACGCTCGTGCAGCCCCGCATCATATGCGCATCGAACGTTCGAGTAGAGTCACCACCTGCCCCTCCCTCCGCCTTCCCTCTCTCGTGTGCAGCACACCAGTCCTGACTGAGGAACGTCGTGCTCTGCCCGCCGTGGTGCTATCATGGAGGCTCCCGTAGGGAGCCGCACCAGTCGCTTTACGTCCGCATACTACGTCGGCAACGCGCTGGTGCTCTCCTCATACGTCTTCCTACGCCCGCTGGCTGTGTCCGCCAGCCACGTCGGGACGCAGAGCATGCTCAAATCATACGTGCGTTGCTTGGGGTGCTCTCATCATTGCGCTCACGCGACTGCGCTCACAGGAGGGCCAAGCAACTGCCATGCTGCTCTTCTCCTGCTGCCTCAAGGTGCCTTTGCGGCGCGTGCTGCGCCACCCAAGGCGTCATCTGAGTGCGGTGCGTGTGCGTGTCCTCGCAGGCAACTCGCACGCACTCGGTCGACCAACAACTCTCCATCGTGTTCCTCTACGCCAAGGCGCGTCTGTGCGCTGGCGCACGCGTGTGGCGCGCTGCTGAAGCCTTGCGCAGGCAGGCCTGTTGTTGGTGTCGTACCTGGCTTCTCCGTTGATGCTTGCACTGGCGCTTTTCCAAGTCGTCTGTGCGTGCACCCGCAGCCGCTGCTTAGCCTCTGCTCACTCCGGTTGCTCCTGCTGCTCTCCAGGCTTATGGCTACTCACAACACAGCCCATGTATGACGGCCCAACCAAAGCTGAAGCGTTGACGCCTGCACTCATGGAGACGCTCGTGAGGTGCGGGCGGCCCGCCCCGCTTGCGTTAATGAACCAACTAACGTCTTTTTGCGTCTGCTCAGCGCTGCACCCGCGACTGGTGAGGCTTCGCCTTTGTGGGTGGTCATGCTCTATGCGCCCTGGTCCACGCCCTGCGTGCACTTCTCTCCGGCTTTCGCGGGGCTGTCGCGCGCGCACAGCTGCGACAAGCTGCGCTTCGGCACGCTGGACTTGGGTCGCTGGCCGGGGCTGGCGGGTCGCTACGGTGTGGACATGAACGCTGCCGCGTCGCAGCTTCCCATGCTGCTGCTCTACCGTGGCGGCGTGGAGGCTGACCGCATGCCTCGCCGCAGCGCGGACGGCATGCGCACCGCCAAGGGGCGCTGGGGCGTGCGCGATGTGGAGAGCTGCTTCAAGCTGCACGAGCTCGCCACTGGCAGCGCAGAGGGCGAGAAGCACAAGTGAGAGTGGTGTGACAGAGCTGCTACAGCCAGCTTGCTTCACGGCACCATTGATAAGCGTCAACGCTCAACCCTCTTCTTCTGTCTCGCTGCCCTCGCTCTCCGAATCGCCGCCCAGCAGCGCAGCCATGCGCAGCGCCAGCTCTGCAGCAGCGGCGCGGCGTTGACTGTCCGGCAACGCGCCAGCCGATGCGGCGTCTCGAGCCGCCAGCATTTGCCCCATCAGCGCATCGAACTCATCCTCCTCCTGCATCTGCGCCTCGCCGTGCACCTCCCCTGCGCCGTGACGTGGCGCAGGCGCGTGGGGGGCGTCCGAGGCGTTGTTGCGTTGAGGGCGCGGCTTGGGTTGCAAGCCGGGCCAATCGTGAGCTTGCAGCGCCTCTTTCACGCGTGCCAGGCCCTGCGGCTCGTCGTGGGGCTGGGCCAGCGGCACGTGTTCGAATCCGTTGGACACGCACCAGGCGGCTGCGCAGCTCGCCTGTGTGTCCTCGCCCACCTCCCTGCACGCAACACCGCGGATGGCCACGCACAGACGAACCTCCGGCTCACAGTCCCACTGCTGCGCGGCGGCGTCGTACCAGGCGGTGACCTCAGCGAAGGAAGACTCCTGCTGGCGCGAGCAGCAAGCACACGGGAGGGTGAGTGACACACACGCACACAGGGCAGTGCGACTGCGCGCGCGCCTCAGCCGCGTCGTACGACAGAACCAGCGCCTCCAGCGCCCCAGCAGCCGCGCAGCTGTCTCTGAGTTCCAGCGCCTGAGAGTGCGGGACAGCAGAGAAAACCCGCTCAGCCGCACGCAGATGCAGCAGTGCAAGCAGCGGTAGGCGCGTGCCGACACTTCCACGTCAGCGGTGTAATAGCGCGTGTCGAGCCTCCACCTGTGGGCGCAGAGCCAGCCTGCGTGAGCTCTGCAGGGCAAGAGGAGGAACCTGGTGAGCACTTCACAGCGCGCGCCTCAAGTGTGTCTCCTTCGTCACCGCCGCCTCGCTGGCGCCGTCGCCGTGCAGGATGCCTGCGCCCGCGTGCGGCTCAGTGGCGGCGCGGGAAGCAGCGAGCGAGAGGCGCACCGTGGCGCAGCGCGCAGGCTGCTGCTGCGGCACGGGCCACCACGCCCACGCGAGGCAGGCCCTCCGGCGCAGCCAGCTTGGGTGGCACAGGGAACACAGGGCGGCAAGCGAGTGAAAAGGGGGGCTGCGGGAGGGACCACCTGCTGATGTTGTCTGTTGTCTCAACACTGGCTCACCGGATTCCCAGCAGCGGCTGGGCAGCCCCTCCCGAGGCGCGCTCCACGAGCATCCCCCCCTCGTTGGGCACCCCGGTGTCCAAAGACGGATCCGCCAAGCCTCTCATCTCAGCTTCGGCGGCTGCCACCGCACGCGCCACATGCCCTGGCACCTCCCTCCAGAACGACAGGTGGGGTATCACCTCCACCCCCCGCATGCCCAGCTGCGAGTAACGCCAGGCGGCGCCAACGCAGAGATACAGCCCCAGCAAGCCCAGCAGCGAGCCCAACAGGTGCATCATCGTCTCGCCAGTGCTCCCGCGCCCAGAGCCCTGCGTGATGCCGTAATAGCCAGGCAGCTGGTCGCGCCGCGAGAGGCTGTCCTGGGTGATTGGGCAGGCAGCCGGGTGCACCATGCTGGCGGCGTAAGCGCAGTTTCCCAAGCTGCTCATGTTCATCACAGGAGATTGGGCCATGCCCACGCCCGGGCAACGCACCGCGACGCTCAGCGTGCGTTGTGCGCCGCCAGGGCAGCCCTTGCTGTCCCCTTGCAGCATGGTGTATACGATGCCTTGCCCCGGGTCGCTGGCGTCAAGTAAGCTGACGCTAACTTTACGGCCGCCACCCCACTGTCCCACGGCCCAGCAGCTGCTGTGGCGTGCGCGAGGCAGGCGCTGCGCTAGCAGCGCGGAGCAGCCGTTGCCGCAGGTGTGTGTGCGCACGTCGCGGCAGCTCTTAGGGCAATTGTTCTCCAGCCCCTTGCGCGAGCAGGACACCTTCGAGGGTGCGGGCGGGCATCAGTGCCCTGCATGCGACTATGGACGCCGCCTGTGCATGGACGGCGCACCCCAGGCCGGTCAGGCACCGTCGACGCCAGCTCCATGTTGCCGCAGAACTGGAACCAGAAGGAGTAGGACACCAAACCCGGTGTCTGAGCCACAGTTTGCGTCACGGAGTAGTACCCTTCCGGCGCTTGCAGCCCCTGACCGCGGATGGGAGGAGTCAGCACACCCAGGCTGGCTGGTGCGCAGTCCGCTGGCGCGTGTGCAGGCGCGCAGAGCGTGCGGTGGCGACAGGGGCGGGTGCGTCCACGGAGCCGCTGATGGTGCAGGCTGCATTGCGTTGCTCCGCGCAGCCCCGGCGCGGTGCACACACCTTGAGCGCATACACATACTTGGTGCCCATCTATGTGCGGCGCGCAGGCGCGTGAGATGCGCTCTGGACGAAGGATGGCGTGCTGGGCCGGCTGACTCTCGCTCTCGCGTGCGCACCGGCCCCGACTGGTACAGAAACATGCAGTTCTTGGCGTTCTCAGCCATGCTCTTGGGATCGATGCTCACGCTGGGGTCCAAAGGCGACGTGAAGGTGGCCGCATCGCAGCTCAGAGCTACCAGGGCCGCCAGCAAGCCCGCAACGCGACGCATGCCGCGCGCGCTGCGTCGCGCAGCAGCCGCGACCCGAGCCAGGAGCACGGGCAGGTGCACAATACGCGAGGGGAGGTGATTGTGCAGATCTGGGATGCCTGGTCGCCTCCTCCTGCGGCGAGGACACACTGTAGGAGTCGACGACCACTCCCTCAATCCCAGCTCGCAGCGCCCGCTGGCGAACGAGGAGCGACAAGCAGGAATGAGTGATGACACGACGGACAGTGCGTGCGCTCTCACGCCGTGGCCTCCGACTCATCCACGGCGTATCCTGCCTTGATCTTCTCCGCCACCGTCTCGGCCGCCCACTTTTCAGCCAGCAGCGCGTCCGGGAAGAGCTTTGTGGTCGTCGCCAGCTGTGTCTCCACCTTGCCCCAGGCGACGAGCACCTGGTCTCCGCGCACTTCAACGGTCCACACCTTGTCGTTGCTGTGGCTGTCGCCGGGCTCGTGCTTCAGCAGGCGCGTGCCAGAGACGGACATGCCCGCAGCCTTGACGAAGCTCGCAGCTTGGTTGTCTATTTGCTGCGCGCGGGAGTGACCGTGGCGAGCCTCGCGCTCGTACCCGGTGCTCCCCGCCGCCTGCCCCGGGCTGCCCTGCTGACCGTGACCGTGACCGGCACGCTGGTGCGGCATATAGACGTCGGAGGAGTTGGAAGTGCACCCGCGGAGCCAAACAAAAAAGCTGACAAAGTGCCCACCCGGCGGTGACTCATCCAGTCACCGTACCGGATTCCATCATCCAATCACCACCATTGCCTCTCCGACGTGCCATGCCCCGTTTGGCCAGCCTGCGCGCCTCTGTGCGCCACGCGTTTCGGGCACGTGGCCTGCCGCAGCCTGCAACCGCAGCCAGGATGGCCCTTGGCTGGGGCGCGGTGACCACCTACGCGCTCTTGTACCAAATATCGGCGCGTGCGCACCACCGTCCGCCGTGGCACCGACTGACTGAGGCGCACTGCACCGCTCTTTGGAAGCCCTGGGACATCCCCCGTGAGCAGCCGCGCAGTGACGAGAGCGCCGAAGCTTGAGCATACCGCATCATCCCTCAGCGCAGCCTTGTTGGCTCAGGGCGAACATGAGCACAGAGCCGGCGATTCCCACGTTGAGTGACTCGAAGCCTTGCGCGCCTGGAATGGCAACCGACGTGCACGAATGCAACGCCTCGGCGCTCAGCCCTTGTCCCTCTGCGCCAAGCAGCAGCCAGATGGGCCGCGTGCTGCTTTGCGCGGCTGCGAGCCTGATTGAGGTGCCGCTAGGGTCTCCAGCTGGCGAGGCGGCGAGGCAGGATGCGTTCAGAGACGCGCGCAGGTGCTGCATGTCTGCCCACGAGGTGGCTCGCCAGAGGGGCAGTCGTAGCGCCGCGCCACGCGAGGCGCGCACGGCTTTGTCGTTGAAGGGGTCGCAGCAGCCGGGCAGCAGCACGCAGGCGTGCCACCCGAAGGCGACCGCGCTGCGCAGCAGCGTGCCCAGATTGCCCGGGTCCTGCACGCCTTCCAGGAGCAGCAGCCGGGTGGCTGCGGCGAAGGCGGGCTGATCAGCGTTGCTAAGAGAGCGCACACTCGGCTGATGCAGCTCTGCCACGGCGTCCACGCCGTCGCCGTTCTCCACGCCGGCCAGCTTGGCCAGCACGGGGCGCGAGGCGCGGAGGAGGCGGTCAGGGCACAGGCCGGCGGGCGTGGGTGCGCCCTCGGCGAGGAGCAGCAGGCGCACTCGCAGAGCGGACCGCCCGTCGCGCGCCACGTCCGCGGCCACCTCCCTAAGCAGCTGGGAGCCGACCAGCAGCACGCTCTGCGTGGCGTCGCGATACGCGCGGCTTTGGGGAAGCATTGTGAGAGAGCAGTGAGCAAACGCACAACCAGTCCAGGGACTGACACCACAGACTGCGGCGCTCCTCACCTGGTGCGCAGCTTCACGGCGTGCTTCACGTACGCGTTGCTGGTACTGCTGATGAGCTGCACGTGCGGCTCTGGAAAAGCTGCGGCCGCTGCAGCCACAGCCTCCGCCGTCTCACTTCCACTTTCCTCTGAGCGTGCCACCGCGCCACAGCGCCACCGCGCATGCCTGGCCGCACCGCGCGTGGGGCGCTCGGCCAGGCGCACGCAACGCTTGTACGGGACACCCAACACAGCGCACGATGTGGCTTGCACTGGCATGCGGTGCTCTCACGCAGCCACCGCACTTGAAGGCCACGGCGTGAAGTGTGTGATGCCACGTGGCATCGTGCAGCCAGGGTGCAGGCAGTCCCGCCTGAAATGGACGGTCATCTCGCGCCCCCGCGCTTCCCGTGCGCCTCCGCGCCTCCGCACCGCCGGCGCTAGTCCGCCTGTGCAGCCATGGCGTCTCTGCGCTCACCGCTGCCACAGCAGCCCGCCTTGTACGTCTCAGCGCCTCCGACCTCCGCCGCGCATGCCACGCCCGCCTTCCTGGGCTCGGAGCGCAACGCAATGGCGGATGTGCAGCTACAGCGTGAGGCCCGCGTAGAGTCGTTGTCTCGGCGATGGGCGGAGGTGCGGCGAGGGATGAGGACAGAACCGGTGCATTCGCTAAACACTCACGCACCGAGTTGTGCCTCAGGTGGCCGTCTCCTTCAACGACTTTGTGCAGGACACGCTCCTGGTGGTCTCCGAGCGCTGGCCGGTGCTGGCGGACGGCACAGCGCGCATCGACGTGCGGCAATTGGCGTTGGTTTGCAAGTTGAGACGCTGACGCGCTGACGCTCCCAGGTGACCACCGTTAACGACGTGGTTATGTACGACGTGCAGACCTTGGAGTCGTACGGGCAAGCGTTGGCGGTCGAGGACGAGCGCGTGCGCAGCAAGTGCACTCGGTTCACCTCGCAGCTCTCTCAGTTGACAGATGCGCTAGCCGCTGAGCGCGCAGCCGCGTGTGAGGCGGATGACGTTGGCGTGGGCGTGCTGGAGAGCGCGTTCGTGAACCGCTTCAGCTTTTACACGCCTTCGCGCATCGCGGACAACTCGGATCTACTGGAGGAGTCCCTCCAGGCTCGCGCCGCAGCCTTCGCCGAGGAGAGCCGGCGCTGCGAGCGCGCGCAGGAGGCGTTCCTGGACTTTTCTGACGCGGCTGGCGAGTTCGGAGAGCGTTTGACGCACAGCCTGGAGTCGGTGGCGTCAGTCTCCGGCGACCTGCCCGCCGTGCTGGCCTCCGTGCGCGCGCTGTGGGGCAACGGCGAGGTGCTGGCTGCGCTGTGGGCGCGGCTGCAGGCGCTGGATGACGAGTGCAGCCACCACGGGGTGGTGGGCACCAAGCTGGCGCTCGCTCGTCTGGCGTGCACGCCGCACACCGGCTATCAGGCGGTGCGCATGCAGGCGGAGCAGTACATCGAGCAGCTGGAGCTGGAGTTGTCCCTGCACAGCGAGTTCACGGCGAGAGCGGAAGCGCTGCAGCCGTGGATCGACGCCGTGGCACGCAGGTTTGCGCCCAGCCCGCTCCCAACCACCCTGCTGGGTGCAGAGACTGCATGGACGTGCATGTGCGCTTTCATGAGCCAAGAGCGACCCGCAAAAGCGCGCGACCTGGGAGCACTCATCGAGCTGCGGGCGGGCATTTCGAGCACGTTGGCTGCGTACGGCCGCCCCGGATGGACTCCCCTCGGCTACGAGAGCATGGAGCGCGATTGGGGCGCGATGGAAGCCGCGGTGCATGCACGGGCAGCTGCGTTGTCTTCGGCGCTGCGTCGCCACCGAGCCGTGGGCGACGCTGTGGCTCGCTTCACGGCTGACGCTCTGGAGATGATGGACTGGCTGCGCGAGCGCGCAGCGTTCATGAGCCAAGCCCTGGCCAGCGCCCCCCGCTCCAAGAACGAGGCACGCGCCGTCAAGGCGCTGGTGGCTGGCTACGCCGCCGAGTGGGCGGACAGGCAGGCGGATCTGGCGGCGCTGAGAGAGCGGGGATGCTGGGTGGTGGCCCACCGCTACGAGCGAGCAGACAAGGTGGCTGCGCTCTTCGACAAGCTCGCCCAGGGAATGGCGGCGGCAAGCCTGTCCCCGGAGGAACCCAGGATGCAGCCGCTTGCAGCCGCACCTCTGACGGAGCAGGCGGACCTGCGCGACTAGAGTACTTTATGATGATGATGACGGCGCCCACATCAACGAACTAACGTTGTGCGAGACTTGCACGCCCTCGCCTTCCCTGTGTCGCCCTCGCAACGCCATGCAGCCACAAGCGCGCAGCGTGCAGCGCGGCTTTGCGCCGGGCGGCGAGTGAGCAGCACTCATGTTCACGCAGCGCAAGAAGGAGGCCTCTTCTTGCACGGACTTGAAAACCTCTGCAGGCTTCACGCTTGAGTCTCTGCAGTGCGTGTGTGTGGTCAGGCCTTCTGGCCGTGCGTCGGCCCTGACAAGTCACCGCTCGCGGCGTGCAGGCGCGTCAACGAGACGCTGCTTGCTCACGGAACCGTGGACGACGCCAACCAGGCGCGTCGTGTCGCTGCCCGGCTGACGTGCCGGCTGAGGCGGCTTGCAACGCTGTGGGGCAGGAGAAGCTTGTGGAGAGCTTCCACCTCCTTGCGCAGCTGCTGACCTGGGGGGACCAACACGGGCCTCAGCTCTTCGACTTTTTCGTGGAGCAGCGCATGCTGGCGCACTTCGTGCGCGTGCTGGTGCAGTGCGCCCCGCCGCAGCACCAAGAAGGAGACGTGCAGCCTTTGAAGCCTCGCAGCCCCGTGGCGGTGCAGCTGCTCCAGACGCTCTGCATCTTGGTGTTCAACACCAGCCGCCAGACGTCCGTCTACTACCTGTTCAGCAACAACTACCTGAACGACCTCATCCTGTTGGCCAAGAGCCTGGACCTGGAGAAAGACGAGGAGGTGCTTGCGTGGTACATCTCTTTCCTGAAGGCAATCAGCCTGCGTTTGAACGTGGACACCATCCAGTTCTTCGTGGGTGACCCGCCTGCGGGCTCTCCGCCTGGCGCCCCGCCTGCCAGCTTCCCCCTCTTTGCAGCAGCCGCCAAGTACGTGCGCCACGGCGAGGGCATGGTGCGCGCCAGCGCGCGCAGCGCCACGCTGAACGTGCTCAAGGTGGAGGACGCGGCTGCTCGCGCCTTCGTGCTTTCGCCAGACCAGCGCGGCTTCTTCGCCGGCGTTGCCGCAGCAGCATCCGCGCTCGCAGCCGCCCTGGCGCAGCGCATGGGCAGCCCATCACAGCGCTGGGGCGACATTGCACCGCTGGTGCCGGAGCTGGACGATCTGCTGTGCTACGCCAACGACCTGCTAGAGATCCGGGTGCCCGGCATCGAGCACCTGCTGGAGCAGGCGCTCTGGACGGAGCTGGCGGCGCCCATGCTGGCGGCGCTGGACGCGGATGACGCGAATGACGCGAATGACGCCGTTGCGGTTTGCGTGCCTCGCTGCGCGGCGCTGTACGTGCTGTCCAGGCTCGGCCGGGTGCTCACCCACGCGCCGCTGCTGGTGCGCCTGGCGGAGGGGGCGCTGGCGGGGCACCCTGCGCGGCGAGAGCAGCTGCTGCGTGCGGTGGCACAGCCAGAGAGGGACTTTGGAGCGGCTGTGGCGGCGCTGTACCTGCTCGCCTCGCTGGCCAGCAACGGGGAGGTGCCCACGCACACGCTGCGCGCTGTCGGCCTGCTGCCGGTCGCCCGGCGGCCCCCCCCTCCCGCGGAGGGTGCCGTGGACGAGGAGGAGGCGAGCGGTGACGAGGCGCGGGGCCAAGTGCTGGCCGCCCTGCTCTCCTTCCTGCGCTTCTGCGCCGTGCTCAGCGACGCGCGCAGCAGCAGCAGCGCGCACCTGCAGGCGGTGGCGGCCGCAGGGTGGCTGCTGCGGGCGCTGAGCACTGGGCGGGACTGGGGCAGCGAGGCGCACGCCGCGCGCAGGGCCTCGCTGCAGGCCTCGTCTGATGCGGCGCTGCAGCTGCACGCGGGCGGCGCCTGGGCGGACGCGCTGCTGCCGCTGCTGCAGGACGGAGAGAAGCTGGGCGCGCGGGCGCGCGAGCAGCCGTCGCTGACGGAGGAGGCGGTGGCTGGCCTCGTGTGGCGCTGCGCCGCAGCTGCGCGCGCCGCGGCAGCGCAGGGCGAGGCGAGCGAGGCGCGCACGGCGGCGAGCAGCAGCTTGGAGGCTGAGCAAGCGCTCGCGGCGACCCGTGCGTGGCTCGTCTTCCGGGCCGCATTGGCGCCTCCGGGCGCGGGCGACGCCGCCATGGCGCTGCCGCCGTTGCAGCCGCTGCCGGCATCTGCCGGTGCCGCCGGCGAGGTGGCTGCCGCCGCCGCAGCCGCCGCTGCTGCTGCTGCGCCGCCGCCGCCGCCGCTGCCACAGGAGTTCTGCGACGGCTTCACGCTCCCCGCGCTGGCGGAGGAGACGCCCAGCTGCCGCGTCGCCTTCGAGCGCGGGCGGGAGAGGCGACTGGCCCTGTCGTGCGTCACCTGCGCGCTGCCTGGCGCGCCCGGCGGCGCCGGACGCACAGCCATGCTGCTGCTCACCGAGAACCTGCCCAGCGGCCTGGGCTCCACCGCGCTGGTTCGCTCGGTGGCGCCCGTGCTGGGCGCACAGGTGCGCACGCCCTGCTGCCGTGCGTGCGAAGCCGCTCAGCGTCTCACTCCGCCGCCTCTCCGCAGGCGCACATCGACGCACAGCATCCAAAGTGGCTGCACCTGCGCGTGCGCCCCTCGGTGGGGGCGCTGCGCCTGAGCGCCCCGTCATGTGCACCCTGCGGCCCAGACACCCCCCCCTTCCCCCCGGGCTGGGCTGAGCCCGCGCGCATGCACCACTCCAAGCGGCTGCAGGACGGCCAGTGGACGCTGGCGTTCGACAGCGAGGCTGCGTGCGCGGAGGCGCGGGAGATGGTGGAAGCAAAGGCTGCACAAGTGCGGGCCCACGCGAGGGCACACCTCCACGCGCTCATGGCAGCCTGCAGAGCGCAGCCCATGGCAGAGGCGGAGGAGCCCATGGCAGAGGCGGAGGAGCCGGCGCAGAGCACGGAGCAGGCAGCCTACGAGTGACGTGTCTGAGTGGAGTGCATCCAAAGCAAACGAAACCAACAGCACCAGACGAGAGACGCACGCACTCTCCGGGCTGGTATGTTCATATGCGACAAAAAGAATCAAGTAAGTCTATGGCGCGCACCCAGCCCCGCTACAAGTTTGCGGTTGAAGGCTTGGGCTCCACAAACGCGTCCAGGTCGTACATGCGGCTCAGAGCGTGCATGCACACGATCGTCTCCGACACGCTGCCCGCATCAGTGCCGTCGGAGCGTAGCGACTGCATGGGGCCGTGCAGCAGCTTGTTCATGATGCCACGGCTGAGCTCCTCCAACACCTTGCGCTGCTTCTTGGACATCTCTGCGCCCATCGCCTTGGTGGCCTTGTCAATCTCGGCCGTGCGGATGGCCTCCGCCTTGGCACGCAACTTCTTGATGGTGGGCACAGTCTCTAGGCTGTCCCGCCACGCCTCAAACGCGATGCGCTCCTGCTCCAGCAGAACCTTCGCCTCCTCGGCGGCCGCCATGCGCGCCTCCTTGTTGTTGTCCACAACCTCCTTGAGGTCGTCCACGTTGTAGGCCACCACGTTGGGCAGCTCGCCCACGTCGCAGGTGACGTTGCGCGGCACGGCAATGTCGAACACGCGGCGAACGCCCCCAACGGCGCCGCACGCCTGCGCCATGCCCTGCATGTTCTCCTTGGTCAGCAGCGGGTCGTCGCTGCTTGACGCCGTGAATATGACGTCAGCCTCGGCGCAGCAGGCGAGAAGCTCCGGAGACAGTCGGATGTCGATCTCAGCCTCCGGAAACTCAGCAGCCAGCGCCTGCGCGCTCGCCATGGAGCGGTTCACCAGCGTCATGCGGCTACATCCCTTGCTCAGCAAGTGCTTGACCAGCAGTTTGGTCATCTTGCCAGCGCCTACGATGAGGACGCGCGCGCCCTGGAAAGAGCCGGAGGGCAGCTTCATCTGGGCCAGCTCGGCAGCGGCGGAGCTCACAGAAACTGCGCCCGAGGCGATCGAGGTTTCCGTGCGCACGCGCTTGCCGGCTGTGACGGCAGCCTTGAACAGCCCGTTGAGGTGGCGCCCGAAGCCGGGGGCCTTCTCGCCGGAGGCGTGCACGGCCTTGACCTGCAGGGGTAGGGGTGAAGGAGGAGGCGTAAGCACGCGCGTGCGCGTGACAGGAGGTTGGCCTGGGCCGGGGCGCGTGTGCGTGCCTGCGCGAGGATCTGGCCCTCGCCCATGACGAGGGAGTCAAGGCCGGCGGAGACGCGGAGCAAGTGGTTGGTTGCGTCCCGGTCGCGGAGCAGAAAGAGGTGCTTTTGGAGCTCCTCCAACGGCACGCCGCTCCGCTGCGGGGCGGGGAGGAGGTGTGAGCCAGGCGCGGGGGGGCGGCGGGGCGCGCGGAGGGCGTCCGCGAGGCGTGACGTCGCAGGTGACGTCGGCGCAGGGCTGCGTTCCGGCACGCCGTGCCGCGCCGCGCGCAAGCCTGAGCGCCCACCGCACCGCGGCCGCGCTCCGGCGCCGTGCTGCGCCGGCTGCCAGTGGGCCGAGCTGGCACGCGCCTTGGCCAGAAACTCTTCAACCTCGCGCACGCCGCGGTTGTAGCTCAGCGCAACAAAGTAGATCTCCATCCGGTTGCACGTGGACAGCACCGCAGCCTCCTCCACGTGCGGGTAGGCGCACAACTGCGCAATGGCTTCCGGCCACGCAGCCTCCGCAATGGCCAGCTTCTCTCTAATCTCCACCGGCGCCGTGTGCACCGACAGGCCGATGGCGACTATGCTGCTCTTCGGCTCTGAGGTGTAGCCTGGCGAGGGGAGCGGCGAGCGTGGGCTGCGTGAGCGCGGCGAGCCGGGCGGAGGAGAGATACACGCAGTGTATCGGGCACTCACGGTTGGCCGCGCCCGTGGCACGGAACGCCTCCAGCGCCTTGCTGCTGCTCACGATGACCTCCGACGTGGGCCGCGTGGCCAGGGAGGGTAGGCCGCTTGGCGGCTCGGTGACGTGCACTGAGGAGCCCGGAGCGGGCACCGGGCAGACGGCGCTATCAGCTGCCAACACGGCGAAAGAGGCGCGCGAGGCGCCTCGCGGACGGCAGCGCAGCGAAAGCGGTGCGGCGGCGGCGGCGCGGCGTGCAGACAGCGCCTGCGCTGCGGCCGAGGTGCTGGCGCGGCGCTGCGCGCTCCCAGCACACGCCACCGCGTGCGTCGACACCGCCATGCCCTACGAGGTACACACGCGGCCACAGGCTGGGCGGGGGTGGGCGAAGTGCTTGCTCCGCTTGTTCATCATCTACACATACACACAGCGCTATCATCGTCCATGTAGCTCCAGGCTGAGCATGCTCCACCGTGCCTCATGCATTGCCTTGTTGGGAGATGAACACTAGGCCGCACCAGCCCCGTGCCCCGCCCGAGACACGTAGACCTCCGAGCGAGTATCCAGGGCGTGTGAGCGTGAGCCACAAGTCCGCTCATGCCCCGCGCAGCGCCCACCCCGCACGCCCGCACCGCCACAGCCCGCGGCCCGGATGCCCCCACGGCCCAACGGAGGGCATTGTGGCCTGGATGAGGCGCATGGTCACGCCGCCGCAACAGCCGCAGCCGCTGTGTGTCGCGCCCGCGCCTCCCCCCGCTCGGTTTCTTCCCTGAGCGCCCGTCTGAGTCCTTCGTCCAGGCTTTTACAGCCTTCCAGCCCGATCTCCAACGCCTCCTCCCCCCCGTCGCCCGCCCAGCCACCCTGCAGACCCAGGTGCGTCACGCAGTCGCAGCAGGGCATGGCTGTCACCACCGCGGCTGCTGTTGCGTCGGCGATCTCGTCATCTGTGGGGTCCAGGATCAGCGCACCGCTCGCTTCGCACCCCGCCTGACTGCCGCGTAGCAAAGCGACGCCGCAGGCAGTGACCAGGTCTCGGCAGTGCACCCCCGCGTGTGCGAGCGCGAGCGAGGCGGCCATGACGGCGGCTTGCAGCTCGGAGCCGTGCGCGTCGAGCAAGAGGATGTAGACGTCAACCACCGACTTTGGGAAGCTCTCCAGTACCACCGCGGGCTGCAGCGCCTGCGTGACTGCCGCGGCGAGGTGGCGCTCCTCCGCGCCGAGGCCGAAGGCGCCGCGGCAGTGCTTTCGCGCAAAGCTGGTGAGCTTGGCGTCGACGCGCAGCCGCCCCAGCTCGCTGAACGCCTCGCCACGGCCGCCCTCGCGCGGCCCGTAGCTGCACGCGCACGCAGCATGGGTCAGCCCGACGCGTGGGTGTGAAGACTGGGGCACGGCAGGCGCACGCACATCCCGCATAGAACCTTGGTGGCGCCCAGTTCCAGCAACACCGACCCCTGCGCTGCGGAGATGACGTCGAAGTGCACCACTGCGCTCTGGCGCGTGAGCGGAGGGCCGAGAGAGCGAAGAGAAGAAGGGCGAGGACGGCTGCGGTTCCGGGCGGGGCGCCAGAGAGCGCGCAACGGACCTGGAGGACGCACGCGCTCCGCTGAGGAGCCGTCGCTGCGCAGGCCGGAGGCTGAGAGCGGCGGCGGGGGCGGCAACGCAGACAGACCCGCCCACGGGCTGTACGTTTCCTCGCTGCGCTCAGCCATTGAGGCACACGGCGAGGAGACACGTCCAACGGGGTGCCACGAGTGGTGCGGCGTTTGTGGTTTGTGCGTTTGTACGACATCCGCTCGCTTTGGTTCGTTGGGCGAGTTCGGGACAGCTGTTATGTATGTACGACGAGCGAGCGTACGACACGTACGTCCTTAGAGTCGCTCCGCACGCGCTATTGCTATTCACGGCCTGATAGCAGTCACCGCACGCGCGCAGCTTCAGTTTTCCTTATCAGTGCGCGCCTCTCTTGGCGCTTCAGGCGCTTAACCCCTAGCGCGTTGAGCCGACTCGGGCGTAGTCCCATGCCTCTCATCAGCGCCTCGCAGCGCGAGGTATGGGCGCAGCGCGTGGGCGAAAAAGGCACGCCCTTCTTCGTGCTGGTGGGAAGCCTTCTCTGCACGCTGCCGCTCCCCATGCTCTCGGGGGCAGCTGCGGCTGCCAGCGGCCTTCTGTTCGGCACGCTCTGGGGCACGCTAGTGTTCACCGCCAGCGCGTCGCTGGGCGCGCTCTGCGCGCTGCTGCTTGTGCGGAGCACTCTGCGGGCGCCCGTGCAGCGAGCAGCCTTCCGCTGGAAGACTCAGTTCAAGTGCGTCACGGCGCTGACGCAACACGCCGTCTGGCCGCTGAATGGCTTTCGCAAGGTCCTTGGACGCCGCAATCGAGGCCGATGCCTTTTCAATCGTCTTTCTCCTACGCCTATCTCCTGTGGTGCCCTTCGCTGTTGCCAGCGTGCTCCTAGCCTTGACGCCGGTGCCCGTCGGTGCGCGCTTTATCACACAGCGCACCACTTACCACGCCACGGCCCTCACTCGTGTGTGCGCTGACCTTAGGCACGTACATTGTGGCCACCGTGCTGGGCTCGCTGCCCGCCAGCCTGCCCTATGCGTATGCGGGCCACGTGAGCGGGTTGCTCGCCGGGAGCATGAGTGGGGGTTCGGGGGCGCCAGGGGGAGAAAACCCGTATCAGGTTGCGATGAGCTGTGTTGGCTTTCTCGCAACGGTTGCTGTGAGTTGGAAGCTCACGAATGTTGTGAAGAGGGCGCTCAGCGCGGCGGCGGAGGAGAGCGAGGGGCGGGAGTGCGAGGCGGAGGGGTTAACTGGTGGGCGGGAGGCTGAGGAGGGCGGCCTGGGCGGGTTAGAAGGCAGCAGAGGTACGCATAGTCACAGCTACGGCACCACTGGCCTGTAGCGAAACCGCGCAGGTGTGAACCAACACCACGAATAATGAAAAGCTCATCGTCCAGCGCGTGACGGGCTGACACCCAGAAGTTTAAACGTCTCCAGGCTCCAGGGCGTGAAGCTTTGCGGCTGTGCCTCAAGCTCCACAACCAGCGCGGCTTTACTGACCCACCGGGTGTCGGACACCTCCACTCCGTCTGGCAGCAGCGGGCCGCCGTAGCAGCCCGTGAAGAGTGGCACGAACTCGCAGTCGCTGATCCGCTGACCGCCACGAGTGGTGTACGTCAGCTCGCGCCGCGTGGCGGGCAGCGCCTCGCGCAGCGCGGGCGGTTGGGTCACCCCCAGCTCTTCTAGGCAGCCCCGCTCCGCCGCCTGCAGGTAGCTCTCCCCGGGCGCGCAGTGCTCCGCACACGACACGTCCCACTTCCCGGGGCACACAGCCTTGCGCTCGTGACGCCGCTGGAGCAGCAGCTCGCCAGCGGCGTTGCTAAGAAGCACGTACACAGTGCGGTGCAGCAGCCCCTCAGCATGCGCACGGCTGCGGGGCACCAGCACGCCCGTGGGCTCGTTGCTGGCGCTCACCACCTCGACCAGCTCGCCCAAGGAGCCATCCAGCGGGACGCTCATTCACATTGGCTGTGAGCTGCGAGCAAAACAGTGGTGGTAGGGCGGGTTGCACTGACACGTGGCGGGGTCCACCTGGTGACCCTCCTCCTCTGACACCGCCTCACGAGCGTGTGAAGTGACGTGTTTACAAGTGCCTTCTCCGCTCACTCCTGCAGCTCCATGCTCCACACTCCATGCTGCACGCACCACAGCTGCACTGTGGCGTCAGGCAGCGTGACGAGCTCCGTGTCGCCGTCATCATAACTGATCTTGTGTTGCTTGGAGCGCTTGTGGAAAGCGCTCAGCGTGCCCGAAAACCAATCCTGCTCAGCCTCCCAGTAGGCGCGCACTTTGCGGCCCACCAGCGCGGCGCCACACTGCAGCGCAGGCGCAGGCGCGGGCGCAGGCGCGGGCGTGGGCGCGCAGGGCTCGACAGCCGCCTTGCGTTTACGCGCATCCGGCGTCACATTCGCAGGTGCCAGCGGCGGCGGCGGTGGCTTGGAGAGCGACGGCACGGGAGTGCCCTCGCGCACAGCGGCCCCCAGTCGATCCGGCGTCGCCACAGGCCGCGCCGCGCCGGAGGGCTCCTCAGTCGCCTGGTCTTGGCGGGGGGCATCCCGCGTGGCGCGCATCCGCATCCTCGGCTGCTTCTGCTTGTCCGTCACAAGACCGCCGCCGGTGACGCCCACCCAACCGGCACGCTTGTGGCGATCCATGGGGCACAAATGCCCATATTTTGGGTTCTGGCAGGCACATTGGCCGCAGCACACAAAGCATACCCAGCCCTTGCCCTGATATTCGGCGATGAACTGCTCGGATTCGGTCACCGTGTCGCTGCCGTTGATGTGGAACAGGCAGCGCGAACGGAAGATCTGCAGGCACCGCGAACACGCCAGAGGCTTGGTGAAGTTGCCACGCCACGAGGCTGGGCACTGCGTGCAGATGTGGCAGGACTTTCGGTGAGGCTGCAGCTTCCCCTCATCGTCCGTCCAGAGGGGAAGCTTGAAGGGCTGGCGGTTGCCGTCCCACTCAACGCGAGGCGTGGGGACGTATGCACGACGCCCGCTGCTGCTGCGGAGCTCCTGCCCCTCCTCCTCCTCCTCCCCGTCAGACCAGTCTTCGCCGCTTTCCATAAATTCCAGCTTCTCTGCACTCTCGCCGGTGCCCTTGTTGCGCGCGAAAGTGCGACGGGGCCCTGGCGCGGGGCGCGGCTTGCAGCGAGACGCAGAAGCACTCGGCTTGTGGGAGTTCATGAACAGGTTGTTACGCAGAGTGAACACGTCCAGAGCCTGTGCGTGAGCGTGAGCGCGCGCGGGCAGAGCGCAGTGCGCAGAGGGCGCGCAGAGAGAGAGGCGGGGAAACAGGGGAAACAGGGGAACACAGGGAGCACGAGAAAGGCACTCCAGAGGCCCCGGGGCCACGCACGGCCGGGGACCCGCGCGATACGCGCAGCCCAGGCGCGGCGTGTGCGTGCGGAGACGCGCGTGGCGCGGACACGTGCGGGTGAGGAAGTGCCCCTCGGCGGGAAAATGCCCCTCTCATGCCCATAGGCCGCGCACGCACGTTCAGCCGCTCTTGGTTCTTCGCGACCTGGGCCTCGCGCTCCTTCTCGTAGGGAGTGAGGTACTCCATGGTGAATTGTGGAAGCTAGGGGCACTGTGGTGTGACGCGTGGAGGACCCGCCTGATCACTCGCTCGTCGTACGTCGTCGGATCATTGAATGCAAGCCGGGTGTGGCCAAGGGTATTCGTGGAGCTGGGCGACTGGACGAGGGCAAAGGTTCCACTGCGGTTGTTTGCAGCTTCGTTTCGGTCAGTTTCAGGCACGCACGCTGCTGACTGCAACAGCAGTGCTCGCAGCGCAGTCACTCAGCATCCTCCGCAGCCTCCAGGCGCCTGCGTGACGACTTCTTCATGCGTCTGCGCTCTTGCTGTGCCTCCTCACCCCCTTGCTCTGCGCTCCCCGCCTCGGCCGCCCCGCGCGCCGCCGCGGCCTCCATCGCTGGCGGAGCCTGCATCCGCTCCTCGCTGAGCCGCGCCGCCGCTTGCGTGATCGCATGGTGCCTGAAGCACGCCGTGTGCAGCGCAGTGCGCTGCACCTCCCCCGGCAGCAGCGCGGCGACCGCTTCGTCACCACAGGCGCGCAGCGCAGCGCGTGCGGCGGTGCGGCTGAAGCCTGATCGCCCCGTGGCCGCCGCCGCCTGCTTCGCCGTCGCCACGGCTGCGTCCATCTCTGCGGCGTCCAGCTCGCCCAGGCTCGCCTGGTTGTCGTCGCACCCGAAGCTCTGCAGCGCGTGGCTGAAGAAGGCCCGCTCCAGCGCCAGAGTGGCGAACCCGTGCGAGGAGAGGCCCTTCTTCAGCTCGACGGAGCCACGAGCGCACGCCGCAAGCTGACTGAGCAGCTTGCATGCCAGCGCGGCGACCACTCCGTCGGTGAAGGGCCCCGCGCGCGCGTGAGCCTGCGCGTGCGCCCCAGCCAGCCAGTCCAGGAGCACGATTGCGGCGTCACGCACGCCGCGCGGCGCCGGCGCGCGCGCCCAGTCGGTGCCGTCGCCGTCGAAATAGGCGCGACAGGACGCTTCCAAGCAGGCGCCGTGACGCGCGGTGTACCCCTCCAGCACGTGCTCTTCCAGCGCACCCAAAGTGTCCTCGCACCCCGCGCGCTCGCCATCCACGTCACACGCCCCGCCGCCGGAGCTCCATGCGATGTGGAAGCGATGCGTGAGCGCCGGAAGCACCCAGAGTCGCACGAAAGCGGAGTCGGCGAGGAGCGCCATCGCAGCACCCTCCCAGGCGCTGTCTTCCTCTCCGCCAGCCAGGGGCTGCGGCGGCGCTCCGTCTCTTCCCACAATGCGCGCGTGCTCTGCGCGCGTGGCCAGCGCGTCTGCGAAGGCGTGGAACGACGCGAAAAAGGCGGGGAACGAGTCGCCGCACACACAGGCGGAGGCGACGGCGCCGCCCTCCGCGGCCACGCCCAGAAGCAGCGACATGGCGCGCGCCAATGCGGCGCAGAAGGCCAGCGGACGGGAGGAGACGCGCAGCTCGCGGGCGGCATCCTCGGGGGCGGCGGCCAGGTCTTGTTCGTCCGCGGGCGCGTGGGCACCCCCCAGGCTGAGAAGCGCTGACGTGGCAGCCAGATGGGCGGGCGGGGCTGGCGCATCATCCTGTGAGGCGGCGGCGGCGGCGGTGTCAGCCTGCAGGCGCGCAACGAGGTCGGCGACGAGGCGCTTGACGCCCCAGCAGCGCAGCTCCTCCACAGGCGCGGAAACAGACGCCGGGGCGCCCGTGTCTGACAGGATGCGTCCCAGGGCGGCCACCTCCGCCAGGGCGGCGCGCAGGTGGCCCTCCGCTGCGGCTCCGCCCGCATCCGCCAGCGGCACCAGCACCGCCCGCACGCCTGCGCACAGCGCCTCGCAGCAGCGCCGCAGCGCGGCGTCGCAGGCGGGGTCCAGGCGCGCGGCGCAAGGCGAGAAGCCCGCCCGCTGGGAGAAGGCGTCAAGCACAGAGGAGGCACTGGCGGCGCGGCGGTGACCGCCCGCTGACGTCACCACAGCGGCGGCGGCGGCGGCGGCGCCGGCGGGCGTGAGGAGCTGCGCGAATCGCCAGGTGTCCGGCAGGGTGCGCGCCGCCGCCGCGCAGGCGCCGCGCACGAAGCGTCCCCGCTGCTCCGCCGCCGCCTCCGCCGCCGCGCGCGAGGCGGAGGCGGACGCGGCGCGGGAGGCGGCCGCCACCGCCTCGCCCGCGGCGTCGCCGTGCGCGGCGAGCAGCGCAGCCTCGAGCGTGGCCAGCGAGGAACTGCGCGCGGGTGTCCGCGGCGGCACCTGCTGCGCGTCCGCATCAGCGGCCGCGTCATGCGCGCCGTCCATGGCAGCCATGGCGGCGGCGTGTCGCCTGGCAGCCTTGCGCTCTCGCTCCTGCAGCGCGCCGTGAAGGGCCGCGACGTCGCTCGCAACCTGGCGCTCCAAACCACCGCAACGACCAGCCACGAAGCTCAAAACCAGCTCACGCGCGAAACAATCAGCAGCGGGCGACCGCGCCGATGCAGCGTGGGAGCCGGCGGAGGCCCCGCTGGGGTCTGCGTCCGCAGCCCCCGAGCGCACCGCCTGGATCTCCAGCAACATGCGGGCCGAATATTCCGCAGCCTCCACCCCGCTGCCTGGCGCTGCAAGCACCCAGCGCAGGCCTCGCTCCAGCGCGTTCACCTCTCGCTCCGCTACAGCGAGCAAGCGGTGCATGACTGGGGCTTCCGTGGGTCCCACGATGGCGCGGGCCGCGCGCCACTCCCGCAGCGCGGAGTGCCCGTCTCCCCGTTCTGCGGCTGCGCGTAGTCGTGCTGGGAGCGCGAAGAGAGCTCTGTGTCGGCGGAGCAGCGAGAGAACGGTTCGAACGCTGTCGCTCTGGGCCTGCCGCTCCAGCAGCGGCCCCAGCACCTTGTGCGCCTCAGCCTGCACGGCTTTCACAGCCTGCATCATCTGCTGCGTCTGCGACGCCTGCGGGGCCGCCTTGGGCTGCCCACGCTTGCTGCTGCCTGCTGCTGCGCCGCCAGGCACCCCTTCCGCGCGCCTCAGCGTGGCCAGCACGTCGTCGATGGTGCTCTTGCAGCTGATGAAGCGCTCGAAGTTCTCCTTGACCAGGGTGGCGATTGCGCTTCGACGGGCAGCCGCATCCTCCTGTAGATGCGCCAGACCCTGCTGCAGCTCGGGGAGCGTGCTGCTGCGGTGCACCGTGGTGAGGTAGGCCAGCGGGTCGAACGAGTCGGAGGAGAGGAGGACGCGGGAGTGGAGGGCGCTCAGCGGCGGGGGCTCCGCCTGCGCCGCGGCGGGAACACGGGCGGTGCTCGCTTCTGCCGCAGCAGCGCGGCGGCGCACCACGCGCTGGGTGACCGTGGCGCCTGGCTTGAGAGGCACAGCCTTGCGACTCACTGCGAAACAGGAAGGAAGGAAAAGCAGTCAGTCACTCGCAGTCACTCAGGCCACAGCTGAAACGTATGCACAGCTTTGGCGGACGCGCCTGTGAACACGCCACGACGCTTACGCGCGCCGCCGGCCGGGCGGGTCTTGCCCAACGCAAGCGTTTGTTCATTGAGCCACCCCAGACCCTACGCAACTCATAAGTCAGTGCCCAGGCGCCTCATACCCTGAGAGCCTCCGTAGCGCACCAGCGGGTCCTCCATTATCTCAGCCTCGTCGTCCTCAAACACCGGCGCTACGTGGCGGGCGCTGGCACGTGAGGAAACGTGTGCAAGTGCGCTCAACAGTGCGTCGCACCATCCTCGCCCAGCTTCGTCGAGTACAGCGCTGCGAGCCGCTTGCCGCTCGCCTCGATGGCGGTGTCGTCCACCTGCTCCCACTGCGTGGGGCCGTAGGCGCTGTTGGAGAAGGGGGGAGTGAGTTGGAAAGCGATGAGCGCGAAACGCCATTCAAACGCAGAGCAGCAGAGCGGAGAGGGGCGCAGGGGTGGGCACGCGGCCACGGCGAGGCTGACGCGCCAGGCAGGCGAGGACAGGAAGGGGGCGTGCAGAGGAGCGCACGCTCGCTCTCATGCGTAAGCGCCCGCGGCACGCACCTGCTGGCACCTCCGCCAGGCGTATCGTCGCCCGCGCCGTCGTCGTCGTCGTCATCATCGTCGTCATCGTCGTCATCGTCGTCGGAGTCGTCCTCAGAGTCCTTCGCACGCCGCCTGCGCACCGGCGGGACAAACGTCCGCGACGGAGCAACCGAGCCGGGACGAGAGGGGCCGCCCGAGGTCCCGCCCGCCACGCGGGGCGCCAAGGGCGCCGAGGGGCCGTCGGATTCGCTCCCGCTGCTGCTTGTCGCGTCGCTATCTGAGCTGCTTCCCATCGCACGGCGCACGGGCGGCTCACATAGAGGGCTACCACACCAGGCGAGAGCCGAACAGACCAGGCGGGCGAACGTGAGTGAGGAGATCTGGAGATGTTCGATCAAGAGTGCGAGCAGTTTTTTCGCGAGGTCGTACAGAGGTTGCGAATTCATTTCTGCACTTCGGCTCGCGGCCTCATGCATCTTCCTCGTCCTCTTCCAGGCTGTGCCTCGTAAACGCGGGCGCCAGGTCCTGCTTGGCCAGCTCCTCCGCCTCCTCCTGCGCGGCTGGAAGCCGAGGCCCAGCCAGCGGCGTGCCAGCCGCTGACTGCGGCGCCATAGGCGATGCTGCGGCCATCGCCTGCGCTGCAGCATCGGAGATGGTTGTCAAGTAGAAGACCAGCGCAACCCGGTGGCTGGCCGGCTCGGGTCTGTAGAGGCCGCTGTTTGCGTGCATGCCCACTTCCGCGTCTCCGGATCGGTGGAAAAGCACCACGCCCTGTCGAACGTCCAGCGCTGTTCGATACTGGGGCAACATGTAGAAGCTGCCTTGGAAGGGGGCGCCCGTTTCCAGGATGAGCAGCGCCGAATAGGAGCCAGTGACGTTTTTGGAGTCGTAGTGCGCGGCCGTGGCATAGTCTAGGTTGAAGCTGTACGCATTCCATCCAGTGCTGCCAAGCTGCGCGCTGGCGCGCCCGCCGTCGCCGCCAAGCAGGTACTCCAGCTGGCGGGCAGCCACCGCCTGGGTCTCCGGATGCGCGCAGAAGACGTCCCAGACGCGCGCAGCGAGCTGCGTGAGGTGCGGTTCCACGTCCGCCAGCAGAGTGGACAGCTTGGACAGCACCAGCTTGTTGGGCTGAGCGCCCGGCATGTCCGCCATCTTCTTGCCGCCGGACCAGGATCGAATGGGGTTGCCCTTCCAGGATTTGTTGAAGGACATGATGCTGTTGCCGTTGCTGGTCTTGTCTCCCTCCTCGCCGATGTACACGGCGCGCTGGTTGTGCTTCACATGCACCACATAGTTCAGCTCCCCGTAGCGCGTGCGCGCGGGCTCGGGCGGCGGCGGCGGCAAGCCGGCGGCGGCGGCGGCGGCGGCGGCGGCGGCATGCGCCGCCGCCAGCCGCGTCTTGCGCCTGAAAAGCGCAGCCTCCACCGCCTCACCGTGTTTGGGCTCAGCCAAAAAGGCTGCCACGTCCACGGGTCCGCTGCTCTCGCGTCCGTCTCGCAGCTCGGGCAGGCGTCCCTGGTAATAGGCGGCGATTGCGGCGGTGACGAAGGGCTCGCCGATGCGCAGCGTCTGCAACGGCATGGCAGCCGTGAACAACACCAGCTGGCCGGTTCGAGCGTCTCGAGCGTCCAGGCCGCAGGCGAGCGTGGCGGCGTGCACGAGCGTGTCTCTGCCAGGCACGAACTCGCAGCGCGTGGCGGGGCGAACGCCACCGCAGGGGGCGCCATGCATGCCGCCCGTGGGGCCGTGCGG
>Ga0208951_1000263_pt1 | contig 23944 bp, 20 predicted proteins | sample GreLakmeMI27MSRF_FD_187702 | JGI IMG/M metagenome (GOLD analysis project Ga0208951, IMG submission 187702) | Freshwater lentic microbial communities from great Laurentian Lakes, MI, USA - Great Lakes metaG MI27MSRF (SPAdes) | ecosystem: Environmental > Aquatic > Freshwater > Lake | place: Great...
GGTAGCCGCCGTAGTTGGCGTAGGGGTATCCCGCAGGCATGGCGCCGTAGGGCCCGCCCGCGTGCATGCCCGGCGGCGGGGCACCCTGGGGCGCCCCAGCAGCCGCCAGGCTCGCCGCCAGCGACCCGGCAGCCGCCTGCTGCTGCTGCTGCGCGTGGGCGGGCGACGGCTGCATGGGCTGGCCCTGCTGCTGGGCGGCGCCGAACTTTGCAGCCTCCGGCGGCGCCTCGCCGTAGCCCCGCCCGGGCGCGCCCAGGGCGCCCGCGCCGCCAACCGCAGCCTGCTGCTGCGGCTGCCCGTAGCCGTACTGCTCCGCGCCCACCAGGTCGTAGACGCCCGCGCTCTGGTCGTAGCCGCCGTAGCCGCCCGGGCCCAGGCCGGGCATGCCCCCGTAGCCGGACAGCCCCAGGTGCGGCGCGTAACCGTACGCGGCAGGCAGCGTGGGGAGCGCGCCATAGGCTGCGTAGGCGGGCGGCATGCCCTGCGAGGCGGCGGCAGCTGCTGCTGCTGCTGCGACGGCGACCTGCGCCTGCGCGTCTGGATACCCCGCCAGGTGGTGCGCCGCCGCGCTAGCCGCGTGATGCGGCTGGTGCTGGGATTGGTGGTACAGCGCATGTTGCTGCTGCTGCTGCGCCTGGAGCTGCAGCTGTGCCAGGTGGACCGCCGCCTGTGCCTGCGCCTGCGCAGAGTCGGCCTGGGGCTGCTGCGCCGCCGCTGGGGCGGCTGGCCCGGGCTGCTTGGCGGCTTGGGGGTCGGCGTAGTGCGGCGTGGCGAAGCCGGGGGCTGGCTTTGGGCGGGGCGGGGGGGGTGCCGCGCCCGAGCGGGCAGCGGCGGAGGAGCCAGGAGGCCCGCCCTGCGTCTGCGACTGGCCAGCCTGGGCGCCCCCGTCCGCGCCGGCGCCGCCGTCGAAGGAGCTGGCGTAGCCGTGGAACGAGTCGGCGCCAGAGCTGCCAAAGTTGCCGAACTGGATGCCGCCCGGGCCGCCCGCGGGCGCGCCCGCCGCAGCCGGTGGCTGCGAGGCGCCCTGCTGCGCCTGCTGCAGCTTGAGGTCGGCCAGCTTGGCCGCGTCAGGGACGGGCGCCCCGGCGGGCGTCTGCCCTTGCTCCAACTCGGCGCCGAAGCCGTAGCCAAAGGCGGACGCGGGGCTCACCTGCGGCGCCGGCCACTCCGGGTGGGCGCCTGCGGGCCGGGGAAGCGGACGGCCAGAGCTCGGGGCGACGGCTGCAGCCTTGCTCGCAGGCAAGCCGCGCGAAGCAACCTCCGCCAGCGTGCCAGCCACCGGCGCAGGCGCAGCGTAGGGCGCAGCTGGCGGAGGCCCCGCTGGCCGGCCGCGAACCACGTCGGCCAGTGAGCTCATCCCGGAGCCCGGGGCGCCGCCCAGCGGACGCAGCGGCGCAGGCGCGGGTGCAGGCGCCATGGGCGCGCCGGGTGCGCCCGAGATGCGGCTGTAGAGCGGCCGCGCGTCGCCAATGGGAGGTCTGCGCGGGAACGAGGTAGTTAGGGCACGACCGTCGCTCCGCTGTGCAGCCTATTGGCGAGCGATCCGAGGCGCTCATAGCGACGAAAGCAGGCCGCTGAGGTGTGGGACGCACCCTGTTGCGCCAGGGCGCGGCAGGGCCGGTTTGGCCGGGGAAGGAGCAACTGCCGGCTTGGGCGCGGGCGGCGGCGCTGAGTGGCCGTTGTTCTGGGGCAGCGGCAGCGGGATCTTGGGGCCTGCGTGGCGCCAGGCTTGGTGTGAGCTGCGCCCGTCGCAGAGCGGGACCCGGCGAGCAGACGCACCGGTTGCCCCTCCGCCCCGCGTCCGGTTGGCGCCGCCGCGGGAGCCGCGCGTGCCGCGGGCACGATCGCCAGCTTCCGCGGCGGGCCGCTCCACCGGCTTGGCCTCCCGGGGCGCGGGCTTCGCCTCCTCCGCCTGGCCACGGAGAGACGGTCAGAGCGCCGCCGGGCACGCGATCGCCAGGCGGGCTGCCCGTCCACCGGCGCACCTCCTTCTTCTTCAGCTTCTTGCCTTTCACTTCGGAGAAGGGATCTGCGCGCGACGGCACGCTCAGCCCATTCCATTGCTCCATCCTCCTAAGGGGCTCTGTCTCTCGCCGGGCACGCACTGTCCAGCATCCTCACGGCCGCCTCGCCCACGTCGTTGTTGCACTCGCGCAGCACCAGCAGCAGCGTCTCGGCTGTGTCCTTAGTCATGTCCACTTTCATCAGCTCGACCAACTGTGTCACTCCGCGCTTCTCCTCGGCGCTCATAGCGCCCGTGGACCCCATGGCGCCTACGCCGCCCCTGGCCACGGGGAGGGCGAGGCGGTTAGTGTGTCTCCACAGGCGGGACGCGGGAAAGCGCGGCGGACCCACCTCTATCATCATCAACAACGCACTGTGCTGAAGAAGCGACAACGAGAACTTACCCGAAGGGACCAACAACACCTGCGCTGTCGCTGTGTGAACATTTCAATATTTTAGTTTGTGTCTCGACGGGCTGCGAGCTTGCTCCTCCGCACGGCTCACGCCACGTCTTCAGATCTCTCGCTCCAGGTTGTGCCTTCGCAGCCTGGCGCTCACCTCCTCAAGCGGCGGTGCCACTCGCGTGCCTTGCCGCTGGTGCGCGTCGAACGCGGCGACCATCACCGCCGCAAAGCCCTTCACAGAGGCCTCGTTTTTTCGCAGCGCAACAACCTCAGCCTGCTGTGCCTGGACCGCCTCGTAAGCGACCAACGCTCTGCTGGCCATGTCACTGCGCGCAGCCTCCGCAGCCTCCGCAGCGTCTCTCAGGTGGTCCCTTTCGGCGCTCAGTGCCTGGTGCTGTGCTGTGGCAACCGCCAGCTGCGCCTGCAATGCGCCGCGCTCCTGAGAGAGAGACCGCAGCGCGTCGGTGGCTTTGCGGAGCGCTTCGCTTGCTTCACTTGCTTGGCTGCTGTCGCTGCGTGGAGCCAGCAGCTGTGCGTGCAACTCTGCATTGAGCTGCGTCTGGGAGGCGAGCGCGACGCGCACCCGCTGCTGCTCCGCCAGCGAGGCGAGCAGCTTCTCGGCCAGCTGCTCCGCGTCGGACTGCAGGCGCGCCAGGGCCGCGCGCGCGCCCACCAGCTCTCGCTGCAGCGTTGCGCTCCGTTGCAGCTCCTCCTCGGCGCCGCCAGAGCCCAACGACACTGCGCCCCGGCTGGCGAAAGCCGCGTCTGCGAGCGGGTCGTCGCCGAAGATGTCCGAGCTCAAGTCTGAGCTGCTGCTGGTCACAGCGCCAGCTGGGCGCACGTCGCACAACCTCCTTACACGCCCAGCTGAGCCGCAGCGATGCGGCAAGCAGAAGCGCCTGGCTGTAGGTTGCGGCGCAGGTGAAAGCGTCCGCATGGTGGGCCGGATGGGAGGGCAGCGAGAGTGTGAAAACTGCCCGAACTGTTCGGGCGCCGCGGCGGTCGTACCGTCGTGTCACACACTTTTCGACGCAGTCTCGACTGTTGCGTGCAGCAGCTGGCTCAGCGGTGCAATGCAGCGCCTGCGTGCTGCCGCGTGTAGATGCGGCGCCCAGCTCGCTCGCTCGCACGACTCACAGCTCTTCGGCGGGCCGGCGACCCAGCAGCGGCGGCACATCAACGAGGACAGAGGCAGCGGCGAGATGGAGGAGCTGATAGAGCGCTCGCTGGTGCGTGAGCAGAGCATGTTGCCACTGCTGCACTCACTCGCTCGCTCGCTGGCAGGTGAAACCGCGGCCACGCGAGCCTGGCGCGGTGCTGACGACGCGAAGAGACGCACTGTCTCTATATCGAGCTGTGCGTGGCTGCAGCGCGGCGTGTGGCGCCCCACTCACTCCCACGCCTCCAGGTCCTGCGCGCCTCTCTGCTCTTCGTCTGGCGCAACGAGCGCGGCGAGCCGTGGAGAGACGTGATTCGCAGCAGCGCGCGCACGGAGTTTGAGGCGACGCGGTGCTTTGAGAATGTTAACACGCTCCTCGCTCTCTTTCTCACGCGCTCCCCAAGCTTTTTGAACGACCCGGAGCAGGTGAACCGGCTGCTGCTCACCGGGCGGGACTGCCTGGACCAGGCGGTCGAGAAGGTGAGTGTTCGGAGCGTCAAATGCTGTCACAGTGCTGTTGCGCTTCGCTCACGCACGCCTCGCTCATGCAGTTCATGCAGCAGCGACAGAAGATCATCGCGGACGAGGAAGCGCAGCGCGTCAGCCGCGAGCGCAGTCCACAAAGACCTGAAGAAAGCTGAGCATGTTTTGATTTGCTCTGACGTCTCCGAGGTGTGAGGCGCGCGGCGTGTGAGGCGTCCATGCATCACTTGCGAGACGCTCCGTCCGTGGGCTTAGTTCAGGCAGCATCCCAGACAAGCTCCGCGGTGGCCGAGCTCAGCCTCTGTACGCTCAGCGTCTCACACAGCTCGCGCAAGGCGGCGCCGGCATGCGGCTCGGCGCGCAGCGCGGCATGCAGCGGCACCGCATCGATGGTCACGACGCCCCGCTCGTCGCCGTCGTAGGGCGCACAGTCCATCCTGGCTGCTCGAAACAGCGCGCGTAGTGCGGCGACCACATCGCGCGCGACATCCGCGCAACCGCCTTGCAGCGTGCGGCGCAGCGCGGGCGCCAGGCCACGCACATGTAACGCCGGCGGCTCGCCCCATCGGCCTGCAAGCTCCCTGAGCAGAGCTCTGTCGCCATTGCGCAGCTCCTCATCCTCCGCCAGTGCCGTCATGAGCTGCTCCGGCGACGCGGACCAGCCTGCCAGCGCCGCCAGGCGCATGGTGGCTGCTGTGAGTAAGTCGTAGAGGTTGTCAGACTCGATGGTAGAAGTGCGGAGGCGGCGCGGCCCAACAACGTCCAGGTCGAACAGCGGGTGCGCGCGCGCACAGGCTGCGCGCAGCAGCGCCGCGTGCACCTCCCTGGAGGCCGAGAGGGAGAGGAGAGCGGGCGCATCTGCACGCAGCAGCTTTCCTGTCATGTGGGCCATGCAGGCGCGGCCTACCGCATCCGTCGGGTGAGGCTGCACGCTGCGCTGGGTGCATGGCGCGCCCGCGCGGAGGCACAGCTGCGCAGCGAGGGCGGCAAGCAGGGCGGTCACGCGAAGGCCTTGGAGGGACTCTGCAGGAGCCTCGCCCTCGCACACGGACGTCACGCGCTCGTGCGCCTCCACCACGGCGCGCACCGCAGCCTGGCCGCCCTGCTGCAGGGCCGCGTAGGCTGGCAGCAGGCTAGCAGAGCAGTCTGGCAGCGCCAGCGCAGCTGCCAGCAGAGGAAAGGGCAGCTGCGCGCACCGCCGCGCGGCGGCGGCGAAGCCCGCGCGTCGGGAGACGCCCAGCAGAGCGGTTGCGAGCAGCAGCTGCACGCGTGCGCTGGGCTGCGCCGCGCCGTACTGGCGCAAAGGGCAACAAGTGCCGCCTGCGCCACCGTCCTCCTGCTCCTCCGCACCCCAGGCCTGCAGCGCCGCCGTGAGGGCGCCCACGGTGGGGTAGTCCAGCGAGCCCACCGCCCGGCGAGCGCGTGCCAGGTGCGCCGCCGCAGTGCGCCCCTCCGCGCCGCCCAGGAAGGCCACGCCGGGCACCCGCGATGCCACCGGCGCGTCCGCGAAGAGCGCCAGCTCAGGCAGCGCCGCGGCGAGGGCGCGACACAGAGGGGCGCGCTCGGCAGCTGATGTCGGCGCCGTCGCACAGCCAGACAGGTGAACCAGCCAAGGCACGTTCAGGCGCGCGGGCACACCAGCAGAGGGGCTCCACAGCGCAGCAGCAGGCGCAGGAGCAGGAGACGGAGCAGGCGAAGGCTGAGCTTCCACTACCTCGTGCCAAAACGCTGCGCTCGCGCTCGACATGCTGCATTCGCGGCAAAGGATGAACGGTGGAGCAGCGAGAAGGCGACGGGCGCGCGCTGCTGATGTACGGCAACGGTACGGGACGAATGTTTGTAGTGAGCCATTGAGCAGGTGTGCCCACCGGTGTGCCGTCTAATTCAGAGAGAGCGCTCGCCGAGAGCCGGAGCGTGCTCGCTCCGGCTCTACTTGAGTTTTTCCCCCTTGACGGCCGTCGCAGCCTCGGCCGCAGCAAACCTCGCGCTTGCGAACGCCTTTTGCCCCTCCGCGGGCAACGCTTTGGCCTTGTGCACCTTGGCGGCCGCCTTAGGCTTCGCCTTTGGCTGCTGGGGAGGCTTGGGCTCCCGTAGCGGGGGCTGCTGCGCGCGCCGCTGCTCCGCCTGCGCCTCCTCCACCAGCGTCTCCACCGTGGGCGGCGGCTCGCCCGCCGCTGGGGAGGAGCTGGGGAAGATCTTGTTGAGGATGGCGTCCAGGGCAAGGGGGTTCTTACAGGTGGACAGCGTGCGCTGCAGCAGCTGCGAGGGGGGGGGGGGGGGGGAGGGAGCAGCGTCAGGACACGGCGGCGCATCTGGCACATGGCGGGCGATTTGCGCACGCACGTCGCTCCCGGGAGCAGGCGGGGCGGCGGCCTTGGACGGCTGGGCGGGCGCGCGCTGCGAGCCGCCGGCGTGCAGCTCAAACTCGCTGTCGCTTGTCTCCGTCTCCTCCACACAGCCAGCGCCAGCGCCTGCGGCGAGCTGCGGCGGCGCGACGACGGGATGCGGCTGCGCGGCTGCGGGCGCCGCCGCAGCAGCAGCAGCAGCGGCTTTGGGGTTCAGTAAGTCCTCGCTGTCGCTCTCGCTCTCGCTCTCGCTGTCCACCACGGGACGGCGCGCCGCCACGGGGGCGATGGGCAGCGCGGCGGAGCGCTTGACGGGCGGCTGCTGCGCGTGACTGGGCTCCTCCTCTTCCTCGCTCGAATCGCTCCCGTCAACCGCAGGCGCATCCCCGTCCTCCTCCGTCTCGTCGCTGCTGCTGCTGTCAGAGCTGCTCTCGGCGCTCTCTTCGCTGCTCTCCTCCTCATCCTCGCTGTCAACATGAGCACTCGCCGCCTCCGCCGGCGGCTGCGCCCGCGCCTCGCACTGCGGCGGCGCGGCGGGCTGTGGCTGTGGCTGCGGCTGTGGCGCGCCTGGGAGGAGATGGGGCAGTTTGCGCCCGACAGGCGGCGTGCCTTCGGGTCTCTTGGGCAGGCTGCGCTCCTGCGCGAGAGCCTCCACGGCGAGTTCTATGACGCCCGGGGGCAGCATGGCGGCGAGCACCTTTCGCGTTTTGCTGCTTTTGTCGCTATAGGTGTGCCCGCACCAGTCCCCCACCAACTGTCGCAGCATCACGCTGTTCAGGCAGGCCGGCGGCTGGGGCATCGCATCTTTATCAAGATTTTGAAAGCGGGGGGGCGCCGCGGACGCCGGGCGCGAGGGCGCCGCAGCAGCAGCCGCTGCAGCCGCCGCAGCACCGCCGCTGGGCCCCGGAGCACTCACACTCGCCTTTTGCGCAGTTGCGGAGGGCTTCTTCGGTGCAGCCTTGGCAGGCGCAGCCTTTCCAGGCGGCGGAGCGGGAGCTTTGGCAGCGACGGGCGGCTCCACCCTCTGGCGCTTGGCGGCCCGCCCTTCTGCAGACGGGCTGTCCCCCGCCGCCGGCCCGCTCGCAGCACGCTTCTGCGACGCCAGGGCGCCAGCAGACGCGGGCGCGGCCATCAGCGCCAGCGGCAGAGGCGCAGGGGCGGAAGTGAAGGGGCTGGCGGAAGCCGGTGCATTGGGCGAAAACGGCGAAAACAGCCCACCAGCATCTACACACCCCAGGGCGTCAGGGCCCACAACGGCGAAGAGCAGCATGCGACGCACCTGCGGCGTGCTGCGGCTGCAGGGTTGCTTGCTCGTAGGCGAGCGCCTCCAGCGATTGGGATTCCTCCGCGGACGCCACCACTTTGTCTGCAAGGCTGAGCCACTGCGACACCACGTCTGTGTCCGCCAGCCGGTAGGGACTGCGCGAACGCGCGTGAGCGAGGGCGTGTGCAGAATCACGACAGGGGGCGCAAGCGGCGGCTTCGGCGCGAGTGGGAGTCAGCCACGCGCCTGCCAAAGTGCTGTTTGAACAGCGCGTCGAACAACGGCCTTCCATGGCGTGGATACACGGTCGCGTGTCGGGCCGACAGGGCGGCTGTGAAGCGCAAGCGTGTCATGCATTGCCCAGCGCATCACACAGCTGCGGTCACACACCCAGCAGCTGCACCACGGTGTCGCCCGCAGGCACGTCCACCATCAGCGAAGTGCGTAGCGTGGTGGCCACGTGCAGGCGCAACATCGCCATTTTCGCTGCGCCTGTCGCTCGGCTTCTCTGCTGCCCACAGTGCGAGGGCCGCTCACACGCGGCGAGTGGCACAGTAAAGACTAGCGCGTGCGAGTAAGACGTGCGTTTCGTTCGGTCAGCCGTACCCACTACGCTGCTGAACACCTCCTGTTCTGTCCTGGGTCTTTGTCGTACGCTGCGCGTGCGAGCGAGACGTACGGTCGCGTCATTTTTCGTCGTCCGACAAACGTCACTTGAACGTCAGGCAATCTCCGGATTGCGTGAGCAGCGCCGGCGTGCTCCCGAGCGGTGTCGCGGCACAAGTCGCTGCCGAGGCCACTTGGTATGCCGTGCGCAACTGCTGCCGCACAGCCGCCAGCTCTTCGCCCTGCGCCAGCGTGAGGCGTCGCAAGCGCCCGTGAAGCTCTCGTGCGAGCGCCTTGTACTTGGCCGCGCGCGCGTTTGCATCCGCCAGGACACCTTCCCCGCTCGCCTGACGCAAGGGGGCATGCTGCGCCCACACCGCGGCCAGCTCGGCGGTCAGCTCTTTGGCTGCGTCCCCCGCATCTTTCAGGCGCGCCTGAAGGTCATGGCACTCCGCTTCCCGAGCAGCAGCCTCGGCCACGGCTTGCGCAGCCTGTGTGCGCGCCTCCAGCGCATCAGACCGCGCCTCGGCGCCCGCCCGCAGCGCCTCGTCCAGCCAGTCTGTCATTGCACCGGTTGAACCGGAAGAGGCGCGCAGCTTCACAGCTTCAGCCTGCAGCTGAGCGATGTAGCGCAGTTGCTCGTCGCTCGCAAGCGCAGCCTCCCACTGCGCCGACTGCAGCGCTTGAACCTCTGCACGGGCGCTGGCCAGCGCGGCATGGGAGCTCTGCAGGCTCGAGCGCAGCGTGGCGAGCTCGAGTGCCCGAGTGCGCTCGAGCTCAAGCGCACTCTGCCGCGCGGCGCGCGCCGCGGCGGGCGTGCAGGGCGGCGCCAGCGCGGGGGGCTCGTTCTCGCAGTCCGAAGCGCCGTAGCGGGCTGCGGGCGACAGCACGTGCGCCAGCGTCGTCGGTTGTTTCAGAGGCGACGCGCCCGCTCCCGGGACGTTGCTCCCACTGCCCAGCGGGCGCAGCGCGCGCAGGCGACGAGTGGCGGCGGCCAACGTGCGCTCAGAAGAGTCAAACATGCTTCAAACGGGCTCCTTTTTGTCTCGCTCTTTGCAGGCGCGAGCTTCTCAGCCGAGACGGAGCTCTTGATACGCGCTCTTGAGAGCGGGATTTCGCAGGCGGAGGCGGTCGCTTTCGGGGGCCTTTGCCGAATGCCGATCGCCGATTGCCGTACGACGGAAGGCCTGATGATAGCATGATACCGTCTCGCCATGCGCTTCCTACCCTCCCTGGCTCGCCTGTGCAGGCCTGGTGCTCGCTGGCAAAGCAGCGACGCCGCTGCGCTTTCGGCGGAGCTGTCCAGCGAGTGCGCCGCGCTCGCGGCGCAGGGCGGCCGCCTGCACTGGGTGTTCCTGGGCGCGCCTGGCGTGGGCAAGGGCACCTACGCCAGCCGCGTGGCCAAGCTGATGGGAGTGCCGCACGTCTCAGCCGGCGACCTGGTCCGCGACGAGATCAAGGCCGCAACGCCGCTAGCAAAGCAGGCGCGTCACTGTGCACTCACACGTGCGCTCGGGCTCTGACGGACAGCGCGCAGATGGCGGAGGTGACCAGCCGAGGAGCACTGCTTCCAGATGAGATGGTGCTGGAGCTGCTTCGACGCCGCCTCAAGGCTGGCGCCGCGCAGGGCGAGCGCGGCGTGTTGCTGGACGGGTTCCCGAGGACCAAGGCGCAAGCGGTGCGCGTCTGAGTGGCGAGCTGCAGCGGCGGCTGACTAGCAACGTTCCCGCCAATCTCTTCTACGTGCGCAGGTGATGCTGGACTCGGACGTGCGCATCCAGACCGCACTCAACCTCAGCCTTCGCGAAGACGTGCTCATCGAGAAGGTGCGTGCGGACACGCTCATGGCTGAACGCTCCCTCCCTCTGCTCTCACACTTTCGCTCGCGCGGCAGTGCACCGGCCGCCGCGTGTGCGGCGAATGCGGCAAGAGCTATAACCTGGCGGACATCAACGTGCCTGCGGACCTGGTGGCGGGGCGGCCTGCCATCGTGATGCCGCCTCTGTCCCCACCCCCCGAGTGCCTGCCCAAGATGCAGACCCGGCCGGACGACACGGCGGAGGTTGTGCGGGCGCGCCTGGGGGTGTATCACCAGCAGTGTGGGCCGGTGGAGGAGTATTACCGGGGCAGCGACCGCTTGGTGGACTTCCCGGTCATTGGCGGTATTCCAGAGACGCTGCCGCTCATACTGGCTAAGGTGCTGGCTATCGTAAAGGCGCAGCGGCATGCCAGCGCGGGCGCAGCGGCGTGAGGGGTCGGCGGCAGCGCAGAACGGAACAGAAAATGTCCTGCGCCATTTAAAACGCATCCACATTGGATGACACTCCTCGGCAGCCAAGCAGGAGCCCCAACACGTGGGTGTGTGAGGGCGGAAGCCGGCGGGCGTCGACGGCGTCACCACCGCACGCGCCAGCGATGCATTGTCGCTCCCCTCGTCCCCTCTGTTCACCTGTTTTGGCTTGCGCACGCATGGCCGCTCCTTACGCGGGCCCCTATGCGGCCGAGCTGGTGGCTAACGCGCGAGCTCTGTGCGCCAGGGGCAAGGGGCTCCTTGCTGCGGATGAGAGCACCGCCACCGTGGGCAAGCGCCTGGCCAGCGTGGGCGTGGAGAACACAGAGGAGCAGCGCCGTGCGCTGCGGGAGATGCTCTTGAGCACGCCGGGCTGTGAGCGACATCTGTCAGGCGTGGTGCGCATGAGTCCCCCTTTTCTGCACAGCCACGCCCCGGCGCCTTGCCCGCTCCGCCGCCCGCCTGCGCCCGCCTGCGCGCGTGCTGAGCGTCGTGGCGCCCCTCCGAACAGATACTGTTCGAGGAGACGCTGGGACAGGCGACGGCGGACGGCACGCCCTTTGTGGAGCTGCTGCGACGCACCGGCCTCCTCCCTGGCATCAAGCTTGACACGGGCGTGCAACCGCTGCCCGGCGGCGCGCCCGGCGAGACGCGCACGTGCGGGCTGGACACGCTGGCTGTGCGCGCGGGTGACGCCTACGCCGCGGGCGCGCGCTTCGCGAAGTGGCGCGCCGTGCTGAGCGTGCAGCCCACGCCCCTGGCGACGCAGGAGGCCGCGCAGGGGCTGGCGCTCTACGCGGTGGTGTGCCAAAGCTGCGGCCTGGTGCCCGTCTTGGAGCCGGAGGTGCTGGCCGAGGGCGCGCACAGCCTGGAGGCGTGCGCTGCGGCCACAGAGGCCGTGCTGAAAGCGCTCTTCACAGCCTGCGCGGAGCATGGGGTGCTGCTGGAGGGCACTTTGCTCAAGCCAAACATGGTGATCCCAGGACCGGACGCGCCGCCGGCGTCGCCGCAACAGGTGGCGCAGGCGACGCTGGAGCTGCTGCGGCGCTGCGTGCCCGCTGCGGTGCCGGGCATTCTGTTCTTGTCGGGGGGGCAGTCAGAGGCGGTTGCCAGCGCCAACCTAGACGCCATCGTGCGCGCCGCAGGCGGTCCAGGCGGCGCACCGTGGGCGCTGTCCTTCTCGTACGGGCGCGCGCTGCAGGCCTCGGCGCTCAAGGCCTGGGCAGGGCAGCCGGCTAACGTTGCCGCGGCTCAGGCCGTCTTTCTGCGCCGCTGCGCCGCCAACGGCGCGGCTGCGCTCGGGCAGTACGCGGGCGAGGAGGGGGCGTGAGCGTGAGGGATAGAGGGGGGTCACCGAGTCACCACTTACTGCGTGCTGGTACGGACACGCGCACACGCATGCATCGTTTTAGCGCACACACGCATAAGTAGGGACAACCGCCCAGTCCGGCGGCTGCCTGCGCGCGGCCTAGATGTGCAGCGTTTCCTCGTACTGCTCAATGGAGCGGAACAGCTCCGCAAAGTTCCCCTTGCCAAAGCCGCCGCACCCAGCCGCCTGCGGGTACGGCTTCCCGTCCGGCGGCGCCGGCGCCTGCTGCGGCTGCTGGTCCAGTCGGCAGCCGACTCTCTGGATGATCTCCAGGAAGAGGGTTGGCCGGTCGCCCACCGGCTTGGTGAAGATCTGCAGCAGCAGGCCTTGGTCGTCCCGGTCGGCCAGGATGCCCAGCTGGCGGCACGCGTGGAACTGGTCGGGGGTGAGCGAGTGGGCGCCGATCTTGGCAGGCAGGGCGTCGTAGTAGGCGTCCGAGGCTGAGCGCATAAAGTCAAAGCCCCCGGCTCCGTCTGGCCCCGCCGCGTCGCGCATGCACCGCAGCGTGTAGAAGATGTCGTGGGTGGTGAGGGCCATGTGCTGCACGCCTGGCCCGCCGTGCTGCTCCAGAAACGTCTGGATCTGGCTGCGCCGCCGCGTGCCGTGGGTGGGCTCGTTCAGAGGCAGCAGCACGCGCTCGTCGTTGCTGGCAAGCACCAGGCTGTTCAGCCCGCTGTCCACGGTGCCCACGTCGGCGCTGACAAACTCGGCAAACTCGTGGAAGCCCTGCGGCGGTGATGGGAAAGGACAGGACATGCGCTCTCAGAGGGGCTGTATATGAAGCGCACGCGGCATGGGAGGGTCATCCCACCGTGAGGCGCTGGAGGTAGTCCGCGGCTGGGCCCAGGTGCGGCACGTTTCCAACCAGGTGGTCCAGCCTGGCCAGGCCGAAGCAGCGCGGCGCGTCGCCCGCGGGCGCCACGCACTGGTAGCCGGGCAGGAAGGGGTCCCCCGGCTGCGCCGGCGACTGCGGGCGGGAGAGCAGGCGCAGAACGACGTCCCCGTACAGCACCAGCTCCGCGACGACGCTGCAGCCGTCGCGTAGACGAGTGGGGGGCAGCACGCCCACGCCGCCGTGGCTCACCGCAACCTGCGGGGGGGAAGGGGGGTGCGGGGCATGGAGTCAGGAGGGGTGTGGTGGAGCGTCCCGCGTCCACCGCTTCGCGCCTCGTATGCAGCCGTCGCGTCCTCCACCCGCAGCCCCACGGCGCGCACGGCCAGCCCGTGCGCGGCCTGGAAGTCGCGCGCGGCGGCCTGCGCCAGGGGGTGAAGAGGGAGGGGCTGGGTGAGCGAGGGGGGCGTGGGCGCTCGGAAGCTTGACAAGCCGTCAGCAGTCGCGCCTGGTCATACGACGGGTGCGGCGTCTCCTCCGCCGCCCCCTTGCTGCCCGCCGCGTAGGGCGCCGTGAACACAAAGGTAAGCTCGCCGGAGCTGTCGCCGCAGCAGCGCTCCCCTTTTGTCAGTACGCCACCACAGTGCCTCTTCCAGGCTCCACCCGCGCGCCACGCCCGCTCGCGCGCACGCACTGCGCCCGCCCGTGACCGCCTCCACAGCCGCACGCTGCGTGCCGGCGAGGAGCAGCGCACCTGCAGACATAGCTGGCGTAGCTCCCGTTGCCCGTACTCTGGTCAGACTTGCCCACCAACGCCAGGCCCAGCCCGCACGCGAAACGACGCCACGCGCTGCTCGCGTCGCCACACCTGCAGCAGACGCGCCTGAGCGCGGGCAGTGAGCGCCAGTGAGCCACCAACGCACCAGAACTCGACATGGTCGAAGCCAAGCACGCCGAAGCGGTCGCTCAGCGGGTTGCTGCGCTTAAAATGAGCAGCGCCGAGCAGCTGGCGGGAGCTGGCGGGCTCCATACAGTATCACAGGGCGACCGAAGGATCGGCGTGCGCCAAAAGTGTGAGGCACTGATGACGTCAGCCAGCGAGCGAGCGAGCATTCTATGGTGAGAAACACCTTCGTCGCCCTCGCTGGTGGTGTATCGAGACGCGCTGCAGTTCGTCGATAGGCACTTGCTTGGCACTATGAAGCGCACGCGCTGACGCTTCTCTGTCCTCGTGTGCTGCGGAGGCCGGAGGGCGAGTTTGCGACGACGCACAGCGCCAGTAGGAGATGCAGGAGCTAGACGGCTCGCAGCTGCGGCCGCAGCCGCAGTCGCAGCCGTTTGAAACTGTGCGCGCCCTTGAGCTGACACAGCCGTTGGACGGCTCTTCCTCCCCGCCGCCCCCGAGCGAGGCGCAGACCTTGAACCGCGTGGAGCGCAGCCGCAAGCAGTCGAAGCCGCAGCACCGCGCAAAGAGGGACTTCTGGAAATCAAGCGCATTGCCTTCTCCGTCACGGCCTCCGTCAAACACTGCTGAACGCGAAGTGATCGACCTCACCCTCTGCAGCGACAGAGACAGCGACATGGCTGCAGAGAGCGAGAGCGACGTGCGCATCGTGTCGACGCCGCTAGACTTAGAGCACGGCGACAGCTCTCCTGCACCGCCATCTCGCAACGGAGGGCAGCCGCACGGGGACGCGGCCCCTGCTCTGTCGTCGCCACAGGCGCCACCACGCGAGCTGGCTGTTGCCCCCGCCGCGCCCTCTGCCGCAGACCCGCAGCACGAGGCTTCCGCTGACGAAAAGCAGGCACTTCATCTATCCCTTCCTTTGTCCGTGGCCCCAACGCTGCTGGCTATGCAGAGCGCTCTGCCCGCGCCACCGGCGGCTGTCCCTGATGTGGCAGATGACGACGACGACCCGCTCACAATGGCGGATGGCGGCATGGCAGACCGATGGCGCCCTGGCACGGCGCGGCAGGCGCAGGTGCAGGCGCTGCCGGCATCGCCCAAGGTTGCCGGCGGCAATGCCGCGTTGCGTAGAACGCCGGCGCGCGGCGCTCGTGGACAGGGGTTGCCCACATCCTTTCCCCCAATCGTGACGGCGGAGTTGCGCCGTGTGTTCAAAGAATGCCCGTTGCCTTCTCGGGAGACCAAGAATGCGCTGGTGCAGAGCACGGGGCTCTCGCAGCAGCAGGTGGCCAATTGGTTCAGCAAACAGCGGCACCAGCAGCAGCTGAAGGAAGATCGCGCGGCGAGGAGAACAGCCATTTCCCCGCAGCTCTTACAAGCCAAACCTGTAGCCTCGCTTGCAGCCCCAACCGCGGCCGTGGCGTCGCTGAGCCCCGCTGAGCGCGAGCACGCCAGCGCGGTGCTGTCAACCCTGCGCGACGCGCGGAGCGCGGACGGGCAGACTCCCATCGCGCAGCCCTTCGTGCACGTGCCGCCTCGAGGGGAGGAGGCTGCGTACTTGCGCACCATCCGCTACCCCATCGACCTGGACAGCATCCAGAAGCACCTGAATACGCGGAAGAGCTACAGGAGCCCCTGGGATTTCGCCTATGCTGTGGAGCTGTGCCTGACCAACGCGCAGATATACTACCCGGAGGGCTCGCGGGTGCACGCGGATGCAGAGCGCATGCGTGAGCTGTTGCACCGCGCGCAGCGAGCTCACTTCGGGGCTGGGGTGCAGCTGCCTGCTGCGCACGCGCTGCTGCTGGGCGAGACGGGCGCCAACCCGCCAGACCTGGGAGGGGGTGCAGCTGAGCAGGGGTCCGCAGGCGTGACCCCCGGCGAGTCCGCCAAGCCCGTCAAACGGTCCCACATCCACACTCCGCATCTGCCGCGGGAGACGCTCCAGGAGCCTCCCGGGCGGCCCTGCGCTGTGTGGCGAGAGGTGCCAGGCGTGCCACCTGCCCTGCTGAGCGCGGCGCAGTCGCCCCGGAAGCGTGTGCGCGACGCCGACGCGTTGGCCGCTGAGAGGGTCAAGTCTGCCCGCCGCAACACGTCAGGCGAGCCCGCTCGCTCCGCCTCGGCGCCGCGGGAGGCGCTGCCGCCGCCCGCGGTCGACGTTCCACCGCCCGCGTCCGCTCCGCTGCGCCCGGCGCCGCCGCCGCCGCGCGTGCGGCCGCTGGGCGTGCGCTACCACTACCGCAACCCGATGGATGTGCGCCTGGTGGAGGGCCCCTGGAAGTTGAAAGCCTTCAAGTCCTGGGCTGCTGTGGGCGCAATCACCCAGTGGGAGGTTGAGTGCCTCATGATGTGGGCTCGAGGAGCAGAGGAGGCGTCCGCATGCACGCTGAAGGAGCTGCTGGAGGCTGCTGCGGAGGAGAGACTGACTCGGTGCCGGTGACGCAGGCGGTGGTTAATGACGAACGAATGAAGAACACGAAGATAGAACAGTAGAACACGCTGGCCACAACGCGCACCCTCGTCTCTTGCGTGCTATCGCGCTCACTGCTGACTCATACCATCGCTGTGATGGCCTGCTCGCTCAGCGCTGAGCTGCTGGTAGTGGCGGCCACGCCATGCGAGAGCGCCAACAGCATACTGCTGCGCATTGCCTTGGCTGGGTCGCACACGCGCTTGGCTGTGGTGCGCCAGGCCTTCGCAGTGACTGGCGCTGCGCCTCCAGACCTCTTCTCCCTGCTCCACCCGCTGGGCCATGGCGTGGTGGCGCTGCGCGCCGAGATTTTTCAGACGCCGGCGCTGGCGTGCGTGGTGGACGAGTACCAGCTGCTCGGCTCCCTTCCGGAGGCGCAAACAGCACAGGCGGTGCCTCTTCCGCTGTACTTCAGCTCCAACGGAATCACGCTGCGCGTCGCGCCGGAGCCTCGCAGCGCACCTGCAGCGTGCTCCGGCGCGGCGCAGAGCAGCAACCAAGTGCTGATGGTGGCGCCAGCGGCCTTTGCTAGCAATGCGGAGGCGGCGGTAGACAACGCGTTCATGAGCGGCGACGTGCACCAAAGCACAGCCTCCCTACGCCGCGCCGCGCTGGGGGAACACGCGGGTCTGTACAGTGAGTTGTTGCGGGCGGGCGTGCGCGTGCGCCTCTTCTCTCACGAGGAGATGCACGGCACACCGGACGCTTGCTTTCCCAACAACTGGTTCAGCACCTGCGGCGGCGCGCTGGCGCTGTACCCTATGAAGAACGCGGTGCGTCAGGCTGAGCGCCGGCCGGAGCTGCTCGCCTTCCTGCGCTCTCGGACGGGCGCCCCGCAGTCGCCTGAGGTTGACTTGACCGGAGAGGAGCGCGGCGCCGCGGCGCGGTACCTGGAGGGCACCGGGTCTCTGGTGCTGGACCACCTCCGGGGAGTGGCCTACCTGGCACGCTCAGAGCGCAGCGACGAGGCGCTCGCGCGCTCCGCTGTAGCGCGGCTGGGCTTCTCCAGGCTGCTCGCTTTCGATGCCGCCGACGAGGCGGGGAGGCCCGTCTACCACACCAACGTGCTGCTGGCCGTCGCAACCGGCGTGGCCGTTGTGTGCGCCGAATGCATCGCGGATGCGCAGCGCGCGGCGGTGCTGGCGGAGCTAGGCGTAGACCGACACGTGGTGTGCATCTCGCGCGGGCAGATGAGCGCTTTCTGCGGGAACATTTTAGAGTTGCAAGACGGACGCGGACTGCCGGTGATTGCAATGTCCACCCAGGCCTTCAACGCCTTCACGCCGCTGCAGAGGGCGGAGCTGCTGGAGCATGTGGCTGAGCTGGTGCACGCGCCGTTGGACACGATTGAGCGAGTCGGGGGCGGAGGCGTGCGCTGCTGCCTCGCCGAACTCTTCTGACCGAGCCGCGAGAATTTTCAAACAACGATCAATTCTGCAGCTCGCCAGGGGCCGGTAGGCCCGCACACTCGTCACTGTACACCCACAGAGTGTTACATTCATCATTCATGTTACTTTGTTGCTTGTGGGCCTCGCCTTGAATAGCTACCGCTACTAAAACGTTACTATTTTTACTATCTGCCTCTATCTTGTTGCTAAAACAGGTGTTCTGACGCATTATGTCAAAATTGGAAAGACCCCCACGCACCGCAGAGAACACCCCGTTTTAGCAACATTACAGGGGCGGATCGTCAAGGCGGGGGATTGTCACGGCGGTGCCCCCCTCCAGCAACACCCCTGAATCTGCCTGAATGTAACACGCTGTGGGAGGAGTACAGTCACCAGTGTGCAGGCCTACCGGCCCCAAGCGAGCTGCAGACTTGGACGATTTAAACAAGCGCGTGCAGATGTGCAGCGGTGCAGCAGCGGCCGCTGTAGTAGCGGCGAAGGGGCGTCGAAGAAGGTGTATGTGTTTTGCGTTGTTCTCTCCTTCCGACCGCCTCCGCCTCCTGACTCTCTGCTGCCAGCAACTGGTCCCTCTCGCCGCCAGTGGGCGTTTACGAGCAGTGCTGCAGCCCAGTCGCAACTCTGGGCGTATGCTGCAGTCAGTCGCCGACGCCCATGCGCAGGCAACGCAGACCACTCTGCTGGCTGGCACCCGACTGAAACAGGCTGCGCAGACGGGTGACTTTATTGCGGCTGAGTCAGCCACAGCCGCACTTGCCGTGTCTCTCCTGCACATTGGCGTATCAGCTGCAGAGAATTTGGTCACATCAACTGCGCAAGAAGCTGAGCGGGCGCTGCTCGTTGCAGCTGGCTGCAGCAGCGTGCGTGACGGAGGGGAGGCACAGCCCTCCGGCGCCGTGGCCGTGGCGGCAGGTCCCCATGCAGTCCCAGGGCTGGCCTCCCTGCTCCCTCCGCCGCTGCTGAGCCCAGCCAGCGCAGCCCCCGAGGAGCTGCTGGTGCAGGCGAGCCGGCTGGGAGCGCAGGTGCTTGAGAAGGCGAGCGTGGTTGCCGCAGGGCCCCTGCTGCAGACACTGGGACAGCACCTGGAGACCCTGAGGCGTGCTGAGGAGGCGGAGACGTCGCTGCCCGACTCGCTGCTTCGGCGGCGAAGCAGCCCCGCTTACAGGCAGCCTGGGAGCCCCTCGCTTGCCACTCTGGCCCCCCGGGAGGCGGAGGGGGAGGAGGAGGGCACCGGGGACGAGCTGCCCGTCCCAGACGCCAGCAGCGACGACGAGTAGAACCGCGGTGGCTACGCGAGCGATGTGTGCTATGCTACTGTGCAGTCGTGTGACTGTTCGTTCAGTGCCGTCCCGTGCGGCCACACTTTGCAGTGTGCGCTCACTCCTCCTTGGCCTCGATGGCGGGGTCCCAGCAGCGGTGCAGCGCAGGCGGATGCTCCACGAAGCGCGGGCTGAAAAAGGCGGGCAGCTCCAGAAGGGGCCACACCACTCCCACCTCCACCAGCGTGTTGGCGAGGCCTGTGAGGGACACAAGACGCGTGGCCGCCGCCATCCACTCGCGCCCGCTGTGGCGCCGCAGCGCCCACTGCACGCCGCGCAGGCCGTAGCGGTTGGCTGCACGGGGCAGCAGCGCCGAGGCGCCGCTCACGCAGAACAGCTCGAAGGCGCGCAGGAGGCGGAACGCGCCGAAGAAGAGGGCCAGAGACAGCCAGATGGGCGGCGCCAGGCGGAGCGGCCACTGCCCCGTCGCCTCAGTGAACAGCTGCGCCAGCTGCAGAAAAACCTGGGAGGCCATCGCGCTGCGCAGAGCCTCCGTCGCGAACTTGATGCGCAGCGAGCGAGAGGCGGCGATGAGCGTGATGGGCCACACCACGTTCAGCATCGTCGAAATCTGCACCATGTCGTTGAAGATGCGCAGCGGCGCCTGCGCCACCGGGCGAAAGGGGTACGGGCCGGGCTGCTCCACATTCGGCTTGCGAGAGTAGAGCAGCGAGGCGGCCTGGGCCCACAGCCAGGTCAGGGCGACGAAGATGATGTCCGCCATAGGGGCCGGATTCAGGCGCAGGGCCCCAATCATGACGATGAGTAAGCCCACCAGGAGCGCGCCGTACGTCATCTCATTGGCGCCCAGCGTGCGCTCGAGCAGCGTGGGCGTGCGGGAGTCCGTGGTGACCTCGTTCGAAGCCGACTTGTGGCGCCGACGGTGAGAGCCCTGCGGCACCGCGCGCGGACTCTGCTCAGCCTCGTGCTCGCTGGCGCGCACCATCTCCGCTGAATGAGGGGGGAAAGCGGACGGGCGGGCGGGGGGCGCGGGCTGTGACTAAGCGTGCCCTTGGACGAACTTTTGGCGGCTCAGTGGCGCTGACACTATGTCCAGCGCAGCCGGACGGCAACGAGCGCCAGCACTGCGGCGGCTGCGAGCAGCGTCGCCGCTGTGCGCGTGCTCTGCTCCGTGTCCTCCCACGCTTCTGCGGTCGCGTGGCAGCAGGCTGTAATTGCGTTCACCACGCGGGTCTTCACAGTGCGCTCCTCGGGCAGCAGCACCACGGCGGTGTAGCGCTGGCGGCATGGCATCGGAAAGAGCGTGCGGAATGTCGCTTGCAGTGTCTGAGCCGACAGCTGCTCCAGCACCGTCACGCGCGCTTCCAGCACCGCCGCAGCGCACGCGTCCAGATCGCCCGCGAAGCGCTTGCTCTGCGGGAGGGGAGGAGTCAGACGACAGCGGCAACCGACGCCAGACGCCCCAGGCTCAGCTGAGCTCAGAAGCTCAGGCGGCTCGGCCCAGCGCCCCCAGTAGCGTCAGTCGACTGTTTAATTTGATGATCGTCACCGCTCCTTGAGAGCTAGGCTAACCGCATCAAGTTTCTCATCATCCGCTTGGGGCACGCAAGACCGAGCAGAGCACAGCGCAGCAGAGCAGAGCAGGCGATGTGCCACAGGCGGCGCACCTGGTAGCCCGCGACGACCTGATCCAGCCAGAATGCGTTGCTGTCCTGGCTGAGCTCCCACTCTCGGCGCTCCAGCTCAGCTGCCGTGGTCACCTCCTCCGCGTTTGGTCCCTCCGCTTGCAGCGCAGCCAGCTCCTCTATGCTGGCATCTGCCAGCGCCCATGCAGCCTGCGGGTCACAGGCGAAGCTGACGGCGCAGTCGCCGCGAAACGGGGGGGTGGTTGCGGGGCCCTCCATGCCAAAAAAGCTGGCCGCGGAGACGCTGTATACCATTCCGCTCTTGAAACGCAGAACCTTCAGCAGGCGGCTCTCCAGCACGCGGCAGGCGAGGCGCGCCCACAAGTTGTCCTGGTAGATGATGGCTGCCTCTGATTGCGCGTCGCAAGCTGGGCGTAAGGCGACCCGCAGCGGCCAGGTGACCTGCACAACAGCCTGCGCCTCCTCCATGACAACCCGCACCTCCCGGCGCACCGGGAGGGCGGGAAAGCTCCACGCGAGGCTCTTCACGTCGCGCGGCTGCAGCGGCGCCGGCTGCGACACTTTCGGGATGCTGCCCAGGTAGCGCAGTACGATCGGCAGCGCGGCCTCCTCGTCCAGCGCGCCCACCAGGCACACGGTAAACTCGGCGGGGTTGCGAAAAGCGCCGTCGAAGAACGCCAGCGCATTCGCAGGGGACACCAACCCGAGCATGCGCTCGCTCATGGGCTCCGTGTAGTAGCAGTTGCCGTAGTTGAGAGCCTTGACGGCGCTGCTGAATCTGAACATGGCGTCGCGCTTCTGCGCTCGGATGCGCTCCCGCGTAAGACGTAGCGCCACGGCGAGCGTCTCTGGCTCGGCGTCCACCGCAGTTGTGAAGAGAAGATGCACCAACGCCAGCGCGTCGCCCAGGTCCGCGGGGCTCTGGTCGCCGCTGAAGCAGCGCCTGAAGGCGTGCAGGGTGGGCGTAATGCCGCAGCGCTTGCCCGCCAGGATGTCCTCCAGCACCTCTGGGCGATGGCCGAAAGGCCCAGCCTCCGCGGCCAGCAAAGAGGCGCATGCGGCTGAAAGGTACGGCTTGCCGGGCGGCAGCTGAGACAGCCCGCCGTGGGCCGTGGCGGACAGCAGCACTTGGTCGTCCAACAGAGAGGTTCGCTTGAGCGCCACGCGCATCCCGTTGCTCAGAGTCAGCTCAGTCACGTCCAGCGACGGCCAGTGGCGGCGATGCAGGATGACCGCATCGGGGCCTAGCTCCGGCAGGCTGGCCATCAGCGCCTCCGGTGCGGCGAGGAAGTTGGCGGGCGGGACGCCACCAGCCGCCTCGAGGGCCTCGACACGCGCCAGCACAGCCAAGAGGTCAGCCTCGGTGGGCGGGCGCTTGTCGTTGGCGCCGCAGGCCGCCTTGACGACGCAGGAGTCGCACGCGCGCAAGCCATGCGCCAGCGCTGCAACCTCCTCGTCGCGGATGCTGCGCAGCAGCGAGCGCCCCAGACGCGCCTCCAGCTCCGCATCCACCACCGCCTCGCCGTGCATGAAGTGGCGCAGGTATTCGTCTCTGAGCGCTGTGCTCTGCGCCTGGTCACGCTCCACAAACGCAGTCTCAATGTCAGCCTCCAGGTTGGACCGCGCCACGAGAAGCTCCCGCGTGCTCAGCCCGTGCAGCCGCACGCGCGCCAGCTCCATGAGCAGCGCCTCCAGCGCCGCCAGGCAGCCGCCGACGGGCGCGGATGCGGACAGGACGGTGAGCTGTGTGACGGCGCAGGCCTCCTCCACGCCCGCCGAGGCTGAGTAGAAGGGCGGCGACGCGGTGCGCGAGAGCTTGAAGAGGCGCGAGGAGAGCGCCATGGTGAACAAGTCCAGAATGTAGCCGCTGCGCAGCTGCGCGGGCGTTGCAAAGCGTCCCAGCGCCTTGCCAAACGACAACTGCACAGAGCTGGCGCTCAGCTCCCGGTCCACGTACGACAACACGCGCGCGCAGGCGTGCGGCACGAACGCTGCGCAGGGCAGCGGCGGCGGCGGGTGCGGGGCGTCGACAGGCGGCGTGCACCCGCTGAAGGCCTCGCGGATCGCCTCCACCACTGCGGCGCTGTCCTGACTCTCCGCCCAGTCCCCCACTGCGCAGATACACATGTGCTCTGGGCGGTACCACTTGGCCAAGAAGCCCCGCACGGTTGTCGCAGTCACTTCCCTGATGACCGACTCCAGGCCTATAGGCAGCCGATCTGCGTACAGCGACCCCTGGTGCAGCAGCCGCCAGTGCGCCTCCGCCGCGCGTCCTTGCGCGTCCCGCCCGCCGCGCCACTCCTCCAGGATTGCGCCGCGCTCAGCCTCGACGTCTTGGGGTGCCACGCGGATGCGGGTGGCGAACTCGGCCAGGATGGCCAGCGCCTGCTGCAGGAGCCCCTCCGCGCCGTCGGTGGGGAGGAGGAACTGGAAGACGGTTTCGTCGGCGGTGGTGTAGGCGTTCTGACAGGCGCCGAACGAGAGGCCCGCAGCCTCCAGAAAGGCGACCAGCGAGTGGTGGCTGAAGCGCTCGGTTGCGCTGAAGGCCAGGTGCTCCAGGAAGTGCGCCACACCGCGCTCAGCCTCGCACTCCGTCAGGCTGCCCACCCGCACGGCCAGCGCCAGAGCGCAGCGCCGCGCAGGCTTCGGGTTGCGACGCACGTAGTAGCTGAGCCCGTTGGGCAGCACGCCGTGCTCTACTTCGCCCTGGCAACGGGAAAGGGTCCTCAGCTGGGCTGGGCTGGGCTGGGCTGGGTGCAGGCGAAGGTTGGCAGCCCCAGCCGCCGCTCTCGCGAGGGTTGCAACTGATCGCCCCTGCCTAGATCCAGGCTGCGCTGCGGCACGCACCTCCGGCCCAAGCGGTAGTGGCGTGTTCAGCACGGCCTCGTCCAGCACCAGTGGCGCCAGACGCGCAGAGTGCAGAGACGATGAGAGGGAAGTGGCGCCCTCCATCGCTGTGCAACTACGACACGTACCAGGCCGGGCGCCGCATGCGACTTTGCAGGCGCCGCAGGTGGTGCTGGAGCAGGAGCAACAAGGCGCGAGGGGCGTGCGTACAGAAATGTTTGGGGGGCGCGCGCGCGCGGCGGATTTTCGTCACAGAGCGCGGCGCTTCTTAGAGTGGGCGATGTCACAGTGCTCCGTGCTGTCACCGGCGAGAAGATGGGGCTGACAGTGGCCCTGGCTTGCGTTGCGCCGCTGCACAGCTCCGCTGGCAAGCCAGAGCTGCGCGTGGGCTGTGCGCGACGCGTCTGGCACAACCCACCGTCCGTGCTGCGCCGCGGCAGAGGAAAGGTGGGCGCGCAGCTCTCCTCAGAGAAGTCTCTGGAGGTGTGTGCCACCTGCACGCTGGAGGACTTCCTCGCCACGAGCAGTGCGGCGGCGCTGCTGGGCTGGCAGGTGGTGCTGCACTCGGACGGCTCCTTGGTGGGCAGCGTTGCGGAGGTGCTCAGGTGCGGCGTGCCACCCCTCCCAGGAGG
>Ga0208951_1000266_pt1 | contig 23886 bp, 22 predicted proteins | sample GreLakmeMI27MSRF_FD_187702 | JGI IMG/M metagenome (GOLD analysis project Ga0208951, IMG submission 187702) | Freshwater lentic microbial communities from great Laurentian Lakes, MI, USA - Great Lakes metaG MI27MSRF (SPAdes) | ecosystem: Environmental > Aquatic > Freshwater > Lake | place: Great...
GGGAGTGAGAGCGACTGCGACGATGAGTGGCATGGGGGGCTGGGACAGTTTCTCTGGTGCTTCAGGCGTTTGAAATACCGTACACGTGTAGCAACCACCGCCCTGCAGCCTGACAGGACCAGCCCAAGCATATCTCCTTCCTGCCCGCCGCTGCTCGGAACCTCGGATCCACGTGGCACAATTGTCATTTTCTCATGCTCTCGCATCCACATTGTGGCGGCTGCATGTCGCTGCGCGCAGCATGTGCGGCGCGCAGGTCTACTTTGCGTGCTCCTGCTCTGCGAGTGCGCTGCACCAGCTCCTCGGGAGAGGCCACCGCCGTGGACGCCGCAGCGGCGCCGCTGCTAAGCTGGCTGCACGCCAGCGGCGCGCAGACGGACGGCGTGCGCGTACGGAGCGAGGGCGGCAGCGGGCTGGGGCTGGTGGCGGCTCGCGACTGCGCCCCGGGCGCCCTGCTAGCGACGCTTCCACCATCTTGTCTCCTCTCCTACGACCCGCAGGCGCTCGCCCCCAGCTTGCGTGCGCTCGTGGAGGCGGTGCCGGCTCAGCTGTGGAGCGCCCGGCTTGGACTGGTGCTCCTAGAGGAGAGATCGAGAGGAGATCTTTCTCCGTTCTCGCACTACGTGAGCCTCCTGCCGTCCCGCTTCGAGGGCATACCCACCTTCTTCAGCGCCCAGGGGGTGGCCGCCATTCAGTACCCGCCCGTCTCGGCGCAGTTGAACAAGCGAGCGCGCTTCTTGGCGGCCTTTGCGCGGGAACAGCTGGCGCAGCACAGCGCTCTGCCGGGCGCCCCGCCATTCTGCGGCGCGCGCGTGGACGCCAACGCCATGGGCTGGGCCATGGCAGCGGTGAGCAGCCGCGCCTTCCGTCTAAGGGGTCCCTCTGCTCCGGCAAGCTTGCTTCCGCTGCTGGACCTGGCCAACCATTCCTTCGCGCCAAACGTGGAGGTCAAGGCCACCAGCGACGGTGGCGTGGCGCTGCGAGCCCTTGCGCACTTCCCGATTGACACGCCTTTACTCCTATCGTACGGCGCCTTGAGCAACGACTTCCTCCTGTTGGACTATGGATTCATCGTGGCCGCCAACCCGCACGATCGCTGCGCGCTGCGCTTCTCGCCGGTGCTGCTTGATCTGGCGCGCGAGGTTGCAGGGCTGGGGGGCGCTCCTTTCGGAGGACCAGGAGAGGCCGCAACTGACGACCCGGACGGCTTTTCGCTGTTCCCTTGGCAGAGGGCCCTCTTGTGGGAGCTGCGTCTGTTGGATGGGCCCAACGCCACCCTGGAAGTAACGCTGGGCGGCGCCGATGGCCTGGACGGGCGGCTGCTCGCCGCGCTGCGGGTGCTCTACACGCAAGATGCAGCCGCTTTGCGCGCCATCCCGCGCGATAAGCAGGCGCAGTACCTGCAGCAGAGAGACGGATTGCTCAGTGTGGCTGCCGAGAGGTGCGCGCTCGCCACAGCGGCATCCATGGCGGCCATCACGCTCTCGCAGTGGTCCAGCACGCTCAAGGAGGACCAAGAGCTGCTCGAGTCGCCCACAGTGTTGACGCCTGACGTTCGGCTGGCTGTATCTTTCCGAGCGGACAAGAAGCGGGCGCTTTCAGAGGCGATTGCCAGCCTCAAGGACAGGATTGCGGCGCTGTCTGCTCCCAACGCTGCTGCGGCCGCGCCGGACAAGCCGCGCGCCAAGGGATTTGGCAAGCGTGAGTAACACAAACGACGTGATTGGTTGTTTTGCTGTCCTCCCCTCCTTAGATTCCTTAGTTTCCTGGATGCTCGCTCACACGGCTGCTTCCGCTGCTTCATGGCCATGCATCCGCCACATCAACAGCCCGCTCCGCTTCAGTGCGAGTTTGGGGGCGGCTGGCAGGGCTCGCGAGCGGCGTGCAGGGAGACGCTGAGCGGTACGCCAAACCGAGTTTGGGAGCAGTGGCGTAGTCCGTCATCCACCTCCTCATCCGGGCCAAGTGTGGATGGATCCTTCCATCCATAGTCGTGAATCGCAAAGCGAGCCTCCAGCGTTTGCCCGCTCGTCAGACCCTTCACAGCACAGCAGGCGCCGGTCATGACATATTGCCCTTTGCGTAGCGAGTGGCCCGCCGCCGCCAGAGCGTTTGCTAGCCAAGTGAGCGCCGTGAGAGGACTGCCCAGCACGTTGGCGCCAGCAGAAGACGCCACCTTCACTCCGTCCACCCACAGTTCTGCCGTGGCAGTCGGCAGCAAGGCGGGGTCAAAGTCGCTCTTGGGCAGGGAGTACTCGCAAAGGCCGCCCAGGAGCCCAGGCCCGGTGTGAAAGTGTTGCTTGGACGACGCCAGCACCACCGCCCCTGAGAAGGCTCCGTCGGCCAGGATGGCGACCGGCGGCGTCGAGGAGGTGAGGCGCGAGGCGGCGAGCTCGATTGCGGGGTAGAGGGAGTCCACAGCGGCCCAGCAGTCAGCCTCGGAAAAGGGTCCGGGGCCAGAGAGGTCTGCGCCCATCAGAAAACAAAACTCCGCCTCCGCTGCTTTGAAGCTGACCCCCAGCGACGGCAGCCACAGCGAGGCGCCGTGGTCGTACAGCGCGCTCTGAAAGAGCGGCCCGTAAAACGGGGCGGAGAAGCCGTTAGCAACCTGCGAGCCCGAGTTGGTGGCGCCAATCTTCCAGCCCACAAGCTTGCCCAGCGGAGACTCGGCGCCAGCGCTGGTGTCTATCATGGCGTCCTGCACTGCGTAGCCGGCCGAGAGGGGGGCGCCCTCCAGAAACACAGGCAGCGACTCCAGCGCGCCCTCGCCGTCGCCGCGCAGTTGCGCCACGCGAGCAGACGTAAAGTACTCGCAGGCCGCCTGGGCATCCATGGCGCTGAGACGGCCACGATAGGAGGGCACTTATGCTGTGTCTGCTGATGACGTGGCACGTCAGTGAAGAATAAGACTGTTCTTTGGTTTTTGGTCAGATTGCGGTGCGCACCACTCGCAGGCCTGTGTGATGGCGGCCTCGATGCAGGCTGTGTTTCCAGACGCGTTGACGCCGCTGCGTGAATGCGATCCCGAGGTGTATGGCCTCATCCAGGAGGAGAAGGCCCGCCAGTGGTGCGTCCTACGCCCCGGAGTGTGCCTGCCGGCTGCGAACCGCCGCGCGCGCCCAGGCAGCGCCGTTAGACGGCTGCCATGCTGTTTGCCGGCACTCCCGTCTCTCCGCCGCCGCTCACGCTCTCGCGCCGTCGCGCCCACCGCGTGGTGCAGCAAGGGCATCGAGCTCATCGCCAGCGAGAACTTCACCAGCGCGGCGGTGATGGAGGCGCTGGGCTCTGCTCTTACAAACAAGTACAGCGAAGGCCTGCCTGGCGCGCGCTACTACGGCGGCAACGAAGTCATCGACAAGGCGCGTGTGTGTCATCGACAAGCCGCCCTTGCGTGCGGCTCAGCTGCGCTGCAGAGTGTGCTGGCTGCCTGGGACTCTGCAGTCTGGCGTGTGCAACTCGCTCACAGCGGCCGCCCCAACGTCGCTGCAGGTGGAGAACCTCTGCCGCGAGCGCGCCCTCAAGGCCTTCGGCCTGGACCCGGCGGCCTGGGGGGTGAACGTGCAGGCGCGCGCCCGGGGCCCTCGCGCACACTGCACTCGCACATGGGTGCCGCCGTCGCGCCATCCACGCGCCGCGCACGCACTCGCGGCCGCGACCTCTCTTCTGACACGTCACCCGCGTGTGGCAGCCCTACTCTGGCTCGCCCGCAAACTTTGCGGTGTACACAGCGCTGCTGAACCCGCACGACCGCATCATGGTGCGCTGCCGCCACGCGCTGACAGCAGCTGCTGCATGCACTAGCAACGGGTGTCGCGTGTGCTCACTGCGTCTCGCTTGCTGCAGGGGCTGGACCTGCCGAGCGGTGGGCACTTGACGCATGGCTACTACACTGGTGCGTTGCACGCGCATGCGCAGCCTGCGCTGCCGCGCCGTGTTGCTGCGTGCAGCTCTCACGCGCCGTGGTTTGAATTCGCAGCTGGGGGAAAGAAGATCAGCGCCACGAGCATCTACTTCGAGTCGCTGCCCTACAAGGTTGACTCCGTCACCGGACTCATCGACTACGACAAGCTGGAGGAGAAGGCGCTGGATTTCCGGCCCAAGCTCATCATTGCCGGCGGCAGGTGAGCTCGAGCGCAGCCCAATGTTAACCTCTCAATCTCTCATTCTCACGCTCTGTGTGCACGCTCCCCGCAGCGCATACCCGCGCGAGTGGGAGTACGCGCGCTTCAGATCCATCGCGGACAAGTGCGGCGCAATGCTGATGATGGACATGGCGCACATCAGCGGTGCGTGCCTCTGCTTTACACGCGCTGTGCGCATCTTTGACAGCACACCCTCACGCAGGCCTGGTTGCCACCGGCGAGGCGGCCAACCCGTTTCCGTATTGCGAGATTGTGACCACGACCACACACAAGTCGCTTCGCGGCCCACGCGCAGGCATGATCTTCTTCCGCCGCGGCCCCAAGCCTGTGGGCGTCAAGGCGCCAGCACCCGGCGCCAGCGACTCGTATGAGTTCGAGTCCGCAATCAACGCCGCCGTCTTCCCGGCGCTGCAGGGTGGGCCCCACAACCACCAGATTGGCGCGCTGGCGGTTGCGCTGCGCAGCGTGGCAGAGCCGTCCTTCAAGGCTTACGCGCAGCGCGTGCGCGCCAACGCCAAGGCGCTGGGCGAGGCGCTATCCGCGCGCGGCTACAAGCTGGTCACAGGCGGCACGGACAACCACTTGGTGTTGTGGGACCTGCGCCCTCTGGAGCTCACCGGATCAAAGGTTGAGAAGGTGTGCGACGCTGCGCACATCACTCTTAACAAGAACGCAGTCTTTGGAGACGCATCCGCACTGGCGCCAGGCGGCGTGCGTGTCGGCTCGCCGGCCATGACATCACGCGGGCTGGGCACGAGTGATTTCGTGAAGATCGCAGCTTTCCTGTCGCGCGCGGTCGACATCAGCCTCGCCATCCAGAAGGAGCACGGCAAGCAGCTCAAGGACTTCCTCAAAGGACTGGAGGGCAGCGCGGAGGTCGCGCAGCTGCGCGCAGACGTGGAGACGTTCGCAGGCGCGTTCCCGATGCCGGGCTTCGACGCCGCCACCATCGGCGTGTGAACTCGGGACGAGCAGGCTTGTGTGTCCTTGAAAAGATGAATATGTGTCGTCGGTCCCACACGCCTTTTCACGTCAAGAGTTGCTGGCGGCACTCCCCTCAGACCTCTCTGCTCGCAAATGCCCATTCCCTCGCCGACTCGGGACTCAGGAAACCATCAGTACAAGGGGAGGAGTAGGAGTACAAGGGCACCAGGCTGTCACTCCATTCAAGCCTTCATTTCCCTCACTCTCCTCATACGTGTGCACCATGGGCGCCTGCGGCAGCTGCATCTGCGTCGCCGGCGTGGTGGACGAGAAGCTGCAGAAGGACATCCGCGGCGTGCTGCAGGAAACCAAGAGCCTGGTGAAGGACACGCACGCGTACGCGAAGCAAAAGACGCCGGAGCTCGAGGCGCGTCACGCGGCGATGAAGCATCCGTCGACGAGCGGATGCGATCTTGACCGCCCCCGCCCGCGCCACGCAGAAAGCTGCCAAGGGAGCCACCAGGACGGTTGCGCAGACCGCAGCCGCCGTGCAGCGCCAGGCTGGGCCGGTGAGCGAAACTGCAAAGTCCAAGATTGGGGAGCTGACCGAGACTGCCAAGCCGGCGCTTCGGGAGACTGCGGAGAGCGCAAAGCCCAAGATCGCCGAGGCTGCGCAGAGCTTGCAGCCCAAGGCTGCGGAGGCTGCTGAGAACCTCAGCCGCGCGGCGCCAAAGGTTGCTGAGAAGGCTCGCGATGCGGGCTCCTCGGCGACCCAGGCGGCTGGGGAGAAGCTGCAGGAGGGGCCCCTGACCCCCCGGGGCGCCCCAGAGCAGCAGTCGCGCGGCTCGGCCACCCCGCACACGCCGTCCGACACGCCGCAGGCCGTCGTGTACAGCGCCACGCCGCGCTGAGCGCACGGGAGTGGCAAAAAACGCGGCAAGAGACCGCCAGTCGATTGTGTGGGAGAGCAGATGCCTTTGCAAGCCGCAGCAAGCGTCTGGGCTCGTCTCAGCACTTGAACACCGCGACGTCGCTGAGACAGATCACGTTGCGCTCTGCGAACATGTCCAGGCAGCGCTGCACGTCCGTTTTGCTCAGCCCCTCCCCCATCAGCCTCTCCTCCATCTGGCTGAGAGAGCACGAGTCATGCTCCCGTTTCATCAGCGCCTCCATGGCGCGATAGAAGGCGGCGGTGTGCTCCTCGGGAATGGCGGGCGGCGGCGGGGCAGCTGTGCGAGGAAGCAGGGTGGCCGGGGCGGGGGTGGGGCGCGGCAGGGCGCGACTGGCACCCGCCACGCTCGCATGGTCTGGCGCGGCGTTGCGCGCAGCCCGGCGACGCTCCACCCACGCGTGCAGCGCCTGCTCGCTGACTCCCACTGCGCGAAGGTCTTCCGGCTTCAGAAAGAAGCCGCGCGAAGAGCCCTCTTCCTCATCCAACATCTCCACCCAGAGCCGCAGGGTTGGCGCGGGCGGGGCCACCCGTGCAGCGAGCGGCGGCGCTACAGTCTTGGGCTTTGGCTGGGGGGGGCCGGGCGCAGGGGGCATCGGCCGCCCACTGCCCAGCGTGAGCGGCACACCCAGGCGCGCGGGCGGCGGCGCGGGAACGGAGGGCGCAAGCGGAGGTAACTTGCGAGGGGCCACGATGGGCTCCTTTTGAGCAGCTGGGGCCGGTGGCGGCGACGCCTTCTTTCTGGCGGGGCTGGCCTTGGGCGCCTCCGCGGACGCCGCGCGCTTGCGCGAGGGCGACGCGAGGCCGCCCGGCGCAGCGACAGCGGTCTCAGCGGGCGCGCAGGTGCAGTCGCGCACCAATAGGTTGCACTCCTCGCAATGCGCCGACTGCGCACCCTTGCTAGGTGATTTGCCGGGCGACTTGGCGGGCGACTTGACGGACGCAGCCGGGGCTACAGCTTTGGGAGAGGTTGGCTCACGCTGCATCTGCGTGTGGGGAGCTACTGCCTCCACGCTCCCCGCCGGCGCGTACAGCGCCGGCGGGGGCTCGGGGATGCTGCCCTTCTCGGGGCGCTTGCCCTTTTCGTCGCACATCATGACGTTGTAGCTGGCGAGCGCGTGAGCGCCAAACGAGGCAACTGCGACTGCGCACTGCTGCGCACCCGTTTGTGAAGGGCGGTGCGAACTCCCACGCCCAGTAGTGCTCCTGGTCGCCGCACTCGCAATAGACGCAGGGGCAGCCTTTCTTGGCATAGCTAAAAGCAGAGGGGCGTGAGCAAGGGCACGCGATGTCGCCACGCACGCACGCACGCACGCGAGCACGCACGCGAGCACGCGCCTGCGCAGCATCTCCTTATTGTACAGCTGGACGGTCACCGCTTTCACTGCGCGGGCGTCTTGAGCGCGGAGAGAGGGCGCAGGAGCGAGCATTCAGCACCTTGATTGGATGGCCAGCCCAACCGCTGCTGCAGTTGCGAGCGGGTGAGCCCCGCCACGCCTGCGTTCTTCAGCTCCGCCAGCAGCAGCTCGCCCTTGCTCATGCTGGGGGGCGGTGGGCCCAGTGCCGCCATCACGGAAGCTATCACTAGAGGACAAGCGTGTATCGCTGCAGCCGTGCGACAGCAGGGGGTGTGGGCAGCACAGGGGAGACGAAGGAGGCGCAAGCGTGTAATCAAATCTTCTCTTCTTGTGCAGTTGTGCGCAGCGCGCCGCCCGGCGACGTAGTACGACGGATGTCGATCAAAGAAACTCTGCTGCAGCCTTTGGCTGACGTGATCCACGTCAAACCAGCGCGGTGCGCCACGCCTCCTCGGCCAGCGTGTTGTCCGGCACCCTTGCAAGGCTATCGCGAGGCTGCGGCCTCTCACCATCCGTTGCGGACGCCCAGAACTCTTCGGGCGTCTGCTGTCGCAGCGGCTGTGCACGCCTGGGGCTGCCTGCCCGCTCCAGGTCCGCCCTCACGTCCCTGAGCTGATCCTGCGCCGTCTGCATGTCCGAGTACAGCGCCCCCACCGCGCCCCGCGCAGCAGCTAGCGTGCGTGCCCGCTCATCGCTGGCGCTCGCCGCCGCTTCAGACGCCTGGCGCACAGCCGCCAAGCGACCCTGTCGTGCCACATCATCAGCCAGCGAGGTCAAGCGCGCATCCAGCGCCGCGCTACGCCGTCTCTCCGCTGTCAAGGCTGCGCGTTCAGCCTCCAGCGCGTTTTTGAGGCGGTCCACTTCCGCCTCGAGCGCCATCAGCAGCCCGGCCTCGGCAGGGCCCGGCCCAAAGGGTCGACTATCCTCCAAGGACAGCACGCTGCCGGGCAGCCGCCGATCCGCCTGCGTCTTGGAAACCTGCGCAAGCTGCGAGCGCAGGCGCCCGATCTCAGCCTGTGCCTGCGCCAGCTGCGCGCGCGCGCCCAGCTGCTCATTCAGAGTTGCGCGCTGCGTGACGAGCATGCAACGTTCGCCGAAACGGAGCGTGTTGCGCGTATCCGCCGCGCAGCTGGGCGCGGGAGATGCGCAGCAGATGGCCGCCGCGCGAGCGTTGCCGCCCAGCGCGCCCGTAAGCAGCCGTGTGAGTTTGCTATCACGCCACGGCACGTGTGCCTTCTCGGCTGCGTTGCCGCTGGCCAAAGCGCGCACCACTCTGCCCAGGCAGAGCAGTCCCATGTTGATGTGGCAGCCCTCTGACCAACCCAAAGAGGCGGTCGCGCTGCCGCCGCCCATCCGAGTGGCGGCTCTTTCCGACCCTGCCAGATCCACCAGCGACAGCTGGCTGCGTCGCTGTGACGATTCGCCTTCCGAGTCGCGAAGCGTCACTTCAAGCGTGACACGCAGCATGGCGTGGGATCGGGAGGATGCCCGGTTCAGCTGCGTCGCTGCAACGTGGCGACGCTGCTCGCCCTGTGCAAGCGCCTGTGCAGCCTCTTTCGCGCTGCTCACTTGCACGTTGCGCAGCCCGTCCACCGTGGCGTGTGTACCGTCGCGGATGCTCAGCGTCTCAGACCCAAACTCATCCGCCAACAAGTCCAGCAGCTCCTCGTTATACAGCTCTAGGTAACTCAGGCTCACGCACGCGCTGAAGCTGCTCCCGCCCGCAGACGCCGCACGCTGCGCGGCGGCGAGGTGCGTGAACAAATCGGCCAGCGCTCGAGGAATGACGCCCGGGGAGTCCCGCGGCCCCTGCATGGTGTGCGTCTTTCCAGCGCTGGTTTGTCCAAAGGCGAAGATGGTGCCATGAAAGCCTGTGGGCGCAAGTCAGAGTTGTCGCGTGAGCAGTCGCTGCGCGGTCAACTGAGGCACTCTGAGGCGCTCACGCGCTCTGGTGACGCGCCTGCGAGGAAGCCCAGCACCACTGGTCGTACGAAGGCGTAGACGTCCTCCTGGCGCGCGGTTGGTGCGAAGACAGCGGGAAACTCGTAGGCGGAAACGTCACCTCCTGTAGCCTCCGCAAGCTCCTCAGCCTCCGCCTCCCACACCAGGCAGCCGCTCTGCTTCCACGCGCAGGCGGGGCCGCCCTCCTGCAGCTCGCGCTGGTTCAGGCCGCGTAGTCGAACGCACACGCTGATCACGTCGCCCGTCGACGCGCAGGCCGCCGGCGCCGAGCTGGGCGAGCCGCTGGCAGAGCGCGGGCTGGACAGGGTCTGCGGCTGCGGCGAGCGCGGTGAGGCGAGGCGCGAGGGCGATGAGGCCTCGCCCATTGCGCTCGCGGCCCATGCGCGAACGGCAGGGTCAGGGTCGTCCAGCAGACTGCGCGCAGGCGCAGGTGAGGTCATTGTACCCCGCGAGTGCGCCAACACGGTCAGTCAGTCGGCCTCAGCAGCAGAAACAGGAAAATGGCAGCGCCACGCGGAGTATGAGAGCGGTTTGCCACGCCACAGGTGGCGCAGAAAGAGCTTGTTGCTGAAACAGGCTCGCGGAAGGAGCAAGGCGCGAGTGACGTGGCATCGCTCGGCAAAAACGTACGACCACCCCGACCCGGTAGTACGGGACTGAGTCTACCCTCCGCGTGCTTCGTGGCTGCGTATCCGACACGAGACTGCGCTGCTCACTGTCGCCGGCTGCAATGGCGCTCCTCACAAGGCCTCACCTCGCGCCTCGCGCGCTTGGCGGGCAGCCGTGCACGCTGCGAGTGAGCTCAGTCCGCACTCGCAGCACGCGGCGCGCCGCGCTTGACTCGGCTGCGGAGGCGCCGGTTGCCATTTACGCGGGGCTGGGCGCGTCTGCAACCGCCTTCCTAGGTGTGCACTCTGCCGCTGCTGGCTCTACTCCTGCCACTGAGTGCTGCTTCTGCGTCTGACCAGCCACCTTCTTCGTGGCGCCGCTCTTCAAAACCAGCTTTAAGGAGGAGGAGCCTTGGCGCGTGGCCGCTGCTGCTCGACTACTGTACGCTGCAGCTCTAACCGCTCACCCGCTGCAGGGAGATGGTGTTCGACTCGCTCTCGCAGCAGGGCGTGCAGTCCCTGACGCCGCTGGAGGCGAGCAAGCGCCGCGGGGCGGTACTGCTTGACGTGCGGCTTGCAGAGGCAGCCAACCAGCTGTGCGTTCCCGCGGCGGTGCAGGTGCCGCTGTATCAGCCCATCGCGCGCTTCGACGCAGCGTCCATCATCCGTCGAGCCGCGTTTGCGTTCTTCGCCATCGCGGGCACCGAGCGTAACCCGGAGTTCCTGGCACAGGTGGCCAGGAGGGTGCCCAACAAGGGCGCCGAGCTGCTGTGCCTGTGCGAGTCTGGCGGCAGCCTGGAGACGCGCGCGGGCGTGGCGAAGGGGTTCCAGAGCCGGAGCCTCAAAAGCGTGTTCCTGCTGCGTCAAGCGGGCTACAGGAACGTCAAGCACGTACAGGGAGGGACCAGGGCCTGGCAGAAGGCGGGCCTGCCCATGGTGGAGCAGTGAGGACAGCTGGAGCAACCAAAGCGTGTCATTCCACGCTCCGAGTCTCTCGGACAGCGGAGCAACAAGAGCGCATCAATTAGGTGGCGGAGTATTTCTCCCTCGTACAGCAGTCGAAGTGTCGTCGAACATTCGAACAGTCGAACAGTTGCGTTCACTCTGCGCCCTCCGCCACCTTCGTCTCCACCCCTGGCAGCAGCGAGCAGGAGGCGCTGCCAACGCGACACCCCAGCAGCAGCGGCTCCCTCTGCTCCCTCCACCTCGGGGCCGCCGCTGCCATGGCGCCGTACGTGACGCTGCAAGAGGATGGCGCGCACCCAGTTCCGCCGCCCAGCAGGCACGACCTGGAGAGCGGCGCGCACGGGGATGGACCGCACGCAGCGCACGGCGACGAGGCGCCCAGCCCAGGCCACAGCCACGGCCACGAGGAGAAGACGGGGCCGGACTGGAAGGGCGACTTGTGCCAGTGCTGCGGTGCGTGGCGTGCACACTCTTTGCAACGCGGGACCCTACTGCACATTTAAGCTCGGACGCACGAACACGCGCCGCGCACGCAAGTGCACCGCGCGCCAGCAGCCGGCACTGCAGCTGCGTGCGCGGCGCGTGTGTTTGGCAGCCTGGTGCTCGCTGGCTGGCTCGGCGCAGTGTGCATTTCAGCGCTGAGCGCTCGCCCTCTCAGGCGAAGGCGTGGACGTGAAGACGGACTTCAAGCTGTGTTTGAAAGCTCTGGTGCGTGCGCGAGGCTGCCCGCAGCCGCGTGGCGCGCGCCTCACTGCATCGCGCAGGTGTGTCCGTGCGTCTACTACGGCCAGAGCATGCGCCGCGCGCTGCTGCTCAACGGCTATTACCACTGCCTGCTGTTTCTGGTTGGGATGGACCTGTTCTGGTTCGTGGGCAGCGTGTGGCGAGGCGTGTGCGCAAACCCAAACCTGCCACCCCCCAGCCCCGCGCGGCCAGTGCACCGGGACCCTCGCGCGCCCAGCCCGCCCCCGTACCCGCCCCCACTGGCGGACATCGCCATTTACACCGCGTGCCTGGACGACGCGAACCAAAAGGTGAGAGAAGGGCCGCCTTTCTGTTCTGTACACGCTGCTGATGCACACTCCCCACAGACGGGCTACCTCTTCATCACCTGCCTGGCGTTCATGGCGTACGCAGCCTACCGGCGCTACCAGATGCGCCTCAAGTTCGGCTTCCCCAGCGGCACCTATCGCATCATGGCTGAGGACCTGTACGCCTGGGTCTGCTGTACCTACTGCGCCATCTGCCAGGAGGCGCGCACGCTCGCCTACAACAACGTGGTGGATGGGCGATGGCACGGCCCGCAAGTGACGTTGAAGGGGCTAGACATAGCGGGAGAGATGGAGCGCGCGCAGGCGGCTGCTGCGGAAGGCGGGCGGCTGCGCAGCGCCCGGAGCTATACGCTGTACGCGGGCTATGGCGGCGCCAACCAGGGGGCCGCCGATGAGGCCATGGCACCCGCTGGAGAGGTTGAGGGTGCCGAAACGGGAGTGCTGTATGTCGACTCTGAGGGCGACGAGGCGCCCCACGCTGAGCCGCATGCGGAGGCGGCCAAGGAACGTAGCGCGGCATGAGTCAACTAGGTTAATAAAAACGAAGCATAGATTGAAAGAAACCAAGCGGGGGAAAGGACGGGGGTGTTCTATCCTCCATGTGGCCAATGTCGCGCGCCGCGGGTGGGCCCGCCCAGTCCCGAGCGCCTCCAGTTGTCGAACAGCAGCCCTTCGTCGTCCTCGCTTTCCCAGGCCATCTCCATCGTTCCGATGACGATAGGGTCTCCCTCCTTGACTCCGGCAGCCTTGAGTGCCGCCCAGACGCCAACCTTCTTCATGACGAAGCTGAATCGCTGCACGGATTCGAAGAACTCCCAGTTGGTCATCTGCACGAATCGCTGCAGCGCCGCGCCCTCGACAACAAAGTATTCGCCGTCGCGCACTACCGTAAAGTTGGACAAGTCCGTCTCGCGCTCCGCCTGCACCTCCGCCAACACCGGGCGCGCAGCCTCCTGCGGCGTGAGCGGCCTGGGCGGCTCGGCCGCGGGCAGCTGGGCCAGTAAAGCGCGCACGGAGCGCACAGCATCCGTCACGCCTTCGCCAGTCGCCGCGCTCAGCACGTGCACCGCCACCCCGCGCGCCTGGAAGTAGGCCGCAACCTCGGGCCAGGCGCGCCGCGCGGAAGGCAGGTCCAGCTTGTTGAGCGCGACGATCTGAGGCTTGGTCACCAGGGCCGGGCTGAACGCCGCCAGCTCTGTTTGAATGGCGTGGTACGCGCCAATCACAGCGGCTGCGCCTCGCTCCTCACCGTCCGGCCCCTCCGCGCCCGCCAGTGCGCCGTCCAGGAGGTGCACGAGCACGCGGCAGCGCAGAACGTGTCTCAGAAAGGTGTGGCCCAGCCCAATGCCCAGCGATGCGCCCTCCACCAGCCCTGGGATGTCCGCGAAGACGGTGGTTGAGTAGTCCTGCTCGCACACGCCCAGGTTGGGCACCAGCGTGGTGAAGGCGTAGGCGGCCACCTTTGGCCGCGCGCTGCTCAGCGAGCCCAGCAGCGTGCTCTTGCCCGCGTTGGGCATGCCCACGATGCCCACGTCAGCAACCACCTGCAGCTCCAGCGCCAGCCAGGTTTCCAGGCCAGCCTCCCCCTTTTCGCTGAGCATGGGCGCCCGGTTGCGGTTGCTCTTGAAGCTGGCGTTGCCCCGCCCGCCCCGCCCGCCGCGCAGCACCAGACGCGGCTGGTCGGCCACAAGCACCTCGGCGAGCAGCGCGCCGGTGTCTGCGTCGCGCAGCAGAGTGCCTAAGGGGACCCGCACAGTGACGTCGACGCCGCTGCGGCCGTAGCAGTTCTTGCCCTCGCCGTTGCCGCCCCCGCCGGCGCGGAAGTGCACCTGAAGGAGGGGGGTGAGCCCTTTCGCGGGAGAGAGCGCAGCGCAGCCCCCTGGACTGAGACCTAGGCGCGGCGCACAGCACGCGCCTGCTTGCGGAAGGCGAACAGCGACGTGAGAGACGCGTCGCCAACCACATACACGCTGCCCCCGTCCCCCCCGTTGCCGCCTGCGGGTCCGCCCTGGGGCACGCACGCCTCTCGACGGAAAGCCGTCGCCCCCGCGCCGCCGTCTCCAGCCTTGACGTACACCTTTGCGCGGTCGAAGCACCGCATCTCCGCAGGCAGGGACCTTTGTGCTCCCTCAGGCTCGCTGCTGCCCTCGCCGGTCTCCACAACTTCCCATCCCAGAGCCGAGCCACCGGCGCCGTCGTCCGCGCTTTCGTCTTCCAGGTCCCACACGCCGCGCCGACGGCTGCTGGTTGCGCCGTCGGCGCGCTTGGCGGGCGCGAGAGGGGCCGCCTGGCGCGTGGCGGGCTCACCCGGTAGGCTGCCCAGCGACGCCCACAGCGACGCTGGAGGGGCGCCTGCACGCGGCGGCTGCGCGGACGCAGAGCCACCAGACGCGGCGGCGCGCGCGCTGCAGCCACGGCGATTTGACGGGCACGCGCCTAGCGACAGGCACGCGCTGGAGTGCGCCATCACGCAGAAGGCGGGAGTCGCGGAATGCCCTTGTTCCAGCTTTTGTACGACAATGCAAACCGCATCGCAACGCGCGCCCTCGCCCGAGTTCGCGCGTGTCTCCTCGATTGTCCTCCGGGGCGCTCGCGTGGTGCATGGTGACGTCGCTGGCGGCGAGTGAAGCCGTGTGGAGCTTCTGGTTCGGGGGCCGCGTGACAGACTCGTTCCGCAGTCTCTGGTTTCCAGCGGAGGGCGCGGCGGCGCAGGCGTTGGCAGACGCGGAGGTTGAGGCTCGCTTCGGGGCGACGTTGCAGGCGGCTCGCGCAGGCACGCTCCCCGGCTGTGCTGCTTTCCCGCGGTGCAGCTGCTGAGTTGCCCGTGTCCTCCCTCAGGCGAGCTAGAGTCGTGGAGAGGCTCACCTGTGCCGTGCGTGTGCCTGATCCTGGTGCTGGACCAGTTCTCGCGCCACGTGCACCGCCACCGACGCAGCGACCCGCAGCAGCAGGCCGCCTGCGACGCGCAGGCGCTGGAAGTGTGCGAGCAGCTGCTGTCGCAAGGTTGGGAGAGGCGTCTGTCCGTGGCGGAGCACGTCTTTGCGCTTTTCCCTCTGCGACATAGCCCCAGCGTGGCCCGCCTGCAGCGTGCTTTGGCGCAGGTGGACGCGCGCTGTGTGGTTGAAGAGACGCACGGACAGCTGCTGTCGCGCTTTCGGCGCGCCACGCTGCGGCGGCTGCAGGACCTGCAGGGCCGCCAGTGGCTGCCTGGCGACGAGCTGCTGGAGCACGCAGCCTTTGAGGCTGACCAGACGCGACTGCTGCGGGACCCGCTGGCGCTGGCGGTTGCAGAATTCATGCGACGACACTCCCCCATACACCCCTCCCCCCTCCCGGGCCCGCAGGAAGGCCCAGCCCCCCTCCGCGCCGCCGTCTCCCTCTCCGGCGGCGTGGACAGCATGGTGCTGTGCACCATCCTGGCACGGCTTGGCCGCGACGCGCGCCCGCCCTGGCGATGTGCTGCGCTTCACATCGACTACGGCAACCGGCCTGAGAGTTCCGCCGAGGCTGACTACGTGCGCGCTTGGTGCGAGCAGCACGGCGTGGAGTTCCGGGTGCGCAGCATAACGGAGTGCTCGCGCAGCATCTCGGACCGAGAGGCGTATGAGCGCGAGAGCCGGCGCATCCGCTACGACTTCTACGCGCTCGCACTGGCGCAGATGCCGCATGTGCGCGGCATTTGCGTGGGTCACCACGCGGATGACGTGGCAGAGAACGTGGTGACCAACCTGCTGAAAGGCACCTGCCTGCTGTCCATCTCGGGCATGAGCGAGCGCAGCACCGTCAGCGGGGTGCCTGTGTGGCGCCCGCTGCTTTCGTTCGACAAGTGCGCCATCCTGGCGTTTGCGCACACCTACGGAGTTCCCTACTTCCGGGACACCACCCCCGACTGGTCCACGCGAGGCAAGCTGCGCCGTCAGCTGCTGCCCGCGCTGGAGGGGGTGTTTGGGGAGGGCATCCTGCACACGCTGTGGCGCTGCGGCCTGGAGGCTGACTCGCTGGCGGAGATGGTGCACGGCACGCTGCTGTGGCCCTTCCACGCGGCGGCTGTGCGCAGCGCTGCGGGCGCCTGGTTCGACGCGCAGCCGTGGCTGAGCCAGCCGGTGTTGTTTTGGCGGGAGGCGCTGAAGGCGCTGTGCCACGAGCTGGGCACGGGGTTGGTCAAGGAGAAGGCGGTCGGAGAGCTGCTCCTGAGACTGCGCAGGCCGCGGGCGCGAGACGGCTGGATACCCCTCAAGCGCGACAACCGGGCGTACATCCAGGGCACCAGAGTGGTGCGCACGGACGCCTGCGCTTGCTTCGCTGAGCGGTGCGCTGACTCTTCACGCAGGCCATCTTTGCCACCCAGATGTTCCCCAAAATGCCGCACGCCCCGCCGGGCACGCCCGTAGCGCTGGGCACCTGCGTGGCCTTCGGCCCGTGGCGCGTGGAGACGGCGGCTGTGGCGGAGTCCCTGCGCAGCGTCGTGGCGAGTCGCGAGCCCGTGACGCTGTGGCAGCTGCTCAGCGGCACCGTCACGTACGGTCTTCCGCTACCCGACGGCGGCCCTGGGCTGCGCGTGGCTGAGGCGCCCCGCCTGCCGGCGTTCAAGGGGATGCAGCGCCGCCTGAGATGCGCGCTGCCGCTGCTGGTGAGCGGCGCCGACCGGGACGGCACGGAGGAGGATGCTGGGGCGCGGAGCAGCGAAGAGGAGGAGGAGGAGGAGGAGGAGCAGCAGGCTGGGGTGCCCCGCCGGCGGCCGACTTACCGGGTGCGAGCTTGGTCGGAGGCGGAGTTGGACGCGCCGTGCGTGCTCGTCACGCTCACCTTCACGAGGGAAACGCGCCGCGCGGGCGGCGTCACCGATGAGTCGTGACGTGCGCATGAGTGCCGAAGGCTCACCTTGGACCCCCCCTCTACTCTCTCTTCTCTCCGACTGTCCGAGATGGCGGCACCTCCTCGCCGCGCGCTCATAGTAGCCACCAGCGCCACGCGCTTCCGGCGAGGCGACGAAGTGACTGGGTGCTGGAGCGAGGAGGTTTGCGGCCCCTATATGGTGTGGACTCGCGCCGGACTGCGCGTCGACATTTCAACCCCGGGAGGCGTGACGGTGCCCTTCGATCCCGCCTCGCTCAAGCCGGAGGCTGTGACTGACGATGTGACGGCATTCCTGGACGACCCGGAAGCGAAGACCAAGGTTACAACGCCAATCACGCTTAGCAAGGTGATGGACGGGGCCACCGACTATGACGTGCTTTTCGTGGCCGGCGGCGCCGGCGCGATGATGGATTTGACCAACAACAAGACGCTGCACACGCTCATCGCTGCACAGATGATGCGCCCCCACGCCATCGTCGCGGCCGTGTGCCATGGCGTGTGCAGCCTGGTGCACGTCATGGACAGCCGCACACAGCGGCCCCTGCTTCAGGGCAAGCGCGTCACGGGATTCAGCAATGAGGAGGAGCGGCTGACCGGCAAGAACAAGCTCGTTCCGTTTGCGCTCGAGAGCGCGCTGGTCAAGGCTGGCGCCAGCTACAGCAAGGCTGCGGAGCCATGGGCGCCGCATGTCGTCACGGACGTGACTGCGTCGTCGGTGACCACAACGGAGTTTTTCTTGGTGACAGGCCAGAACCCAGCCTCAGCAGCTCCGCTGGCAAACGAGGTGCTCAAGCTGCTGGCCGGCGGGGGTGGCCCGTACACGCCGCGCTAGGGAGGTGTGTCTGAAGATGCGCCCGAGAGCGCCCCGAGCTCTGAACTCTCACGGACGACTAGACGCCTTTGTCGAACAGATTTTCGAACAGACTCGCGGCTGTCGCGGTGTGCCAAACCGCCTCGCTCTTTGCACGACGCGTCCTTTCACAGCGCTTCAACCTGCTGCTGCTGACAGGCGCGTTGTGTGGCACCGCGCCACCACGGCCGCGCCTAGGTCGCATCTCTTCCTGCGGCTGCTGGGGACGCACCAGGTCACCGCGTCTGACACGTGAGCCGCAGGCGTGAAGATGGCGCGCCTCGTGCCCCCGCGGCCGCGCCGCGCCACCCGGGCGGCGGAAGCCGGCCCAGCGTCGGCATCCTCTCAGTTCTCCCGCCTCCGCTGCGCCGCGTCCCTGCTGTTGTTGCTGTGCCTCGCCGTGCCCTGCGGCAGCACTGATCCCGAGACGCCCTACAAGCAGGCCTCGCAGGCCGGCGGCGGGCGCGCGCTGAAGGTGAGTCAGACCTGCGTGGGCATGCGCTGTTGACTGCCTCCGCCCGCACCGCCCGCGCCTGCCCGCAGCGCGTGGCCACTCACAAGCCCGCGCACCGTGCATTCTGCGCGTGCGCGCTGCGCCACGCACGCTGGGCTGCCCGGTGCCTATGCGTTCCAGATAGCATCACATGCAGCCGCCGGTGCAGTGCTGACGCGCGCCGGCGCCTCGCAGACCAGCGGCGGCTTCCTGGCTCCTCTGCTGGCTATTGGTCGGTCTCTGATCGAGGTGAGCGTGGCGAGCGAAGAGTTTCCTGCGGACTCTCCGTCTCTGGCGTCGTTTGCGCTTCCGCACCCGTTTGAGGGCAACAGCAGCAACTGCAGCCACGGCAACTGGAGCCACGGCAACTGGAACAGCAGCAACTGCAGCCACGGTAACGGGAGCTGGGGCAACGTCACGAACGGGCGCACGCTGAGCGTCGTGTCAGAGACTCGCGAGGGCAACTCTTCCGTGTTCGTGCTCTCCGGCTACGCCTTCTACAGCCCTCTCTTTGGCGTGAGCCACGCCACGCTGCTGGCGTCGCTCAGCAGCGCGGCGGTGGCTGTGCAGGCGCCGGTGGCGTCGCTGACGCTGCTGGACCTGGAAGTACGCACCCAGCTCACCGTGCGCGGCCTCAACTACCACGCAGCCTCCGCCGCAGCCTTCGACAGCGGCGCTCTGGAGCGCAACCTTGGGGCGTACCTGGCCCGCTCGGTGCTGGAGGTTGAGCCGGAGCGAGTGCGCATAGGCCACGCCTCCTTTCCTCCCCACGGCTGGGCGTGCTCCCTGCTGTTCACCGGCTTCCTGGCGCCCAACAGCTCAGACACGCTGGCAGCGGTGCGGGCTGCCAACGCGGCGCTGGCGGCGCTGCGGCGCGCGGACACTGAGGAGCGGTTGCTCTCTGCACTGCGGCCGCAGCTCTGCGACGAGGCTGACTGCGCCGCGGTCACACTGAACATCGCGGCCGCCCACGTGGCCGCCATCGCAGCCGCGCCGCCGGGCGCAGCGCCGCCGGCCGCATCACCCTCTTCCCCTTCCTCACCCCCCAGCCCCGAGGCGCCCTCGGCGCCGCCGCCGCCGCCAGCCAACGCGCTGTCCGCCAACGCCACGCTCTTCGGCTACCGCTTCGACAGCTTCGGCGCGCCCGAGCGCGCAGCTTTCTGCGCAGCCTTTGCGGGGCTGGTGGGCGTGCCCTCAAACGCAGTCACCGTCACCGACGTGTTCGACCTCCTCCAGCTGCGCCGCCTGCACAGCGCCGCGGGCGCCATCACCGTGCAGTTCCAGGTGCTGGCAGAGAGCGGCGCGGCGCGGGTGGCGCTGCAGCAGGAGCTGAGCCTGCTGTCGGGCGACACGCTCTTTTCGGCTCTCGTCGCGGGCCTGCCCGACCTCGCCGGCGCATCGAGCATCACCGTGCGCCTGGAACACGCGGCGCCTTTCTCGCCGCCGCCGGCGGAGGAGCAGGAGCCCCAGGCGAGCCCGCCTGCGAGCCCTCCAGCGCCCGAGGCGCCCGGCCCCCCAGCGACGCCGCAGCCGCAAGTCGATGACGCCTCGCTGCCCCCCCCGGATGCGCCTGGCCCGCCCGCCGCGCCGGGACAGCCGCCCGTGGCGGTCGGCAGCCCGCCGCCTGAACAAGCTGAGCAGCGCAGCCCTTCGCCGCCGCCTTTGCCCAGCCCCTCACCTCCCCACCCTTCGCCTCCGAGCCCCAGCCCCCCCTCTCTCAGCCCGAGCCCCGCGCACGCGCCCTCGCCGCCGTCGCCGCCGTCGCCCAGTCCTTCGCCGGCGCACAGCCCGCCATCGCCGACGCCGCCATCTCCGCCGTCGCCCAGCCCACCACCCCCCGCTGCAGCCCCCCCGAGCCCGCCGCCGCCCTCCCCTCCGCCGCCGTCGCCGCGGCCGCCGTCGCCCTCCCCCGCGCCCCTGGTGGGTGACCGCGTGGTGGAGGCTGACCCGTCCGCTGTGACGATGGGGCTCACCTTTTCGGGGGTGGCTGACCCCACCGCTTTGGACCTCACAGCCTTCGCCGCCGCGCTGCAGCAGGGGGCCATCAGCACCGCGCAGGCTGGCAGCGCCGCGGGCGCGGAGGTGCCCACCGCGGTTGTCACGGTGGTTGACATCCCGGTGGCGGCCAGCCTCACGCTCGCCGGCTTCACCGGCACCGAGCTGTCGCCCCTGCAGAGCACCGCGCTCAAGCAAGGTCTGTCTACGTCATTGGGCGTGCATGCGTCCCGCATCACGCTGCTCACGGCGGCGGAGGCGGCCTCGCGGTCCTCCACCCTGGGTGCGCGCATCCTCGCGCGCTCCGCCGCCGTCGTGGGCGTCACGGTGGAGCTTCATGCGCGGGCGGCGCGCGTCGCTGGACGCCGGCTGAGCGCAGATGGTCTGACCATCTCTTTCATCGTCTCTGGGTTTGGGTCCGACGCAGCCGCCGCCGGCGCAGCCATGGCCGCAATCTCATCCGTCACAAACTCCTCCTCCGCAACCAGCAACGCGGTGACGCAGAGCCTGGCCGCATCGGGCGTGGTGGTGACTCTGGCGCTGGCGGAAGCTCCCACAGCATCCGTCACCGTGGCAATCACGCTGCACTACTCCACGCCCGAGGCTGCGCTGCTGGGACAGGCCGCTGTCTCCGCCGCCATCGCCAGCGACACCGCTGGGACCGGAAGCAGCGGCGGCGCCACCGCGTCCTTCATGGCAGCAATCGCCAGCGTGGCACCGCAGTTGGTCCTGCAGGCTGTGGCGCTTCCGGACCCCTCCCCGCCTCCCCCTCACACGGCTGTGGCGCCCAGCGCGCCTGTGGCGGCCTCGCCGCCGGCCCCGGCGCCGCCTGTGGCTGCGGAGGAAGCGGTGACTCGCGGAGCTGACGACAGCACCATCACCAATGTGACCTCGTCAGTCGTCGCCGCGCTGGTGCTGTGCGTGGGCATTCTGGCGTGCCGGCTGCACCGCAAGGACCTGCGCGCCCGCCGCGCCGCCGCACAGGCGCTGGCGGAGGCGCTGGGCCCCGCCCCTGCGCGTCGCGGGCGCCGTGGCAGCGCGGTGACGGACAAGGACCCCATGAAAACCGCCCTGCTGGGTGGCAGCGACGCCTCCGGTCCCAGCCAGCACTCAGAGTCATCCTCTCAGCACGCCACCCGGCTGTCGATGCTGGACCCCTACGCGGCCCGCCTCACCCAGATGCTCGCCGTGGCGGCGGATGCGGCCGACGAGGACCTCGGACGCAGCCACCTGAGCCAGCTGGACCCCTACGCGGCGCGCCTGACCCAGATGCTCGCCGTGGCGGCTGACGGCGAGCAGGAGGAGTTTGAGAACCTCGCCCGCGCCGCGGGCCTGGATCCAGAGAGCATCCGCATCAGCACGGGCGCGTTGGCGCTGGACCGTTCCTCCTCTGGCGGCTCGCGCCCGGGCTCGCGCCGGCTGGGCGCCGCCGCGCGCACCAGCACGCCGCTCGTTGATCTGGACTCGCCCGGCGCACCGACGGAGCGTCCTCCCAGCGCCTTTTGGAGCGCCGGGGCGTCCACCCTCGCCAGCCTGGCGCCCTTTGCCTCCCGCGCATCCGCCCTGCTTTCGGCCGGCGCGCACGTGGGCTCTGCGGAGGCTGTGGCGGCGGCGGAGGATGCGCCCACGCCCCGCAAGGCGCTGCGCAAGTCGCAGGCTACGCTGGTGGATGGAATCACGGTTGACCTGGCGAAGGATGCCAAGCCCGCCCGGCGCAGCGCGCGGAGCAGCATGCTCGACACCAAGGAGGAGGAGGTGCAGGGATCCAGCCCCAAGATGGGCGCTGCGCGTAAGCGCCGGGTCAGCGCAGTCAAGACAAGCCACAACCAGCTCTGAGAGCCGCCAAAGGAGCCGTCGCCCAGCTCTGTCCAGAGGCGAGTTTTATCGAACCAACTGTCCATAGGCCCTTATGCCTCACACGGCTCACAAGCTCTTCCAGCTGTGCAGCGGCGCCAGAGCCACCACCGCCCCGTTCCAGTCGGGCGTCAACGTCAGCGTGCTCGCCAGCCGAGAGTCAGCCTGCACTTCGTCCGCCAAGCTCCTCAGCTCATCGGCTGCGTACTCGTCCAGCGCAGGCAGCTCGTGCGTGTGCGCCACTCGCACGTGCGCCTCATAGCCGTGCTTGGGGCTCAGGAAGCTTGCGCTGGCATGAAGCTCCGCATTTGGAGACTGTCCCAGCGCTTCGCTCAGCTTCTGGCCCACGCGCGCCAGCAGCGGCATGCGACGCCCATCCGGCAGCGCCACGGTGAGAGCAACCATGCTTTCTGTCACCTGCGCGCAGTGGTGAGCGAGCAGGCAGCGCGTAGGGTTGATGCCGCTGCGTACCTTTGGCGCGCCGCCGATGCTGCGCGCGCCATGCAGCGCGGCGGGCGCAGCGCGGCGCAGAGCCTGCAGCATTGACAGCGCCGCACACAGAAAGCGGGGGGCGGCTGAGAGCTCACCTGGCGACCTCGACCTGCCTGGGGCCTCGTCGGCGGCAGGGCAGTTGGTCAGTCCCGCCTTATCTTCGTGAGCGAGCACTCCCCCCGCCTATCGCGTGTGGCGTATCGCTGCGGCGCGCTATGGCGCCCCGTTTCTCTGCGGACGACTACTATGACCCGGAGGGCGACGACGGCGAGGACGAGTGGGACTACGACGACGCGCCTGTGGCTGCAAAGAAGCCAGGCAAGGCTGCTGCCAAGGCTGTGGGCGGGAGCAAGCTGGGCAGCGCACTGGCAGCCGGGCGAGGCAAGTCAGTCTCTGTTGCGGCCGCGTCCGCCTCGCGCTTCCCTGTGGCACCCCCTGTGGCGCCGTGCGTGCCTCGCTTCGCGTTCGACACGGCCAGCCCGGACGACGCGGTGCGGGCCGCACAGACGGGGCGCCTGCCTGGCCTCGGTCGCCCCGCACCCGCGCCCGCCTCGTCGCCGCCGCGGGCTGCGGAGAGCGCCTTCGCGTCGCTGTCGTTGACCGCCTCGCCGCCCGGAGGCCCAGGCGCTCACCCGGCGAGCCCTCTTGCGCGCCCCTCGTTTGCGGCGTACACGCCAGAGGCGTGGGAGGCGCTTCCCCCGGGCGCGCCCCTCCCCCCGTTGCATGTGGTCGCCCTGGGCCACGTGGACGCCGGCAAGTCCAGCGCCCTGGGCCGCCTGCTGTGCACATGCGGTGCCACGTCAGCACAGCAGCAGCACGCCGCGGTGCGCGCGGCTGCCCAGGCGGGCGCGGCGTCCTCCGCCTGGGCTTGGTGCCTGGACAGCTCGCCGGAGGAGCGCCAGCGGGGGGTCACCTGCAACGTGGCGCTGGCGCACCTGCGGGCACCCGGCACCGGGCAGCCGCTGGTGCTTCTGGACGCCCCTGGCCACCGCGACTTTGTGCCACAAGCGCTGGAGGCGGCCAGCCGCGCCGACTGCGCGCTGCTGTTCGTGGACTCCTGCGTGGGCGCCTTCGAGGCGGGCCTGCCTGGCGCCGTCGCCGCGCCATCCACCGTGGCAGCGCATGGCGGCGGCCAAACGGTGGAGCACGCCGCGCTGGCCCGCGCCGCCGGATGCTCCTCCCTGCTGGTGGTGGTCAACAAGCTGGACGCGGTGGGGTGGAGCCAGCAGCGCTTCCAAGAGGTGCAGCGTGCGCTGCAAGGACCGCTGAGAGCCGTCGGGTGGAGAGACGCGGCGGTGCTGTGGCTCCCCTGCGCCGGCCGGGAGGGCGTCAACCTGGAGCAACGGGTTGAAGCGCCTCACCCGCTGGCCGCGTGGTGGATCGG
>Ga0208951_1000267_pt1 | contig 23864 bp, 13 predicted proteins | sample GreLakmeMI27MSRF_FD_187702 | JGI IMG/M metagenome (GOLD analysis project Ga0208951, IMG submission 187702) | Freshwater lentic microbial communities from great Laurentian Lakes, MI, USA - Great Lakes metaG MI27MSRF (SPAdes) | ecosystem: Environmental > Aquatic > Freshwater > Lake | place: Great...
CCTGCGTTGCCCCCTTCTGGTTGCGCTGCCGTGCGAGGGAGAGGCGCCCCTGGTGCTTGGCCGCGACTCACTCTACGCGCACCAGACCTGCTCTGAGCAGGCGATGTCGCTGTCGGTTGACGCGGAAGGACCGCATGTGATGGTGCTGGGCAGCATGCGGACGTTTCTGCACCGCGGCGGTGAAAAGGTGAAGCTGGCTAAGGGTGCCCCGCCACTGCCGCTTCGGGAGGGCGACGAACTGCGCCTGCACGCGGAGCACTGCCTGCTGTTCAGAGTCTGCGCGGGCAGCGCCTCGCAGGCGCCTGTGAGCAGCGGTCCTGCTTCTGCGGAGGCGCCCGCTGAGGCACTCCCCTCCCTCGTTTCCCCCTCCCTCAAGCGCGACTCCGCCCAGCGAGACGCCTCCCAGCCAGAGGAGCCGCCCGCGAAGCGGCGAGCGCCCGACGCAGCGACGGCGGGCGGCCCCGCAGCGGCACTCCCTGGTGTGGGCACGCGGCCCCCCTCTTCGCCCGCCCCGCCCTCCTCGCCCCTCCTCACCTGCGTCATCTGCTGCACCGAGCGGCCCGCGCAGCAGGGCCTGCGCTGCGCCAGCGGGCACTTCGTGTGTTGTGGCGGCCCCGAGGGTGAGCCGTCGTGCGCGGAAGCTCACGCGGCTAGCACGCTGGCCGACCCTCAGCGCGTCCTGGCAAGCGGCTCCCTCCACTGCCCGCTCGCAAGAGCCGGAAGGTGCGCCCCGGCTGGGCGCAGCTTTCGGGAGAGAGTCGCGCGTGGAGTTGAGACTGACGCGCCCTTGGTTCCCTTTCATCAGTTGCACCGCACCCCCCTTCAGCTTGGAGCAGCTCACCCCGTTCCAGCACCTCTTGGCGTCCGTTATGACGCTGGGAGAGCAGCACGCGGTGGCCGCTGCGCTGGCGGGGGAGAAGGCGCGACTGGAGGCTGAAGCTGCAGCGCGCGCCGCCCTCTCCCTCGACGACCAGCAGCTCAGCGACGGCGTCAAGGCCGTCACAGACCTGCTCAACGAAATCTGCCCCCGCTGCAAGCAGCTCTTCGCCGGCTTTGACGGCTGCTTCGCCCTCACGTGCTCTCACTGCGCTGCCGGCTTCTGCGCCCTATGCAACAAGGACTGCGGCGGGGACGCGCACGCGCACATCGCGCCGGGCGGGGGCTGCCCCTTCATCGCAGCCTCCGCGGGGGGCATCGTGGGCGAGGGGACGTATGCAATCACGCTGCGCTGCCGCCGCGAAGACGCGCTCTGGAACTACCTCCACGTCAACTTCCCGGCAGCCAGCCGCGCTCGGCGCGCGCTGCTCGACGACGCCACGGTCAAGGCTGCGCTGCTGGGCGTGGGGCTCAACCCAGGCGACTTCAAGGATGACGCCAATCGGCCGAAGCAATCTGCAGCCGTGCGCGCAGCGCAGCACGGCGCGCACAACGCGGGCGCGGGTGGAGTGAATGGAGTGGGCAATATTCTGGCGGCGCTGGAACGCATGGAGGCTGGACAGGCCCAGATGCGCAACGACGCGCGTGGGCGGCGCCGCATGCGCGCACCCGCGTTCGCCGCAGAGCCCGAGCCCGAGCTGCCTCCGCCGCCTCCCATGCGCGATGTGATGTACGCGGTAGAGCTGCAGAAGCATGCCAAGGGGCGCCCCTGCGACGCTGGATGCGGCGCGCCAATCGCCAAGGAGGCGCTGCAGCTGCGCGTGAAATCGCTAAAGGGCGAGGATGTCTTCGTGGATGGTGTGGAGGACGAAAAGGGGAGAAAGATCAAGCTCGCCGTCCTGCAAGCCCCCCCTTCGAGCTGCTTCCATCCCGACTGCTTCAAGCGGAAGTTCGGCCATCCGGCGGAGCTGTGGAAGGACCTGTTTGACAATGGCTTGAACAAAGTGGGCGGAGAGGCGCAGAAGACGCTGCAGAAGCTCTTCCCAGCTGACAATCGCCAGGGCACAGCCGAGCAAGAGCAGCCGGAGCAGCAGCTGGCAGAGAGAGCCGCGGGGGCATGCGGCGATGCGGCGGCACGCCGGGCAGAGCGACAGTGACCGGAGCAGCCTCCATGCAAAGGAGCGACGAATGAACGCTGCGGATCGATCGATGCATGAATTTTCTGTGCGTGTCGGGCCTCGTCGGGCCGCCGCACGCCCTCCTCGTCGGGCGAAGGCTCTCACTCTCTCGCCGCCCTGCCTAGCCTTTCTAATCCATGGCCTCCATCACCACTCCGACTCTCATCAGCCTTCCTTCAGCCCGCAGTGGGCCTCTGCTGCCCGCGGCCAAGCGAGCTGTGGCAGCTCGGGCATCCTCCGGCTTGTCCGCTTTCACTGAAGGTACCTGCGACCGCTGCGGCGGGGAAGGCAAGCTGCCCTGCCCCGGCTGCGCCAGCAGCAGCAAAGCTGGGGTAGTCGAGAGACGCCCCTTTGGCTGGCTTGGGTCCGCCTTCGGTCTCCCAGTGGAGAGCAGCGAGCCGTGTCGCTGCACCAAGGGACTGGTGATCTGCTGGCGCTGCAAGGGCAAGAAAAAGCTCCGCTATCGCAGCTCTGACTGGCGCTAAACTGCCTGGACGCAGCCCTTCAGCCTCGGCTGCCAGTCAACGCTCTGGAATCTCGCTCTGCTGACTCCTGGGCTGCTGTACAACTCGGTGGGAGTTGGGAGTGCCGAGGTGAGCATAGAAAACCTCGTCAGCACTAACAGAGTACACGCGTCGCCCTTGGCGCACGTAACTCTCGCGTTCTCCTCCATGCGCGTGCGGCGCGCAGCCTCGTTCGACACGCTCGCCCCGCCGGGCGCTTTGGGCGGCTGTGGAACGATGCAGCACGAGCCGTGTGTGCTGGAAGAGAGCGTCTTCTGCTCCTCCCAACCCAGCGAGACTCTCAAGGCGCGGCTGCTGGAGGAAGGCGAGGTGACGCTGGGGCCGCTGCTGGGTGAGGGAGGGCAGGTGTGCGGGCCCCTTCTCATCGCTCTCTTCTTCTGGTCTAAGCCTCCTTGCCTCCTCAGGCGCGCGTCTTTGCGGCCAGCTGGCAAGGGGTTCCAGTCGCCGTCAAGGTCTTCCGAGAGGCGCTGCCGCAAGGGGTGCTGGGGCGTCGGGGGAGCTGCAACGTGGACACGATGCTGGCGCGGCTGGAGGGCAGCGCCACGCCTCCATCGGCTCGCAGCGAGGCTGACGCGCGCACGCTAAGCCTCCTGCGCGAGCTCTCAACCTTCATCCACTGCGCGCATCCCAACCTGGTGCGCCTTTACGGCTGGTACGTTGCTGCGGACAGCGGCGCGGTGTGTCTGGTGATGGAGCGCCTTGAGGGGTCTCTGGCGCAAGTGGCGCGCAGCTCTGCTCTGGAGCCCGTGGCTGCGGTGCGCGGCGTGGCAGAGGCGCTGCGCTACCTGCACGGCCGCGGGCTGCTGCACCGCGACGTGAAGCCGGAGAACGTGATGGTGGACGGCCGCGGCGTCAAGCTGGCAGACTTTGGGCTGGTCCGCGCTTTGGGCACCGCGCCAGCCGTGACTGCCCAGCCAGAGCTCACCCCACGCAACGCCATCGTGGTCACCGCGGCAGCGCCACCGGTGGGTCCGCCAACCTCCATCACCGGCATGATGCGGCGCTCAAGCAGCATGGGCGATGCCGCAGCCCCGCCCCCCACAGCCGCGACGCTGGCGCCCTCGCGCGTGGCGCCCGTGGGGCGCCGCCTCACTCCGCTCATCTTCGGCCCTCCTGCGGAGCCACAGGCGCCTGTAGAGCAGCGGCTGCGCCGCCAAATGACGGCCCAATGCGGCAGCCTGGTTACCATGGCGCCCGAGGTATGGCAGAGCCGGGAGGGGTACGGCACCGCTGCTGACGTGTACAGTCTGGGTCGTCTGATCGCCTACATGAAGGCGCTCTCCTGGCGCTGGCGAGGCGTAGCTGTGCTGGACCAGCTGGAGAAGGAGTGCACTGCGGAGGAGCCCGGGGCGAGGCCCACCGCAGCGCAGGTGTGCGACGCGCTGGCGCAGGCGCAGCGCGCGGAGGCTGCGGCGGTTGAGCGTCGCCGGCGCAGGTGGGGCTGCCTGGCGCGCGTACTGCCTTCCACGCCCGCGTCGCTTGCGCTGCTGCCCGCGCGCATCGGCCAGTCGCTCTCCTACGGGGTGCTGCGAGCCACAGTCATGCGTCCCTCCTGGTACCTCACCCAGCTTGGGGTGAGAGGGCAGCAGGGGCCACAGGGGTGAGCACGGACTGGCAGCGGCGTCGGCACAACGAAGCTTCAGTTCAGTTTTAATTACACTGTTTGCCGTCGAAGAGCGGGCGCACTGCGTCGGCGTAATCTGCGTTCTGCAGGATGTGGTACGACTCGACGCCAACCAGGCGGCAACTGGCCCTGGCTGCTGAGTAGGTGATGTACACCGCCGAGTCGCGCGTCACGTCCGCCGGGCTGCGCAGCACGGCGCGCAGCGCTCTCATCAGCACCTCGCGGTGGGGCTTGAAGAGGATGAGCCACGCGGAGAGCGCAAAGAAGGCGACGCCCTGCACCAGGGCGGGCCACCGCTGCAGTCGGCTGGACACGCTGAACTGCTCAGCCGAAGATGTGGCCCGCGGCCTGTAGGCATCGCGCCCATTTTGCTTGCGAGGCGCGCGCGCGCCGCCGGTGGTATACGCCGGCAGCGCGGGCGAGCCGTACATCCAAGCCGTCAGAGCCAAGTGCAGCCACACCGCCCACACCAAGGAGTTGCGCATGGCGAACGTCATGGCGTGCTGGTGCCGCGGCGGCGTGCGGCTGGTGTGGCAGAGGACCCACTTGTCCGCAAAGTAGGCCAGCCACAGGCCAAACGGCAGCATCACACCCACGCCCGGGAGACCTCCACTTAGTGCTAGGGCCAGCCATGTTGTACTGATCACCTTGGCCACCCGGTATGACAGCTGCCAGGTGGGTCCCACCAAGAGATGGTTGAGCGCGCGCTGCGTGCACATCCTCGCCACGCGCGCGCCGCGCCGGTGATACCAGAGCGCAGTGAGGAACGACTGCGCCGGCGGCTGCACCAGCTGCGTGCACACGGTGACGAACATGGCGCTGCCGATTGATTGATACCAAGCCGAAGAAAAGTCGGTGTAGGGGCCTTTGAACACCAGAGGGAACTGCTCCAGCTCGGCGATGTTGGCATACACCGCCAGCGTCTGCGCAGTAGCGTAGCGTGCGTCAGGCAGGCGCGGCGCAGTGGGCGTGGCGCGCCGAGGCGCGCGTGGCGGGCGCTCACCACCACAAACGCGTTGAAGAATTGGGCCGCAAAAACCTTGCGCACGTTGGCGGCGTCGTGCTCGCCACGGGTGGCCAGCTTTTCCAGGCGTGTGAACTTGGGCAAAACAACCAGGAAAGCGATGTTGACCGTGATGACGGAGACGATGGACACGCCTTTCAGCGCCCAGGCGGACACCTTTTTGCTCCAGTACTCGCTGCAAAAGGCGCGCAAGCCGGACTTGTTGGCGTTCCACTCGGCGGCGCTGTCAAGGGCTGTGGAGCAGTAGCAGCCGTAGCACGCCGCAGCGCCGCATTTCACTGCCAGCGGATCTCTCGCAGCGTCCATCGAGCCCTCCCTGATCGGCGCCATCGACGCCAGGTTCGGAATGAACTGGTCAGCGGAGCTGAGGTATACGTCGCAGTTTGCAGCGTTGGCGTCGCTCAAGATGCGCGTGATCTGCGTACGCGCGGGGTCGGCGTCGCTGGTGGCGTTGCCAAGCCTGAACAATGCGTCGCACGGCAGCGGGCCGCCTGGCAGCGTGGCGGTGGAGCACTCGACGTAGGGCGGCAGGGTGTTGTCGAACGATTTGGCGCCCACCACCAGCGAGGTGGTGATCAGCAGCAGCGTGAACGCGCACAGGCCGGACAGGAGCGCGCGGCGCGCACGCGCGGCGGCGCTGTAGTGCATGTTTTCCCAGAACACGTCGGCGGGGTCGCCCGAGTGGCTGCTCCGCAGCACATGCTGTCCGCGGAAGCGCGGCAAGCCCACAGGCGCCAGCATGGGCAACGCCGCGCGGAGCGCCCCTCCGGGGAACGCGGCTGCACAGGTGTCGCGTGCCGCCACGGTGTCGAACGTCACGAAGGCGCACACCGCAACCAGCGACGCCTCGTCCATGGTGGCCAGCTCGCCACGCAGCTTGGCCGCCTGCTCCTCCAGTGCGCGCCGCTTGGCGGCCGGCGCAGGCCTGCCCGTGGCAGCCACCAGCGCATCCAGCTCCTCCAGCTCCTCCTCAAGAGCCTCGGCAGCGTATACGCGCTCCAGGTACTCGCCGTAAGCGCGCGCAACCGTCACCTCGGCCACGCACCCCTCCAGCTCCGGAACAGCCTCCTGCAGATACTGCGCAATCTCCTCCGCCTGCAGCGGCACGCGCGGAAAGCCGTACAGCTGAAGGCTATAGTCATCGACGGTGATGGTCGCCAAGTTGGAAGCCCGGCCGATGCGGTCCTCGCGACGGCGAAACACTGCCAGGCCCAGGAACAGGCCCAACACCGCTGCCAAATCCAGGACGCTCATCGCGAGCACTGCCGCGCGCTTGTCGCTTTGCGCGGCACGCCCCGTTGGCCCAAAACTGCTGCTGGCCGCGCCCGTGGTTGGGTCCACCAGCATCTGCAAAGGCCACAGCGTGACGCGTGCAATGCGCTGAACGCCCGTTGGACTGCTCAGGCGGGGGTCCGCTGACGCAGCAAGGGCAATGCCGCAGTTGGTGGCGTACGTGGTGCAGGCGCTGACGGTGGTGACGATGCACAGCCAGCGCAGCAGCCGGAAATATGTTTGGATACCGCTGCCGAACACCGCGCCCAGCTGGAGGGGCCGTGTGAGTGCCGTGCAATTCCAGGAGCCAAGCGCAAGCCAAGCGGCGCGCCTGCTCGTTTGTGGTGCGCAGCACGCTGAGCGGCACCTCCACGCCGTCGACCACGAGGCGTGGCCGAAGCCGCGACGCTGCAGGGGCGGAAACCTCAGCGCAAGCGAGCCGGGTAACAGCGTCTTAACCCGCACGTACCCTCCTCCTCCGCCACCTGCAGCGACGGCGGCTGGTGCGCTTGCGTCATGACGCTGAGGTGCTACTACTGCTGGTCCCTCAACTACTGGTCCCTCAGGCTGGCTGGAGGAGGTGCCGCAGCTGAGACCGACTCCCTGTAAAGCTTGCTTTTCCGCGCACCACGCTGTTGTTGCACTCAAAGCGCGACTCGCAGGGTGCCTGACAGGGCAGAATAGGACAGGGCGACGGTCTGACTCCTTGTTTGGGTGGCGTCCAGTAGTAGCGTCCAGTGGTGTCGCGTTGCTCCGTCCCCAAAATATTGCCACGCAACGGCACAAAGCGCAGCCTCCGCCCGTCGCGTGCGTGGTGGCGCCAGTGCGTAGAGCGCGCGCACGCTGCTGCCAGTTGCCGCACGGCACTGATCCAGGCGGCGCCGCAGTAGGGCAGCCGGCGCAGTCAGCGGCGCCGGCGCTTCCCCCGCCCTCGAGGCGCACAACACATGGCCTCGACCATGTCCCCTGAAACCGACGGGGCTGTCGGGGAGGCCGCCGACGGCGGCGCGCACGGGCTGTCTCCTTCCTGCGGTGCCACTGCCACTGCTGGCGGCCCAGACGCGACTGCCTCGTTCCCCCTCTTCGGTCCGCCAGCGCGCCTACGCCCCACCGCGCAGGCGGCGCTGCCCGAGGACTACATCGGTCTGGCGCTGGCGCGCCAGTGCGGCGGCGAGTGGCTGCACGGCGTTGTTACCGGGACGCGCATGGGCACGCTGGGCCAGCGCTGGGGCGTCACCTGGGCCCAAGGCCCACAGGTTTCTGGCGACGACGTCATAGCGTGGCGCGAGCTGCCCTGGTCCAAACTGCGGCCGTGCGTCGCCGCGCACGCAGGGCTGCTGGAAGACCCGGCGACTGCGCCGGGCGCGCTGGCAGCTGCGGCTGCGGTGGCCTCCAGCGTGCCGGCGCCGTCCCGCGAGGCCCGCCCTGCGCGCGCGCGCGTCAAGAGCGTGCGCGCGCGCAGCCCGGAGGCGCAGCCGCTGCAGCCAGAGCTGCAGGCTGTCTGGAAGGCGCAGCCCGTGTCGCAGCGCGCCCACTCCTACAGCGGCGGCGCCGGCGCCGGCGGCGGCGGCGCGCGGCCGCACAACAGCGGCGACCACGGCGCGCGGCCGCTGAGCAGCAGCCCAATGGGGCACCACGGGCACCTGATGCCGGGCCACCGCCCCCCAGCCAGCGGATTTAAAGGGGTCTACCAGGCGCGCCACGGCCGCACGGGCTTCCGCGCAGAAGGGCGCTACATGGGCCGCAAGTTCACGGTTGGTGCGTGCGCCGGAGGCGTGTGCTTGCTCTGGTCTGAAGCGTGACGGGCACGCAGGCAACTATTACGAGACTGCGGAGGCTGCCGCGCGAGCGTACGACAACGCGGCGCGGCGCAACGGGGTGCCGGAGAATCTTATGAACTTCCCGAACTTCCCTTCGCAGCAGTGAGGAGGGAATTGAGGGAGCAGAGCGAGCGAGTGAACGCAGGTTCGACGACCCGCGCGTGTAAATGACGAACAGACGCGCCAGCAGCAGCACAGTCGCTCTTCTCTGGTTTTGGCGGCGCGTCTTTAACAACAAGCCACTTTGTGTGCGCGCCGCCGCACCCCCCTCCCCGCCCCTCCCACATGCACAGCGTTGGTACGCTCGTCCCGTCGTCTTTCCCTCTTTTGCACAGCTCCAGTCCCGCAGCGCAATCTAGAGCGCGGTGACGTACATGAAGCTGCAGGCAAGACAGCAAGGGAGCGTCAGACGCGCAGCACAGGAGCGCTTCACGCCCTGTGGCGCACTTCATGGCCACCGGCTTGAGGTTGGGGTACTTGTTCATGAACTTGGCCACGTCCCAGCAGATGCGGTCATCCTGCTTCACTACCGGGATTGCGCCCGAGAAGAGGATGAAGATGTAGCGGTGCGCGCCCAAAGCCGGGCTAGGAGACAGGTAGTCCGTCACGCACTTGCCGCTGGCAGTGGTGCCCTGCGCGCGCGAGGGACAGAGGGTGGCGCCATCAGGGGGTGGTTTGGCAGGGTGTGGGCACCCGCTATGAGCAAACGAGAATGCGCGTGCCTTGGCGCCAGTCACGACCCAGTGCAGCCACGGGCCGCGCTTGCCAGGGGTGCTGCCGTCTCCGTCACGCTCGGGCGCGTCGGCGTCGAACTGGGGTAGGTGACAGTTAGTGTCTGACTCAGACCAGATAGCAGTGACTCATCTCTCAACGGCGTGGCCGGCGCGGCGCGGCGCGTCACGCGTGCGTACCATCACCAGCGTGTGCTCGCCTTCCGTGGTCCAGGACACGGTGGGCTCGTCGTGCAGGAAGCTGCGAAGCTGGGGGTTAGTAAAGAAGTACAGCTCGGGATCCCTTCCGACACGCCGGGCCGCGCCGCGCGCGCCTCTGCCGAGCGAGCAGCGCGCGCGCCGCGCGTTTCTGGTAGTGCGACCCGCGCGACGGGGAGTGGCGCAGCGTTGGCGCGCGCAGTGCGCAGCTTTTGCGCGAGTGCAAGTGCGAGTCACGCGCCCAGTGCCTGCAGCCTCGCGCGCTCGCCCGTCTCGCGCTGCAGCCTCGCACGCTGCCGCCACGCACCGGTGAGCAGCCTTCGTCTTGGAGAAGAGGTCGGCGCGGACGACGACGCGCGTGTTGAAGGAGACGTCCAGGTGTGCCAACTTGGAGACGGGGAGCCCGCAAGCCAACAAAAAGCCGTCGCAGTCGTGCGCGTCCACGTACGCGGGCGGCTCGTGCGAGAGGTGCAGCGCCTTGAGCTGGTCGCGCACGTCCTTCTTCTGCGCCTTCTTGGCGTCCTTGACAGCCTTCTTGTCGACGGCGACAACCTCCTCAACCTCCTGCTTGTTCTTGCCCATGGCTGCGAGTGGGAGACGGGAGAGAGTGGATGCGGAATGCGGAGGCTCTGAGAATGGGGAGGATATTTGCTGACAATGACAACGCGACATCTCAGCAACGCCAACCGTGCGCCCAGTCAGCACGATGCTTCAGTAGCCCCCCCCCCGCGCCGCCGCAACAGGCGCTGGATACCAGCAGCCTTCCAAGCAAGCACGGTTGCGTGCCATAAACATAAGCCACAAAGAAACAGCAGCTGCACCCACCATCTGGTCTCGCCTCCAATCATGCGCCGTAGAGCTCCCGCGCCAGGAGTCCCGCCACGCTCTCCAGCATCCCCGCGCGCGTGCATCCGTCCAGTCCGCCCAGCGCGCGTCCCAGCAGGCAGCCAGGGTCGCGTGTGCCGAGCGCCAGCGCACGCAGCGCAGCCTTGAATGGCTGCGGGAAGCGCGCGTGCGAGGCTGCGGGGTGCCATGCCGCGGGCGGGGCCACCGTCCAGCAGCGCAGCACTCGGTCGCACCCCGCCGCCAGCAGCGTCTCGCCGTCGTCCAGCAGCGCAAGCGTGGTGACCGCGTTCACCGTGCCCGCGCCGTACAGCGTGCCAAGCAGATCGCCGCTGCGTGGGCACAGCAGGCGCAGCCGGCCGTCGGCGCAGCCCACGTAGAGCGCGCGGGCGCGGGGGCAGAGCGCCAGAGCGGTGGCACCCGTGTCGGCACCCGGGTGGACCCAGGCGCCCCCCTCCGGGAAGCCCGCATCCGGGGCGCCCGTGCACACGCAGTGACACGTCACCCGACCCTGCCAGCTGGCGCTGAAGAGGCGCTGCCGCGGCGCGTCCACACTCAGCGCGGTGACTCCCATGCCGTGCGCGCCCGAGGCGCGCCAGGCGGGCACAACCTGCGCGGCCGCGTCGCCGCTCGCTGCAGGCTGGAAGCGCGTGCAGCAGAGGGCGCCGTCCTCTCCGCCGCTGAGCAGCAGCGCGACGCCCCCCGGCTGCTCCACCAGCGCCAGCGCAGTGACGGCGCCCGCGTGCACGTCGTGCCACACGCACCAGGGCGGCTCTTGGGGCGCCGCGTCGGTGCGCCACGCGCGGACGGCGCCGTCGCCGTGGCCGCACAGCAGCAGGCGGCCGTCGCTGGAGGCTGCGAGCGCGTAGCAGCCTCGCTGGCCCTCCTCCGCATCCGCATCCTCCTCCTCTTCGGCGCCCAAGGCGCTGCGCGTGGCCAGCAGGCGCCCCGTGGCCGCCTCGAAGGTGCGCACGACGCCGTCGCCGCAGCCGGCGTGCAGCAAGGAGCCGCAGGAGGACAGCGTCAGCGCGTAGGTGCCCTCGCTGCCCTGGTGCACGGTGGCCAGCTGGCAGCCGGGGTCCTCGGGGGCGCCCGGGGCGGCGCCGGGGGGTGTCCAGCGAACCAGCGCGCTGCGCCCGCCGGCGTACACGCAGCCGTTGGGCGCGCGCACAGCCGCCCACAGCGAGCCAGCGCCCGCACCAACCCAGCTGGTCACGGCGGGTGACGGCGACCAGTCCGGGCGCTCCAGGGCGACGGGGGATATGGCGGCAGACAGCTTTGCAGACGAAGGGTCCACAGCGCACGCAAGGTCCACCGCGCTGGGAGCGCCCACCAGGGCCGCTTCGCTGCAGGTTGCGGCGCTGAGCACCTTGCGCAGTTGCTGCTGACTCCGGGCTGGACTCGCAGGCCGTGCGGAGGCGACTGCGGCGGAGGTGGTGGCTGCACCGCTCTTTCCTTCACCACTTGCCATGGCGCTCCAACACCCTCCAGTCTGCCAGCTCGCCGGCCGCGCCGGTAGCTTAGAGTCCCCGTCCATCGATGCGTCGATGCGGCAGGCGAAGGAGACGGGACTGGTGACCTGTTCTTGGCTTCTTGCCGCGTCGAACGTCGTACAACTCTGGTGACAATGACTCGATCGAGCTATAACGACTGCACACCAAGTTTAGCAGCGTAGCGGGTACGGCTGGCCGAACGTCGTCGCTCGCGCTCTCCCTCTCGCCTCCCTACACTCCGCGTGATGCCATGGGTGTGGCCTCCTCGCAGGAGAGGCCGGTTGGCGGGCTGAGCTCTGGTTATGGCCAAGCGGATCTCGCGCTGGCTCAACTGGAGGCTGAGCAGCTGGCACAGGCGCTGGCGCTCAGCGCGGCGGAGAGCAGGCCGAGCAGACCGAGCGACGGCGCTGCTGGTCACCGTTCAGGGACTGGCGACGAGGTACTCGCTGCACCTCCACCGCTGAACACACGAGCAGGCGTCTGTGCTGGCTGCCGCCTGCCTCTGGTCCGGTTTCTGAGCGGCGTCACTGTCAGCGCTCTGGGGCGCACTTGGCACGGCGACTGCTTCCGCTGCTCCATCTGTGGAGAGCTCCTGCGAGAGCCAACCTTCGCTGTGACGCCGGACGGAGCGCCCTGTCACACCGAGTGCCACACGGCGGTGCACCGCCCGCGCTGCGACGTGTGCGACTGCGTTTTTGCCAGCGGCGCCGACCGCGTGATTCGCTTCTCCCTCCTGCCCTTCTGGGAGACCAAGTTCTGCCCCGAGCACGCCTCGGACGGCACGCCTCACTGCGTGTGCTGCACGAGGCACGAGCGGCGCGGCGGTGAGCCGCACGCGCCTTTGCCGGACGGTGTTGGTGCTCTATGCCTGGAGTGCATGCGGACGGTGGTGGTGACCGAGGCTGATGCGACTCCACTCTATGCAACCGTGGCTGATTTTCTGCAAGCTGCGGGCATGGAAGTGCCCTACCTCCCTCCGCTGCGACTCGTCACTGCCGCGCACCTCACAGCGCTGTCTGCTTCAGCGGCGAGCGCGCACGAGGCGCCCTCAAGCTCCCAGATCCGGGGAATGACGCTCATGTCGGAGATCAGCTTCGGCACGTTCGCACCGCGGCGGGTGAGCGTCACCGCCATCGCCGTGCTGGCTGCGCTGCCGCGACTCGCAACGGGCGCTGTGCTGGCGCATGAGCTCTGTCACGCGCACCTGCGCCTGGCTGGCTGCCTCGCACTGCCGCCGCGTTTGGAGGAAGGGCTCTGCCAGCTGTGGGCGCTCCTGTGGTTGGAGCACACGCTCTCTGACGTGGCACTCTCGGAGGAGGATGCGCGGCTGGGCGCATTTCTGGCGCACCAGATACGGACGGACCGCAGCGAGGTGTATGGCGATGGGGTGCGGGACGCGATGCGAGCGTACCAGCGAGTCGGACTGCAAGCTCTGATGCACGCAGTGAAGTCGTACGGCCGCCTGCCTGCTTGATCATCACTCCGAGGCTCCGCCTCCGCCTCCGATGGGGCTGGTCTGCCTGCGCGCATTGTTTTTCTGCCGCAGAACGGCCAGCATCCCCGCATGTACTGCTGCCGCTCGGCATCGCCCCATGCGCCAGCCGCCGCCAGAAGGAGCTCCTTCATCTCTCCTGCATCGCCCACGCCGCGCCCCATCGCCGCGCTCATCACGGCGTACAGCAAATCGGCCACTTCGCCCGGCAGCGGCTTGTCAGCGGAGAGCAGGCGGCCCACCAGCGTTCCCAGCTCCTTTTCGTGGGCGCTTTACCCACAATCACCTTTGCAAGGAGGTCCGGCAGACCATCCGGCGGCTCGGCGCTGAAGTAGCCGATGGACACGCGCACGGCCACGCGCAGGCTGCGCACCAGCGAGGCGTCGGGCCCGTCCCCGGGGGACAGGCGGCTGCCGGGTCGATTGCGCTGCAGCGCAGCCTCGTGCTGCCACTTCCGGTAGTCGCCGAAGAAGGCAGCCAACGCGCCGAGCATGGCGAGCATGATGAGGAGCAGAGCGCCGCCAAACGCGTACACCTGCGACTGCAAGTAGATCATCACGGGCTCGCGCGTGATGTGGCACCGGTAGCGGCCTGGAAACGAGTCCTCAAAGTGGATGCTTGCGCCGTCGCACAAGGCGCCGTATCGGGAGAGCAGGCTGCCGCCGTGGAGGATGCCGTCATGCGTGCGCGTCGCGGTTTCGCGGCCGGCCAGGTGAAGCGCGTAGTAAACGAAGGAGCCGGCGCTAATGACGGTCATCAGCGCTTTGCTGGCAAAAAAGCAAAGCCAGAAGCGCGCGAATCTCTGAGGCGTCTCCCACTTCTCCGGCGCGCGGCCGCGCATGCACTCCGCGTAGAGGTCGCCGCGCGCGATGGCATGCAGCCGATTGAGCTTGAGGAGGCACACGCTATTGGAGACCACCAAGCAAATCCCGGCGACGATGAGACCCACGGCTAGCGTGCTGAAGCCTCCGCGCGGGTGCAGCTTGAGCTCAGTCTCGCAGACGGTCTCGATGTATTTTGAGCCTGTGGCACGGTGCGATGAGAGTGATGAAGAGCACTTTCTCCTGTCTCAGCGGCGTCGCACCGTAGTAGTTTACGGAGCTGCTGGCCGCGAAGGCCATGGGATCGGTGCCGATGGGTCGGCAGCTGCGAGTGGCGGGGATGTGTGAGAGCGGTCCATGCATGGTGAGCGCAGATACCGCGCCAGCCTCAGCACCTGATGGGCGAGAATAGCATGAACAGCCCCAGCGACGCCGCTGCGATGATGAAGGCTATCAAGCCGAAGAGCAGCGGCTTCTCCGCGTACGGCACAACTCGGCGGCGCTCCGCACTGCTCGCCTTCCGCTCCGGATGGAGGCGTGCGTACAACGTGCTGAACGTGTAAGCAAGGTTCATGAAATCGCCCAGCGACAGCCGCTCGACCTCCTCCTCCTCCTCGCCCAGAGCGGCAGCCTCGGGTGCAGGGGCCGCGCCGCGGCCGCTTCGCCCGGCAGCGACTGTGAGAACGAGCGCATGCCGTCAGGTGCTCCCCCAGTCGTGTAGCGCCTGGTAGTGATGCGGCAGCGCGTATCGCCGCCAGAGAGGCCATGGCGGGAAAGAGAAAGAGAGAAGAGCGAGTCTTGGCGGGCGCGTGGTCTGTCAAGTCACGAGGGGTCAAAATGACGGGGCTCACCCGCAGTCCCGCAGACCCGCACATAAACGCAAAGTGCGCTTCCCTGGGACGCCTGTCTCGTGTCGCCGTGTCCTGTTCACACAGTGCTGAAGGTGCGCTCGCTCGCGTCCAGGCGCCTCTGGAGGAGTGCACCCGCGCCTCTCTGCGCCCAGCAGCCTGGTTTCGCCGCTGGGCACGTTCACTCGCGTCTGGCAAGCTGCTGGCTCTCCGCTGCGTCGCTCCTTCGGGCCGTCGGCCGTCATGAGCCGGCACAAGGCTGGCTGCTCGCGTCTGCCCGGCCTACGCCGGTTCTCGGCCGCGCTTGGCTCTCCCGAACGCGCCTTCCTCGCGGCACTGCGTGCTGCTTGCGTGGCCGACGCGAGGCGGCCTTGTTCAGAGACTCCCTCCTGACAACTCGAGTTTCTCTGCCACCTCCCTTCTTTCCCTCTCGGTCGCAGTCTGACTCGCGCATCGCACCTGCAGGCGCGCGAGCGTGTCTGCTGCTGCTGGTTGGCCCCGCGAGTGGAGCTGAGGAGGGGCTGATGGGGAGCCTGGAGGGGCCTGGGCGGCAGGAGCCGGTGCCGGACGCGGATGCCCCTGCGCGCCCCCGCCGCGCCGTCAAGCCTCCCGAAGCGTGCGTGCACCCGCTGCGCCGCGCAGAAGCAGTCAGCGCGCGCCGCACGGCGCCAGGTAGCTCAGCTGACGCGTGCACCCGCGTTGCGCAGCTACAAGGCTGAGCCTGCACCTGCACCCACGCTGGCTCACATGCAGGCGCGCCTGGCTTCCGCGCCCGCAGCGGGCAACGGGCGCAACACGCCGCCGCCGCCGCCGCTGCCTGGCAGCAGCCCTTCTTCTCCGTGCGGCGGTGCGACCTCTTCGGAGGAGCGCGAGGGCGACGGCGCAGAGTTCGCGCCGGAAGAAGGGGACCCCTCAGAGGACGACGAGGCCACGATGGCTGAGGAGGAGCGCTGCGCCGCTGCGGACGGCAACGATGACGCAGAGGCGGAGGCTGCTGCGCTGCGCGCGGAGGCCCAGATGCCGCTGCACGAGCTCATGCGCCACTACGGCGTGCAGCGCCAGCCCGCCCCCGCGGGAGGGGCACCCAAGGCTGGGGCCGCCCCGCCCACACAGCCCCCGCGCGCGCCGCCGCTGCCCGCGCCGCGCGTAGCCCCCGGCGGGGGGCATCTTTTCGTGGCCGCAGCCGTGGGCGTCTTGCCTCTGGCGCAGGCGCAGGCGCGGGGCGGCGCCGGAGCGTCTTTCCTGCCTTTGCCCCCCCTCCCATCCGCCCCGCGGCGCCTCCCCCATCTGCCCGTGGCGCCGTGGCCGCCCCCGATGCGCGCGCCTGTCGCGGCTGCGGCGCGCCCCGCGGAAGGGGCTGCTCTCGCTGCGCTCGCTGCGCCCCAGAGCGCCGCTCAGCTCCGCGCCCAGGCGATGCGCGACTCGCACGCTGCCGCGCTGCGCGATGACCAGGACGAGCTGCTGCTGGCCGGCCGGGAGGCGCGCGAGGCTGCGCGCGTGCGGCTGGCGCTGGCGCCCGCAGAGCCGGAGAAGCTGTTCCGCCCCGTTGAGGTGTCCCGCCGCAAGACCCACTGGGACCACGTGCTGGAGGAAATGGCCTGGCTGGCCAAGGACAGCGACCGGGAGCGCAAGTGGAAGCGCAAGGCCGCCCGCAAGGCCGCCGTCGCCTGCAAGGGCAGCGGCCGCGACATCGCCAGCAAGGCGCTGGCGTGCCAGGTGGCCGAGCAGGCGAGCCTGCGCCGCATCGCCAGCTTCTGCGCGCGCGAGGTGCGCATGTTCTGGGGCAAGGCTGAGCGCCTGGTCAGGATCCAGGCGCAGGGCCAGCTGGACGCGCGGCGCCAGAGCGCCATGGATAAGCACCTTCAGTTCGTCATGGCGCAGACGGAACGCTACTGCGCGCTCGTGGCCGGCAAGATGGGCGGCGGCGCGGGGGCGGGGGCTGCGGCGGGGCCGTCTGGGCCTGCGCACCCCTCCCAGCTGCCCGACGACGCGGCTGACGACGCCGCCTTCGCGCCCGACGACCCCTCCTCCGACGACGAGGCGACGCTGGAGGAGGAGGAGCGCTGCGCCGTCGCTGCGGGCGAGGGGGGCGACACGGCGACGGAGCTGGCGCTGCTGGCGGCTGAGCGGGAGGCACCCCTGGAGTCCCTCCTGCCCCCAGAGGTGCTGGCCCGCTACAGGGGCACCGCGCCTCCCTCCCCTCCCCCCTCCCCTCCACACCACGAGGACAGCGACTCCGACGTGCGCCTCTCCGACCAGGACACCGCCGACGAGGAGGAGACAATGGCGGCGGAGGAGGCGGAGGCTGCTGCGCGCGGCGAGGGCGGCGCCGATGCGCACGCGGCTGAGATGGAGGCGCTGCAGATGGAGGCTGAGCTGCCTCTGGAGCAGCTTATGGCGCGCTACTGCGCAGACGCCGCCGCGCGCGGAGAGCCGAGCGACGACGAGGCGGATGTTGAGGAGGAGGAGGGCTCCGGCAGCGAGTCGGAGGGGGGTGAGGGGGATGAGCCTATGGCGGGCACACCCCGCGCTGCAGCAGCCCCCGACTCCGGCAGCGACTCTGACGGCGGCGAGCAGCGCTGGGCGGAGGTGCTGATGTCCACGCCCGCGGGCGCCGACGTGGCTGAGGCGCGGCGACAGGGGCTGGAGCGCGTGGCGGCCGAGGCTGCGAGCGCCGTGGGCGGCGCGCGCACCCCCGTGCCCTTCCTGTTGCGCGCCACTCTGCGCGAGTACCAGCGGGAGGGCCTGGACTGGCTGGTGGCGCTGTACGAGAAGCAGCTGAACGGCATCCTGGCGGATGAGATGGTGCGCGCATGCGTGTGCCCGTGCGGCGCTGCTGCTGACTCTCGCTATGCGCAGGGTTTGGGCAAGACCATCCAGACCATCGCGCTGCTTGCACATCTGGCCGCCAGCCGCGGCATCTGGGGGCCGCACCTGATCGTGGTGCCCACCAGCGTCATGCTCAACTGGGAGACGGAGTTCAAGCGCTTCTGCCCGGCCCTTAAGCTGCTCACCTACTTTGGCACGGCCAAGGAGCGCAAGCTGAAGCGCGCGGGGTGGAGCAAGGCCAACGCCTTCCACGTGTGCGTCACCACGTACCGGCTGGTGACGCAGGACGCGCGCGTGTTTCGCCGCAAAAAGTGGAAGTACCTCATCCTTGACGAGGCGCACATGATCAAGAACTGGCGCTCCCAGCGCTGGCAGACGCTGCTGCACTTCCAGACTAAGCGCCGGCTGCTGCTCACGGGCACGCCACTACAGAACGACCTGATGGAGCTTTGGTCGCTGATGCACTTCCTGATGCCCCACGTCTTCGCCAGCCACGCCGACTTTAAGGCGTGGTTCAGCCAGCCGCTGACCAGCAGCGTGGAGCAGGGCGGCGCAATCAACCGCGAGCTGGTGGGGCGGCTGCACGGCGTGCTGCGCCCGTTCCTGCTGCGGCGCCTCAAGGCTGACGTTGAGAAGTCGCTGCCCAGCAAGACGGAGCACGTGGTGCCCTGCCCCCTCTCCAAGCGCCAGCGCAGGCTGTACGAGGAGTACATGCAGTGCAGCAGCACGCAGGGGACGCTGGCGAGCGGCAACCTGATGGGCATCATGAACGTCCTCATGCAGCTGCGCAAGGTGTGCAATCACCCGGACCTGTTCGAGGGGCGCCCCATCGTGTCGCCGCTGGACTGGACTGCGGAGCGGTACCCGCGCATCCCCGCGCTGCTGGCCGTGGTTGCTGCGGATGCACGGGAGCGTGCCAGCTGCGACACCCCCTTCCTGGGCTGCGGTCTGGTGCTGGCGCACGCCGCCGCGCCGCCGCCCCTGGCCGCCTTGGCGTCGCAGCGGCTGGCGCTCGGCGCGCGCATGGTGCAGGAGCTGCAGAGCGGGTCAGCGCTCGGAGGGCACAGCCGGCGCATCTTCAGACAGCGCGGCGGCGCGGAGGCTGAGCGCGAGGTGTCCCTCTTCACAGCCGCCGCCAACGCCGCCGCGGGCGTGTGGCGCCGCGAGCGCATCGCCTGCCTGGCGCAGCTGAGCTTTCAGCGCATCGCCGCAGCCGCCGACGGCGCAGCCTCGGGGACGCGCACGCTGGCCAGCGCGGGCGCGGGCGCCTCGCTGCGCGCGCTGCTGGCGTGTCCGCGCGCGGCGGCGGAGGTGATTGCAGCCTCCGCCAGGCCAGAGAGGCGCTGGCAGGTGGGCGACATGCTGCGCAGCCTGGTGCACTCGCCCGCCGAGCGCGCGCAGCAGCTAGACGAGCTGCTGTGCGCCACCGTGTTCGCAATCCCCCGCGCGCGCGCGGCGCCGCCAGCGCCCTGGGCGGCGGTGCCGCTGCGCCGCGAGGCTGCGGCTCGGGAAGCGCTCGCGCTGCGCGTGCACTCCCAGCTGCTACCCCGGCTGGACGTCACCCACAGCAGCGCCGTGCGGCGCCAGGTCTTCTTCCCGGACCGACGGCTCATCCAGTTTGACTGCGGCAAGCTGCAGGAGCTGGCCACGCTGCTGCGGGAGCGCAAGTCCGGGGGACACAAGTGCCTCATCTTCACCCAAATGACCAAAATGCTGGACCTGCTGGCCGCCTTCCTCAACCTCTACGGGTACACCTACGTGCGGCTGGACGGCAGCACTAAGCCGGAGCAGCGACAGATCCTCATGCAGCGCTTCAACACCGACCCGCGCATCTTCTGCTTCATCCTCAGCACCCGCTCGGGCGGCTTCGGCATCAACCTGGTGGGCGCGGACAGCGTCATCTTCTACGACAGCGACTGGAACCCAGCCATGGACAGCCAGGCGCAGGACCGGGCGCACCGCATCGGCCAGACGCGGCCGGTGCACATCTACCGGCTGGTGTGCACGCAGACGATTGAGGAGAACATCCTCAAGAAGGCCACGCAGAAGAAGCAGCTGGACTGGATGGCCATCCAGTCGGGTCAGTTCAGCACCGAATTCTTCACGCAGCCCGCACAGGCGCCAGTCGGCGGCGCAGGCACGGGCGCGGGCGCGGGCGCGGGCAGCGCCGCCATGGACCCGCGCGACTTTTTCGAGGGTATGCCTGGCTACAAAGCACACGGCAAGCGCGCAGCCGCGCCCGACCGCGCAGCCACCGCCGCGGAGCTGGCCGCCGCCATGCGCAGCGTGGAGGACGACATGGACGTTGCTGCGGGCGCTGTGGCTGAGCAGGAGCAGGCGGCTGAGGTTGCCGAGTTTGCAGAGGACGTGCGCCCTCTCGTTGAGGACGACGACGATCAGGCCCCAGGCGCCCCGACCGCAGGCGCAGACAGCGGCGACGAGGCCGCGCCCGCGGATGCCGCCGCCGCTGCAGCGGCGGCAGCAGCCGCGCGGCAGGCTGAGAGCGATGCCGCCTTGGCCGCCGCGCGCGCCTTGGCCGCCGCCGAAGAGGACGAGGTGCAGGCTCGCGTGGCGCGCGTCACCGCGGCGGCTGCGAGCGCGGGATGCAGCATTTGGGACGCGCTGAGCCCCGTGGAGCGCTATGCGTTGCGCTTTGTCTCTGCGCACCTGCCGCCCCAGCTGCCCGAGGGCCAGCTGGCGGCGGTGCAGTTCCAGGAGGAGGCCTGGGACGCGGAGGCCATCGAGCGCCACAGGCAGCAGGCGGAGGCTGCCGCTGAGGAGGAGGAGGACCCGCTGGCGGTTGAGGCCTGGGACGCCGACGCAGCCACCGAGGCGTACCGCCGGGAGCTGCAGCGCGCGCAGCGGGAGGCGCAGCAGCAGGCGGCGGCGCAGCAGGCGGCGCAGCAGGCGGCGGAGGCTCGCGCGCTGCGCAGGGCGGCTGCTGCGGAAGCGGCTGCGGCTGCGCGGGCCGAGGCGGAGGAGGCGCCCCACTCATGGAGCCTCCGCAGCGCGCCCGCGCCGCCGCCGCCGCAGCAGCCGATGCTCAAGCTCAAAGTGAAGCTGACGGGGACTGAGGTGGGCGCGTCGCCTCCTGACTTGGGCGTGTCGCGCGCGGGGCGCAAACGCAAGCTCACGCAGCTGCCAGGCGCCGAGGACGAGCTGGTGGAGCTGCCCGCCAGCATGTGGAAGAAGCCGCGCGAGAGGGACGAACAGACTCCGGAGGGGCAGCTGTAGGGCCCTGGCGCGAGACGTACCGTCGAAAATTACCACACGAATCAAACAGTGCCACACTGCAAACCTCCGCCTTCGCTATGCGCTGTGACTGAGTAAAGCAGTAAACTACTGTCGGCCCTTGAAGCTTGCCACCAGCACCAAATGCCGCCAGGCGCAAAGTGAGTGCTCCTCGAGCTGATTCCTCGCTCTGCTCGCCGCGCCGGTGGCAGAGCGCGCGCGAACCATGCAGCTCCGCCTGGCGCGGCTTTGCTGCGTGCTTCTGCTGGCGCAACTGGCACAGCGTGCCAGTGGACAGTCAACAACAAACTTCACCGTCACGGTCTTCCCCTCGCTCGCCTCTGCTCCGAAAGCGGCCTATACGCCCAGCGTGATGGGCGTGAACATGGGTGCGCCGCAGCTCGCAGCTCGCAGCTCGCAGCTCGCAGCTCGCTTTCTTCTCTCGCTACCCACTCGCTCTCTGCTTCCTCGCTCTCCTACACTCACACTGCGCAGGCCACAGGTACCCCGCAGACGCCAGCTGGCTGGCGTTCTTGACGCGCCTGGGCGTGAACGGTACGTCGCAAAGCTCCGTCTCATCCCACAGCGTGTGCTCACAACACGCTGCACTCCCACCACGCGCAGGTGCACGCGTGTTTGGCGTGGGCGGCATCTCGGGCGGCTCCTTGCTCAATACGGTTGGCTCCAGCAACTGGGGCCGTGATATTGACGGCGCGGGCGTGAGCAGTTCGGCCACCTTTGGCGCAGCAGTTGCTCAGCTGAGGTCCGCCAGTGGCCGGGACCCCAGAATGACCAACAGCTGGCGCAACCCTCCTCAGTGGGCGTCTGTCGAGACGACGCTGGCCACCACCGATGTGAGCGACGCGAGCTCCGCCATCGACGGCAACGTGAACAGTACCGTGGCCAGCCTTGCAAGCATCGGCGTCGTGCCGCTCGTGGTCACGCAGGTTGGCTGCGCATCCTTCGATTTTACGGTGGATAGCCCCGCTGCGAGCGCGCAAGCTGCGACTGCATACTGGGGCGAGCGGTTTGAGCTGTACAAGCACCAGTATGTGCTGAGTCGATGGACGTTTGTGCGTGCCATCCAGAAGATTGAGGCGCGACGCAGCGCATGCACCGCTTGGCGCCCCCGCCTGACGCAGCGCAATCCTCGCAACAGTTTTGGAACGAGCCTGACCTGACCGCCAAGAGCAGCTCGCTGGGCGCTGTGTGCATGTCTCCTGCGCGCTGGCTGGAGCAGTACACGCTGCGCAGCCAGGCGATTCAGAACGCATACGCAGACTACAACAGCGATGTGGCTGCCGGCTCGCTTGCCTGCCCGAGCGCCGTGCGTTGCCCCCTGAGCCCTATAGTCACCGCCAGCGCCTTCGCTTCCCGGACATTCGACGGCGATCCGCAGTACTTTGGCGGCCCCACGGTGGCGGCAGAGCACCTGCTCTTCCCGCCCTCCGCCGGCGTGCGCAACAGCAGCTGGCTGAACCTGCAGGCGTACAGCTACCACTCGTACGGCAAGGAGGGCGGCACGCTTGCCAAGAACACGGCTGCGCTGAGCGGGCTGGTGAACGGGGCGCACGACGGCCCCGCCCCTCTGCCCGTGCTCACCACCGAGCACGCCAGCAAGACGGCCAGCAGCTGGAACCTGGTGGACAGCACCAGCGACGACGGCTTCGAGGCCAGCCGCCTGGCCTCCCAGCTCATTTGGATGGCCTCCTATGGACTGGAGACGTACACGTTCAAGTTTAGCTGCACCCCTTCAAACAACGGCGGCATTGTGAAATCGGGCCTTCACTGGGGCGAAAACAGCGTTGCGCCCTTCCCCGTGGGCGACACCACCGCCAGCGGCGAGGCTGCGGGCATGGTGATCCGCGCCATGTTGGGCAGCGACCGGGCCGGCGGCAAGCCCCTCTACACCTGCAGCACCAGCTCGGGCAGTGCCTACCGCCCGTGTGCGCTGGTGGGCGACGGCGGGCGCTTCACGCTGCTGCTGGTCAACGACGGCGTGGCGACATCGAGCAGCGGCAGCAGCAAGCCGCAGGGGCTGAGCGTGCAGGTCAACCTGTCGGCGGTGGCGGCGATGCTGGATTTGCAAGATGGGAGCGTCGCAGTGGTGAACGAGCTCTCCTCGCGCGGCTTCTACGGAGAAGTGTCCGCGCTGCCCAGCCTCACCTCGTCCAGCGGCTTTGCATTCGCTGCCACGCTGCCGACTTGGGGCGTGCTGGCCGTCACGCTGCCTGTGGGGCGTCAGGTGGTCACCACGCTGCCTCCCATCGGGGACGCCTCTGTCTTTGCGGGCGCAAACGCGGGCGCAACCTACGGCGCGGCGTCCACTCTGACCGTTGGCACGAGCGTCACGAGCACGCACGACGGCACCTCGGTTGCCTTGATCCAATTTAACGGCGCCGCCATCGACAAGGCCAGCCTGAGCTCCGCCTTGCTGGAGCTCACTGTTGCGGACACCGCCGGCAGCGACAGCCTGCTTACCGTGGTGGCGCTGAACCCATCCTTCAGCTGGAGCGAGGGCACCCTGAGCTGGTCCACCGCCGCGTTTGGCCTGACGGGCGTGAGCGGCATCGTGAACCGCGTCTACGAGAACTTCGTGCGCCTCGACAACGGCCACGCGGTGGCGGGCCACATCACGGTGCGCACCTCGGATCTCAACGCGGTGAAGCGCGTGGATGTGAGCAGTGCCGTTGCGGATGGATGTGTCAGCTTCCTCATCGCCCGACGGTTCCGCAACAACGCCTACACGGGCAACTCCGCACCATCTGGCGGCGTGGCGGCGGACAAGCTCAACGGCGGCTCATCAGTCTCCTTCTTCAGCAAGGAGGCGGCCAATGCTCGGCCACAGCTGCGCCTCCTGTCAGACTACCTGCCCCCGCCGCCGCCCTCCCCGCCCAGGCCGCCGCCCTCCCCGCTGGGAGCGGCGCGGCCGCCACCCTCGCCGCCCCGCCCGCCGCCGCCCCGCCCGCCGCCAGCGCTGGCGGACAGCTCCGAGATTGTCACCACGCCCAGCGAGCGCGACTACACCAGCAGCGACTCGGTGCCCGCCCCGCCCCCGCC
>Ga0208951_1000269_pt1 | contig 23817 bp, 13 predicted proteins | sample GreLakmeMI27MSRF_FD_187702 | JGI IMG/M metagenome (GOLD analysis project Ga0208951, IMG submission 187702) | Freshwater lentic microbial communities from great Laurentian Lakes, MI, USA - Great Lakes metaG MI27MSRF (SPAdes) | ecosystem: Environmental > Aquatic > Freshwater > Lake | place: Great...
TATCACTCCTTTTAAGCCATCTAAAAATAAACTTGTTGAATTTGTATTTTGCGTATTTGTATTAACAATTTTTTCACCTGGCTTTGGAATTGTTGCCGGCTTTTGAGTTGGTTTAGCAGTTTTTTTTCCAAGTCCTATGTACTTATAAAAAGTTTCCATGGTGAAAGCCGTATTTAATCGATGTGATCCTGCATTTTGAATTGTGTTTCCTAAATCGAATCCATCAACCGAATCCAAAGCAAGTGAAGCTCTTTGCCAATTGTAATCCCCAGTATAGGAATAGGTTGACTTAACAAATGCTAAAAAAGGAAGTTTGTTAATTGGAAGTTCATAGTTAAAAACAAGCTGTTGATTGTGTTGGTTTGAAGATCCAATATTCCAAAAATCTGTCCAAATAGTATTGCTATTATCAGGGACATTATTTTCATCCATATAGGTTCTCACAATGTTATGAGAGGCAGCTGTGAAATTAATTTTTATTGATTTAGTTAGATTGTAATTAAACCCATATTGATAATTAAACATATAATTTCTTCTGAATAATGGGTCTAGAGCAATACCCGCAACATCAACTTGTCTAAACTGTTGCTTATTGAATTCTCGAATAATATTACTGCTAAATGAAATATTTGCTGGTAAAAAGTTAAAATTAAAATCACTTAGCATTTTCCAATAGGAACTTTTACTTAAGAACTTATTTTTCTTTAAAGGCTCAACAGGCTTATTTTTGAAAGTGTAGGTATAATCAACTGTAGTATTTACCCTTTGGTCTATAAAATTATCAATTTCATAATTATGCTTTTCTACTTGATTATAAGAGTAGGAAAGCGTAATGTTTTCTGGATCATAAATGCGTTGTTTTTGTTCTGGAGCTCTTTCTTTTTTTACTCCTATAAAATTTATACTTTTTCGTTTTGTGTAATCTATAGCTCTATTCCTAATATTCTCTCTCTCTGCGGCATTTGATGTATTGTCAATTAGTTCTTGCAAACGAATATCTTGATTAAATGGATCATATTCGGGCGTAATTATTTCCTCGCCAACTGCATAATTAAACGGTAAATTTATACCCCACTTTTTGGGTAATAATTTTCCTAAACTAAAATTCGTTACTATGTTATATTGTTGACTGTCTTCTCTGCTTCTTTCTTGTGGTGCTTGTTCAAGAGCGCCAAATCCAATGGTGCTCATTCTTCCCGTTGCAGATACACTTGCAAAATCGGCTAAGTTTGTGTCTACATTTAAAACTGCAGCCATACCACCTTTATTGTTCAAATCAGCTAAACGCAATTCATTAAACCAAACTTCACCACGCACACTTCTTCCGTTTACAGGATCGTTATTGTTTTTTATTCCAACCATTAAGGTTCGCACCAAACCAAAATTTGGCGTTCCTCTTATACCCAAACGTAAATTTGGATCCCCATCGCCATCAGGCAAGGTCACATCATCATCTGGATAATAAACTCCATCTGGGAAAGTAGTAAAATCTACCCCTAATGACTTAACCTTCATCCTAGTTAACAATGACATATTCAAATTTATTTCATTTTCATCTGGCCAAATTTCCTCTGGACTAGTAGCATTAGAAAGTGTAATATTGAGAGGTTTCTCGACTTGGTAAAAGTTATTTGTAAAGTCATTTCCAAAACGAATAAACCCACTCATTTCTCCATCTAATAATGGCGTAGGGTCAGCAGGTAATGCCTCAGCATGTATGAACATTTTCATTTTGTTGTACTGTCTCATATCCACCTCAACATTTTTAAACACAGCTCTTGAATCTCCTCCTTCAAGGCCTTCCGGACCCGACACTCTTAACGATAAAGATTGCTCATTTTGATTAATAACTTGTTGCCCATTTTGAAGTTGTTCTCTTATCACTCCGGGAGGTGTAACATAGGGTATAGGAATTCTTTGAGAGTTTTCTTGAATATTTACCGATAATACATCAAAATTAGTGTCTGTATCCGAAATATCTGTATCTGTTAATGCATCAAATGGTTTTTCGTATCGCCTCCATTCACCACGAACGAGATCTAAAGCGCCGAATCGCAAGGTAATAGGCTTTGAAAATCCGGTCATAAACATTCTCATAAAACGGATAGAACGGAAGTCAGAAATACTACCAATAGTGTTTGTAGGTTGTGATACCGGAATTTTAAACTGATACCATCTTGCTTGTGTTGGTATTCCATTTGGAGTATCAGTAACTGTTGTAACAACTTTGTCAGTAATAAAATTTTGACCCACAGCCATCCCGTTTCCGTCATTATTACCATTATTCATTTCTATTTTATACTCAAAATATGCATTCGCCGTGTTCATTGTATTGTCACGGTTAATATCCTCTACGTCAGGAAGTGTAGTTGATCCTCTATTATTATCTGAAACACCAACAGGCGAATTTCCCTGAACGCCATTATATTTTTTATAGCGATCAAAAATAGTGGAGCCCGTTGCGGATAAAAAATATTCATAATTATCTGCTGCAGGGTCATCTAAATTTGAATAAGCACCAATTCCTAAAAGATTTTTTTCTGCAGTATCATTAATACCATCAAATCCAACGTCTTGAGTAGCTCTGTTTGCACCATCAACATCAAAAGCATAAATTAAGGATTGAGAAGAAGGAACTTTACCCCAAACGGTGGTGTTAAATAGCGATTGAGAAGCTGTATCTGGTGGCAATCCATTTTCATATTGTTTGCGCTCATCTTTTAAAACATCTTCTGATATTTCTCCAAGATTAAAATAGATTTGTCCAGAGTTTGCAGGGTTAGCAACAGCTGACAGATTTGCTGGATCAAAATAAGGATCCAATACCCAAAACTGAATATACTCTACATTACTTTGTTCAAAGTTTGTTGAATTTATAGGTCGCATAATTCCTCCAAAATTTTTCTCAGCATCAGCAGGAACAAAACCATTGGGCAAAGCATCGGGATTGTAATTATACGGACCCCTTTCTTCAGGATAATAAGATAAATCTAAGGTGTTTATTACTGTAGACTGCCCCGTTTGGATATCTGTATTAGGGAATAATTCACGACTAAAAATTCTTCTGGTCGAATTAGCAGAAATACCATCTTGACCGATATCTCCTGGTGTTTGTGTGTATAGGGTAGGATCAATACTATACCAATTTAATTTAGCTCTTTTAAATCCATAACTCAACCCAACTGATGTAGAACCAAAGTCATCGTATCCTAAACCTGCTTGCCATTTTGGTGTTGAAGACAAACTCCAAGATAATGCTGATCGCATATCAATTGTAGTTTGTGAACCTTCAAAATCATCAACATATACGGTTGGTTCGCCTTGAAACTGATCCGCTTTAGAAGCATCAGGTTTTAAAAAAGCAACTTCACTTCGTAGAGAAAAATTAGATTTAACATCTGTATCAATATTAGGTAGCTTATTCACTAACCGAGTAAAAAAGGGAACCTCTGTCGAGTAATTTGCATTAAAACCAAAAATCGTGTTATTAACCGATTCTTGTCCATAGTTAGACTTATTTGTTAACGGTCTTTCTGACATATTAATATATGTTGCACCAACCAAAAATTTATCTGAAAATTTATGTTCTACATTAATACCCATGAATCGTCTGGTTTGTTGACCAAAAGTGGAATTATTTTCTACAGAAACTTGAATTGGAGTATTGGAAGCCTGCAAAGAAGGGTCTAAAATTTGAACTCTTCCCGCCTGATAGTTGACGCTGTAATCTATCCCTTCTTGTAAAACTCTTCCACCAGCAGTTACTACAACAGATCCTCTTGGAACATTAAAAGCCCCTATCGGAATTCCGTCGCCCCCAGAAGATTTAAACCTCCCTTTTAATTGAAACTTATTCTTTTCAGCGTCTTGTAGTGCTGCTGCTTGAGTACTAGAGTACATACTCCTAAAAACATATTTTGTTTGGTTGCCATTATACGTGTTTTCGTCATAATAATCTTCGGAACCTAACTTCAATTTGTCAAAAATCAACTTTCCAAACGGTTCAACAGTAGTAAAAATTATCCGTCCGTTTTGTTGATCAACCGTTAAACCCGGTAAAAAGTCAAAAAAACCATCCCCTCCAAGTTGAGGATCATTATTAAAATTCAACTTATCTACATTAAAAACTTTAAGTAAAGTGGTCTCTGAAACTTCATTCCCTGGAGGCGTTGTTGGCGAAGTTGGAAATGAGGTTCCCGTTACCGGACTTATATAATTTATAGGAGATGGATCTGTGTATAAAATATTAAATCGGAAATCTTCTTGTTGTAATTGATACCCCCCTTGAATTTGATAAATATTTTTCATCATCAAATTCCAAATTGGCTTTTGAACATTGGTTAAATTACTCTTTAACATTTTTAATATTAAACTCTGTGAAGAAACGGTTTCTGTTGCAGTAGTTGTTTCTGTAATTACAGTAGCATCTACTCCATCCGTTCCAAACTCACCAACCTGATAAACATCAACACCATTGGTATATTGATAAGCAACCGCTAACACTTCATCATTAGCTAAACGCTGTTGTAATGAAATATAACCTAGTTGTGGGTGAAATGTGTATTCTGTTGGAGCTAATTTTCTGGCATTTTCTAACTTTGAATAATCAGTTCCTTCATCAACTGGATTGCTATTATTAAAGCCGGCACTTGACGTTACAATATCTCTAATATTTAAGTTTAATAATCCAGCGCCAGGCGTAGTGATTAATTCGGGATCGTATTTGTTATTATTGTTATCTGATGGTAAGTCTATCGCTGTAGGAGATAAGAAGAAATTATTAATATTATATTCTTGTGGATTTACAGCTACTACTCGACTATCATCTGTAAAATTAGATAATCTTGACTCGCCTAAATCTTGTAACGCAATTATATTTCGAAGATTATTATTTGTAGTACTAACACGATTCTGTCTATTGGTTACCCAAACTTCCATCCTTGTAATTTGAACTCTACTTCTAATTAATGGATAATCTTTCAGGGCTTCATCATATTTATTTCTAAAATATTGAGATAAGAAAAAGTGACGGTCAGAGTCATAATCTAAAGCAAATAATTCGAAATCCTGAACCGTCCCTCCGCCTTGTGCAGTAACAGCTTTAGTTTGTGATTTTTGTTCAGAAAAGATTCCGGTCAAAGTGGTTTTACCGAACTGCAACTCGGCCTTAACACCAAACAAACTCTGGGCTCCTCTAATTAATGAATTTGATAAAGGCATACTAATATTTCCAACTTCAATTTTTCGAATTATATCATCTTCATCTGCAGTATATTCGAGCTTTATTTGATTTTGAAAGGAAAACGTAGATTGGGTATCGTAATTTGCAGTTACATTTAACCTCGTTCCGACTTTTCCATTTAAACTCATGCTAATTCTTTGGTTAAAATCGAAAGAAGTTTGTGATCTATTTCTGGGAGAGAATGCCGGATTATCTTGTTTTGTATAGCGAACCCCTAAATCCATTTCTACAGATCCCGTGGGTTTTACGTCAATTGTATTAGATCCAAAAATAGATTCAAAAAAACCTGAATTCACATAATATCTGGGCAATAAATCCTTTTTCTTTTGATCACTTCCTTCTTTTTTCCCATCAATTGCATCAGATTTTTCATTATAATAATTTCGTATTGATTCACGTAGCACCAAGTCTTCGTATTCTTTGGGTGTGAGAACCAATGGATAATTTATATTAAACCCATCAACTAATTTTGAGTAGATATACCTATCACTCACTACGTCATAAGTATAGGAATTTGAAATACTATTTGGATCATCAATAGAAATTTGTCCAAATGAATATCCTGTTGGTTCTGGTGCTGCAGGAATTGAATCTGTTGGTGTTACTTGTCCAAAAACATTGGCATAACAAAGAAAAACAAATCCAAAAATAAGTTTCTTGCGGGTTGATAATATATTTAGAAAGTAGTTTGTTTTCAAAAATTATAAAATATTTAAGGCTTGCTTAATTATGGTTTCAACGTGTGCTTCAGGATTATCTTTTATAATTTTATCAACTACTTTCTCAGCATTCTTTCTGACGTAACCCAAAACTTCCAATGCAGATAACGACTCTTCTCTAATTATATTGTATTGTAGTGAGGAAATTTCACTTAAATCATAAATTTTTAAAACTTTTTCTTTGAGATCAAGTATAACACGTTGCGCAGTTTTACTTCCGATCCCTTTCATAGATTGAATTGTAATTACATCAGCAGTAGCTATTGCTTGTATTATCTGACTTGGATCTAAAGAAGATAACATCGTTCTTGCAATACTAGCACCAATTCCTGAGACAGATAGTAATAATTTAAATAATTCTCTCTCTGATTTTTCGACAAAACCGAATAAAGAATGCGCATCTTCTTTTATTTGCAGAAATGTAAATAACTTTACAAAATCTGAATTGGGTAGCAGGGTATAAGTGTGTAACGAAATATTAATATGATAACCAACTCCGTTGCAGTCTATAATAACTTCTGTTGGTGATTTTTCTATTAACTTTCCTTGAATATGTGCAATCATTTTATTGTAAAATTAGCTTCAAATATAGCAAAATTCTTTAACCAAAATAGTTTAAAAAGATATCAGTCGAATTCAATATGTTAACTCTTATTTTACTGTTTTTTCCGTTTATCTTTTTCTTGTGCATCAACCACTGCAACTGAAACCATATTTACCATTTCTTCAACACTTGCTCCGAGTTGAAAAACATGAACTGCTTTTTCCATTCCCATCATTATTGGTCCAACGGAATCCACATTATAAAGTTCTTTTAAAAGTTTATAAGTAATATTTGCCGCTTCTAAATTTGGGAAAATTAGGGTATTCACTTTTTTACCAGCCAATTTTGAAAAAGGAAACTTTGCTTTTAGCATTTCTGGATTTAATGCAAAATCGGATTGAATTTCTCCGTCAACAATTAAATCCATATGATTTTGATGCAAATAGGTTACCGCTTCTCTGACTTTATTAGCGCTTTCATTTGTGGATGATCCAAAATTTGAAAATGAAACCATTGCGATAACAGGCTCCATTCCAAACATCCGAACAGTTTTTGCGGTCATCAAGGCAATTTTTGCTAAGTCATCGGCAGATGGATTTGGATTTATGGCAGTATCTGACAAAAACATTGGTCCACGATTCGTCATCATCATATTGGTAGTGGCAACTAAAGAAATTCCTGATGCTTTTGCGATCAACTGTAATAAGGGCTTGACTGTTGTTGGATAACTTCTTGAGTATCCAGAAACCATAGCATCGGCATCGCCTTGATTAACCATCATAGCTGCAAAATAATTTCTTTCGCGCATCCATTTTTGCGCATCCAGTTGAGAAATCCCTCGGCGTTGTCTTGACTCCCAATATATATTGGCATAATTTATACGTCTTGCATCTTCCTCTTTATCTTTAGGGTCGAAAACAGGAACTTCGGCATCAAAGCCAATCTCCTCTTTAAGTTCTTTAATAAGTTCTTTATTCCCTAAAAGGATTGGAAGTGCAATACCTTCTTCATGTGCTATTTGAGCTGCTTTCAAAACATCAAGGTGATCTGCTTCGGCAAAAACAACTCGCTTTGGTTGCGTTTTAGCTCGATTAGTAAGTAGGCGAACCATCTTATTATCAGAACCTAACCTTTCTAATAATTCTTCTTCATATTTATCCCAATCGGTTATGGGTTGTAATGAAACTCCCGAATCTATAGCTGCCTTTGCAACTGCTAGAGGAACTCTTGCAATTAATCTAGGGTCAAATGGCTTTGGAATGATATAATCTCTTCCGAAGATTAATTTCGTTTCACCATAAGCAATATTAACTTGCTCTGGAACCGTCTCTTTTGCCAATTCAGCTAAAGCGACTACCGCTGCTTTTTTCATATCCTCATTAATCTTAGTAGCTCTGACATCTAAAGCACCACGAAAAATATAAGGAAAACCGAGAACATTATTCACTTGGTTAGGATGATCGGAACGACCCGTAGCCATAATAATGTCTTTTCTTGTCTTAATTGCTAAATCGTAATTTATTTCGGGATTTGGATTTGCCATTGCAAATACTATTGGATTCTTTGCCATTACAAGTAACATATCTGGAGTTACAATATCACCTGTAGACAATCCCACAAACACATCAATACCAATCATCGCATCAAAAAGTGATGGATAGTTTTTATCGGTTGCATATTTTCTTTGATCCTCAGAAATTGAAGGATCCTCTTTTTTTAGTACTCCTTTGCTATTGAACATGACAATATTATCCTGCTTAACGCCAAAAGAAACATATAAATTAGCGCAAGCTATTGCCGCTGAACCCGCCCCTGAAATAACCATTTTAATGGTGTTCATTTTCTTTTGCGCTAATTCAACAGCATTAAGTAAAGCAGCTGCAGAAATTATTGCTGTTCCGTGTTGGTCATCATGCATAACCGGAATATTCAATTCTTCAACAAGCCTTCTTTCTATTTCAAATGACTCTGGCGCTTTAATATCTTCGAGATTAATTCCTCCAAATGTTGGTGCAATATTTTTAACGGTTTGTATAAAAGCTTCTACGTCTTTTGTATCGACTTCAATATCAAAAACATCAATGTCCGCAAAGATTTTAAAGAGCAATGCTTTTCCTTCCATTACTGGTTTGGAGGCTTCCGGACCAATGTCGCCTAAACCTAAAACTGCCGTTCCATTACTGATAACAGCAACTAAATTTCCTTTGGAAGTGTATTTATAAACATTATTTATGTCTTTGACAATTTCAAGACAAGGCTCTGCAACGCCCGGCGAATAGGCCAAGGATAAGTCTCGTTGTGTTGCATATTTTTTTGTTGGGACCACTTTAATTTTCCCAGGAGTGGGTTTTGCGTGGTATAAAAGTGCCTCTCTTCTTTTACTATCTTTATGCATACTTTATATTTTGTGTTTGCAAAGGTAAAAGACTGAATGTAATAAGGAAACTTTTAGTGGTTTCTTTTATAAAAACTCACAAATTGAGGTTGATTTATTCCTACAGCTTAATATTAAAGTAAAAAACATATTAATTATTTAAAAAAGCACTTGTCAATTTTTATCATTTTAAAAAATTGATATTTCTCTGTAATCCTTCAAACTTCGTTCTCTTTATAGCTGAGTCTTTAAAAACCTTAGAAAAAACATCTGTTGTAATTTCTTCCCAATCTTTTTTTGACATTGAAATTAATTCTGGATTGGCATTAAATAATGGTTCCTCATGTGATTTTGAAAAACGATTCCAAGGACAAACATCTTGACACACATCACATCCAAATATCCAATCATCCAGTTTCCCTTTCATGTCTAATGGAATATTTTCTTTGAGCTCAATTGTAAAATAAGAAATGCATTTACTGCCGTCAACGACATAAGGCGCAACGATTGCTTCTGTTGGACATGCATCAATACAAGCCGTGCAAGTGCCGCAATGATCAGTTGTTGCATAGTCGTATTCCAATTCTAAATCGACAACCAATTCAGCAATGAAATAAAAAGAACCTACTTGTTGCGTCAATAAATTGCTATTTTTCCCTAACCAACCTAAGCCACTTTTAGCTGCCCAGGCTTTATCTAATACTGGAGCTGAATCTACAAAAGCGCGTCCCGAAACTTCACCAATTTCGGTTTGAATGGTATCTAAGAGCGCTACCAGTTTTTCTTTTATGACAAAATGATAATCTTGTCCGTAGGCATATTTTGATATTTTATAGGACTCCATTTCCTGCTCTTGGGAAGGATAATAATTAAGTATAAGAGAAATAACACTTTTTGCATCATCAACTAGCAAAGTTGGGTTAAGCCGCTTATCAAAATGATTTTCCATGTATTTCATCTGCCCATGATGGTTTTGGTTCAACCAATTTTCCAATCGAGGGGCTTCTTCTTCTAAAAAACCAGCTTTTGAAATTCCACAAGAGAAAAAACCGAGGCGTTTGGCTTCGGCTTTTATAAGTTTAGTATATTTTTCTTTATTGTTTATCATTTGGAGGGTAGCTAGGAGATGAAAATTATAAAATCATTTTAATTTAAATTGTTGTCCTCTATCATCTACTTTCCTTTTTCGATCTCAACTTTTTAATCCTATTAAAACAATCCTCCTTGAACATTTAGTTTGATTTTTCCTAAATGTTTATAGGCTTTTTCTGTTACTTCTCGACCTCTAGGTGTTCTAATAATAAACCCTTCCTGAATTAAGAAAGGCTCATAAACCTCTTCGATAGTCTCACCACTCTCCGATACTGCAGTTGCAAGAGTTGATAAACCAACGGGGCCTCCTTTAAATTTGTCAATAATTGTATTTAAAATTTTATTGTCCATTTCATCTAATCCATGGGCATCTACATGTAATGCTTTAAGCGCATATTGCGAAATTTCAATATCTATTTTACCATTGCCTTTTATTTGAGCAAAATCACGAACACGCCGTAATAAAGCATTAGCAATACGTGGTGTGCCTCTGCTTCTTCCTGCAATTTCAATGGCTGCCTCCATAGTTATTGGCATTTTTAAAATGCTGGCGCTACGTTGAACTATAGTTGTTAAAAGTTCGGTGTTGTAATATTGTAAACGGCTTTGAATACCGAATCGAGCACGCATTGGGGCCGTCAAAAGACCCGAACGTGTTGTTGCCCCAACTAGAGTAAACGGATTTAAATTAATTTGTACCGTTCTTGCATTTGGTCCCGATTCTATCATTATATCAATCTTAAAGTCTTCCATAGCTGAATAGAGATACTCTTCAACAACAGGGCTTAAACGATGGATTTCGTCAATAAATAAAACGTCTCTATCCTCAAGATTAGTTAATAGTCCAGCTAGATCTCCAGGTTTATCTAAAACGGGTCCTGAAGTAATCTTAATGCCTACTCCCAGTTCATTAGCCAAGATATTAGCTAATGTTGTCTTTCCTAAACCAGGTGGGCCGTGAAAAAGGGTGTGGTCTAATGCTTCACTTCTTTGATTAGCCGCTTCAACAAATATTTTAAGATTTTCTATAACTTGTTCTTGTCCTGTAAAATCATCGAAGGTTAGAGGTCGCAACTTTTTTTCTAAGTCGAGCTCATCCGGGTTAAAATTTGAATTTGTAGGATTAAGATTTTCGTTCATAGAACAAATATATAACAAAGTTGAATGCAATTAAAAATGCCTTTCAAAAGAAAGGCATTTTTTTATATTATAACTGCTTAATGATGTAATTCTTGTTCACCCGGTTTCATTGGAACATTTTGAGGAACAAAATCATCATCATGCCCTGGCTTACTGTAATCGTAGGGCCATCTATGAACATGTGGAATTTCCCCTTCCCAATTTCCGTGAATATGTTTTATAGGAGCGGTCCACTCCAGAGTGGTTGATTTCCATGGATTTTGAACGGTTCTTTTTCCATAAAAAATACTACTAAAGAAATTGTATAAAAATACCAGTTGGAAAGCACCACCTACTAGTGCAAAAACCGTTATAATTACATTTACATTTTGCAAATCATCAAAAAGAGGGAAATTTGTATTGGTATAATATCTTCTCGGCAAACCGGCCATACCAATAAAGTGCATTGGGAAAAATACGCCATAAGCTGAAACAGCGGTTACCCAAAAATGGATGTAACCTAATCTCTTGTTTAACATTCTACCAAACATTTTTGGAAACCAATGATAGATTCCGGCAAACATACCGTAAAGAGCAGAAATACCCATTACCAAGTGAAAATGTGCCACAACAAAATAGGTGTCATGCACATTTATATCTAGTGTGCTATCTCCTAATATAATACCTGTTAAACCCCCAGTTATGAAAGTAGAAACCAAACCAATTGAAAAAAGCATAGCAGGATTTAATTGCAAATTACCTTTCCATAATGTAGTTATATAATTAAAAGCCTTAACAGCAGACGGGATTGCAATTAATAATGTAGTAAAAGTAAAAACAGAGCCAAGGAAAGGATTCATACCAGATATAAACATGTGGTGACCCCAAACGATAGTGGATAAAAATGCAATTGCGATAATAGACATAATCATTGCTCTATATCCGAAAATTGGTTTTCTTGAATTTGTAGCTAACACTTCAGAAGTTATTCCCAATGCGGGTAATAGAATAATATAAACTTCAGGATGTCCTAAAAACCAAAACAAGTGCTCAAACAAAACTGGCGAACCCCCTTGATAATGTAGCACTTCACCGGCAATATAAATATCCGACAGGAAGAAAGAAGTTCCAAAACTTCTATCCATGATAAGCATTAAAGCAGCTGAAAGTAAAACTGGGAATGAGATAACGCCAATGATAGCAGTAATAAAGAAAGCCCATATTGTTAAAGGTAATCTAGTCATAGACATTCCTTTGGTTCTTAAATTAATTACAGTAACAATATAATTCAACGAACCTAGTAAAGATGCTGCGATAAAGATAGCCATAGAAACAAGCCATAACGTCATTCCTGTTCCCGATCCAGAGATTGCTTGTGGAAGAGCACTCAAAGGAGGATATATTGTCCAACCTGCAGATGCAGGTCCCGATTCAACAAAAAGAGAGGAAACCATGATTACACTTGAAAGAAAGAATAACCAATAAGAAATCATATTTAATAGGCCAGAAGCCATATCACGCGCTCCAATTTGAAGCGGTATTAGAAGATTACTAAACGTTCCACTAAGAGCGGCTGTTAGTACAAAGAACACCATTATTGTCCCATGAATTGTAATCAGAGAAAGATAAGTTTCATTGGTCATTACACCATTTGGAGCCATTTTTTCACCCAAAAAGAAACTAAATACTTTAAAAGACTCTTCAGGCCAAGCTAACTGCATTCTGAAAAGCATTGACATTCCAACACCAATAACTCCCATTATGATACCCGTAATCAAATACTGTTTGGCTATCATTTTATGGTCAATACTAAATATATATTTCGTTATAAAAGTATCTTTATGATGATGTTCGTGATCGTGATTATCTTCGTGATTGTGAGCTTCTGCTGACATAATAGGTAACTTTAAATATTATAAATTAGTTCATTTCTAGTTTAGCAACTGATGTAGTGTCCTTAGTTGATATACTTGTAGTGTCTTTTGACTTTGTGGCACCCGACTCTGTTTCTTTGGCTTCAGCTGAAGCAGTTTTAACTGCTAGAGCAATTGTCTTAGAAGAATTCACTTTTAACCATGCTTTGAAATCTTCTGGTGAATCAACTACAATTTTCATTTGCATATTGTAATGAGATGCGCCGCAAATCTTGTTACATAACAGAAGGTAGTCAAAAGTGTATGGATCAAGAGCAGTTTCGCCCTTGGCTATTAACGCTGCACTCTTCTTAGTACGTATGGCATTAATATTGGTAACTTTCTCCACAATTTCGGGATTTTCTCTCATCTCTGCCGTAGTAACTGTAGGAATAAAAGAAAAGTTGGTAACCATACCAGGAACACAATTCATTTGTGCTCTAAAGTGGGGCATGTAAGCAGAATGTAATACATCTTGAGAACGTATTTTAAAGATTACACGTCTTCCTTTTGGCAAATGTAATTCTTTTGAAGCAAAATCATCTTGGGCATTCGGATCAGATAAATCAACACCTAAGTTATTAACTCCTTCAATATATCGAACATTTGCTTTCCCTAATACACCATCTTCTCCTGAATATCTTGCTTCCCAATTAAATTGTTGTGCATATAATTCGATAACAATTGCGTCTTTATCATCATCTTCAGATACAAACATAATATTCGTCCATGCATACAATCCATAAAGGATTAAAACGGCAAGCACAATAGCAGGGATAACACTCCAAATAAATTCTAATTTGTTGCTATCCGAAAAGTAGAGTGCTTTTTGACCTTCTCTACCTCTGTACTTAAATGCAAAATAATGTAATAAAGCTTGTGTTATTGTTTGAACTATAAAAATTACAATCATTGAGATGACCATAAGATTATCAAGTTCGGGACCATGCATAGAAGCAGAATTTCCGATTAAAGGAAAGTGACCATAATTTATAAAGCAATAAATGGTTGTTAGATAAATGAAGCCAAGAAAAGCAAACATTAAATAACCATTAATTTTGTTATCATTATCACTTGCTACCTGCGAATCGTTAACTTTCACGCCCACTTGAGTTAAGTCGAATATTTTTGTTAGTTGCCATAGAGCCACTGCCAATAAAACTACAACTATAAGTACCAAAAGAGTTGTCATTTGTAAATTACTTTAAATATTAATAATGAAAATGTTTACTTTCTTCGATAAAAGGGTTTCTTTTTGGTAGAAGAGGCGCTTTTGTTAAAGCAGTGAAAACTATAAAAATGAATAATCCAATGAAAAATAATAACGATGCTATTTCTGGTAATCCAATAAACCATCGGTCACCTACTGTAGCTGGCATTATCATATTGAAAAAATCAACATAATGACCAATTAATATAACAGTTCCTCCCATTACAACTATCCAAAATATTCGTTTGAAGTCGCTGTTAATTAAGAGTAATATTGGAAAAATAAAATTCATTGCAAAAGCACCCCAAAAAGTAATACCATAATCATTTATCCTTGTAACAAAATAAGTTACTTCTTCAGGGATATTGGCATACCATATAAGCATGAATTGAGAAAACCATAGGTATGTCCAAAAAACACTAATACCAAACATAAATTTTGATAAATCATGTATGTGACTAGAATTCACGTTTTCTAAATGCCCGTTAGACTTAAGATAAATAGTAACCATTTGTATCACTGTGATCCCGCTTACGAAGAAGCTAGCAAAAACGTACCAACCAAATAGAGTACTAAACCAATGCGGGTCTAGAGACATTATCCAATCCCAAGACATAATAGACTCTGAAACAATAAAGAAAACCAAAAATGCTGCTGACATTTTAAAATTCTTTTTATAAAATATGTTGTCGGTTGCTTCATCTTGTGCTAAACAATTTTTTCGTGATAAATAGCGATACAAATTCCATCCTAATAAAAATAATGCAGCTCTAGAAATCCAAAACGCAAAATTTAAATAGCCTGATTTACCGGCAATTATTTCATCAAAATTTGGGCTGTTAGGGTCAGTTACACCTTCTTTCATCCAAACAAAAAGATGGTTAATATGAAAACCGGATAACAACAATAATAAAAAAAATATAACTGAAACTACTGGCAAATATGCTGTTATCCCTTGCATTACCCTAAACAAAACTGGTGACCATCCCGCTTGAGCTACCTGTTGGATTGCATAAAATGCTAGAACCCCCAAAGTAATTAACAAAAAGAATATACATGCTACGTATAGAGCAGCCCAAGGCCTATTAGTAAGTTGATGAAATACATGTTCAACATGATCTTTGTGCTCAGCGTGGGCAAGGGCTTCATCATACTTTACGCTGGCTTCATTTTTAACTTTAGTAGCAGTTTCTATAGTAGTTGCTTCTGTAATAGAGTCATTTTTAACAGCTATTTCTTTTTTATGAACTGTACTTGCTTCGGGCGAATCAGACGCTGCTTCATGATGTGCAACTGCATTTTCATGACCGCCTCCATGATGCGCTTCTTCGGCTTTAAGAATCGATTCAACTTCCTCAATTGACTTTGGGGTGGTGATAAAACCAATACCAATACCCAAAGCTCCTAAAAGCATTAAGGCTAATGAAAAAGTTTTTAATTTACTTGAAAAGGTATACATATCTATAGCAATCTTTTTATTTTACAATTATAATTTACTCTTTAGTTCAAGGACATAGGCAGCAACCATCCATCGCTCTTGTTGACTTAATTGATTGGCATATGAACCCATTGAATTTAGTCCGTAGGTTAGAACATGATATATGCTTCCTACAGATACCTCTCTATCTTTGTAACTTGGAACTCCTAATATTTTTTGTTGCTTTACTAATTTACCTTGACCGTCTCCAGCAGTTCCGTGACAAATAGCGCAATAAATTCCAAACAATTCTTCTGCCTTTTTCATATCAATAGACAATGAGTCAAGTGGAGAATTTTTTATCAATTTAGATGAGTCATACCCTTCTGTCGTATTTGGAACACCATAGGGAACAAATCCTCTTTTAATAGATCCTGTAGCTGGTAATTGTCCTTCTTTTCCTTTTAGTCCAGCTTGAGAATTAAATGCGTCAGATTCAGAATAGGTTTCATATGCAACCGATTCATACATATTTGGCATATACTGATAATTAGGCTTCAAGTTATCTTTACAAGATAAAAGGGAAACAATTATACCTAATACAAATGTTATTTTAAGTACATTTTTCATATTCATATTAATGCTTATCAATTTCAACTACTTTAACTTCTATAGCTCCTGTCGCTTTTAGGAACTTTACTAATTCATCCTCATTGTCTTTTACCGCTACTTCCATTAAGAAATGATCGTCTGTAGTTCTAACATCCGGGTTTTCGGCATTTTTAAATGGCCAAAGGCGGCTTCTCATATAAAAAGTAATAACCATTAAATGCGCAGCGAAGAAAACAGTCATCTCAAACATAATAGGAACAAATGCAGGCATATTTTGATAATACGCAAAACTAGGTTTACCACCAATATCTTGAGGCCAATCCTTAATCATAATAAAATTCATCATGGTAGTAGCAACACTTAGTCCAATACACCCATATATGAAGGCACAAATTGCTAATCTTGTTGGTTCTAGACCCATAGCTTTATCTAAACCATGAACTGGAAACGGGGTAAAAACTTCTTCAATATGATGATGAGCTTTTCTAGTTTGCTTAACGGCATCCATTAGGATATCATCATCATTATATATTGCGTGTATAACTTTATTACTATTCATAGCAATTTTTAATGTTTATCTGAGTGATTATGACCTTCTAATTCTCTTTGTTTTTTATAATTTTCTCCCGAGGATTTTAAAATTGTTTTTACCTCAGCTTGAGCAATTACTGGAAAAGTTCGCGCATATAAAAGGAATAAAACAAAGAAGAACCCAATTGTTCCAATAAAAATTCCAATATCAACAAATGTCGGCTGAAACATTGTCCAGGAAGATGGAAGGTAGTCACGATGGAGAGAAGTAACAATAATTACAAAACGTTCAAACCACATTCCTATGTTTACAACAATTGATATAATAAAAGAGAACATAATACTGGTTCGTAATTTTTTAAACCACATAAACTGAGGCGAAAAAACATTGCAAGTCATCATAGACCAATATGCCCACCAATAAGGCCCTGTGGCTCGATTTAAAAATGCATATTGTTCATATTCAACACCTGAATACCATGCAATAAACAATTCTGTAATATAAGCAACCCCAACTATAGAGCCTGTAATCATAATTACAATATTCATCAATTCGATATGTTGAATCGTAATATATGCTTCTAGATTGGATACTTTCCTCATGATGATAAGCAAGGTATTTACCATTGCAAAACCCGAGAAAACAGCGCCTGCTACAAAGTAAGGTGGAAATATAGTAGTATGCCAACCTGGAACAATCGAAGTGGCAAAGTCCATACTTACAATTGTGTGAACAGAAAGTACAAGTGGTGTTGCCAAACCTGCCAATACAAGTGACACTTCTTCAAAACGCTGCCAATCTTTTGCTCTTCCACTCCACCCAAAACTTAAAATAGAGTATATCTTTTGACTAAAGGGTTTAACGGCTCTATCTCTTAGCATAGCAAAATCAGGTAATAATCCTGTCCACCAAAAAACTAAAGAAACAGACAGATAGGTAGAAATTGCAAAAACGTCCCAGAGTAATGGAGAATTAAAATTCACCCACAAAGATCCAAATTGATTTGGAATTGGTAAAACCCAATAGGCTAACCAAGGTCGACCCATGTGAATAATTGGAAAAATTGCAGCCTGAATTACAGAAAAGATGGTCATTGCCTCGGCAGATCTATTTATTGCCATTCTCCATCTTTGACGGAAAAGTAATAATACCGCAGAAATAAGTGTTCCTGCATGTCCGATTCCAACCCACCAAACAAAGTTTGTAATATCCCAAGCCCAACCTACGGTTTTATTTAAACCCCAAGTTCCTATTCCAGTTGAGATAGTATAAATAATGCAACATAAACCCCAAATGAAGGCTAATAATGCGATACTAAATACAGTCCACCATTGTTTGTTTGCTCTTCCCTCAATTGGAGCCGCAACATCTATTGATACATCATGATATGATTTATCACCTATAATTAATGGTTTTCTAATGGGTGCTTCGTAATGAGACGACATATTACTTTATTTCTTAATTAATATTTTATTAAGTATTTCTAACTTTAACATGATAAAAAACATTTGGCCGCGTTCCAACGCTTTCTAGTAAATGATACATTCTTTTATCTTCAGCTAATTTTGAAACTAAATCCTCCTTATTATTTACATCACCAAACACCATGGCACTTGTACTACATGCAGCAGAACAAGCCGTTTCAAACTCATCTACACCCACTTCTCTACCTTCTTTCTTAGCCGTTAATATGGTTAATTGTGTTTTTTGAATACACATAGAACATTTTTCCATTACACCACGCGAACGAACATTCACGTCAGGATTAATAACCATTCTTCCTAGATCATCATTCATATGAAAATCAAACTCATCATTACCGTTGTATAAAAACCAGTTAAAACGACGAACTTTATACGGACAGTTATTTGCACAATAACGAGTACCAACACAGCGATTATAAGCCATCTGATTTTGTCCTTGTCTACCATGGGAAGTTGCTGCAACTGGACAAACCGTTTCACAAGGAGCATGATTACAATGCTGACACATAACCGGTTGGAAAGATACTTGTGGGTTATCTGCAGGATTTTCCATTTCTCCAAATCCGCCTAATGAACCTTTATCACCAAATAAACCATCAAATTGTTCTTTTTTCTCATTATCTTCTGCAAAAGTATCTTCAGAAGAATAATATCTATCTATTCGTAACCAATGCATATCACGACTTCTTCTAATCTCAGTTTTTCCAACAACTGGCACATTATTTTCAGCGTGACAAGCTATAACACAAGCACCACAACCGGTACATGCATTTAAATCAATTGATAAATTAAAGTGGTGACCAACTGAACGATCAAATGACTCCCATAAATCAACTTTCGTGGCTTCTACCTCTTTATGATCTAAAGATACCATTGCAACAGAATTCCATTCTTTGGCCTCTTTAGTATTAAAAATTTGTAATGAAGTTTCTTTTATAATGTCCCCACGTCCCATTAATGTTTTTTGAGACTGAACACATGCAAACTCATGCTCTCCATTTTCAGCTGAAATTGTAGTATCTTGTATATTATTGGCTCCAGCATAAAAAACATAAGCATTAATACCTACCTGCATTTCTTCCTTTAGCCCTACTTTTTTTCCGTATCCCAAAGCTAACCCTAGTGTCTTTTTGGCTTGTCCTGGCTGAATTATAACTGGTACTTTCTCCAATTTAATACCATTAACAATTAGTGTTGCATAACTTCCATTAACACCACCATTTGCAACAACACTATTCTCTAGTTTTAAATCTCTTGCGTCAGCAGGAGAAACTGTTACATAGTTATCCCACGAAACTCTGGTAATTGGATCTGGAAACTCTTGTAGCCATGGATTATTAGATTGTTGCCCATCACCAAGTCCAATTGTAGTATATAACTCTAATTGAAAACCGGTTACAGGTTTGGATTGAGATAACGCTTTTGCTGCAGCATTATAATCTATTGAAATGCCTGATAAACTTTGTGTATCTAATGAAACTAAACCATCATGAAGCGTTTGGTTCCATGAAACTCCATTAGAATAAGAAGCAGAATTGGCTTTTATGTAATCATAATATTCCGTTTTATTCCCATTCCATGACAATAAAGCCTCTTGAAATTGTTTGGAACTAAATAATGGACGAATAGTAGGCTGAGTAAGGGAATAAGTGCCTTTTGTTAACATCAAATCATTCCATGACTCTAAATAGTGAGGCGCAGGAATTGCAACTGAAGTTATGGAAGCTGTTTCATCTTCACGAAGAGAAAAAGCTACCGAAAGCTTTACTTTTTTTAGACCATTAACAAATTTAGAACTATCTGCCAAAGTATATATTGGATTCACTCCGCTCATAATTAACGTATGAACTGCACCTGCATTCATATCTTTAATTAGTTCTGCTACTTTTTCATTTGACCCTTTTCTGATTTGACGTGTCCCAATTGTAGAGAATGCTTCGCTCTTAAGCGCTTGGTTTATTGCTAAAACCAACAATTGTGCATTTTTATCTTGAATACCTGAGACCAATAATCCTTTTGATGCAGCAGCTTTTAATTGTTGCGCAGCTTTATTAATTATATCTTCATTCTCTATTTTTCCAATCGATACAGAAGAACCGGTTATTATATTGTAGATTTTAACTAATGCTAATTTCTGATTAAATGTGTTCATAGGAACTCTCTTATCAGCAGCAGCACCCGTTATTGTCATATTCGATTCAAATTGAAAATGCTTAGACATTTTACCTAATTGTGGTACTCTTCCTTTGGCATAACCTGAAGCGAAATTCCCACCTTGCCAATCTCCAAGAAAATCAGCCCCAAGAGAAAGTATTGTATTTACTTTAGAAAAATCATAATCAACTAATGCTCTTTCACCATAAATCATTTCAAAAGCATCAAGTGCGGCTGATTCAGAAACTGAATCATAAACTATATGTTTTGCAGTAGGGTTTTGAGAAATAAATTCAGCAATCAGTTTTTCTGTTGATGGACTGGCAAGTGTATTAGTTAGTAAAACAACTTGACCTTTTTTAGCTTTTGCTTCAGCTAAACCTGCTTTTATTTTTAAATTTGCTTCTTGCCAAGTTGCTTCTTTCTGAAAAATTTTAGTTCTCTTCAAACGCATACTGTCGTATAAAGATAAAACGGAAGCATGAACTCTAGCATTTGCAGCAAATTTTGCTCCTACAATGGAATTATTTTCAATTTTTATAGGACGCCCTTCTCTAGTCTTTACCAATAAATTAGCAAAATCAAACCCATCAAACATAGATGTTGCATAATAATCAGCAACCCCTGGAATAATTTGTTCGGGCTGTAAAACATAGGGAATTGATTTATGAACTGGTCCTTCGCAAGCCGCTAATGTGGCGGCAGCTGTTGTAAAACCAACATATTTCAAGAAATCACGGCGAGTAGTTGAAGATGATGACAATGAATCTTTATCAGATAAAAATTCATTGGTGGGAATCTCTTCTGCAAATTCATTATTTCTAAGCGTCTCAACAATAGAACTATTTTCGTTTAGCTCCTCAACACTTTTCCAGTATTTTTTGTTCGATGACATCGTATATAAATATTAGCTTCTTAATTATTTTATTAATAGTGACACTTTCCACACTCTAATCCACCCATTTGTGCAGCAGTCAATTTGTCTACGCCATATCTTTTGGAAAGTTCGTCGTGGATTTTAGTGTAATAGGCATTACCTTCCATTTTAACATCAGTCTCACGATGACAATTAATACACCAACCCATGGTTAGCGGAGCAAATTGTTTCTGAATCTCATAAGTCTCAACGGGTCCGTGGCATTTCTGACATTCAATCCCAGCAACAGTTACGTGCTGTGCATGATTGAAATAGGCAAAATCTGGCAGGTTATGAATTCTAACCCATTTAACAGGGCTTGTTTTTCCGGTATATTTTGATCCATCCCATCCAACAGCATCATATAATTTTTGTATTTCTCCATCATAGAAAGCTTTGGAATATTCAGGAGTTGCTGTAGTGTCTGATACTTCAGCAATATTCTTATGGCAATTCATGCAAATATTCAGCGATGGAATCCCAGCATTTTTACTTACTCGAGCTGCTGAGTGGCAGTATTTACAATCTATCCCATTACTACCTGCATGAATTCTATGGGAATAATGTATCGGTTGTATTGGCGCATAATCTTGATCAATTCCTATTTGCATCAAATAACCATAAACATAGTAACCGCTAGCCAATAATAGAAAAACTGAAGTAACTAAAACCAAAAATTGATTTTTAACAAATACTTTCCAAATCGGTGTTCGTTTTTCTTTTTCTAAAACTTCAATACCATTTGCTTTCGCTATTTTGGTTAAAACATTATTCACAAAAAACAACATAACAACCAACATTAGTAAAACTAATGACAATGCTCCTAAAATAATGTCATTTGAAATACCTGAATTTTCACCACCACTTCCTGGGACTGCAGTAACAGCAGTTGCCTTAACCGGCTCTGCTTTTGGCTCATCTGTGTACGCTAAAATGTTATCTATATCTTGTTTTGACAGCTGTGGAAAAGCAGTCATTACCGACTTGTTGTATTCATTGAATATTTTAACAGCATCAGCATCTCCTGATTTTATCATGGCTGAACTATTGGCTATCCAAGGATAAAACCATTCTTTAGCATGCCTTGCAGTTACACCTCTCAATGCAGGTCCAGTCATTTTTCTGTCTAAGTTGTGACAAGCAGCGCAATTGGTGTTAAATAATGCTTTCCCCGCTACCGGATCTGCCCCTGTATTGGCAGCTGGCATCGTAGATGCTGCAGGAGCTGGCGGAGGAGTGGCTTGTGAAAATGAAGAGAAGGAAAACAAAAGCATTATAGCTAAACTCAGATGTATTTTCCTTGAAATCGAATTATGGTTACCCACTTTTTTCATATAAAATAGTAATTATCGGCTTATGTTATAGTCTGTAACTTGAAAAATATCTATATAAAAATTCGTGACAGACTTAAAAACTCGCACAAAAATACGACTTAAGAACTATTCTCAAAACCTTAATTATACCTTAAATATTAATTTATATTGATTCTAAATAATGTTTTGCAGTTGAATATTATTATAAATTATACATTTGCATAAAAATCAAATATTTATGAAGCTATCAAATCAAATCAAGTTCTTTTTTACTTGTTTTACAATTATAATTTTTTTTTCTAAAGCTTATTCTCAGGAGTCAAAAGTTGTTCTATTACAAGACCCAAGATTTGAAAAATTGTTAGTTGATAGAAATATATCAAATAAAAAATTTATCCCCAATGCTGAATATAAAATACAAATTTATTACGGAGATATAAAAACGGCTAAAAGTAAAGTTGAAGAATTTAAGAGAACTAATAACAATGAATACGCAACCATAACATTTACAACTCCATCCTATAAAGTATGGGTAGGAAAATACGAAACTCGAGAGGATGCAGAAAAAAAACTAAAGGACTTGAAAAAGAAATATCCGTATTCATTTATAATTGAAACGGATAAAAAAATTGGGCCTGGTAAAAAATAAATGGCTTGCAAATGCAAGCCATTTAAATTGATTTTATTTCACTTTCCTTTTTACTTCAACTTCTTGGAAGGCTTCAATTAGATCGAGTTGTTCAATGTCATTATAATTCTTTATTTGCATTCCGCAATCATAGCCTTTTGAAACATCTTTAACATCATCTTTGAAACGCTTCAGAGTTGCTAATTCACCTGTAAAAACGACTACTCCTTCACGAATAATTCTAATTTTTGAATTTCTAAATATTTTACCTTCTGTAACCATACAGCCTGCAATAGTACCCACTTTAGACACTTTAAATATTTCTCTAATTTCTGCGGTTCCGGTAATTTCTTCTTTCATTTCTGGTGAAAGCATTCCTTCCATAGCATCTTTTAAATCATTAATAGCGTCATAAATAATAGAATAACTTCTAATGTCGATTTCTTCTTTTTGAGCCAACTGACGGGCATTACCAGCAGGACGAACATTAAATGCAATAATAATGGCATCTGAAGCTGAAGCAAGCATTACATCGGTTTCAGTAATTG
>Ga0208951_1000270_pt1 | contig 23792 bp, 19 predicted proteins | sample GreLakmeMI27MSRF_FD_187702 | JGI IMG/M metagenome (GOLD analysis project Ga0208951, IMG submission 187702) | Freshwater lentic microbial communities from great Laurentian Lakes, MI, USA - Great Lakes metaG MI27MSRF (SPAdes) | ecosystem: Environmental > Aquatic > Freshwater > Lake | place: Great...
ATGTGCTACTCGCACTAGAACCTGTGGCGGTTCGAATGTTTTTCGCACAAATTTTAGGGACAGGGACAGAAGCGATTACTCGTTAGGGTTGTGAGTAATGGCGTTAAGTAATGCATCAACCTCGTGCTCATCGCATCCAGCGTTATTGATGACCTTGAAAATCCTTTCGGATACTCCTTGGTCAACCTTACGCCACGCTTTGCAAGCGGAACTGATATCAATGAAGATATTCTGTTCACCAAGAAGTTCAGCGAATGGATACTGTCGCTCCTTAATGGTTTCGGGAATCTCTAACATTTTCACCAACTCTGCGATGCGTTCATCGCTTGGGTTGCGGGGCTTTTTAGGCATTGGATTTGCCCTCGCTCTTGGTCTGTTCGTAAGCGGATTGGAGCATCTCGCCCAGCACAGTTTGAACTGTGTGTCGGATGTTTTCGCTGAACCAATTATCCCACTCTGCTCCGAACTTATCTTTGAACTGCGACTCAATACGCTGTGCGACAGCGGACTGAATCTCGTCATCGATTGCGTTCTGGGAATTGGCTTGTGCGTTCTCACGAGCCTTGCCAAGCGAGTGTTGGAATTCGCTGTCAACCATTTCAGCGATGAGGGACTTAAACCAATCACGCTTCAAGTCGTTGCTAATCTCTTCTGCCAAATCGCCACGCTTGACGATTTCATCTTCGGAGAGTTGCTCGGACTTTAACATTACATCGGAACAATCGATATCGTCAGAAGTAACGATGTCGTTATCGCTGATGACATCAGACCAATCCAACTTCTTGATAACCTTGCTTGCGACATCATCGTAATCCAAGACACCTTCCAACTCGTAAGACCAATCTTTGTTGGAGATGCAATCATCTACCGCATCGCTGAAATCGTGGTCATCGATAACGCTTCTTACTGCGTCTCCGAGGGTATCGGAGTCAGAGTAGTCGTAATCATCGAGCCAGTTTTTCAGCCAACTCATAACGCTCTTCGAAACCATCGTGTCGAAGTTAGCATTGTAGAGAACAACTTTACTGTCCTCCGATTCCAGCGTGGACTCACCTTCAATCTCCAACATCCTGCGAAGTCGCAGGTTATCCATCTCCAAACCTGCGAGACGAAGTTCCACGAGCACTAACTTGTGCTCCGTGGTGCTTGCTGGTAAGAACCAAGCAAGGAGTTTACCAATCATTTGTTTCATAGGCGTATCTGTTTATGTTTGTTGCGTTCTGTGGACTCACACAGCGATACTACCCTAGTTAGTTTGGTCGGGGTTCACGCTGAATGAGAAATGGATTGCCGTGCTACTGTCTACTGCCTTGTGAGTACTCGGCTGTTGAAGGCGTAGTATGTAGCACAGCAAAAGTTAAGCCCACACCCGAAGGTGTGAGCAACAGTTTCACGACTTGTTTGGGTCGGTGATTGTAATCGTAATCACAACCGATGTGCTTTTCTTTTTGGCTTCAGCACGAAGCCTTAACCTCTCAACCACACGAGCACACGCTTCTGGACTATTCCGATTTGCGTTGCGAGCGTTCTGATACGCATTGCGTTTCAAACGCTTTTCTTCTTTGGTCAGCAACACACCACGCCAACGCTTTTTGCCAGCCTTGCTTTTCCTTGCTATGGTTTCGGCTGAATCCTTGTAGCCAAAAGGTCTACCACGAGGCTTCTCACCTTTTGCAAGGTACGCTAATTTCTTTGCTTCTCTGTCTGCTTCTTTCTTTGCGAGCCTATCAATCCAACGCTTTGTTGCTTCTTCACGAATGCGGTCTTGTCTTTCAATCGTGGTTTCTTTCCTTGGACCTTTATCCATCTTGTACATAACGACTGGTCTGCCTGTCGGTATTCTTGGTTCAGAAACTTCTCGCTTTGCGTGAACAGGAGGGTTGATGTATTTGCCCTGTGCGTTTAACTTCTTGCGATAGAAGCGACTCATTGGTTTTCGTTCTCCCATTGCGTCAGACGATTGACGATGCGAACCTCTGGCTCTGGCTCGATAGTTTCTTCGCTCACATACTGCGTCTTAATGTCGGGGCGATACTTCTTGAACTTTTCTGCTTCGCACTTCGGACAACCCTTGAACAGTTCGATTTGGTGACCATCGAAATACCAAAACGATTCCACACCGCTACCACAGTTGCACTTACTCATAGCGATGCAGATTATTCTGCTCCTCATCTTCTTCGCCATCAATTGCGTTGCTCCAAGTAACACCACGAAACACACTCTTCGTTGGGTTGACGAATCCGTTTACCTTTGCCTTTGCTTTCTTCGCTTTGCCTTTGGCACGGAGACCGATAACGACTCCGTGACAAACATACAGGTCGTTAGGATACGGAACTTTCGCATCAAGGAATCGCAGGTCACTCTTATCTCCATCGATTACATAGTAACCATTCCAATCCTGCGGGAGCGGACCATCGTTATCGAAAACGACAGCGACATTAATTCCGTTAGCGAGACACCACTTGCTCTCTTCAAGATTCGTTTCCGAATGCGAGAATGTCAGATGGTAGTTCATCGGCATCTTATCCATATGCCAATCAACGATGCGATTGAAGTTCTTGGTGTAGTCGTAGAATTGCACATCGGGATGCCGATGCATAATCACAGACATCTCTGGTTCCCACAAATCCGATGTGCCGTTGATACGAACACACGGTTTTAACTTTCGCTTCAACCGTTTTGTGTTGCGGTAGCAAAGGTTTTCGTGGTTAAGAACTTCACGGTCAATCTTCTCCCAGAAAGTTTCTGGGTTGCTCGCCAGCCACGCAGTTTTCTTTTTGCGTGATGCGAGGATGTTCGGGAAGATGCCAGCCATACCTGCGGTGTTAAGACACAACGCTTTGCAAAGTGCAGTAGCGTTGGTGCAGGTGTCGATAATTCCACTCGTATCTGACGGAGACAGATAAAGTATTGCGGTGGAGTATCCGAGTTGCTCGCCCTTGCGAGTCTTTGCGTTGTCGAAGTTAAATAACTTCATAGGAGTGTGTTTTCGGGAGTTTGATAAGACAGAGAAATGTAAGTGCAGGGTCGGACTGCACTCACACTCGTCAGCGATTACATACCTTCCGACACATTCGTGTCGAACGAGTCAGCAACCGTGGAGGACATTTCGCCACGGTTCATAACTTTATCTTGTGCGTCAGCCAGCATCACTTTCCAATAATGCGAGCCAGTCTCGAAAGAAGCATACACTTCCTTGGTGTTGTCCTCCACGATTTTCTGGGCATCGTTACCGAAGCCGTTATCGTGCTTGAACATCGACAGCGAGAACGATTCCATAACACCAGACTGCAACTCAAACGCAACCATCTTGACGAAGTCGAAGACGGAGATTTTGGTGCGGTAGGTGCTATTGGTCGCATCGCTCTTCGTGGTCAGCCAGATGGTGAAGAAGGAACGATAGCCTTCCTTGCTCACCTTGGCGAACGCTTGAAGGAACTTTGCGTTGCCCTCGTAGTCGTTCTCGTAAACGCTGGGGGCGTTATGCGAGTAGAGAACCGTTTCGCACACAGTCACCGTGACTGCCGTCTTGAACTGAACAATGAGTTTGTCGCTCATAGTTTTATTACCTTACGATTCAGAATAAGACTTCCCTGCAAATGTTTTTTATTTTGGTTAAACATCCGCAGGGTGTAGCAACCCCACTCCGTAGTGGAGTGGGCATCGCCTCGTCTTACCCGACATCGCTTGGGTCAAAGGTATGATGACTGATGCTTGGAGCATAAAAATAAAATCGGGAACGAGTCTGACCACAGACACCAGCCATCCCCAAATCCTATTTCTCAATTGGAACCTTATGCGGAAGGTTTTTTTGCTAAAATTTTTTCCTCGGAAATATCGATGATTTCTCCAGAGAGCATTTTATTAATGGCATCGTGGGAGATTTTAAGTCTGTGTTCAGTAACTACTACAGGCTGGTCGTTAAGGGTCTGCACCTTGTCGATAAGGATAGCGAGGGCTAGGGGCATCTGGCTGATGGGAAGTTTGTCGATTTCTGTATCTAGGCGAATAGCCCCCTTCATAATAATAGACTTGAACAGACTGCTAACGCCCTTCTTGTATGTACCTAGGTCAATATCTTTATCACCCATATCCTGCCTAACCGCTACGACAGTATGACCAGACACTTCCACCTTTTCTTCGATTTCTCGTTGCGTGTGACCCTCTTGAGTCATCCAAACAATTTCCTCTTTCTTCTTCGGGTCTAACTTTTCAAGGGTCGTAGACTTCTTGTCGGTTTTGACTCTTTCATAGGGCGATTCGCTTTCCATAATACTAAAATGACACATATTTTCATTGCTTGCAACTTAGAACCTCCAACTAGCACCCATCAAGCCGCCTTGAGGATTCTGAAGTCGAAAACTGGGCAGATGTTTGTTGGAAAGATGAAAAACTCCAAGGTGGTAGGCTGGGTATCCGCTTTTAGCCTACACGCCAAGCGGTATGTACCCGCTGTACCCATTGAGGGGGCTGTGGAGGTCGAAATCAGCCTGTACTACACACCCCCAAAGTACCTTTTACCAAAAATTAACAAGTGTAAAACGCTTGTAAAAACGACCAAACCAGACTGCGACAATGTAGTCAAGGTCATTCTGGATGAATTTACAAAGTTGGGATACTGGCTTGACGATAGCCAAGTCTGGAGCCTAACTGTCCGTAAGTATTGGTCACAGCAACCCGCTGTGCTCTGTACGATAACCCAAAACCAAAACCAACAAAATGCCCAACAACCCAGTAGCCAGTAAAATGTCAGAGAGCGAGTACCGCTCTCTTGTAGGTCTTAACGCTTCACGCTTTAAGGCTTTCGTCCGTTCGCCCTTCCACTTCAAACACCAGAAGGAGGTAGAGACCAGCGAGGCTATGCGTGTCGGTACTGCCATCCACACGGCTATCCTAGAGCCAGAAGAGTACTTCGCCTCCATCGCTTACCTGCCAGACATCGATGGTCGCACCAAGGAGGGAAAGATTCTGAAGGCTGAGTTTGAAGAGAAGAATGTCGGCAAGATTATCCTCAAGGCTGACAGCCAAGAAATTGTGGAGCGTTGCTGTAAGGCAGTCGTTGAATGTATGAAGGCTAACGCTGACAAGTTCAGTTCTGGAATCCGCAAGGAGGTGGTCGTACTTGGTAGCCTGTTCAAAATCGACTGTAAGGCTAAACTCGACATCGTTGATGTGGAGCGTGGTGTCATCACGGACATCAAGTCGTGCCAAGACGCTCTCAAGTTCCGATATGATGTGCAGGATAGGCTGTACTGGGTACAGGCTGGCTTCTACTGCCTTATGGCAGAGATGATGTGGAACAAGCCCTTCTCGTTTCAGTTTCTTGCTGTTGAGACCACGGAGCCTAGTGGTGCTGTGCTGTATACTGTTTCCGATGAGGAACTGACCACTTGGAAGAACTGTGTTACTCGTGACTTGGCTCGCTATATGATTTGCGACACCATTGACGAGTGGGAAGGCTATTCGCCATCCAAGACACTACCTGCTCTCTCCCCAAGCATCTATTCGTGAGCAAGCCATCGTTTACTGGTGTCTGGATTCCTGTAGAGGTCTTCCAGTTGGAAACACTTACTATCACCGAGAAGGTGGTATACGGAATCGTGAACGCCCTCGACAATGAAGAGGGCTGTTTCGCCTCCAACGGCTACCTTGCACAAACCTTGCAACTCAGCGACAGACAGGTCAAGAATGTCCTCAAAACCCTTATCGACCACCAGTTGGTAGTCCGCATCGAACTGAACGGTAGACGCATCCTACGGACTGTGGAGAAGCAAGCGTTGGTGGGTGCTATAGATTTCCTAGGGAGGGGGAAACCTATTTCCCGCAGGGGGGGAAGTAGACTTCCTACATATAGAAAAGAAGATAAGATAGAGTATATCAATACAGAGGTATTGCCCTACGGAGAGTCTTTTAAGGAGGCTTGGGCAAAGTGGGAGATGTACCGCAAGCAGACCAAGAAGCCTTTGACCCCTATGACCAAGACGGAGCAGTTGAAGTTGCTGGGGTCTTGGGCTAACGAGGCACAGGCTGTAGATTCCATAAACAAAAGCATTGCCTTTGGCTGGCAGGGGCTTTTTGTAATAAACAGTAACGGCTCCAAAGCCAAAACCTTAACCAACAACGACCACTCCAATGGCTTCTAAGTGCATTCATTGCAAAGCACCTGCTACTCCTGTATGGGATAGTCGTGCTGTGAAGTTTAAGACTAATGTGTCCGTGTGCCTAGATTGTTTTGGCACGGCAGAGTATCACGATTACCCTTACTCCTACAGGGGTGTGTTCGATAAGCACGACTGGGCTTTCAAGTCGATGCACCCTAACACTCCTAGTGCTTTCCAAGACACCGTAGTCAGTAAACTCGCTCCCCAGATGCAAGATGCTCTGGAGGCGTACACCCCAGACCAAAGCGTACTGCTCCACGGTGTCACAGGGACAGGGAAGACCCGCTGTGCTTGGGCTATGTTCAACAAGGGATGGCTTCACCATTACCCCAAGTACTCCGAGTTCCTCACAATGCGGAAACTGGAGCAGAAGATTGAGCAGGGCTTTGCCAATCAGACCCACGGAGATGTCATTGAGCGTCTGACTTCCTGCTCTCTGCTGGTCATTGACGATTTAGGTAAAGAACGCTTGACCCAGCGTATGGAGACTGATTTATTTTCAATCATTGACGAGCGTACCTCAAATAAACGCCCTACAATCATAACAACAAACTATAACGGAAGCGGACTTTCTGATAGATTCAATAACGGAGAAACTGGCACAGCCATTATCCGAAGACTGAAAGACTATTTTAAAATCTACGGAGCCTCCGTTACCTAATAAATTCCCACTATGGAAAACCAACCCACCAACAATGCGACTTCCGAACTCATCGGGGTCAACAACGCAACCAAGTATGTCGTACTTCCCGATGGTCGTATGGCTCGTCTGCTGAAGCCTGTGAAGGTCAAGCACTACCTGTACTACTCGTTCATCAACGACCAAGGCAAGGCTGTCCGTATCAATGCGAACAACGCTCGCTCCGTCAATGAAATCGTGGTCAGCAAGAAGTAACCAACTCTGGACACGCATCGATATGCAAGACGATACTCTTCCTAAGCCCAATCTGGCTGAACTGTACATCGCTATTGGAAATGTACACGCTGACACGAAGGACATAGTTGCTGATGACTTTAATCCGCATTTTAAGAATAAATTTGCGAGCCTATCGGCTCACTTGTCTTATCTTAAACCCCTGTTCCACAAGCACGGTCTCACGGTGATTCAACTGCCTACCTCTGAGTACCACGACAATGGTATTGGTATCAAGACCATCATCGCCCACAAGAATGGTACGAGCATCGAATCCTCGTGTGTTGTTCCTGTTGGCGAACAGGCTACTGGTCAACAGGCTGGTGCAATCCTAACTTATCTTAGACGCTATTGCTTGGCTTCCATTGGAGGTCTGGCTACGGCTGATGATGACGCAGAAGTAGACCGTGTGGTCAAGACTGCCTCTGCTCCTGCAAAGAAGTCTGCCCCTATCGCCACCTTTGTTGCCCCTCATACTGGTAGCGTTGGTATCGACTTTGAATTGGCTGTTCCGTTTGGCAATAACAAGGGTACTTCCCTGTCCGCTCTGGCTGACAAGGATTTAGACTACTGGGCTAACAAGTGGGAGCCTAAGCCGTGGGAGAAGACTGGTAAGGTAGGTGCTAAAGACCAGTCCCTCAAAAAATCCGCACAGGCTCTCTGGGCTTTGAAGCAAAATGGTGTAGACTCTGAACCCGAATCCCAAGACGAAGTTCCGTTCTAACCAATCTGTCCCTGTAGTTCAATGGATAGAACATTCGCCTTCTAAGCGAATTATCTAGGTTCGATTCCTAGCAGGGACATTTACCAAATGAAATACGCAACACTACTTCTCCTGTGTCTCAATGCACAGGCGATGGAAATCACAGACGGCTTTTTGGATAAATTAGCCATCATCGAATCTGACAACAGATGCACCTCAATTTCAGACAAGGGAAAATCTCTTGGAGCCTACCAAATGCATCGCTCTGCTTGGGAAGACGCTTGTAAGCGTAACCTTGCTAACTGGGAGTACAACAAGTCTAACGCATTCAATTACCCAATTGCACGGCAGGTAGCCCAATGGCATTGCGAATGGATTGTGCAGACCCTTCAGAAGAACAACATCAAGCCTACTCCTATGCGTGTCTATATGTGCTACTGTATGGGCGTTACTGGAGCCTTGAAGCGTAAACTGAATACTGACCTTGACTACCCTGCACTCAATCGTGCCAGAGGCATCCTGTGAAGATGAAAAAGAAGTGGATGCGACCAGCCCACAATGGCGGTCATCTTGAAGCAAAGAAGCAGACTACAGCAGAAGTCACTAAGACCAAAGAATACTTTGTGTATGCCAAGGCTCTCTGGGCTAAATTGTTTGCCAAGCCTCTCAATAAGTATGAATCACAATAACCAAAATGGTCTCAAAGCGTCTGCCCTCCTCCTTGGTCTTAGCGTTGAAGAACTTATCCAAATCCTCCACAATGCCAACTCCGTCAAAGAAATCCGTACAGCCAGCGGACAACCGTTTATCCTTCCTGCTGTCTGGAGCGAGGAGAAGCAAAGCGAAGTTCATCTACTTGACAATCAAGGACGCAGAGAACCTTCTGCTATTCCTACGCTCAAAGAAAATGGAGATGCCAACCACTCGTGAGTAAATACATCAAATTTGTGGCTTTTGGGGACAATCACGGAGATATGGTGGACGAGGATGCCTCATCTGCCTTGTTTAAGTTTATTAAATCCTATGCTCCAGAGGAGCGTATCCACCTAGGAGATTGTTTTGATTTTCGCAGTATTAGGTCTGGTCGTAGTATGAAAGAAGAAGGAGAATCTCTTGAAGATGACCTTCAATGGGGAAAGCATTTCTTACAACACACCTGCCCTACTGTATTTCATTATGGAAACCACGAAGACCGCCTCGACCAAATTATTCACTCATCGCATAACGCAATGGCTAAAGACTATTGTGAAGAAATGGATGCCTCTATTCGAACTACCCTTAAGGTGGGTGGGTGTAAGAAAATCTACCCCTATCACGCTGAAGATGGTGTCCACACCTTGGGAAAAATACGAACAGTCCACGGATACACTTGCGGAGTGCGAGCGGTGGAAGAACACGCAATACATTACGGACTGGAAGAAGGGGCAGTCCTTATGGGACACATCCACAGTATCCAGCAAACCAACGCACGAAGATATCGAGGTACAGTTGGTTTTTCTGGTGGGTGTCTCTGCAAGAAGCGTGAAATGCGTTATGCGAAAAGCCGATTGGCTACTTCTAAGTGGGGTACTGGATGGCTCTATGGATTCATACAAGGTAACGACTGGAAAGTCTGGCAAGCCCACCGAGTTGGAAAAGAGTTTATCTTCAGCCACGAAAGAAAATGAAAATAACAACCAGTCAGTTTCTGAACGAGGTAAATTCCAGAGGTCAGTACAGGAAGGTGACATCAGAACCGAGACCGAAAGGATACTTGTCTTCCATCGAGTTAGCGGAGAAATATTCCATACCGCTAAGAAACTTGCAGATGCGATTAGTAAAGCATCTAAGAGACGGAAGCGTAAAGTTCGTTCAAGTAAGAGTAAGGACTAGTCCTATCTCTATCCGTAAGATTTACCTCTACAAATTCAAAGATGCCAAAACCGAGAAGGCTTTCAAAAGCGGAATTAAAGGATAACGACAGGGACTACCCTGTAGGCATCTTCCTTGAACCTAGGGAATGGCTAGACCAAGCCATCCTAGGGCTGGAAGGGCTTACAGGAGGCATCCTGTACGACTATGAGACCATTGTTGAGTGCTTTATGGTCAAAGACGGTCTGACCCGAAGCCAAGCCTGTATGATTGTGGACTACAACATTGACAAGGGTATGGGTATGCTCCCAGAGCCAAAGCCTGTTATTAAGCGACACGAGCCATTAGAAGATGAAGACGAATAGGCACTAGCCACCTTTCGTGCGAAGGTGGTAGCACCGTTTCTCTGTAAGTCCCAAATGGAACGCAACGCCAACAACAGCAAACAAACCATCGCACGAACTTATTTGAGCAAGCCAAGTTTGCTCCAATAGGTTAGTCTGTCAAGATAGGAACCACCAGACCGCTCCGATGCCACCAGAAGCCAGAGCGACAATCGTAAGACCAGAAATCTTCCACGAACTAAATGCAGTTACCAGAATTCCGAATATCAATAACCCTAAACAAGCCGAACTCGCTTGGTACACTACTCTTGTCTTGGTTTCTTCTTTCGCTTTTAGTTCTGCTTGCAGTTTTAGTGCATTGGCTTCGGATAGTTTCTGGTTTTGTGCCTCTACTGTTGCCCATAGTGCATCCGTTTCTGCATCGACCTTGACGGCTTCAGCACGGTCTTTAGCCACAGCCTTCTCGTCCTTTTCTTTGATGATACGCTGAAACTCAGCAACCTTAACGACTGACGGCTTGCTCAACCCACTCAGTCTTTGGATTTGCCCTTCAACAATTTCTCTAGGGATTCCAGCAGGGAGGGCAGGAGCGACAGCAACGAGAGCAGAAACAGACTCAGAGACGATTTCTTCGACCTTCTGGATGTACGAGTCTTTTTCATTGTTGTTAGAAATTATGACAGGAGGGGTAGGTTCCACGGTTGAACACCCTGTTAAACTAAAGGTTACAAAGAGGCATAGAAACACCCCCATTTGGAAACTTTTAAGCCATTTAGTTTGCATAACTTTTATCTGCCAAGATACATTCTGCGTTCATTGTTAATAGAATCAGCGTTTTCTTCATAATATCTTTGCTTGGCAAGTGTTTCAAGGATGCGTCTTTCATCTTCAACCTTTTTAGCAGATTCCCATTCCTTATAAGCGGAAGAACCATATTCAGAACGAGGGTCAATCCTTCCAATTGGACCCATTGTTGCGGTAACAAGAGCGTCTATTGGTCCTTCTTTTAAGGCGTGACCTGCAATCAAACCAACACCAGCAACTTTCCCAAGTTTTCCTATTCCGTCTACAATATAGTTATTAGTCATACCTCTGAATCCCTTATTGTTCATATATTCATTTCTAAAAGTTTCAGCGTTAGCCATATTAACTTGAGCATCCATTACGAGATTGCCTACACCTTTTTCTAAAAATTTAGGAACAGCCACAAACCCTGCGTGACCTCCTTTACTAAACCTTCCTCTATAATCACTTAAAGGTGGTTTTAATTCTGGAATTTTATATATTTGTTTATTGTAATCCAACATTGCATCAATTGCTGGCATCAATGCCATTTGAGATTTTCTAGAAAGTTTTTCAAATTGACCATCCCTCCAACCAAGAGTGTTGGGTGTTCCATAGCCAACATAAGGACTAATATATGGATGGTCTGGAGTACTACTCCCAGCATCAAGATTGTATTTAGGTTTAGGTAAACTTCCTCTTGCGTCTTTAATTGTTTCTTGAACTAGCCTATACAATTCTGGAATAGGAGTACTATCAAGTTTTCCTGTTGCCAGCATTGATTGAAGCAATAATTGCCTGTCGTATTCTCTGTTTGTGTCACCGCCAAGCATATCAAACCACCCCATTCTCCTACGAGCGGATTCTTCAAGGTAATGTGCTTGACCCACGCTATTTGGTTGTATTACGCCAAGATTTTCTGATGTTAAACCATTATCATAATTGAATTGGTCCCAATGGTCACGAGGGTCCATTCCAAGAGGGTGAGTTTTTACTCCTCTTAGTTCATCAAACTCAAGTTCATAATATCTTTGAATATTCCGTTGCTGATTTTCTAACGCTTTATAATACGCTGGGTCTTGTTTTGAACTTACTACTTGAATGCCATTATCTCCTGTAGGTATAATAACACGACCATACGGACCTGTTCTCATAGGTTGTGGATTTCGGTTTGGAAATCGTTTGTTTAAACTTTCTTCAAGGGCTTGGTGAGCACGACCTTCTGGTCCTAACTCTCTGTAAATCTGTTCATATGCTTTAATTGGAAGTCCATAAGGACTTGCAGATGATTGATACATTAATGGAGGAGCGTTTCCAGTTGGAGAACCTGTCATTTCGGCTCCATCGTTACGACCAAGTCCAAATCCAATACCTCCGTATCTTTCTATTTTGTCATAGGAAACAGCATCACGAAAGGGACTTGGTCTTCTTGCCTCTCTTTGAGCAATTCTGGCATATTCAATTGCATCCATCACATCGTGAATTGCCCTTTCGTTAGGACTATAAGGAGAACTTTGCTTTTTAGAATATTGAGCCATAGTAGTTATTTCGCTTTTTGTATAAATTTTCTCCGCACATACTCAAATAGTTCGGGTGCAATAGAACCAGAAATAGAGCACAATACGGACTTGTACATTGGGTCAATGGATACCCCATACAGGGCAAAGTAACTGATAACGCCCACAATGCCACCTGCAATGACCTTTCTTGTCCAGATGAGTATCTTGTACTCCTCGTTGGTCAAAATGAGCCTAGCAAGCATCCCAAGCCCTCCAAGGACAGCCATAATCCAGCCACCCTTCTTGAAGTCTTCGATGACAGCCTCCATTGATTGATTATCGGGCATTGCTTTTGCCTTTCTTATCAAACTCTTTTGCAAAAATTTCATCCACAGCATCCTGCTCGTGATGATATTGACCAATGTAAGCGGACGCTGAGTTAAACAACTTGAAAATCTGGTTACCGTTTTCTTTTGTGCGGATAATCTGATAGCCAAGTTTGTTGCGGATGATTTGCCAGTTCTGATAGTTCTGACCTTCAACCTGCACATTTTCAATGGCTTCAAAGTTGCTAATGTCTGAAAGTTTCTGTTCGTTTGGCGTAGGCTGGGGGAGAACAGGCGGGTCTCCAGCACTTGCAGGGGGAGGGTCTGCAACGGACGGAGAGTTAGGGTCTACCGCTGGGGCTACAGGTCTATCCCTGCTTGTCCAACGCATATGTCCATCTATGGTGTACGAAAGGTCAAAGTACTCAGACAGTTTGCTTACCATACTGGGAGTAATCACTTTTTTCTTTTCAATAGGCTGTCCATTCTTGTTAATCACAAAGTAAGCAAGTTCACCAAAGTCCTGCATCTGACCAGCAATTCTTTTAAGGGTGCTAGAGTGCTCTGGCTTACCGCCAGACTTTTCATAGACATCAATTACATCCTTAGCAAAAGCAGGGACAGAGGCTAGTGAGCCTAAGATAAACCCTTTGTTTTCTTTAGAGTAAGGAATCATTGTGCCAAGCACCTTAACAGGGCTGAAGTCATTCTGACCCCCAGTAATTAAACTCTGAGCGTGGCGAAGTTTAACAACATCATCTTCAATGAAGTGAGCCATAACCCTTGCTTGGGTAATGTCTGTGAAACATCCAATTTCAGAGGTAGGAATCTCAAGGAGTTTAGCACCATCAACACCGACAAACGACTCACCCTTAAAGTATAGTTTGTATCTGAATGCGGACTTGCCGTCCTTCTGCTTGCCGTGCAGTTCTCTTCTGATGATGTATCTTCCGTCATTAGAGTACCTCAAAGAGTCTGCCTTGGTAGCAATGTCTCCATCAACCCAGTTAAGGTTTCCAAAATGAACTCCAGAATCAACCAAGGACAAAAGATGGTCCTTGGCAAAAGTCCTAGTTGCAATAAAGTTAGTTACCTCTGACTTGTATCTAGCAATTGAAACTTCTACAGCCAGCGTCTTGAGCAATAGTTTTTCAACACGCTCGTGTTCAAGTCTGATAGTATCTCTGTCGTGTCCTGTGTAATCCAATGTGCCTTGGTCGGGGAACCAAGGAGTTCTTCCTTGATTCTCAGCATTAATAAGACCTTGAGCACGAGCCATACCTGCATTGTTCTCCAACGCTAGTCGTTCAACAACGCTGGCATTCAAGTTAACTCTTTCATTCAATGACAACTTCTCATACAAGACCTTGGCATATGGCATCTGGTCAAACATACTTGAGATGTTTCTTCTATCCATAGACTCCTGCAACTGGGCAAGGAAGCCTTCCATCTCAGCAATAGACTGGATGGTCATCTTCTCTGTCTTAAAGGGCTTGGTAGAATCCTTATTCTTTGGGTCAACCGCTTCGTATGACTCAGTACGCTCTGTCAGATAAATAAACCCATTCACATCCTTGGCATCCTGTAGCCAATAGAAAGCCTGTTCAATGTACTCCTTCTTTTGAACAAGTTTACCAATTTCTTCTGGAGACATCCCTTTAATTCTGTCTTGGAATTGAGCCTCCGTAATCCCTTCAAGGCGAATGTATGCATTGACTTGGTCCTGCCTTCTTCCCAACACTAGGTCTAAAGCATCCTCCACAAACCTAGTAACAAGAGCCTTTCTGTTGGCTGGTAGGTCAAGGTTGTCTAGAATGCCAGACCTAAGCCGTTGAAGTGCTGACCAATGCTGTTGATTAATAGTCTCTAACTTTGACTGAGGAATAGTGTACACATCATTAGGAACCAGCATCTTAATGAGGAGAGCGTCCTCCGCAGAGATAGGCTTATCTGGGTTAGCCATATGGTACTCAGCCTTCATCTGGGCAGAGTGCATATAGTCAGCCAAGGTAGCCAATCTTCTGTCTTTCTCGCCTTTAGCAATGTCCTTTATGACAGGAGAAGATGAGTCTGCAAGCGTCTGTTCACCACGGTTTGTGAAACCAATCTGCCATTCACTACCACTCCAGTCAAGCGGATGCATTGAACCATACAACTCCCAAGACACCTTGGGAAACGCCAAATAAAGTTGATGTGTTCTAGGATTGTTCGGGCTAACAATAAGACCAGCACCACTATAGCCAAGAGCCTTGGCTCGCTCTTCATACTTTTTAACAAACTGGTTGTATCCCTTTGCTCTTTCTTCAGCGAGTGCTTTCTTTTCAATCAAAGACCTTTCACGCTGAATCAGATAGGCATCCATATTGAACCTGCGTTGAATAAGTTCATCAATTACCTTTTGGTAATGAGGGTTAGTATACTTAGCAATCTGTAATGGACTGATTTCAACATCTGGCTTACCAACCTCGTACTGTGGCATTGTCCATCCCTCTGGAGTTTCCACAATGCCTGTAGACTTGATTAATTTTCTAAGCGGTTCGGCTCTAGCATCAAGAGAATCAAGTTTCTGCTTTAACACCTGCTGTTCTTTTCTAATTTTCTCTATCTCTTTGTACATCTTATGTGTTGCCCTTCTGTTATTATCTCTAATAATAGCGTTTCTTTCTACCGCATTGGTAGCGGTTAGGTCTGGGACTTCTTTAGCAGGGGGGATGATGTTCTGTGCCTTAATGTTTAGTTCATCTATCATTGTTTGAACCTCATCCATCTGAGTTACCAATCTTTCAAGGGCTGGGTTGTTTTGTCTAAACTGCTCAACCTTGTCCTTGTAATTAGTTACATCAAGTGTCTGGTTTATTCTGGCTTCAAGAGGTTTGATTTCTCTATTGATGTCAAAAATTCTGGTCTCCAGATGCTTTCGCTGTGCATCAACTGAAGCAATGTCACTAGCCGACTCTCCCTTTAATTGCATTTCGTGTGCCTTAAACTCTAGAGCGTCAACTTGAGCAAAAAGTCTTTGCACTTCCGTATAAAGGTTTTCAATCTTTACTTGCGTCTGAACTAGGTCTCTTCCCTCTGCACCAATTTCGGTAAGCCAGATTTCTTCCTTAATGTTTTTGATAAACTTTTCGTCTACTTGAAGAGGGGTTAACGAGCCTTCTTGTTTATCAAGTGAATGCTGGTCTCTAAGTTCTTGAAACTTCTTTCTGTTAACAGGGTCTGTTATCCACGACTGTTCGTGTTTAGTAAACCTGTGGTCTTTTTGTATAAAACTAAGTTCTTCAATTAGGTCAAACTCTGCATTGCTTCTGACTCTTTCCATTCCAGCGTTAAGTAAGTCATCATACAGAAGACCTCTCTCCCTGTTAGCCTCTCTTAGGGCTTCTTGTACCAGCAACTTAATGTCCTTTGGTCGTGCTTGAATTGGTCCACGCCAAGAAGCATCTCTGTTTTTTAGCACAGGCTGTCCGTTTTTCTCTTCAAGAACTTCTAACGCAAGTTTAGGAAATTTCTTCTCATTAATTTTAACCCACTTAGTGAAACTAGGAAGTTCCATAGTGTATCCGTGCCTTCTTGAAGCCTCCTTTTCAGTATAATACAACTCTGTCAGTTGCCATTCTGCGTTAGACATTCCTTCTGGACGAACAGGGCGTGGCTCTGGCTTGCTCTGTAGTTTTTCTGCACGAGCAATAAGAGTATTGATTCTCTCTAGCGAACCAGAAGTCATACCCCTCCAGTTATCTTCAATGGTAAGAATGCCCTCTACGAATGCAGTTTGCATCTCAGTAAGGGTAACAAACGATTGTTTCTTTCCAGCAACTCCTTCTGTGTCTGCAAGAAACCTTGGAGCCATAGCCTTAGCACCAACAAATCCTTGAAGACTCTTTAAATTAATAACCTTCTTGTAAGGGTTGCCACTCTCGTCTCCTTCTTGAATTGAAAACAAACCGTCAATCCATTTGTTGGTAACCTTTTTACCAGAAGCCTCTGCGTACTGTCTTACAAGGAACTTAAGTTTCTCCTTAATGGTAGCAACATTGTCTTTGTCTGCATCTAAAAGAGTTTGAAGGTCTTGTGCGTGTTTTTCTTTAACGCCAAGGTCGGCTAATTGTTTCTGATATTCACCACGCAGTCTCTGTGCGTAAGACTGAGCGGTTTCCCCCTGTTGCATAGGAAGGGTTGTGTCTAGCCAGTTCTGAGTGTCGTAAGGGTTTCCATCCTCATCCTTTCCAAGGAAGGATGCTCTTTCATACCAAGCCTGTTGTAGGGCATCAGAATATTTATCTAGTTCTGGGAATGCACCTAACTTATTCAACGCTACTTCAAGGGCATAGACCTTATTCTGTGCGTTAGTTACATTTTGCTTTCTGTTCTTTAAATCCTTAGAGATTTGCTCGCCAACTTCCTTGTACACCTGTGCAGGTGTGTAGTCTTCATCAGAGTACACCTCTTTACCAAAGGCATCCTTTTGTTTTCTGAGTTCTCTGTATTTCTTTTCAAACAGTTCACGAACTACGCTCTGTGTTTCTTCAAGTTCTTTTTGAAGTTCTTTAATCTTAGAAAGAGTATCAGTATTGACCCTTTTGCCAGCCACCATCTTGAAGCCTTTTAAGACTCCCTCAATTCTTTCTTTTTCTCTTTGTTTGTATTGCTGAATCTTGTAATGATGGTCTCGGTAAATTTCTTTGATGTAACTTTCAAAAGCCTTTCTAGGCATAGTGCCTTGCTTCAAGTCAGCAATAGCCTTGCTCATATCCATAATGGTAGATGCCGTGCTAACAACATTAACTGCACCATCTCCATCTAGGTGTAGAATAACACCTCTGTCTGTTTTTCGTTTACCCTTAAGTGCGGTGATTTTTTCACGCAGTTTAACTAGTTCATCAAGGGTTGCCTTTTTCTTTTGAACTACAGTTTTGCCCTTCTCGGTTTTAACTTTTTTGGCAACAACTCCATTAGCCAAATCTCTTTCAAGGCTTGCAATCTGTTCAGAGGCAGGGACTTTAGAATCTTTAAACTCAACCTCATCGGTGTGATGAGACATTGGTGCGTCATTCTCAGAAATTCTTACTGCAACAAAATATTCCCCCTGCTTGTATAGGGCAAAGTTATCAAAAGTACTACTGCCAATAACATAGGTGTGAGACTCTTGCCCCCCTATTATTTGTAGGTATTTAGAAAGAATGTAATTCTTAGTCGGACCTTTAACTTCACCAAAATTCCTAGACAAAGCCAATGCTGGCTGTCTTTTGTTTACCATATGAGTAGCCTCTTTTAAGAAGTTCTTAATAGTCATTTGTCTGCGTACCGCCGCATCTACTGTTTTGCCAAATCCACCTATCTGTTCTTTTGTAAGAGGCTGAGAGATAATAACCTCACCAGTTCTAATGTCTCTCAAGGTAAGTGCAGAGTCATTCAGAGTAGTGCCTTCTTCTACTATCTTAAAATGAGTGCCTTCAAAATGCCAAATGTTAAAAGCATCTAGTTTTTTCAAGGTGTCACCTTTACCTACCCATAAATGAAAGCCAGTAGTATTTCTGCCACTTTCGTGTACCCAATTGATACCTTCAAACCCTCCATCTTCTAGTTCCTTTAAAGCCTTAAGCAGGTTTTCTTTAACTATCCTTGCGGTATCAATAACAACATCTTTACCCAGAATGCCACTATCGTTAATAAGTGAATAGAAAAGTCTTACGCTTTCAGCAATTGCTTCATACGAACCCAGTTTAAGTGTTCCCTTTTTGGCTTGTTCGTAAAGATTTGCTCTAACAAAATCTGCAATTTCAACATAAGTGTGACCACTAGTTAGTTTTCCTTTGGTTAAATCTATCTGAATATCTGAAGCAATAAGAGCATCCATTACACGCTCGTGGAATTCTGCCGTAACCATACCCTTAATATTGTCAGCGTGATGTCTAAACAATGCACGAGTAACTTCTGCTTCTTTCTTAATGTCTCTGTAGATGTTGTTGGTTTTGAGCAACTGGCTTCTTTCACCTGCACCCATATTGCTTGTTCGAATAGTCTCAAAGAGGAACGCTTTAGTTTTTTCAGCAAAGGCAACACGCATTGCCTTTTCATCAATGATACTCATTGAACCCTTGTCACCATTGTCTACTTGTTTAGCCAACTGCTGGTCTAGGAGGAAGAAGATATCCTTCTGAACATCGTCAAACTTCTTGTAGAACTTTTTGACACCTCCGTGCTTACCAAACAACTCATTTAGAATGCTCTGGTTTTCTTCTGACTGAAGCCACTCTGCTGTCTTGCCAGTCTTAACAGCCTCAAGGTATTGAGGGATGGCTTTAAAAATCTGGTAATCTCTTTCGCTCATTTCTGCAATGTGCGACAGCATAGGAATGCCACTTTCTTCAATCTTTGCTTTTGTAAGATGACCCTTTCTGAATCTAGCAAGAACTGTGTCTCTTATCTTGAGTACATTCTTGTGGTAATCCTTACCGCCAACTGTGCCTTTAAGAGCACTCTCAACTACGCCATTTTTGCTAACTCCAAGAAGGGCAATATCAGCAATTTCACCAAGGACTTTGTTAGAAACAATATGAGGAAACTGCTTTCTTAAAGCACTAATTGTGTACGCTCTAAGTTGCTTTGCAATTGCAAGCCGTTGTTCTGGGTTAAACTTTTCAGCATTCTGCTTGGCAGTTAACTCTCCAACTTTGTCTAGTTGTTCTTGTACGAGAAGGTCTAAGCCTTCTTCGGTAATACGCCTAGGATTTTCAATAATAGAAAGACCATCATTTGCTACAACCCAATTTAAGAACACCTCATTAATCTTAGTCGTATCAGATAGACCTCTGATTTTCTGTTCAAGTACTTCAGAGATAGTCTTAGGAGGATTGTTTGTCTGACCAGCGGAATTCTTTGGCTTCTTGGCAGGACTAAACGCAAAGTAATTAGCCTCTGCTCTTCTAGACACATTTTCAATAAAACGATTGTTATCAAGCAAGCCTACAGCAGAACTTGTAATTTCAGAAATTGGATTATGATACTGGTATTCAATAGACTGAACTCCATACTTCTTCATAAACTTTACAGTCTCTGGAGTAAACAGCCATAGGTCATAATCAAATCCATCTTGTGCAAATGCGTCTGTCTTAGAGTTAAACAACTCTCCAATCTTAACTCCTTCACCTGTTTCAAGAGTAAGCAGTTCGGCAAGAATAGTCTTCTTGTCCATACCAGACAAGTTGGCAATTCTGTCTACAAGCACTCCAACAACAGCCTCAACAGGGGAATTAGAATGGATGTCGCTGATGTCAATGTGTCGCTGAGTATCGATATACCCTGTCTTCATTGAGCCATTGCTTACCATTGACGCTTGACCCATATCTGGGGTGTAATGCAACCAGCCAGTTGGGGAGTAGTACTCTCCACCTCTTGCTCCAAATCTTTCAGCAAGACCTTCGCTTACATAGTCGTAAACAGAAGACTCTTTAATTCTGGTGTGAGTAGAAAGTGGCTTGTTTAAAGTGTACACAGAAAGGACTTCTCCGTCCTTGTTTCTATAAACGCTATTAGCAAGAGCAGATGATTCAGAACCAGACAGCGGATTGCCTTCGTGGTCTCGTTTAGACTTTGCAGGGCTATGGTTGTACTGGCTTCTGACATAGGCAGAATTCCAATCTACACCAAAACCTTCTCCAGCCCTTACCTTGATTGAACCCATTCGTCTAATGTTCATATCAAACACGACATCTGGCAGTTCAATCTTTCCCGCCTTAGATGCTAATGCATAACCGCTCTGTTGGAGTTTGTGTCTAGGATTGGAATGTTCTCCTGTACGAACCATTTCCTTTGTAGGATGGAATCCAATTACAGCGTTAACAATGGTTCGCATATGACCAGCATCTCTTGGTCCAACTGCACCATTCTTCATAAACATCTTAATACCCGCTTCAGCCATTTCGCTGTTAGAGTAATGAGTCAACATATCCTTGATTGCTTGATAAAGAGAAGCCTTAGTTTCAAACAGTTTTCTGACAGTCTTCCAGCCAACACCTGCTTCATTCCAATTATTCCAAGCGTAATCAATGCGAGCCAACAGAGCATCGTGGTCAATTGATTTTACAAGAATTTCAGCATTACCAACTTCAATTTCAAACTCTCCATCCACCATTTTTTTGGTTCTTCCAAAGTAAAGATTGATTTCAACAGGAATAAAGTTGGTGTGCCTAATTTCATTGTTGGCAAAAACTCTTGAGCCATCCTCTTCTTCTCTTTCTCTTGCAATGTATTCAGTCTTTGCAATGTTAGACACATTCTTTCCAAACACACCCTCTCTTGCCATTTCAATAATGGTGTTAAGTTGTGCAAACCGTGCTACCGTGTTGGCTGGTAGGTAGTCAGAAAGGATTTTAAGTTCTGCGGTAGTTGCCTTGCCTGTAAGCCTAATACGAGGATTACCCTCCCAGACGCTTTCCCAAAACTTCTTTCTCTTGTCTTGAGACCATTGACCGCCACCACTCAAATCATCTCCAGCAACAGATTCTGCTTCTGGAATTGCGGAACCAACATCTTCATCTAGACCCATCTCACGCTTAGGAGTACGCCAATGCTCTCTTAGGTCATCTCTATTAGGCAGTCTGTTAAACTTAGGCTTACCTCCATCGGCTGGCTTAGGCTTCTTTTCTTTCTTTGGCTTTGAATAACTGAATCGTTCTACATCTTTTCCGTCAGCGTTTTTTCCAATAACCGTAATCTTAAGTCCCTTGTCGGCAATGGGCTGTTCCAGAAGTGCTCTTACTACGCCCTTCAAGGCAACAGCAGATTCTGCTTCAAGAACCTTTTCTGAAGTTCTGACTGCCGTGCCGTCAGCGTTGGTTGTCCAAAGATGTTCTAACTGACTGGCTACGCCAATTTCAATGCCTTTTGATTTTCTAGAATTAACCTTCCATCCTTGATACATATCCTTTGAAGCCCTCTGAACAAAGTGTTGCATCAACTTTTCAAGTTTCGGGATACGAACTCTTTGACCTGTGTTCTGGTCAATAAAGAAATGGTCAATGTTTCTACCAAAGTTAAATCTAGCACCAGCCTGTGTAAGGTCAGAGTACATAGTGTTGTGGTACGCATCCTTGGCTAGTTGAATGGCGTTTCTAACAACACCAAGGTCTCCACCCTTAAGTAGGAAATCAATAGGCTTATCTTCAATGTATCTGTTCCAATAGGAAGCAAGGAACTCTTCAAAAAGACTGTGCAACTTACCAGTCGTTTCTGTGCCTTGCTTAAAGTTTTGAATTACCTCATCCCAATGAGCACGGACTTTGTCGGAATGACCCTGTTCATTTGTAATCGTACCATTGATATTTTCAAGACCAAGGTAGACTTCTTTAAATTGTTCAAGAAGTGCTACAGCCTTTTCCTTGGGCATTCTAAGCAACGCACCCTTGTGGTCGGAGGTTCCAATTAACGCTTCCATTGCTTGTTGATGAAACTCATCACGATATCTTTCATCCAGCATAAGCGTGTGGAAAAGTTCTTCCTTTACTGCCGACTTTACCGCCCTGTCAGCATTGATAATGGTAACCTTTTCACCGTTCATCTTTTGTCTAAACGCAACACCACCCCACTTGTCTGCGTTTTTCAGCATAAATTGTTCGTATTCAACCCACTCTGCATCTGTCATTCTGCTTTTAATTTCTTTTTCTGTAAGAATAAGTCTGCGAGTATCTCTTGCCAGACGCTCTGAAGAAGCAATGTCAGACATAAGTTCAAGTTTTGCTTTCTCAGCACCCCCCTTGTTGTCAGCATAGTCTCTTTCAATGTTAGTAAACAACTGATGCAAGCCCTGCTGGTTTGCTAGGTCGTAGTGTTGGGTAGCCCAAAGAAACTCTTTCACTACCGTGCTTGGACCACCACCACCAGAGACCGTGTTATGGAACGCACCAATCTGGTGGAACGCACCGCCAAGGACAAATCCAGAACCAAGACCATTATAGAAGCCTTCTTCACCACCAAAGGTAAAGCCAAACGCACCGCCATACATACCAGCGTGAAGCGTTGTCTTTGCAGAGTTAGTGCTCCATTCAAGGAACGGAGACCCTGTCTTAGCCCAAGTGCCAGACATAGCCGACACCATAGGGTTTGTAGACTCCATAGCCATTCTTTCAGAAAGTCTCATCCCTTGGAATTTTGGTGCTTCTTTAGCAAGTTTAGCACCAAGTTCTACGGTTTCTGCACCAGCCTGTAGCAACTTAGCACCAGCCCAAACAAGAGAAGTTGTATCCCAAGCAGGAATCTTAACTTGGTTAAATCCAGTAGCAGTCATAGCACCTCTAGTAAGGTCTTCCTTGGCAACAATCTTACCTGTGTCTCCAACAAAAGCCCTAATGCCAAACATTGTGTGAAGGTTTTCAAGCAACTCTTCTTCTACTTTTACAATACCAGACGCAACTCTTCCAGCCTTAGCCCCTGCACCCTTGGCAACGCCTTCAATGCTATTCAAAGACCAATGAGTTACATTAGCCAACTGAGCGTTTAAAGCCAGAATGCTACTTGCTCTGTTGGCTCCCTTAATAAGGGCAGATTCAATACCAAAGTTAGGAGCAACCCAAGATGGGTCTGCCACATAACTAACAGCCATAACAACAGCAGGATTCCACAGGTCAAATTTAACGCCAGCAACCTCAACTTCCTTTGGCAAGAAATAGCCTTTCTGAGTTCGTTCTTCAATTTGCTGTCGTAAATCCAACATCGACATTAGATTAGAATAATACTCTTCATCGCTCTTGCTGGATTTATACAGCAACTTATGGATGAAACTGTCTTCATTGAACTGACCTTCCTTGTACATATAGTACCAGTTAGCAGTTCCCATAATTGCACCTTCAACAAGGGAACCAGCAATCTTTGGAATTTTTAGAGTTACAGCATCACTTGCCAGTTCATAAGCACCCTCGCCCAAATCTGAGGCGGTTTGTGCCATTGCCTGTCCAACCGTGCTGTAAATATCCACCTCCCTCTTTGACATAAAATCCCTGTACTTTAGGGCTTCTTTAAAATTAGGTCTTGCTCCAGTAGTTGTAAATCTGGCAATCATTCCAGCAATAGCCTCTCCGTCCATTTCTGTCTGGGCTGGCTCTAGAGCGTCTTCTGTAGGAGTCTCTGGGTCTTCTACTACAGGCTTGGGAGGAATGATAAGACCATACTGTGAGGATAGTCTTTCAAGTTCTTCTGGAGTGGAATAGTTATA
>Ga0208951_1000271_pt1 | contig 23605 bp, 33 predicted proteins | sample GreLakmeMI27MSRF_FD_187702 | JGI IMG/M metagenome (GOLD analysis project Ga0208951, IMG submission 187702) | Freshwater lentic microbial communities from great Laurentian Lakes, MI, USA - Great Lakes metaG MI27MSRF (SPAdes) | ecosystem: Environmental > Aquatic > Freshwater > Lake | place: Great...
AATGCTGCCGCTGTGTGCGTGTGCACATTGGGCAGCTGCGGCGTCTCAGCAAGTGTGTATGCTCAGCGGCGGTTCAGGGCCCCAGCGGCAGTTGTAGTGCATTGCTTGCTTCCTCGCCCATCTCCCCAGCATACATATAGAGGAGGCTTCGAAGTCGAACATCGTCGCACGTACTTGTACTACGTCCGTCGTAGGACGACGAACGTGAGCTCATTCGCCGCCGCCCCTGTGTACTAATTCGTCAGCTCGTCAGCTGTGCAAGCACCAACAGCGGCCTTTCTCTCCTGTGGCGCCAGTGGCTAGTGGAGAGCTTGCAAGCTTGCGACGACGTTTCTGCTCCACGCGCGAGACTCCTGCCTCGTCTCGCCACTCGCCAATGGCCGCCGCCGTGGTGGCTGCAGTACTGCCAGAGGGTGCTGCGGGCGAGAAGCCGGGCCGTCGCATGTGCGTGGCAGTGGTCTGGTCTGATTGATAGTGCAGTGCTGCTCAGACACCTGCAGGTTGCGTCTGACGTTGCGCCGCGCGCGCAGGTTTGCCCGGCTGGATGTGGCTCCTGGTGACCCGTTGTCGCCCGTCGTCGTGTCCTACAAAAAGCTGTGCCGTGACGCAGAGGCGAGTTCAGGGGGCGCACTGCCCGCTGCAGCACCCTCGTTCCCGGTGCGTCCTGCTTGCACGCCGCGCCGCGCCGCGACTGCTGACACCACTGCACCCCCAGCGCGAGGGTGTAGCTGCGAAGACGAGCCTGGAGGAGGTACGCCAGTGACATTCTCTCTATCTACTCTAGTCACGCTGACGCCCGTCCGCCAGCGCGCCGAGGGCGACGTCAGCGATGCTGCGGGCGAGGAGGGTGACGAGGAGGGCGAAAGCTCTAGCGACGAGGGAGGCTCTGATGAAGGCGACGAGGAAGGCTCTCAGGATGAAGGGGGCAGCGGCAGCGAGTCAGCCGGTCACGGGCCCGCAGACTGGTATGATGTGGATGACGCCTTCATCGACGACTCCGAGATCCTGGAAGTGCCCGAAGAGTCCGCAGGCAAAGCCAAGCACAACGGCTTCTTTGTCAACAAGGCACGCCCGCGTCGTAGCGCTGCGCCTGCGCCATCCTTCTCACATGCGACGCAGGGCGAGATTGAGCGCGAGCGGCAGCCCGGCGTGCCTGCGCCGCCCGTCGGTGCCAGCAAGAAGCGCAAGCATGAGGGGGTGCGTGCTAGCAGCGCATCCCGCGATCCCTGCCGTGCGATTGCTCACCTATCGCGTCACCTTGCAGGCTGATGCTGCCAAGGGCAAACACGCGGCGGCAGGCAAACAAGGCGCGCTCTGTCGGACTGAACTGCTGCCTCGCGACCCTCATTTCTTCCGCGCCAACCCGCAGACCACGATGGCGCCCGCCCGGACGCAAAAAGGACGAAGCCGACGCTGGTGAAGGTGGAGGACAATGCTTTGCTGCTGAAGGCCATTGAGGAGCTGCATGCAGTCGTTGTCAAGGCGTGCTCTTGTCGTGTCGCATGCGGTGGCGCGCGCATGCACTGACGCTGCACTGTGTTCAGGCACCCCTTCCCCCCGACGAGCAGAAGCGCAAGAGCCTGACGCCGGAGATGTTGGATGGGCTGGACAAGATTAAGCGCATCATCTCCGTCTACGCGGAGCTGCCGCGCGGGCTGACCTCCAAGCTGATGCATTTCATGGAACCGTATGCGGGCATTTCCACGCTGCGCCGCCGCCTGGGCAGCGACCTGGACGCGCCAGCTCCCGCCGTGCTGGCGCCCCCGCCGCTTGCGCCCATCGCAGTCGCGCAGCCGCCCACACAGGCGCCACAGGCAGTGCCTCCGCCGGTCGCGGCGGCAGCGAGCGAGCCGCCCCCCTCTGCAGCTACGATCGAGCGCAACATGGCGACCCTGCGCGCGCGCGTGCAGGCCCGGTGCGCGGCGCTGAAGACCGCCCTTGGCGGGAGTGGCGGCGGGACCGAGAGCGAGGAGTTCCAGGCCAGCGTGTTTAAGTGGGACCGTGAGTGCGAGGACGCGCTCTACACTGTGTTGCTCAACAGCCAACGCATGGGCGCCGCGTGCGTGGCCCCTGCACGCGCATCCTGCGTTTGGCACACACTCATGACGCCCCACTGTCTCAGGGCGCACAAGTCCGTCTACAAAAATCTGCTGGCCAGCGACATCTGGCCGCAGGGCCTCGTGGACGTGGCCGCCCTGAAGCTGGCCTACACCCGCGTGAGCAAGCGTAAGAAAGGCGCGAGCGGTGGGGGGCGGCCGAAGCCCGCGGCCGTACCAGTACCTCAGCAGTGAGCATCATGAATTGGGGTGCGTCGGACGATGAACTCATACATACCCGAGCGTTCAACCGTTCTTGCGTTCTACTGCATAGCGCCCTTTTAGTGCCCCTCCGCGCTCGATATCGCGCGGCCGCCATGTCGTCCTGGAGCATGTTCGCCACCGGCGCACCCGTCCTGACCCGCCCCTCGGCACGTGTCGTGACCAACAAGGCGGTTGCCTGCACGGCTGCGCTGAAGAACATTGGTGCGCCCTGCTTCGTGCCCAACCCAGCGCGCGAACGCAGCAGCCGGCGGCCCGTGAGTGTGAGTGCTCACCACTCCTCTGCTGCAGAGGTGAACACGCCTGCGCAGAAGTCTCGTGCGGTGCTGCGCGCGCCCAAAGGGCCGCAGCAGGCGCCGAAGTTGCTTAGCCGCATCGAGGCGCTGCGTCTGCTGAGCAAGGTGGAGGACGCAGGGCTGTTGAGCCTCGGTGCGTGCGCTGGAGCACACTGCTGCCACCCCTGCAGTGCTCCGCTCCTCCCCGCGCGCTGCCTATGCCCATGACTGTGCTGCAGAGCTGTGTTGAGGCTGCGCCCGCACCGCCTGCGCCTCCTGTTGTGCGCGAAGCGTTCCTGGGGCTCAGGCGTATCCCCTCCCGCAGCGGAGAAGGCCGGCTTCACGCTCTCCAGCATTGAGTCCCTGGGCCTGCTCTCAAAGGCGGAGAGCCTGGGGGCGCTGAGCCTGGCCACGGACCGCGGAACGCCAGTCGCGCTCACCACCGTCGGCCTGGCACTCCTCGCCGCTGCCGCGGGCGTCGTGGTGGCCGTGCCCGACACGGACACCACGCTGCTGGCGGCGCAGGCGGCCGGCGCGGCAGCACTGGGAGCTGCCGGCATCGCTGCTCTTGCTGGGGGCAATCTGCTGGGCTCCCTGCAGAAGTCCTGAGGCACCTGTCCTGCTACGCTTGTCATATGACGCCATTCTTTCACGCGAGTGCGCTGCAGCTTACTCTACGCACTTCCCTCAGCCAGAGTTGCACACACACGGGACGGTTCGTCTGCTGCCGTAGGTGCTGGGCACACACAGCTCCAGCAGCAAAATGGAATTGACGTATGTATGATGTTCGATCGAGATTCGAGAAAGCGACGACGCGTCGACGCCCTCCGGCTTCTGCGTGTCGTGTCTGCCTCTAGCACGTGCGCCTCCTCAGGCTGGTGTGTGCGCCGCGATGAACAGCGCGGGTGCTTCCAGCATCAACGCGACCTATGAGAAGCTGGAGAAGATAGGTGAGGGCACCTACGGCAAGGTGTACAAGGCGCGGGAGCGCAGCACCGGACGGCTGGTGGCGCTGAAGAAGACGCGCCTTGAGGTGCGAAAGCCCGTTTGTGCCGGCTCGACGCCGCGCGCCCGCGCCGCGCCCTGCCGCGCGTATCGGCGCCTTGGCGCACGGCCCTGGTTGCCCACCTCGCCGGGGCGGCGAGCATGCAGCGAGCGGGCGGCCCTGAGCGCGCTGTGGCCACCCTCTTCTCTCTCGGTCAGATGGAGGAGGAAGGCGTGCCCTCCACAGCCCTGCGCGAAGTCTCCCTGCTGCAGATGCTCTCAGAGAGCATCTTCGTCGTGCGGTGCGTGTGCGGCGGCGGGGCGGCGGGCTTGCTGCGCGCAGTTGTGCGCTTGAGCAAAATGACAGCTTTGGGCGCACTCGTGCGCAGCGCCTCCCCTGCACGCGCCGCGAACCTCAGCCCGCGCGCCTAGCACGGCGGGCACCCTGGGGCGCTCCGTGGGGCGCAGAGCGGGCCCGAGGGACGCTTGGGAGGGAGCACCCGAACGCGCGCTCCGCTGTGGCCACCGCCCTCACCTGCCCGCCCCGCAGCCTGCTGGCCGTGGAGCACGTGGAAGAGGACGGCAAGGCGATGCTGTACCTGGTGCGCGGCACAGGTGCCGCGCTTAGCGGCGCCTGGTGCTCACTGTTCGGGCGCTCAGGTGTTTGAATACCTGGACACGGACCTCAAGAAGTTCATGGACCTAACCGGCCGCGGCCCCACAAGCCCGCTACCCAAGAGCCTCGTGCAGGTGCGCTTTGCCGGCGCGGCAGTGGGTTCGGAACCACACACAGTTGCTCACGCGACCTCTCGCGCAGAACTTCATGTATCAGCTCTGCATCGGCATCGCGCACCTCCACCGTCACGGTGTCATGCACAGGCGCGCCCGCTGCCGGGCTGCGCGCCCGCGCGGCGCCGCCCTTGCTGCTGCGGTTGACTCAGCCTGAACCATGCAGAGATTTGAAGCCGCAGAACCTGCTGGTGGACAAGGGGAGCAATATCCTGAAGATTGCCGACCTGGGCCTCGGCCGCGCTTTCAGCGTGCCCGTGAAGAGCTACACGCATGAGGTGCGCACTCGAGCAGCAGCAGGGCACACACTTTGGAGGTGGCTCACTCCGCACGCACCTTTACAGATCGTGACGCTTTGGTACCGCGCGCCGGAGGTGCTTCTGGGCGGCACCCACTACTCCACCCCCGTGGACATGTGGTCAGCGGGCTGCATCTTTGGTGCGCCAACATTCGCCTCCTGCTTGTCCAGCCAACCCCTCGCGCTGCGCACGTCAGCCCGCAACTCTCTACTCTTCGCCTCACGCGCGTGTGTCCGTTCCGCAGCCGAGATGGCGCGCAAGACCCCCCTGTTCCCTGGCGACTCTGAGCTGCAGCAGCTGTTGCACATATTCAAGTGCGTGTCATGCGCGCTGGGGCGCATACGCATCGCGTCGAGTCTCACACGCGCTCGCAGGCTGCTGGGCACGCCCTCGGACTACGTCTGGCCGGGCGTCTCCAAGTTGCGCGACTGGCACGAGTTCCCTCAGTGGAAGCCGCAGGACCTGTCGCGCGTCATCCCCGAGCTAGACGCGGCGGGCATCGACCTGATGACCCAGATGCTGCAGTACGACCCGGCGAAGCGCATCCACGCGACAGAGGCGCTCAAGCACTCCTACTTCGACACGCTCGACAAGACGCAGTTCGCGGCGTGGGAGCTGAACCAGGAGAACGAGGCCAACAACCGCTGAGTGGGACGGGAAAGGAACGGAGAAGGCCAGATGCAGGCGCTCACTTGTCTATGGAATGTACGACCACTCGCACAACACAGCTCACAGCAGGCCAGCTTTCGACGGTCGACTGTCCACTGCGCGCAGCTGTACGGTCTCACGTTTGTGCACTCTCCCGCAAGTATGCAAAAAGCTTGGGCGCCAGCTCCTCGTTGAGCCTGGAGGCCTCCTTGGTGGCGATGAGCGCGTAGGTGGCTCTAACGCCATCCGTGGCGTTGGCCTGCAGGCGGAGTGACTCAGCGCGTGGCTGCAGCAGCGCGGCGTCCGGGGCGGACGTACCTTTCCGCCGCCGAAGCCGGAGCTGCCATCGCTGGCGTCGCTGCTGGCGTAGCCGCCGCCGGGGCTAGAGTAACCGGCCGGCACGCTCTCGCCCAGCCGCGGCCGCGCTGTCTTGGCTCCGGGCTCGTACTCGTATTCTGTGATGACGCGACGCCGTTTGTGCTGCTTGCGGCTGCGCCGAGTGTTCTGCAGCGCAGCCTCCAGGGACTGGGCCAGGCACGTGGGTGTCATGGCGCTCGCAGCCGCCAGCAGCAGGCGCAGCACCTGCGCGTGCGCGGTCAGCATGGCGGTTGAGGTGGATGACGCGCCGCAGAGCTTCCGGCGCACCTCCTCGTGGACCTCCATGGAGATGGAGGCTGCACGGAGTAGGAAGCCATCAACCGCAGCCTTCCACAGGCTGCTCTCAGGTAGCAGCTTGCCGGCAGAGCAGAGGGCGGCGAGCTGACGGGCCAGTGTCGCTGCAAATGGACCTGCGCACAAGAAAGGGTGGCGTCTCACGCACAGCTCGACGCAGGCAGGGCTGCGAGCCGCGCGCGCCTTCGTCCATGAGCGCGCTGTCGGGGAGCGCCTGGGGGAGCGGGATTCAGCGGCTCGCCCGCGCACACACACTTGCTTGCACGGCACAAACCTGCGTCACAGCAAGCAGCACCAGCTTGGCGGAGGCCAGGTCCACTTCCATCAAACGCTGGATGATGTAGGCCAGCGCAACCTTGCGGATGACGGCATCCTGCTGCAGCAGCGACACCAGCTTTGCATCCGCCTCGTCCGGCACCTCTGCCTCGTCGTCGCTGTCTCGCAGCTGCGCCTAAATAGCGCGACCCAGTGTCAGTGCAAAGCGTGTGAGGGGGGGCTGCGCGCACACCTCCAGAATGAGGTCTGCGAGAAGAGGGAAGAACTTCTCAATCACATCCCGGTTCACAGCTGGCACCGTCGCGCTCTTCTTCTCCACCAGCAGCGTCACCAGGTCTTGCGTGCCCGCGGCGAGGGAGAGCAACTACCATGGAAGAGGGGTCAGGGGGGCTGTAAAACAGGAGGCCAGCGCTGACGTGCCTTTGTGAGCAGCCGCAGCTGCGCATCCTCCTTGGGGACGGCCTCGCGCTCTACCACGCTTTGCAGCGTGCGCACCTGCAGCGAGGGGATCAGCCGAGGGTGCGTGGGCGGCTGCTGCGCACACAAGGGGGCGCGCCGTTTCGTGGAGCAGGAGGTGCAGCACGGGCGGGTCGCGCAGGATCAGGCCCGCATCTGCCAGCCAGGTGGCGGGCGTGTCCTCTGGGCGGCTCACGCTCGCCCCGCCGTCGCTGTTCTCGCTCTGCATGCCCTGCGCAACCAAGCGGAACTTCGGCACGCTTTTGCGCGAGGCGGATGCGGACTCCACGTCCCGCTCCAGCTTCTCCACGTGGGCGCTGATGGCCTTCAGCCGCTCCTCGTCAGCATAGCCGTCCTGCTCGCGGCAGGGTGGCGCGTGAGCTTCCGACTGCCACACGCGCAGTGAAATTGCTCGCGCGCGCGCCTTGACGCAGGCGTCCAGGTCCCTGGCCAGCTCGAAGCAGCGGTCGAAGGTGCTGACGTCTGAGGGAGCGCCACCCGGCTGGCCAGGCTTCGTCTCGTGGAGGGCGAGCAGCACCTGGCTACGCAAGCTGCAGGCTGCGACGAGGCCCTCCTGGCCGTAGTGCTGGCGGCAGAGGCTGACGAAGGAAGCGTAGAGGCGCTTGGAGGAGCCCACCTGGGATGGAGTTTTGTGCCACGTGAGCCGCACAGCCCCGCATTCGAGAGGGGGAGACACCGCACGCACCAACTTCACCAGGCGCTGCACGCTGGCACTGGCGGACCGCAGAGCGCGGCGCGGCAGGACGGGCAGGGGGCGCGCTGCGCCAGCCTTGCCTCCCGCTGAAGGCGCAGCAGACCCGCCAGCTGTCTTGGGCAGCGCCGTCAGACGCAGGCCCTGCGCAGGCGCGGCGAGCGATTTAGAGCAAGCGACGACCGCGCGCGAGAGGATGCGGCCAGTCGTGCCATGTCCAGTTCACGCATGATGGTGGCCGTCTCATCCGCGTATGCGCTGATAGAGGGAGAGGCGTGTCTCCGAAACAGCGCGCCATCCAGCTCCCAGACCTGAGAGGCGGGCGTCACGTCGGGCTGTGCTGCCAGAGAGCGCAGCGACAGCCCGCACCTGGCGCTGGACCCCGCGAGGCAGTTGTCTGAAGAGCTCTATGTCGCCCGCGAGCTGTGGAAGCGGGCGACTCAGTGCGGGAAGGGACACTTTGCGGGCCAGCACGCGCCTGCTTGAGGAACGCGGGTGGCACCGGGTTCAGCCTGCTCAGCACGGCGAGAGGGATTTCCCGGACCTCCTCGATGCCGATGAACGGGAAGGCCGCCTGCGGAGCGGGTAGGTGAGAGGTACGGGTGGCGAGCGGTGCGACAAAGCGTGCGCGCCTCCAGCAGCCTCAGCAGCGCCGGCTGCGGCATGGTGGCCACGCGCTCTTGCAGCACTGCTAGCGCGGAGTTTAGCATCTCGAAGTAGACCTGAGGGGCGGTGGTGAGACGGGAGGCAACCCGAGAAGAGCGCTCTGCCGCACACCTCGGCGCGCGGCTGTCCGATATGGTCCAGCAAGCCCAGCAAAGGTTCGCACGCCGGGTCCCGCAGTGCGCCGCTGCGCTGCACCTCGTCAATGGCGACTGCTGGGTCGTGCGTGCTCAGAATGCCAGCGACGTGCTGTCCACCGGCGGCGCCTATGAGCAGGGCCGGCTGCAGGCGCCCGCCGAAGGGAGCGCCGGGAGACGCGACATTGGCTGCGTCGCCACGAAGTTCCGTCTCCATCGAGTGTCAAGCACTCCTGTGGCTCTGGAGCGGACACTTGCGAGCGTTCGCCTAAGATGTCGAGTCCCAGACTGATGCGAAAGTCAAAGGGAGCTCGTTTGCCGCGCACAGGCGAGGAGAGCCGACGTTGATGAGTCTTGCTTTTTGGGTGCTGCAGCAGGGTGTCTTTGTTCGGCACACCGTACAGGTCTCTGTTCGGGACTCGCGAACGTACAAGCGCTGCGTTTGGTGTGGTGCGTGGAGGCATGATTGATGGAGGGACGACCCGGGGCTCTGTCGACGCCGCCCACCCCCACCTTCGGCAAGCCTGCCTTCATCTCCCTTTCATTGCCTCGTTGTGTCGTGTTGGAGGCGAGCGAGACGCGGTAACTCTCTCGGTCTGTTCACCAGGGTCGGCCATGGCGCAAGGTACGAACTCTGCGGCAGCACCACTGGAGCTTGGCCTGCAATTGGCCGCCAATGGAGGCGTAGCGCGTGTTTGAGGCAACCCTATGCCGTGGTTCCCACGCCTGCCCACGCCCTCCTCCGCAGCTGCGCCTCCGAGCCAGAGCCAGATTATCTGCAGTGGCTGCGGCACGCTGCTCTTCTACCCCCAGGCGCGTGTTCGGCTGTCCCCCCGTGGAGGGTGCCCACGCTACGCCCAGCACTGATGCCCTCCCAGGGCGCGGCGAACGTGAGATGCGCGCTGTGCAACAGCGTGACGCCGGTGCCGCCCGCCGGGACTGAGATGGCGCAGCTGGAGTGCGGTGGGTGCCGCACGCTGCTGATGTACATCCGAGGTGCCTCGAGTGTGCAGTGCTCCGTCTGCAACACCGTCAACCTGGCAATGCAGGGTGAGACGCAGCGCACTCCATGCTGCGCAGCATGGTGCTGCGCACCGGACTCACTCGCCTGCTGCAAACAGCCAACCAGATTGCGCACGTCAACTGCGGCGGTTGCGGAATTACCCTCATGTGCGTCGCCTGCCACCAGGGCACACTAAACGTGCCGCCGCTGACTTGCGCGCGCGCTGTGCGCAGGTACGCGTATGGCGCGCAGTCTGTCAAGTGTGCAGTGTGCAACTTTGTCACACAGGCGTGTGGTGTGGGAAGCGTATCACCTCTGCTGCAAGCATTGCCTCACGCGCCCGTCCCTCCCCGCAGGGCGGCGGCGGGTCGTCGGCCACACAACCAGCCGGCGCTGCTGGGGGTGCGACCAAACGCAGTGCAGCCCGTTCTCTCGCCATCTCCGTCTCACGCGCTCCCGCTCACCCCCTCACAGCCCGACCACAGCAGAGGCCGCAGATGGTTGTGGTGGAGAACCCGCCGACGATGGACGACGAAGGCAAACTGGTTCGTGTCCTCGCTCAGACTGCAGCCGTGTCGCCGGCTGACCCCGCGATGTGCGCAGGTCTCGAACATGGCTGTTGGTGTCGTACAGGGCAAGCCGTGAAGTCCGTGCCTTCGGCAGCTTCACTGCCCATGGCGGGGTATACAGACGAGTGCAGCTGTGGTCCGCGTATGGTCCACGTCTCTCCCGAGCGAGGGCTTGTCCTTCGCGTCAGACTCTGTCCTCTCCGCTCATCGTTCATCCGTCTTCCTCATCGGTCCCAACGCTGTCAGCGACTCTTTAACCTTTGACTTACGGCGCATGCGCTGCGCAGCGCGCTGCCCCTTCTCCGGCACCTCCCAGTGCAGCGTGCTCTGCGAGACAGAACTCAGAGCGGCGGATGAGAGAGGCGAGCGGACGCAGCAGCATGCCTTGAAGTGCCGTATCGCGTTCCTCCACCGGCGGAAGGGCGCGTTGCAGACCGGGCAGGCGTACACGTAGTGCACGCCGTCCTCCTCGGCTATTGCAGAGGGCGAGGGTGCGACGAGGGGCAGAGTCACGTGGGAGGCCTCCGCTGTGTGAGAGCTCTCGGTGAGCACAGCGGACGCTCGTGCAAGCGCGTGAGTCGCGCACCCGCGGGTGCTCCGCCGCCGGCAGCTCCGGGGCCGCCCGGGCGTCCAGCAGCCTGCATGCTCAGGAGCCGCCGAGTCTTTGGCTCACTCCCTCGCGCTCCTCCGAGCGAGCAACAGCGTGCCGCCGCCGTGCACACGCCGAAAACGCTCGTAGCAGCCGCGCCGGGGAGCCACAACGGAGCCCAGGCGTTGTGTTGCGCGGGAGCTGGCTGCGAAGAAGCGCGACAAGCGCTCAGCACAAACGACGAAGGTGTGCGTGCAGGGACGGGTGCGCTTCTCGGCGCTAGGTAAGAGAGCATGAGCCACGCGAGATGGTGATTACTAGTAGAGATTGTCATATATGTAATCGAACAGTATCGGCGTGTTCTACTAGCCGTTAAAGCTCTGCTTTCACCCGCCGCGAGCTCCGTCGACCGCAAAATCCAATGTCTACCGCTACCGCGGCCTCCAATCGCGCCGTGCTCGCCGCGCCGCAGCTCGCTGGCACGAAGCGGCGGCGGTGCGCAGAGGAAAAGCAGACGGCGCAACGCACGCGGCCTCGGCGCGCAGCCACGACACGCGCGCAGGCGCTCAACCAGGCAGCGCGGACGACACCCTCTTCTGCGCCGGACATGGCCACCCGGCTCCGCGCCGCGTGCCAAGCCGTGCTGCCTGCAGTGCGTCCGCGACCTGCGCAAGCGGCAAAGGTGCGCCAGACGCTCGCTATCCTGCTCCGCTGGCCTCACTCGCCTGAAAGGACCGGTTGGTGTGCGTGCTTAGCGAAGACCGCGCCGCTGCGGCCGCAATGCTTGAGGATGAGCAGTGCCCTGCGTTGGGCTCGGTGCTAGACTCTGTGCTCGAGCAGCCCTAGAGTGGGCCGTGCTAGAGACGCAGCAACCAGGGATGTTCAAGCTCCATCCTGTCCAACGGCGAGGGGCTTGTCTGTCCCCCTGCCTGCCTGCTATCCTCCTGCAGCTGCTTGCAATCCCTTCCCAGTGTCGAGTGTGCGACATGCTGCGCTTGGCGGCCAATCAATGCGTCTTCAGCTTGTTGCTGACCGCCAGGTCGCTCAGCGTGCGCTTCATCGAAAGGTAGGTGAGCAGTGATCCGATCATGGCGAGGTTCTTGAAGCACATGATCATGTCAATCAAGTACGCATGGCTGGTGGTGTCCTGAATGCGCCAGAAATCGTGCATGATTCTGAGAGAGAGGGCGGGGTGAGCCGCAGAGGGAGTAGAAGGCATGGGGACGCACGGTGTGACGACGACGAGGAAAGTAAGCAGCATCTGCGCGCCCAGGTCGCTGTCCAGTACGAAAAGAATTCCGCCGAGGCCTTCCAAGCCGACCGCGCAGGCCAGGAGGTGCTTGTCCTGCAGTGGCACGACGTTGAGGTCGAGCCCCGTGGCCCCGTGCACCTGCGCCTTGAAGGCTGCCATCTTTGGAGCCATGTAGGTCACGCTTGGCCCGCCGTCGCTTCCGAACTGAGGCATATATAACGCGAGGCATTAAAGCGTAGCAAAAACGAGGCAACTGCGCTTAGCGACCGCCTGCACACGAAGGCGCAGGAAGCAGCGTGGCGTGTCGCTGGCGCTCAGGCGTGTCAGCGCACCGTCTGCAGCCTGTGAGGGGAGGCGGACCGTGTCAGTGAGGCGCAACTACCAGGAGCACGCCGCACGCACTTGTTCAGCGCCGATGAGAGGAAGATGAGCGCGAACAGCACTCGACCGACGAACGCCTGCATGACCGATGTGCGGCGACGGAAGAGAGGAGAGGCGAGGGTGACAGGGTGTCTGCACATGGTGGCGCAATTCGGCTTTGGCGGGACTCCCAACAACCTCCTCCACGCATGTTTAACGAGTGAACTAGTTCACGAACGTGTCGTACGAAGAAACCTGGCTCTCGCAGAGCCTATCACGTGTCGCTGGCCAAAGAGGGAGAGCAGGCTTGTGAGCGCGTGTCGCATGGTGACAGCCACTCACAATGGGAGAAACGTCCTGGATATCAGAGGCGTCCTATCTGGAGCTCTCAGTCTCCGCTCGCTGGCTGCACCGCACGCCGCCGGCTGCTGAGGTCGAGGCGGGTGCAAGAGAGCAGGCACCTCCGGCGCTTCCCACCGCGGCCGAGGGTGCCGCGGAGGCCTCGCATGCCTCCCTGCGCCACTCGCGTTTGACGTGGGAGGAGCACGCGTGGTTCCTGCGCTCGCGTGAGGCTGCTGCGCGGCTGACAGAGGAGGAGGGCGAGAGACTGCGGCGCCTGGAGGGCGCAGTCGCGGCGGAACAGGACGCCTTCCGCGCGCAGCGCGTAGCCGACGCCGATGTGGTGGCCCTGCGACTGTACCAACCGCACGTGGCGGAACGGGCGCGTCTGCCTGGCGCAGCGTCCGCCTGCACTTTGCTCACGTGTGTCCTCTCAATGCAGGTGGAGGCTGTGCTGGCCAGCCGACGCGAGCACGAGGCGGCGGAGGCATGCTCGTGGGTGCCTCACGTGGAGCTGCCGCTGCAGCCGCTGGCCCACGGTGCCCCACTGCAACATGTGCGCCTGCTGCACAGCGCGGGCCGCTGCCAACCGCTGCGCGTCTTTCCCGCTGGCACGCACATCTCGCAGGGCCTGTTCCGGGGCGGCGAGGGCGGCGGGCGCCGCGGGCTGAAGCCGTCGCCACCGGCGGTGGACGCAGACCCGGCGTGCGCGCGTCTGGCCGCCGCTGAGCACGCGCGCTTCGTGCTTTGCTCGGGCGCCTTCGAGTGCCTGGTCGGCGCGCAGGTGGCGTGGCAGCTGCCGGTGACGGTGCAGTCGCTGGAGGGAAGTGTGCAGCCCGTCGCCTTTCTCGGCAAGCCTCTGCTCCCCGCGCGCCTGTCTCTGCGCGCCAAGAACGAGATGTTCTACAAGGTCCGGCGCGCGCGCGCGATGGCCGCGGTGACGGCCGGGCTGAGCCTACCCCTGTCCACAGCGTGCACTCCGAGACCTGGCTGCGCGGACAGGCGACGAGGCGCCGGAGCAGGTGCGTGGAGAGCGCACCCATGGCGACGGCACCCATGCGCTCATTCCGCCCTCCTTCGCTCAGGGGCAGCAGCACTACCGGCTGTGGCGCCTGGGCACCCTGCAGCTCCTCACGCGCTGCACAGACCACGGGCTGCTGCCGTCGCTCGCCCCCGGCGCCGCAGCCGGCAGCGCGGTGTTGCGCGTGAAGCTGGAGTACGCGCCGCAGCGTGGCTCGGAGGTGCGGGGAGTGGAGCCGCTGGGCCGCCGGGCACGCTCACGCCTGGCCCGCCCAGGAGCTGACGCTGCGCGAGCACGCGCGCTGCTGGTCTGCGCTGCTGCTGCGGCCCGGCGCCACGCTGGCGGTGGCGCACGTCGGTGTCGCCGACTCTGCGCTGCTCGCCACAAACCGCAAAGACATGGGCGCAGTGCTCGACGAGGCGACGGCGGCCGACCTGCCGCTCAAATTCAAGGTGAGAGGTTCCTGCCGCCGCCTCCAAATCCCTGTCCGGCACTAACGCAGTCACGCCCAGCCTGCACAGGCGCTCTCGCTGCTGCGCCAGGTGCTGGCCGCACTTGAGCAGCTGCCGCCCGGGCGCTACCTGCTGCGATGCGCAGGGGACGAGAGCGTCATCGTGCTGCTGCGTGCCCAGGACCTTGGCGATGCTGGGCAGCCTGAGGCGCTGCAGCTGGAGCGCGCCGCCAGGCTGTCCGCGGGCGCCACTGACGCCGAAAGCCTGGACTTCGTGCCGATGCGGTGGCAGGCGCGTTGCTGCGCGGTTGGCACTCACTTTCTCTGACATGCGTGCTTGCAAGCCCGCCCGCCCAGACACGCCGCAGATTCCGTTCACCCACCCGCCCGTCGGGCTGCCCATCGCGGTGCCGCGCCGCAAGGCCCGGCAGCAGCGCGTGCTGGGGGCCACTGCTGCAGTGGACGCCCCTCCTGCTGCAGAGCCAACAGCACCCCGCTTCCAGGGCGTGCCCTACTGTCACGCCTTTGCAGAGGGCCGCCCCTGCCGCGCCAAGGGGCGCTGCGCCTTTCCCCACCTCTCGCTGGCGGACGTTGAGCAGGCGGCACAGCAGCGGGCGGACTGGGGCGGGGGCGCAGGGGCGCAGGGAGGGAGCAACTACGTGCAGCAGATCGCAGCTTTTGTGCAGACGAAGCGCGGGAGAACAGAGCGGTGAGTGTTATTAGTCCAGTCCAGTGGTGAAGCAGTGAGAGGCAAGCCTGCCTCGTTCGTTGCCTGCGCCTGGCCGCCTGCGTGCCTGTGTGGCAGCGTTCTCTCAAGTAATCCTTGTCTGGAAGCTCCACACGTGCAGCGACAAAGCACACACGCGGGCAAGGACGCGTGTCTGACAGACGTGCAAGGTGCAAGGACCCAAGGAGTGAAGGTGCATTACCACTCACGCCTTTGCGGCGGCCTCCTTCTCCTTCTCTGCCTCTGCCGCCTTCTTGGCGCGGATGCCAACCATGCGTGCATTCATGCGCTCCAGGCGCAGTGTCGCGTACGCCTTGTTCGCCTTCATCTCCGCAGTCACAGCCACAGAGGCGATGACGGGCGCAGCCTTGCGGATGGGCTGCAGCTCCGAGGTCAGCTGCGTGGCCGCCTTCAGCTCCTCAGCGGACGCGTCGCCGTTCTGGAGGTGCCACAGGTGAGCGACACAGCAAGGCGCAGCGAGCCCGGGTGCTCTCACCTTAGTCTTGCGCGCGCGGCGGGGGAAGACCACCAGGTTGGCCTTGTAGGCCTGCAGACGCTTCACATTCTCCTGCACGGGCGGCGGGCTCAGACCTAAAGGCGCCTGGTGACCAGCGAGCGCGCAGCGCACCGTCATGCCCTCCACGGAGCGGTTCTTGCGGCGGTGGTCGACGCAGATGCCGATGGTCTGGGCGTACTTGGCGGGCAGGCCAGCCTCCTTGAGCTCGGCCAGGGTGAATCCCCGGCCGGCCCGGATCTTCGTGTTGTACCGCTTCGTCTGCGAGCGCACCACCGGTCGCAGCGCGCCGGCGGTGGGGCGGGGGAAGACGGCCTTGGCCTTGGCCGCGCGAGCTGCGGACGGAGGAGACCAGGTTAGGGTTACTGCCTCCAGCCGCCGCGCGCAGCCACGCGCGACCCGCTCGCTGCGTACCTTCGCGGCGGCGGACCTTGCGCGCAGGCTGCGAGAACCAGGTGCGCACGCGGGTCTGCGATAGGAGGACAGGCGGACAAAGTGAGCGCAGCGCAGGGCTGGATCAGCGCAGTGCTGCAGACGCCAGCTGCCTCGCCAGAGCCACGACAGCGGAGTGCAGGCTGCCTGGGCAGGCTGGGGCTGGCAGGCGGGCGGCGCAGGGCAGCACCACGGGCGAGGACGCACATCCCACTGCTTCTTGAAGTGCTGGTTCGGGATCACGTTGTTGTGGCGAACCATTCTTGCCGCTCTGCCACAGGCAACACAGCCGCGAGGGGCGCGTGCTAGAGGGCCAGGCGCCCGCGCATGACCTGCTGCCTGCTGCTGGTGGGCTCGGTGGGGCTCGCCCGAACGCGACTGTCGTTCGACGACCCTCCTTCGACTGTTCGAACCTTCGAACCCCTTGCTCTCGCGCGCGCCCTACACTGTGGTTTCAGTGGATTGAACCCAGGCCGCCTCCACCCGTTGCATGTCCTCGTCGCTGCTGGTGCAACATCTGAGCAGTCAGTCGAGCGTGTGCGTGGCGGACTGCGCGCGCCTGGCGAGGCTGGTGTGCGACAGCCGGGAGGCTGTGCAGGCGCTGCCGCGCGCTCTGGAGGAGCGCCAAACCAGCATCACAGGCACCGCTGAGCTGCTACACCTCACCTCGCCCGCCCTGTCGGAGCTGGAGCAGTCGCTGAAGGCAGCGCTGCAGAGCGCGCAGCTGCTCACGGACATCCAGCAGTCTGTCTGCGCGCCTGCCGGGAATGGACTCCAGTGAAGTGACGCTCTATCAGTACGACCTCACGCAGGGAATGGCACGCGCCCTTTCCCTACAGTTCCTTGGTCGCCAGATTGATGGCGTCTGGCACACCTCCATCGTGGGTAAGGAGCACGCTCACCCGCAACACACTGCTCTCTAACGCTACGCTCTGCGTAGTATACGGTAGGGAGTACTACTTCGGGCAAGGCGTGCAGGACGCGGCGCCAGGGCAGAGCCACTTCGGAACGCCGCACAAGCGCCAGGTGCTGGGCCACACGCACCTGCCCCACTCTCTGGTCCTCGACTTCCTCCAGGAGGTGCAGCCTCGCTTCTCCTCTGCAACCTACCACCTGCTGCATCACAACTGCAACACCTTCAGCAACGAGCTGGCGCTCTTCTTGGTGGGCGCTGGCATACCGGGGGACATCCTGGCGCTGCCCGGCCTGGTGCTGTCGTCCCCCATGGGGCCTCTCCTCGAGCCGCTCCTCTCCCAAATGACTGGCGCGCTGCGCGTCGCAGAGGATGTGCCGCCAGCCTCGCCCGCTGCTGAGGCTCCGTTGGACGAGGAGGCGTTCGCCTCTGCTGTACGACTAGAGTTTGAGCGCATCATGGCATGCGAGAGCGGGATGGGAGCCGAGCAGGCGTCCGAGCTTGCAGTGTCGCGAGTGCTGGAACGCGGCGGCCTCCTTTAGTTCGTTTTTTTTCACGGCTTGTACCGTTGTACGACTGTACGACACGCTTGGACTGCGCCCCGCCCGCTCCGTCCTGCCATGCAGCGTGTGCGGCCGCCTGCGCTCCTGCGCACGGCGCGTGCGTGCGGCCTGCAGCGGTGGCACACAGCCAGCAGCAGCGTGGACCCCCGTGAGACAGCCAAGTTTGAGGCGGATGCGGACCACTGGAGCGTCGCTGCTCGCAAGGCTTGGCCAGCGTGTGCCTTACGCACCCGCGCGCGCAGGTGGGACACGCAGCGCGGGCCGTTCGCGCCGCTGCACGAGATGAACCCCGTGCGCTGCGCCTTCGTCCGCGACGCTCTGTGCCGCCACTTCGGCCGCGACGCAGAGGCGCCGGAGCCGCTGGCGGGACTGAGCCTACTCGACGTGGGCTGCGGCGGCGGCATACTGTGTGTGCGCTGTGCGAGAGCCTGCGCAAGAGCTGTCGCGCTGACACGCTGTGCCCGCGCAGAGTGGAGCCGCTGGCGGGACTGAGCCTACTCGACGTGGGCTGCGGCGGCGGCATACTGTGTGTGCGCTGTGCGAGAGCCTGCGCAAGAGCTGTCGCGCTGACACGCTGTGCCCGCGCAGAGTGGAGCCGCTGGCACGCATGGGTGCGCAGGTGCTGGGAGTAGACGCCGTGGAGCGCAGCGTGGCGGTGGCTCGCGCCCACGGTGCGCGAGACCCGACGGTGGCTGAGCGAGCGCAGTACCGCGCCGTGGTGGCTGAGCAGCTGGTGTCGGAGGGCGCACGCTTCGACGGCGTGCTCTCCCTGGAGGTGGTGGAGCACGTGGCGGACGTGGGCGCCTTCACAGCCACGCTGGCGGCGCTGGTGCAGCCGCGGGGGCTCCTCGTGCTGTCAACCGTCAACCGCACGCTGCGCGCCTACGCGCTCGGCGTCGTGGCGGCGGAGCACGTTCTAGGCATGGTGCCACCCGGCACGCACGACTGGGCGCGCTTCCTGACGCCGGAGGAGCTGGCGGGTGCGTTTGCCCGAGTGTGTGCTTAGGCGCTGCCCTGACTCCACGCGCAGCCACGCTGCTGCGCAGCGGCATGGAATTGCAGACGCTGGCGGGCATGGTGTACTCGCCGCTCACGCGCACGTGGCGCCTTTCCAGCGACACGGCGGTGAACTACATCGCTTCCTGGCAACACCACGCAGAAAGAACAGACATATAGAAAGTAAAGGCAGCCAGTAGAAGTCTAGATCTTCATCTTGTTCCACTTGACCGGGCGGGAAGCGGGCACGAGAACCTTGCGGCCCTTCTTGCGGCGTGCGGCAAGCACCTTCAGCCCCGCGGGCGTGGAGATGCGCGTGCGGAAGCCGGATACGCGCGCGCGCTTGCGCCGCGTCCCCTCAAGCGTGTTGCCCTTCCCCTTCTTGCGGTTGCACTCGATCGTGAGACCGCGGAATGCCTCCGCCAAGCGGCGCAGCGGCTGCACCAGCTGCAGCGCGGCGCCTGTGCGAGATGCGTCAGGCGCGTGTCTCCAGCAAGGCTCTCCCGTTCAGGCCAGCCAGTGAGCGTGCACGCCAGCACAGTGCGCGTGGCTAAGCAGGCCTCGAGTCATCAGCCGAGGTTTTAGGTTTTCAGCTTCATCGCCCGCCTCGCTCCGCAAGCGAACCAGCCGGCGTGTACGCACCTGCGAGAGCGGCGCGGAAGCCACCGCGCGCAGGCAGCGCCGCGATGGACGGCGGGCAGGGAAGCGAGCGCTTCAGCGGTGCCAAGGCCGGCACGCTGACGCGGCGGGCCGGCAGCACCGACAGCCGCGCGTGCGGCGCTGCTAGCCGTGCGGACGTCAGCATCGGAGAGGCGGGCGCTACTCGTCTGGGGCGTGGCGGGGAAAAATGACGCTAGAAGCGTAGTAGCGTACGACACTCGTAGTGAACGGTGCCATGGAACCAGGGCCACCATGCCGGGGTGGCCAACCCGAAGGCTAACCAACCCCGACAGGAGCGGTGGCACTGGCGGATAGGCGATGGTGCGCGGCAACGCAGGAGTGCCACCTCAGACCTCACAAAGCGCGCACGCCGCACGAACGCTGCTTCTGCGAGACGAGGACGAACCCTACAGTAGGACGACAACTGGCTGGCGCATCGTAGGAAACGCAGCAGCTGTTGAGCGGCGGTACGCTCCTGCGAAGAAAAGCGGCGCGAGACGCTAGAGCGAGGCCAGACCGCAAGGTGGTGAGCACGACCGCTTACACTGGCTGGTCGTGCATGCGCGCGCGTGAATGTCCAGTGCTGTTCTGCTGCTTTCAGTATGAGTACTCGGTGAGAGAGCCACCCCGGCCCACAATTTCTCCGACGCAGAAGAGCGCAAACAGCTCCGCAGCAAACGCGCCGTACCAGCCCACCTGCGTTGCAGGCAGCGAACTCGTCAGAGGCAGCAGAGGACAGGTGTTGAGCAGGCGGAGAAGCGTTGACACGCCACGCTCAGCCCAGGGCACACCTCAGACAACGGCAGCTCGGAGCGCTTCGCCCAGACCTGCTTGACAGCCTCCAACTCGCTCTGAGCGTGCACGTAGCGCTGCGGAATGCTGGGGGTTGACATGCCGGGCAGAATGGTTAGGGTTACGCGCGCCACCGGCAAGCACCGCCCAGGCCCAGGCTGCACACCTTGCCAGCTTGGTGTACAGGAACTGCCTGCCCAGCTTCTCCGCGGCCGCAGGGTCCTTCACCACGAACTCTGCAGGCAAGAAGAGTCAGCCCTGGACTCGCGCGCCTTTCTTGCTTCCTTCACGCGCCTGCGTTCTTTGCCATCAGGTCCGTGTAGGACGTCTTCACCGCAGGCACCACCTGGTTGCGCAGCGCGTCCGTGGAGCGGGCCAGAAGGCCCTGCAATCTGCTTGAAACTTGACGCACTGCCGCCATTGCTCCCACTGTCCGAGCACCCACCCAGCGGCTGCAGGCACCCGGGTCACAGGTCACCCGGGGGGACCGCGTCTGAAAGTCGTGGGGCGGTGGGGCCGTGGGGCGGCCAAGCGGCGGCGGCGGCGGGAGGGACTCCTGCTACCTCCTCTTACCGTCTCCTCCCGAGCACGGGACGTACGACTCTCCTCGCAGCCATCCACGAGCCAGCAAGCCCATGCCTAGATTTGACATATTGACACTGCTCACAGCTTTCCCTCCTGCGTCTCGTCAGCCTGCTCAACTTCTCCTCTCAGTGCTCCGCGCAGACCAAGGACAATCAAAGTGTTTGTGACCGTGAGCAGCGACTCGGCGGAGCCATGCAGCCAGTCCACGTTTGCCAGCGATGTGCCGTAGTGCTGCTTGGCGTAGATGCCAGCCGGTATCGTGGCGAACACAAATACAAGCAAGAAGGCGAAGCCAAAAGAGGTGAGGCGCGGGCCCTTGGCTTTCTGCAGGAAAAATAGGAACACGAGGTAGGGCAGTAGGGAGGCAGCAAACAGCGAAGACGCCAGGCTCTGGGTCCGTGTTTGCGGCCTCAGTACTTCTCAGGTAAAGGCTGCGCTCGCCGCACCTCCGCGTTCACGCTCCACGGGTCGGCCAGGCTGGCGACGCGCAGCACGCCTGAGAATCTCGGGCGCGATACGCGGAGGCGCGTAGCAGATGGTCTAAGAGCAGCGGCCTGTGCATAGAGTCTCCATCTCAGCTCGCGACGACGCCGACTGGCGAGTGTGAACGCACCCCAAGTTGCACGCCTGGACTCCTAATGGGCGCTACGCAGCAGGGTGCAGCGGCCGGGCACGCGACGCCTCGCAGCGCTCCTCGTCTGCACACCCGCAGTGCAAGCAGGCAGCGTTGAGCGACAAGTGCTTGAGACATGGTGCTCGGAGCACACGTATGCGCGTCTCACTTCTCTGCGCCACCCCCGAACCGTTTAGATGCGAGCGAGCTTCGGAGGGAGCGCGAGTGGCCATACTGTTCTACACTTCTACTCGCGTTCTATTGTACGGCAGCAGCAGAGGTGGAGGCGCGGCGCATCTCCGCGCGCCCGCCGTCGGCGCAATGTCTACGCTGCGGGCGGCTGGCTGCTGCGAGCCGCCTGCGTGCCTCAGTTGCGGGCGGGGCGTGCGGCGGATGTCTGGGACGTGCGCTGCCACGGGCGTGCACCGCGCTGCCTCCACGTTAGCGAGTCTGGGGCTCGCTCTGGCGATTCACGCGCAGTCACTGTCCGCAGTCGCCACAGAGCTAGATGCCAGGCATGCTCTTCTCCCAGCTCGCTGCCTCAGTCTCACTCACTCGCGCTCTCGCAGCAGCGACGCGGGCAGTCGCGAGCAGGTGGCCGAGCGGCTGTTGGCAGAGGAGCTGGCTCTGAGGCGCGTGCGTGTGTGTCTTGCGTACGTTCGTGCTGACACTCCTCGCTCAGCTTCCGCCGCCTGCCCGAGGACGAGCAGGCCACGTTGCTGGAGCGGCTGCTGAGGCGCGCAATCTCGTCCGAGGCGGTTGCGGTGCAGGGCAGTGCAGCCTCCAGCGAGGGCGCGGTGGCCTGTGAACTCGTCACACCCATGCCAGCACGCGTTGAGGCTGCCCCGACACCTCTGGCAGTCAGCGTCCTGCCGGACGCGCCGCCCGCGCCATCTGCAGCCTTGAGGCGTCTGGATGACTCCCTGGCGCGGCTGGACGACGAGGACGGGTGGGGTGGCGGCGCACCGGTGGCGGAGAGGCTGCTGAGCGAGCCGCTCCTCGCTCCAGCCCCGGCAGTCTTCGTGCCGCCAGCAATGCCGGCCGTGAGCAGCCGGCTGCAGGCGGCAGCGCTGGTGCTGGCCGCCCTGCTTGGCGCTGCAGCTGCAGTCACTGCCGTCGCTCGCTTCAGGCCAGCCGCGGGGAGCAGCAAGGACGCGGATGCCACACCCGCAGTTGCTGCCCAGTCGCGCGTGAGCAGCGCCGACGCGACGGATGTAAATCAGGCTACAGCTGCTGCGCCAGCTGCAGAGCCCCCGCCCGTGCGCGGCGCCGTCCTGTGGGCGCGCAAGGAGCCGCGCGAGGATGCGGAGCGGGTTGGCGTTGGGCGAAGCAAGCCGCTGTGGGTGCGGCGGGAGGAGAATGCGCGGCCACGGCCTGCTGCGGCCAGGGCACGGCCCCCTGCGGCGGGGTTCGCAGATGACAACGCGGAGGAGCTACGCCTGAAGTGATGCGGACAGCGTAGATTACAGCAAGACATGCTAGTGCTACGCTATGACTCCACCACCGCGGTCGCGTACGACACGGACGAGTCACCCGCCTTCAACGCTCGACTTGACTGCGCATAGGCCGTGAAGCGTGCGCGCAGGGCGGGCGTCCGACAGGATCGCAGCGCGTGGAGCAGCACGCCAATAGGGTGGCGACCGCAGATGGTGTTGCGAGTGTCGGCGAGGTAGCTGGTAAAAGCGGCGGAATCCCCAGACTCGATGATGCGCATTCCCTCGCGGTCCATCGCCTCCACATACTTGTGTACCAGCCCGACAGCCTTGTCATGGGGCGTATAGCCGAATCGTCTTCCCCAGTGACAGAAATCTGAAGAGACTACCATGAGCACGTCGGGCTCATCGAGATAGCCAGACAGCAAGCGGCCGTACTGCGCCTCGCTCTCGGCCGACAGCGCTCCGACGAGGATGGGTACCAGCGTGAACGGGCGGCCCGTGAACAGCTTGACGAGGAAAGGGACGTGCAACTCCAGGCTGTGCTCAGCAGCGTCTACGTCAGCAGTCATCGTATCGAATTGTCGCGTCGCCTGCAGCTCGGCGTTCAGCGCCGCGTCAACAGGCACATCCCCGAGCGGTGAGCAGTAGTGTGTTGCGAGCGAGAGAGCGCAGCGCTTCGTGTGCCAGTGGTGCGAGGGGCCCAGGAGAAACACTCGTCTTCTGTGAAGGCGAGAGACGTTGTTGCAGCGTGTCAGCGCGACTCTCGTCACGCGTCAGCGCACGCTCATTCAGCGCACTCACATGTGTTTCACATCTACCGCCTTGTACGCGAAGGCCGCAGTCGCACCGCTGAACGAGTAGCCAGCGTGCGGCGCTATCAGCGCCTTGACGCTCACAGGCGTGACCTCCGCCGCGGCAAGGAACGAGTCGAGCTGCATTGACAGCGTCAGCCGCTGGTCTGAGTACCAGCTCCCGGCGTGGCTCGCAACGCGGGCGCTCATCTCGTCACTTGCGAGGCTCACTAGACCCAGGCTCCCGTCGCAACAGGCTCGGCAGGGCGAGGCAGTTGATTTGGGTCTGGCTTCGTTCGTACGACGAAATCGTGACGTCATCGCTGTGCGTGCCTCTGAACATCGCTCCGCTAGCGCTATGGGTGCGTGCCTTTTGTCGTGCAGTGCAGTGGTGGAGTATGGTGGTGCTTAGTGCACGGCTGAAGGCGCAGAACGCTTGGGCTTGCTGCGGGCACAGCCTTGGGCCGTCGTTCTCGCATGCATCGCACGCGGCAGTAGCAACAGCGCAGCAGCGCCGCCGGCTAGGGGACCAGGGCGGCCTGGAGCCGACTGCGCAGACCCTGATCAGCCGGCGCCTCACGCTCCCCTGCCATCGCCTGCGCAGCGCCGCGCCTGAACGTCTATGAGCTGCGCACTAAGAGCAAGACGGAGCTGATGAGCCAGGTCCGTCGCCGCTGGGGGCTGGGCCGGGGGCGGGAGGCTGGAATGCGCTCGCTTAGGGTTAGGGGAGCGCGGCAGCTGCTTACGCCACCGCCCGTCCGCAGCTCAAG